>Ga0208375_1000144_pt1 | contig 111253 bp, 101 predicted proteins | sample RifOxyD1_FD_184038 | JGI IMG/M metagenome (GOLD analysis project Ga0208375, IMG submission 184038) | Soil microbial communities from Rifle, Colorado - Rifle Oxygen_injection D1 (SPAdes) | ecosystem: Environmental > Terrestrial > Deep subsurface > Rock core/Sediment | place: Rifle, Colorado... | reverse complement strand
CCGACGGCGGTCGTTTCCAAAACTGCCGAACTCGGTCCTGGTGTTCAGGTCGGGGCCCGATGCGTGATCGAGGACGACGTTCGGGTCGGAGCTGGTTCGATTTTCTATGCTGGCTGCTATGTCGGTCCGAAATGTTCGATCGGCGAAAACAGCGTTCTCTTCGCGGGGGTCAGCCTTTACGAATGGACCCAAATCGGCGATCGCGTTCGAGTTCATGCGGGGGCCGTGATCGGCGCGGACGGATTTGGCTATGCTCCGAGGCGCGAGGGTGATCGAGTCGTTGCGCATCAGAAAATTTATCACCTCGGTCGCGTGGTCATCGAAGATGATGTCGAGATTGGCGCGAATACCTGCGTAGACCGAGGGACTTTCGGGGAAACCCGAATCGGCCGGGCCGCAAAAATAGATAATCTCATTCAGATCGGCCATAACGCACAAGTGGGAGAGGGAGCAATCCTCTGTGGCGGCACTTGCCTGGCGGGCAATTCCAATGTCGGCAAGTTCGCTTATGTTGGCGGGCTGACCGGAGTCGCCAATCAGGTTCAGATCGGAGACGGCGCGAGTGTCGGGGCCATGACCTTGGTTACGAAAGACGTGCCGGCTCGCGGAACCGCGGTCGGCAATCCACAACGGGAATACAAAGAGCATTTCAAAGCCCACGCTCTTCTGAGCCGCTTGTTAGCTGAACGAAAGGAAAAACGAGAGAAATGACAGAAAACCCTTACCGCCTCGATATCGAGCAGATTCAGAGCTTCTTGCCGCATCGTCAACCTTTTCTCTTCATCGATCGCGTTCTTGAAATCCATCCCACCGGGGATTTGGCGGATCTCTCGTCGCGGAACAAGGAAGGCACGCGCGTTGTCGCGCAAAAGTGTGTGAGCTTTGGCGAGGCCCATTTTCATGGCCATTTTCCCGGTTTTTCGATCATGCCGGGGGTTCTGGTCATTGAAACAATGGCGCAGGCGGCGAGTTTCTCGATTTATCCTTATATTCGGCACACGTCGGATAAACCGAGACAGGTTCAATGTGTTTTGGTCGGGGTTGACTCGACCCGTTTCAGAAAGCCGATCGTTCCCGGCGATGTTGTCAGAATTGAGACGCTTGTCAAAAAAACCCGAGGACCCTTGTGGGCCTTCGAGTGCCAGGCAACCGTTGATGGACAAAGAGTCGCTGAAGCCGAGGTTATGGCAAACTGGACCATGGGATTAAACTGATAGGAGAGATTTATGATTCATCCCTCATCGCAAGTTCATCCGGAAGCTATGATCGATCCTTCTGTTGAGATCGGGCCGTGGTGCTCGGTCGGGCCACATGTGAAAATCGGAAAAGGCACGCGCCTGATCAGTCATGTGGTCATTGACGGTTGGACTGAAATCGGCGAAGGGAATACCGTTTTTCCGTTCGCGGTGATCGGGGCCATTCCGCAGGATCTCAAGTACAAGGGCGAAGCCACGAAGGTGGTGATTGGCAATCACAATTCGATTCGTGAATCGGTGACGATCAATCTCGGGACGGTTCAGGGCGGCGGGATCACGCAGCTCGGCGATCATAACCTTTTGATGGGTTACGTGCATCTCGGACATGATTGCATCGTCGGGAATCATTGCATTATCGCGAATTACGGCGGGCTTGCGGGGCACGTCATCCTCGAGGATTATGCCACGATCGGCGGGATGACCGGAGTTTCGCAGTTTGTGCGTGTCGGTGCTCATTCATATGTAGGCGGGCAGTCGGGGCTTGAACGTGATGTTCCGCCGTTCAGTATCGCGATCGGTTCACGACCGGCTTCGCTCAAAGGGGCCAATATCGTCGGACTGAGGAGACGCGGCTATCCTGCGGATACGATTTCCAAAATCAACGAGGCAATCAAACTTTGGATCCGGCACGACGTACAGAAAGAGCAGTGTCTCCTCGAGATCGAGTCTCAGTACGGGGAGCTTCCCGAAATCCAAAGATTCGTGGCTTTTATCCGTAAGAGTGAAGCCGGCGTTGTTCGCTAGAAGAATCGCATTCGCCGGATTCGGAGACGAATGGTGAAGATCCTGATCTCCGCTGCCGAAACGTCGTCCGATGTGCATGGAGCGGAACTTCTCAAGGCACTGAGAGAGGCCGCGCATGCCGCTGGACAGGAAGTAGAAGCTGTGGGTATTGGCGGCCCCAAGCTCCGGGAGGCGGGACTTCGGGTGGTCGTTGATGCAAAAGAGCTTCTGGCGATGGGCTTTTCCGAAGTTTTGGTTCATCTCCCGAGAATACTTGGCGCATTGAACAAGATTACGAGGATTGCGCGCCAAGAACGTCCCGATCTCGCGGTAGTCATTGATTACCCCGATTTTCACTTCCGCTTGGCCCGAAGATTGAGGAAATTCGGCACCCCCGTTGTCTACTATATTCCTCCCAAGGTTTGGGTCTGGAGAAAAAGAAGGGTTCGGCTCTTAAGGGATCTCTTCACCCGGGTTCTTTGCATATTCCCCTTCGAGGAGGCATTCTTCAAAAGCGAGGGGCTTGACGTCAAGTATGTCGGCAATCCCCTTCTGGACGAACTTCCACTGGGCATGAGTCGCTCCGAAGCGCGCAGTGGGCTTGGCCTTTCGATGGAGGATTCGGTACTCGTTTTAATGGCGGGAAGCCGTTCGTCCGAATTGGATCAGCATTTGGAACTCATGCTTGATGCCGCGCTCGAGGCAGCCGAGCGTTTGCATAATTCGGGTTTTCATCGCGAGGGGACGGCCTTGAAAGTTCTGCTCCCGTTTGCCCTCACGACAGATTACTCGAAAATTCTGAGGCGGGTTGAATCTTGGAAAATGTCGCGTACGCCTCCGGCTTTTTTTCAGCTTTTTCCAGCTCAGGGCAATTCGGCACGAGCCCTGATCGCAGCTGACGCTGGGCTTATCAAATCCGGAACATCCACTCTCGAGGCCGCCCTCCTTGGCTGTCCTCATGCCGTCATTTATAAGGCGGGCCAAGTGACTACCTGGATCTTTGAACGGTTCATCCGCTATCGCGGACCCGTCGGTTTGGTAAATCTGGTCGCGAGAAAGGCCAAAGGCGATTCACCGCTTGTCAGAGAGATTCTGCTCGATGAGGTCACCGTCCAATCGCTGGCCGACGAAGCGGTACGCCTTCTTTCTGATGATGAGGTTCGTGCTCGAATGCGACACGGATTCCAGGAACTCAGAAAGCGACTCGAGAGCGCTGATGGTCAAAGTCCGAGTCGCGCGGCGGCTGTTGAACTTCTGAAGATCGCTGCTCAGAGTCCGAGCCGTCCGATTCATGGCAGCTGGCTTGTGCGGTCTGGTTCTTTTTTATGGTCGGGGGCATCGCGTCTGGTGCGGTTTGGTGTTCGTTTGGGCCTTTTGAAACCAGCGCGGCTTCCGTGTCGGGTCGTGAGTGTCGGAAACATTCAGGCAGGCGGGACGGGCAAGACACCGATCGTCGCGCAGATCGCGCGAGAAGCCGCGAATCGGGGACTCAACGTCTGTATTCTTTCACGCGGATATCGAGGAGAGTGGGAAAGGACCGGCGGCGTGATCCGGCCGGGAGAAGTTTCTGCCTCTGCGATGAAGTGCGGAGATGAAGCGGCTCTGCTTCATGAGCTTGCGCCGCATGCCTGGATTGGCGTCGGCGCGGATCGCGAACGTCAATTCAAGGCCGTTGAAATGCAATCCGAAAAACCGATCGACCTTGTTATCCTGGATGACGGGTTCCAGCACTGGCGTCTTCACAAGGACCTTGAAATCGTCGCCGTGACATCCGCCTCTGGACGCGAGGTCCTCTTTCGCGAGGCCGAAAGCGCACTCCGTCGAGCGAATCTCGTAGTCTGGACGAAGGGGGATCGGGACCCCGCGGCCCGGGAGGCCGCTTTGCGGCTGAATATCCCGTTTCTTAAATCGCGTTTCGAATTGTCTGTACCGCCTCAGACCGGTTCGCTCTGGCTCATTTCAGGAATTGCGGAAAATTTTGGCTCCGCGGGGTCCGAACTGGAAGCATCGATGCGCAGGGCGGGGCTGTCAATTGCGCGGCATCTTAAGTTCGAGGATCATGCTCGCTATGATTATGGCCAGGCACGTAGTATTCTCGATGAGGCCTCCCGCGCTGGCTGTAGGGTCGCGATCACCGGGAAAGATTGGGTGAAGTGGCGCGAGCTGGGCATCAAACGTTCGGAGTTGATCGTTCTGGAGCCCAGGCTCGTCCTAAATGAAGAGAGGCAGAAACTCTGGAATCACATTTTGTGGGCAAACTGATTTTACCCGTTCTGGCTGGAGCCGGATGGGTCTATTTCGTAACACCATTTTGGCTTCGCAGCATCATGGCAGGCTGCTTGGGATGGTTGCTTTATGCTCTAAAAGTCAGACGGAGCGTCGTACTTCAGAATCTCGAATTAGCTTACCCTTCCGATTCCCCCGAGCAACGTTCGCTACGGGATGAAATTTGCCGGACCAGTTATTCACATTTGGGGGCGCTCGCGCTGGAAATTCTCATGCTGTTCGGTCCGATGAAGAAGTTCGTCGAGAGGTTCGCGGAACTTCGTGGGCTCGAGCACTGGATCGAGGCGAAGCGGGCGGGAAAGGGCGTGATTGTTCTTTCCAGTCATGTCGGCAATTGGGAGGTCATGGCGGCAACGGGCGCCGTTCAGGCCGGAATTGACATCATGATGGTAACGAAGCACCTCAAGCCGGAATGGTTGCACAGGGGGGTTGAACGGGGGAGGCTGCGATGCGGAGTTCGCGCCACCTATGAACCGAGGACTGTTCGGGATATTCTGGCTCATCTCAAAAATAACGGGACTATCGGGTTTGTTCTCGATCAATACGCGGGTCCGCCGGTGGGAGTCAGGGTCCCCGTTTTCGGTGTTCCCGTGAGTACGACAACGGCCGTTGCCGCGCTCGTGAAGCGGACCGGAGCCGTTGTTCTTCCGGTGCTGAATTATCGCGACACGCGGGGGCGATTTGTGGTCGAAATACGACCCCCTGCGGCATGGCTGGAATCGCGAGACTCGAGTTACGAACTCGCGGCTAACACGGCCGCTTACGCCGCACAGCTTGAAAAAGATATTTACGCGCACCCTGATCAGTGGCTCTGGATTCACCGTAGATTCAAAGGTGATCTGTCACCGCTTCGTCCAGGCGAATGGAGCGAGGGACGGGCGCGGAAGTGATCGAAGTTCTAGCTCTCGACTTTCGTATTTTCATCTCCTAAACTGGCTGGGTGCACTCGAGACAAACTCCCCTGAAAGCTCCTATTCTTCTTCTGCTCTGTTCGGCGCTGATCACAGGCTGCGCTGGCGGTTCTCTTGCCAAAGTGGGGGGGACTGACGAGCTTCCGAAGGAGCTTTCAAAAGAGCTGCAGGAAAAATTTGAGATCCGGGATACGAGCGCGATCGGTTCGGGAGATCCGGCAAAATTCTCGGCTACGACGCTGGAGGCGGTGCCCCGGAACGTTACTCCCGTTGTAAAAAGAGCAAAGGGCAAAAAGAAGAAAACGGCCAAAGCCAAAGCGGCGGATGCAGCGGCACCGGGTGCTGAGACCAAGGTTGTCTATCCGGTCAGACGCCCCGGGAAGGAGCCGTTCTGGCTCGGTGAGAGCCATGTTTTCAACATCACGTATTTTGGCATGTCGGGGGGCGATTTTACGTTGGACGTATTGCCTTTCAAAGCCATCGATAACCGGAAAGTCTATCACATCCGGGGGACAGCGATCAGTTCACCGGTTTTCAGCCTCTTTTATCGATTAAATGACGTTGTCGAGACGTTCATCGATTATGAAGGTCTTTTTTCGCATCGATTTCATATCGTGCTCGATGAAACCAAACAGACGCGTGATTCGCTCGAGCTTTACGACAACGAAAAAAAGCAGACCTTTTACTGGAATCGCTGGAATCGGAAAGACCACGGCTACACGGAGACGAAAGAGTTTGCGCCGATTCCGCAGTGGTCTCAGGACACGATGTCGGCTTTGTTCTATCTCAGGACGGTTCCGCTGCCGCAAGGTGCCGTGATCACGATTCCCGTTGTCTCGGAGGGTAAGTTCTGGGAGGCCGTCGTGACCGTGGTCCGTAGAGAAATGATGGACACCCCCCTCGGCCGGATTCAAACGGTCGTCGTTAGACCTGAAATGAAGTTTCAGGGGATCTTGAAAAAGCAGGGTGACAGTTTCATTTGGCTCACTGACGACGATCGAAGGTTTGTCGTCCGTCTGGAAGCCAAAGTACGGATCGGTACGATTATCGCCACTCTGAAAAAGGTCGAGCCGGGAACCCCGCCGGAGCCGTAAGATGGGGTACAGCTATCCATGAAGAAGTCCGCTCAAACCCAAATTCTGGTACGCGCGCCCAATTGGATCGGAGATCAGGTGATGGCGTATCCTTTTTTTCATTACCTGAGGGAGACCTTTCCGAACTCGAGAATCGTTGCAGCCTGCGCGCCCTGGGTCGCATCCATTCAGTTCAGGAATTTGGTCGATGATGTTCTTGTGCTTCCGAAACCGTCAGATCGCACTTGGACGGCGCGAATACAGGCAATCGAAGCCGGAGCCCGTCAAGCCAGAGAGTTGGCTTCTGGTGACCCTTGGGATCTTGGTATTTCACTCCCGAATTCGTTTTCATCGGCTTGGTTTCTTTTCCGGGCGGGTTGTTTGAAGAGGCGGGGCTATCGTGGGGACGCCCGCAGTTTCCTGCTGAACGATGCCCTTCGATGTGAAGACGGCATGCACCGGACCGAAAGCTACGCTCAATTGCTCCCCGCTGGCCCAGACGATGAGTTCGCTCGACGGGTTCCCGCAAAGGAGTTCTGGGGAGTGCCGCCCGAAGCGCCAGAAAATGTCGACGAATCGGCCGAGGGTGCTGAAGAGGGGTCGCTCCTGCCGCTCGACGACGAGGGCATTCCAGGAGTGCTTCGTGAATTCGATGCCGCGCACGCGTGGCTTCCTGAGGTTGAGGCGCTCGCGCCGCCTCAGGAGGCGCGGCAAGGATACGTCGTGTTCGCTCCGGGTTCGGTGGCTGAGTCCCGACGTTGGCCCATTCACAAATTCGCGGCGCTGGCTGACCGGATCATTTCTGAAACGGGCTGGGCCGTGGTTCTGGTGGGGGGGGCGGCTGAAACAGCTTTGGCCGAAGAGTTGATTGCGGAGATCAAAACAGGTCGGAATCGTCGATTCGTGTTCGATATGACGGGGAAAGGTTCCGTCGGTTCATATTGGCGCATTTTTCGAAACGCCAAGATGACGGTGGCCAATGATTCCGGGCTTTCGCACGTCGCAGTGCTTTGCGGCAGTCCCGTTCATGTGATCTGGGGCGCCGGAGAGCCGAAAATCACGGCCCCGCTTGGCCCCGGCAAGGTGAAAATGTCGGTGAGTATCGTCGATTGCTGGCCATGCGAACGCAATGTCTGCTATAAAAGCGGAATCGAAAAGATCGCGTGCCTTCGCGGAATTGATCCTGACGCCGTTTGGAAGGAAATCAATCGTGGACTCCGGCCCTAGAAATTTAACGGACACCAATGTGCTTGTGGACGTTTTGAAGGATCGCCTTCACGTTCTTGTCACTTGCCTTTCGCATTCCTGGGGCGGATTGGAACAGGTTTCTGCGAGCGATGCGGTCGATATCGGTGATCTCGGTTTGGATGTCAGCGTGCTCTGTCTTGAAGGCAGCCCGATTCACGAAGATCTGCTCAATCGCAAAGAAGTCAAAGTCCTGCCTCTCGGATTCCGTCCGCGAAATTATTTCGACTTCAAAATGAGGGCCGAAATGGGTCGCATGTTGGCAAACGGGATCAATCTGGTTCATTGCCACCAGACGTCGATTTTGGGTTCGATCGTCCCCTGGTTGTGGAGCAAACCGAACGTCGCGGTCATCGCAACGCGGCACATGATGAACCAACATAACAAGAACAACCCTTTCCACGGTGCGATTTACAGTCGGTTGGACGCGTTGATCGTTATGAGTGAGACACTTCGCCAAAATGTCCTTGAAACGCATCCGATTCTCGAGCGCAGGGTGAAAGTGGTGAATCTTGGTCTTGATTTCAACCGGTTTAATCCACAATCCGTGAATGGCTTGGCACAGCGGGCGCTCTGGGGCGCCGGCCCTGAGACCGTCGTAATCGGTGTCGTGGGACGGATCGATCCGGCCAAAGGACAGGCAACTTTTATTAAAGCGGCCGCCGGTTTATTGAAGGGCCTGAAAAGCGGAGAGAAACTCAAATTCGTGATCGTAGGTGAAGAAACGCTGGGCAGCGTCAATTCACATCTGGAGTCGTTGAAGGAAATGGTCGCGCAGTTCAGGATGGAAGAATACGTGACATTCGCCGGCTACCAGGAAAATGTCCCCGAAGTGATGAGCGGTTTAGACATCTTTGTCATGCCTTCGAGACAGGAAACGTTCGGTCTCGTGGCCATCGAGGCGATGGCTATGGAACGACCTGTCGTGATTTCCACGGGAGGAAGCGCTCAGGAAATCGTCGGAGCTAACGAGGAGTTTGGCCTTCTCATCCGGCCCGACGACGCTTTCGATTTGCAACGGAGATTGCGCTATCTTCTCGACAACCCGGAGGAGAGAGTACGGATGGGGCAGAAGGCGAGAGGTCACGTATTACGAAATTACGACCGGGTGACGCGCGTCCGTAAAACCCTCGAACTCTATGAACGAGCCCTTCGGCGAAGAGGGAATCCCTGAACTCTGGTTCTGAACGAGCTCTGCAGGAGACGAGTCGAGCCGCGGAGCGTTTCGAACGAATCGCGCCATGAAATCATGAAATCACGTCGCAACTTGCGCGCCTGATCCAACGGCCGGCGCATGGCCCACGAAATGCGGCTTGCGATTGGTCTGTTCTGAACAATGCTGTTTTTGACCGGTTTGCCGTACCTTCGTTCGAGATAGTTTATGATCGAGTCGCTTTCGTAAAGCTTCATCCCGGTTTTATGATCGATCAGGAACGGGATCTGGTCTTTCCCCCCTTTCTGAACGAGGTTTTCATGCTTTTGGACGTCTCCGTCAGGAACACTATGCGCCACATAGTCGAGGCCCAGATCGGTCAGGGCGGTCCGAACGGCGTGGCTATTGCGGCAATCTTCTTTTTGGAAGAGTTCGAGGTGGGCTGGGCTGGGCGCCTCCGTTTTCGGAATGGCCTGTCCTTTTGGAATGGAATGAGTCATCATTTCCGTTTGCGGTTTGTGCTTTTTCGGCCTTCTTTCAAGGCGTTGTTCGTTGCCTCGGTTCGGGCGACGGGTTTTCTGCTTGGGTGCATGTTTACGAGCAGTTGACGATTTCATAGGATGGGCCCCCCTTACTTCCCCGGTTCAGGCCGGGCTCGGTTCGACCAGCCGAAAGTTGCAATGTGAATGCCGAATCCGTCAGCTAAAAGGAGGGTTTTCGCTTTGACAAAGGAGGGTTATCTCTCTATATCTTACTGACTCGCGGTTATTGACCGATGGGCGAGCGTTCGCCTGTGCTGCTTTGCGGTACTGAGCGCCGTCCCTGAGTAAAGAAAGGCCTTTATATTTATTATGGTAGTGAAACAAACCACTGAGGCTGAGATGACCAAGAAGCCTCAGCCGCGTCCTCAAAATCAGAGCTGGATGGATGAGTTCTCGTCTTTTTCGGGAACCGAAGAGTCCATTGAATCCCCGGATCAAAGCGAAGAAAATTTCGCGGAGCTTTTCGAAGCTTCCCAACGACAGCAGGAAATCAAGGAAGGGGAAGTCGTTGACGGAACAGTCGTGGCAGTCGGCTCTGAATATGCGACTGTCGATATCGGATACAAATGTGAAGGCCTGGTGCCGATTCAGGAATTCAAAGATGCGCATGGAGTCGCCCACGTAGCTGTCGGGGACGTCGTGAGTGTCTATCTCGAGCGGATGGAGCTCGAAAACGGGTTCATGTTGCTTTCGAAGGACAAAGCCGAAATCATCAGAGCCTGGGATGAGATTTCCCACGCCTGTGAAAAGGACCAGCTCGTCGAGGGTACCGTCATCGCCAAGGTGAAAGGTGGATTGTCTGTTGATATTGGCGTCAAGGCGTTCCTGCCCGGCAGCCAGATCGATACGAAGCCGGTCAAGAACCTGGACAAGTTCCTGGGCAAGAAGCTCAAATTCAAGATCATCAAGTTCAATAAAAAACGCGGCAATATTGTACTCTCGCGCCGTGCGGTCGTCGCGCAGGAACGCGAGCTGCAGCGGGCTGAAACACTGTCGACCCTCCAGGAAGGAATGATCGTCAGCGGCACTGTGAAAAACATCACTGAATATGGCGCCTTCATCGATTTGGGCGGTATGGACGGTTTGTTACACATTACCGACATGTCTTGGGGCCGGATCAAGCATCCGAGCGAACTTTTCGCCGTAGGCGACGAGATCAAGGTGAAAATCCTGAAGTACGACCGCGAAAAAGAGCGAGTCTCGTTAGGGTTGAAGCAGGTCTCGCCAAATCCGTGGGACGATGTCGAGTATAAGTTTCCGGTTGGCGTGAAGGTCAAAGGTAAAGTGGTCAGCGTGAAAGACTATGGCGCATTCGTGGAACTCGAGGACGGCATCGAAGGGCTCATCCACGTTTCCGAAATGTCGTGGACCGAGCGCGTGAAGCATCCTTCGAAGCTCATCAACGTCGGCGACGAAGTTGAATGTAAAGTTCTTGAAGTCGATCCGAAAAACAAACGGATCAGCCTCGGACTGAAGCAGCTTCAGCAGAATCCGTGGGATGAACTTGAAGTCAAGTTCCCGGTCGGAACCATTATTGAAGAAGGCGAAGTCAAATCAGTTACTGACTTTGGCGTCTTTATTGATATCGGAATGGGAATCGATGGTCTTGTCCATATCAGCGATATTGCGTGGACCAAGAAGTTCGCTCATCCTTCAGAGAAGTACAAAAAAGGTGACAAGCTCCGCGCCGTGGTGCTTGGAATCGACAAGGCGAACGAGAAATTCTCGCTCGGCGTCAAGCAGCTCGAGAGAGATCCTTGGGATAACATCAAGGCTCGCTATCGTCAGGGGCAAGCGATTGATGGCCTCGTGACCAAACTGACCGATTTCGGAGCTTTCGTTGAAATCGAAGAAGGCGTTGAAGGCCTTGTTTATGTCAGCGAGATCGCGGATCACCGAATTGAGAAACCCTCGGACGCGCTGAAAGTTGGCGACAAGGTCCGGGCTGAGATTCTCTCGATTGAGCCGAAGGAACGTCGAATCGGTCTTTCGATCAAGCAGCTGGGTCGCACTGAAGAACGCGCTAACTACGATGCTTACGTAGGTGAGCGTTCGAAGAAGACCTCGATGGGCGACATCCTGGGTGACAAGCTCAAGGCTGCTTTGAACAAAGGCAAAGAAGACGAAAACGGCTAATATCATTGATATGAAAGGCTCGTGACAACGCGCGACCGTCGTTCGCGGGTCACGAGCTTTTTTTTAGGTTCATCTGCAGCCGTCTCCCTACTTGTCTCTGAACAAGGAATAAGGGATGATTCCCGATATGAAACGTTCTTTGAGCCCTTTGGCGCTGGTGCTGATTCTTTCGGGAGTTTTTTTCGCATTCTTTCTCATTGTTTCGGGGGTGTTGTTCCTGAGCAAAGCGCCCGGGGGAGGCGCCGGACGTTCGGCTATCTTCGGATCAGGAACGGTCGCGGTCATCGAACTCAACGGGGTTATTCTCGATTCCAAGAAAACCTTGGCCCGACTTGAAGCCGCCGAAGATGAGAATTCGATCAGGGCTGTGGTCTTGCGTCTGAACTCCCCCGGAGGGGCGGTTGCGCCCTCCCAGGAAATTTTTGAGGCTGTGAAAAAATTCAAGAAGCCGCTTGTCGTTTCGATGGGGTCAGTGGCCGCAAGCGGTGCGTTCTACATTTCGTGCGGCGCGAAGAAGGTGTTTGCGAATCCCGGCACTATTACTGGTTCGATTGGCGTCATTATGGAATTTCTGGATCTCGGGAAGCTCTATGACTGGGCAAAAATCCATCGTTATGCCCTGAAGACGGGGAAGTTTAAGGGAGCTGGTGCGGAATATCGCGAGCTGACCGCGGAAGAAAAACAACTTCTTCAGGCCATGATCGAGGATGTCCTCGGGCAATTCAAACAGGCTGTCGCAGCCGGACGGAAACTCAGCCCTGCGCAGGTCAATGCTATCGCGGATGGGCGTGTTATGTCGGGTAGCCAGGCTAAAGCACTGAAGCTGGTGGATGAATTGGGTACTGTTCAGGATGCGATCAACGAAGCCGGAAAGATGGCCAAAATCGAGGGTAAGCCCCGCGTCGTGCACATGGACCGCAGCAAACGGCGACTTTTCGATTTCCTCTTCGGAGATCCTCACGATGAGGACTCCGAGGCCTCGTTCGAGAGTTTTGCTTCGCCGCTCGGCAGGCTCGCGGGAGCCATTGAGAAGCTTCTGCATCCCTGGGGAGATGTTGGGGAAAGGACCTCAAGAGTTTCGCCAGGGATTTATTGGCTTTGGAACGGCGCTCGTTAAATGGTGCCACGCGCGCTTGCCGTACGTGTTCTGACACGCGTTCTGAGCGACAAGGAGCCACTCGATCGGGCTCTAGCGGCGGTGATGGGGGAAGTGCCCTCGGGGCAGCGTTCTTGGCTCCAGGAGGTCTGTTCGGGCACGCTCCGATGGAAGGGTCGCCTTGACTTTGTCATCGACGCGAATTCTCTTAAAAAGAAACCTTCGGGGTGGCTTCGCAAGGTTCTGCTCATAGCCGCTTATCAGCTGATTGCGCAGGAACGCACGTCGCCTGGCGCGGTTGTTTCTGAAACGGTGAACGAGATTAAAAGCAGAGAGGGGGCCGCGCCGGCGGGATTCGCCAATGCGCTGCTAAGAAAAATCGCTGATCACGCGGTTGAATGGCGAAATCTGCCGCTAGCTTCGAATGCCTCTTTGTCCGACGCCGCGCAATGGGCCAGCATGCCTGAATGGCTCTGGAAGCGGCTGGTGAATCAGTATGGATTGGAGTGGGCGAGGGCCTATGCTTTAGCCTCTCTGGAGCGTCCCGTGGTCTGGGCGCGCGCTAAACGCGGTGATTGGGTTCCCGAATGGGGAGAGCCTGGTCCGGTAGCTGGTGCCTGGCGAGTGAAGGAGTCCGGAGCGATTCAGGACAAGCTGGGTTTCGGCGAAGGGGAATTCATTATCCAGGATATTTCGAGTCAGCGTTTGATCGAGGATGTCACCGAAAAAGTGAAGTTGATCGGAGCATCCAAAACCGCGTTGGATCTTTGCGCCGCTCCGGGGGGCAAATCAGTTGGAATGAGCTGGAAGGGATTTGACGTCACGGCATCCGACCTCGACGGTCCGCGCATTGAACTGCTCGCGAACACCGTTCGGCGCGTTGGCCCGGGAATTCGTATTGTCCCGTCGTCGGGGTTGGCCAAAGACGTTTTTGATCTGGTCTGGGTAGATGCGCCTTGCAGCGGGACAGGCATTATTCGTCGTCATCCGGACATTCGTTGGCTGCGCCAGGAAAAGGAACTGGCCGCGTTGATCTGGTCTCAACGCGAGTTGCTGCATACGGGCTGGGAACGTGTGCGCGAAGGCGGATATCTCGTATATTCCGTTTGTTCGATTCTGAAAGAAGAGGGGCCGGAGGCAATCGAAACCGCTCATATGGGTAAGCCCATTCACGAGTGGTTTCTTTGCCCTCAGGATGAGCCTCATGGGGACGGCTTCTGGGCCGCGCTCTTTCGGAAATCCCCGAACGTTTGATAAATTCACTCGGCCGTAGAGAGAGGTGGCACTGGACTCGCTTTGTCACCATCGGTTTTGGGCTTTTTGCAATGAGTCTCACATTGCGTTTTCGGAGGTTTGCGCACGTTTACGATCTATCGGGAACTTTTGAACTTGTTTTCGATGAACTTGGCTTGTTTTAGCTAGAAAATCCTTGAGAACCGAAAGAAAAATTAAAAAAATTTTCTAAAAGAAAATCGCGCACCTGAGATCGTGGTTCGTTTTGGGCAGAGTTTGCCGATGATGGTATGTAGACTTTGCAAGCCGCTCCTGGAGCGCGTTTCGGGGTGTTTAGCTAGAAATTTGGAATCCCCAATCAGTGAACGTGATTACCGTGTTCATGGGCGAAAGATAAAAAATGGCACGCCCGGTGCAATAACGTGCTGACAAGACCACTGGTTGCGATAGCACAGCAGAACGTGAGTGGAGGGGCGGCAGGGGTCATCAAAATTTGCTCGGTACTGGTCAGCATTTTCCACATTTGCCCACCTATAGACCGCTGGCTCCCGCAAGGGAGCCAGCCGGATCACTTTTTCGGAACGCGAATGATCTCACCTCGATAAATCGGAGCGGCGCCTTGCGGTTTAGTTCTGATGCGACCGGGTTTTTCGGGTTCACAAATCAGTATGTCGGCGGTTTTTCCCTTTCCGAGTGGATCGCTGATCACGCGACGTGCGCGGGAATCCGGAGAAGGAGCTGGGAAGTCCTTCGAGGCAATCCAGAGATACGAGAACTTAAGCCACTGCCGTTCCGATCCAAGTCCTTTCGAAAATTCGCGGAACCACATTCCAGGAATTTCAGTTGGCACTGAGAAATGGCACCAGTCGCGACCGTCGGCCAGGGGACAGGCTTTGGCATGAAGGCAGGGGCCCCAGATGCGACGGTCATTTTCGAAAATTCGCGAGCTGATCCATTCGTCCCTGAAACGGGAAAGTAGCTGAGACGTTCGGCGGGCAGCGAGGTCGACGATCAGCGTTCCGCCCCCTTCGGCCATTGCGAAAAGGCCCGACCAAAGGTCAATCCAGTTTGCGCGATCGTCTTCTCGTAAAGGCGAAGGACCGCTGGACTCGTTGAGAACGTGTCCAAGGAGCAGAAGGGACGTCTTGCCTTCGATCAATAGGGGGGCTTTCCACCAGGGAGCGACGTGCGTTCTTATTTCAACACGATTTCTGAGACGCGAAAAGCTCTCGCTCAGCTGCTCAACGAGCACCCGCCCGTCTTCAAGTGAATTCCGGTTCGTATCAATCCATTCCAAAACGATCTTCGGTATCTCTTCGCCTGTACGCGTCGATCGTTCCAAAAACATCAGGAGAGCCGCTAGAGAGGCCGTTCCGGGACCAGATCCGAGGTCAGCGATTCTGAGCACGCCCGATTTTTTGGCGTGTTCCCATGCCGCCTCGAATGCTGAAGCATGCATCTGGAAAAGGGAAATGAATTTGGCCGCCTGAAGTGGCAAAAAATACAGGATATAGGCGGAACGAAATTTTGGATGCTGAAAATAAGCCGGCATTCCTTTCGGGCGTTCTTCAGTAAAAAACTCTGAAAGTTCTTCGATGCCTTTGAAGAAAAACCGCGCATCCTCTTTGCCGAAGGGCTTGTTTTTCCAGCTCTCACGTGGGCTGTAATGGGTCTTGACAAGCTGTGTCACGGCTTCGTCCATAAGCCAGGTCCATGCGGCCGGAAAGGTAATCAGTTTTGTCTGTTGTTGTTTCTGCATGTAAACGTTCCTTATGCTACACTTGAGATGAAGAGGTCAATGGATGGACCCTCAAAAAAGCTACGATATTTCTCGAGTATCCCCCAAATCGATCTGGCGCGAAAACAAGGCGAAGAGCTACTCGTTTTATTGCCCGCTTTGCAAGTCTCCGCGTAAGGTCCCGCTGCATTCCCGGCCGGGCGGCAAACACGTTCTTCAGATTGTCCTGGCAACGGCGTTTTTCGTTCTTGCGGGTTGGAACTGGTTTGGCTGGAAGGGGGGCGTCGCAATTGTTCCCCTTTGGGCTGTTTTCGAAGTAGTATATCGACTTCAATTTCGGGCGGCCTTACTCTGTCATTACTGCGGGTTTGACCCCTTTCTCTATCTTGTTGATGTGAAACGGGCCCGACGTGAGGTCGAATCACATTGGAGAAAGCGGTTTGAGGAACACGGTATTCCGTTTCCTGAAAAGAATAAGCCAGTTGCAAAGGTTGAGGCCGGGAATGTGGGTCCCGTGATCCCTGAAACCGAATCAGAATCCTCCGACACCGAAGCGTCGCCATAAAGCTTGACGCCACGGTACACAGACGGTAATCGTGGCCTCATGTCAGTCAATAAAGTGATTTTGGTGGGGCGATTGGGGCAAAATCCTGAGGTTCGGTATACTCCGTCAGGGGCGGCCGTTGCAAATTTCAGTGTCGCGACGAATGAGAGCTGGACCGATAAATCGGGCCAGAAGCAGGAGCGCACGGAGTGGCACAAGGTCGTCGTTTGGGGCAAGCTCGCTGAGCTTTGCAATCAGTATCTGGCGAAGGGTCGGCAGGTCTATGTCGAAGGACGGCTGCAGACTCGGCAGTGGCAGGATAAAGACAATCAAACGAAATATACGACGGAGATTCAGGCTCAGACAGTTCAGTTCCTCGGCGGGCCTTCCGCGGGCGCTGGCGACCGTGTTGCTCAGATGCCGCAGATGCCTCAATCTCATATGGACATGAACTCGAGCCAGGCAGGGGCGCCGGGGGCCGGTTCGTTCACAGAAGACGACATTCCGTTTTAAATGCGTTCCCTGATTATCGTACCTACGTATAACGAGATTGAGAATCTTCAGTCTCTTTTGGAGGCAGCTCTTTGCGCCACGCCGCAGGAAACGCACCTTCTCGTTGTCGACGATGGTTCGCCGGACGGGACGGGAAAGCTTGCTGATTCCTTGGCCGCGCAAAACGGGCGGATACACGTTCTTCATCGTCCCAAGAAAATGGGACTCGGAACCGCCTATGTGGCTGGTTTCAGGTGGGGACTCGAACAGGGATTCGATGCTCTTATCGAGATGGACGCCGATTTTTCACATGATCCGAAATATCTGCCGAGGATGCTCGAACTCTTGACCGAGTACGATTTCGTGATCGGCTCGCGATATGTTCCCGGCGGTGGAACCGTGAATTGGGGATTGGGTCGCAAAATTTTGAGTCGTGGCGGGAGTCTTTATTCCCGGATCATTCTTTCGGCTCCGATACGGGATTTCACGGGCGGATTTAACGGCTGGCATCGAGCTGTTCTTGAGGCGGCCGATCTTTCAACTCTTCGATCGGACGGCTATTCCTTTCAGATCGAATTGAAGTACCGTGCCTTTCGTAAGGGATTCCGATGGACAGAATTCCCGATCGTGTTTGAGGATCGGAAGGTCGGAAAATCCAAAATGAGCCGAAAAATTGTGTTGGAAGCTTTGGGAAGGGTTTGGTCCTTTCGGATGAAAGCGCTGAACGAAAAGCAGCCAATCTAGCAGTTCGCTCAACGTTGCTTGACTCGCGATTCGGTCCTCTTTAAAATTGCAGCAATGCGAGTCCGACCTTTGAGTGCTTTTGTTTTCCCGTTGTTCATCGTGGCTTTGTTGGTTCCAATCGCGAATTCAGGCGCCGCTGAGCAGAAACTTCGTCGGACAACGGCAATTCTGGTCGATAAGAAGACAAACACTCTACACCTGGCGGAGTATTTGGACGGTGCTTACAAGGTGCTCAAAACGTACCATGTTACCCTGGGACAGGTGACCGGGGACAAACAGGACGAAGGCGACCTGAAAACCCCGGAGGGGATCTACACGTTTTCTTCACGTTCTGCGCCGCCAGCGCTGAAACCCAAATTCGGAGTGATGGCGTTTTACATGAATTTCCCGAATACGTTCGACCAGCTTGCCGGGCATACGGGTTCGAACATCATGCTCCACGCGACGAACGAGCCGGCGCGGCTTAAGAAAAATTACGACAGCGAAGGCTGCATTGTCGTCGAGAATCAGGAGATCAAGGAAATCGAACCTCATATCCGATTGGGGCTCACGCCCATCCTCGTTTTTTCCGAGCTGACGGACCAGTATCTGAAGCCTGGGCAGGATGAAAATCTCAAGAAATTTTTCACGACCTGGGTGAAAACGTGGGAAACGAAGGATATCGACCGTTACATCGATCACTATCATTCGGACTTTTCGGCCCAGGGAAAGCAGAAATCCGCATGGAAGGCATATAAGGCCGGGCTTAATCGGCGGTACTCGAATATCGAAGTCCGTCCCGAAGACGTGCGGTATTACGTTCACCCGAAATATTCGATGATCACCTTCACGCAAAATTACCGATCCAAGCTCAAGAACGGCGCATGGGGACATCGGTCACGCGGAACCAAAATCCTCTATATTGCCGAAGAAAGCGACCAGCCTAAAATCATCGCGGAAACATACACTACGCTGATGTGGTAGTGCCGCGCGCGAAAACCGCGCGTGGGTCATTCTCCCCGGAAGAACGCGCGTATAATGTGTCCGGCAACTTCCGGGTTTTCTTTTAGCCGGCGGAGCGAATAGCCGTACCAGTCTTTGCCGAACGGAACGTAAACGCGCACACGATGACCTTCCCTGACGATTTCAGCGCGTTTCTGTTCTCGAACTCCCAAGAGCATCTGAAACTCATAACGGCTTTTGTCGATCGAGTGCTTCGCAATGTGCTCTCGCGCGAAGTCGAGCAGAACATCGTCGTGCGTCGCTATCGCCGCGTGCATGCCGCTTTCAAAAAGGATCACGAGAAGCTTCTTGAAGTTCTCTTGCACCTCCGTGCGGCCCTTGAACGCGATGGACTCATCCTCGCGATAGATACCTTTGCAGAGCCGGACCGGGGTTTTAAACGGAGTCAATGAGCGGATGTCATCCTCGCTTCGGCGCATATACGCCTGAATAACGACACCGAGATTGTCGAGCTTTTCGTTTTTGAGGCGCCGATAAAGGTTGAGAGTGCGAGTGGTGTAAGGCGAGTTCTCCATGTCGATTCGGACAAAGCGGTCAATTTCGCGCGCTCTCTCCACCAATGAACGTACGTTCGCGTAACAGAACTCGTCATCGATATCCAACCCGAGGGACGTAAGTTTGACGGAAAGCCCCGATTTCAACGAACTCTTTTGAATCGCTTCGAGAATGGAATGGCTCATCTGCGTTGCTTCAACAGCCTGGCTGCGTTGAGTGACGAATTCGCCGAGGCAATCAATGGTGGCAACAACGCCTTGCGCATTCAGCTGTCTGACCATGTTTGCGGCGTCGTCGATCAATTCGCCCGCGACATAGGGCTTTGAAGCCCAGCGAACGATCGGCTTCGGCACAAAGGGGAGTGTCTTGGCGACGAGTTCGTTGAATATTGAGCTTGGGGACATCGGGTAAATGGAAGCCGACATATTCATTCTCCATGCGCGGTCGTGGGTATTGGGTTTTCTTTCCTTTTCTTATCACGAGATTGGCGGCGCGATTTCCAATTTTTGTCTCGGCCCTTTCTTTTTTTCATACTATTTTAGTCGGTCACTTTGACACCACGCGTTAAGTGGCGAGATTGCTAGGATATTTTTCGATCAGCTCGGCATTCCGTTTGCTTATAGGACGTTCGGAGGCTTCAATTTATGGTGGAGATGTCGGCGCTTTTTGCTGTTTCAATATTGCTGTGCGTGGTGTTCTTCGGCGCTTGAGGGTTGCCGCGGAATATCGTGATTCATCTCGAACAAATTTCGAGTTGTCTTGACCGCGTGTGTACGGAAAGAGAAAGTGAAAGGACCTTTTCGGTACTCACATCATGGATGACTCAAGAGATTTGATTCTAGATGAACTCGCTTTTTCTGAATTTCCCAAAACGCATGAAATGTTGCGCGCCGGGTTGTCGGAGGGCACTGCTCCTGGAATCGTCGCGGGCTACTGGGATTTCCGGCAGAAAAATAGGATCAGAGCACTGGGGCTCGGAGTTCGGCGCGTCGGCGGAGCCCCGATCGATGTGGAGACGTTTTTTGATCTCTCATCCGTTACCAAGGTTTTCGCAACAGCCACTCTGGCTGCCGTACTTGTCGACCGAGGTTGGATTTCATGGGATACCCCTCTTCGTAGTATTCTCCCCGAATATCCGCATTCCGGAATAGAATTGAGGCATTTGCTTTCTCACACGGCTGGACTGCCGGCTTGGGAACCCTTTTGGGAGAAGCTGCGCTCACGATTCACCCCGCGTGAGCTGTACCGCGTTTCCATTCGCGAGCGGCAAAGCGCGATGAGAGAGCTTGTTTTTTCCGTTCCTCCGGGCGCGAGCCCCGGTGAGCGCGCGGTTTATTCGGATCTTTCGTTTTTGTTGCTTGGTTTTGCGCTCGAACAGGTCACGGGGATGCCTTTGGATCAAGCAGTCAGGAAATTCGTCTGGGATCCGATGGGGGTTCGCGATGCCTTTTATCGAAGGGTCAATCGGCGCGCTGAATCAGCTGTTCTTGAGCAGGTTGCAGCGACGGAGAATTGCCCTTGGAGGGGGGCGATTCAGGGCCAAGTTCACGATGATAACTGCTGGGCGATGGGAGGATACGGCGGGCACGCAGGCGCTTTCGCGAAAATCCGAGACTTGCTTCAATTTGCCAGGTCGCTTATGACCGGCTTTCTCAGCAGTGAGACTCGGCGTGCAGCCTGGTCCAGAGTAAGTTCGCCGGCTGGTTGTTTACGAACGCTCGGCTGGGACACTCCAGGTGCGGTAGAAACCTCTGCACGCGGACTGTCAGACCGTTCAGTCGGCCATTTGGGATTTACCGGTACCTCGCTGTGGATAGATCCGGAGCGGGGCCTCGCCATCGCGCTACTCACAAATCGTGTTCACCCGACGCGCGAAAATATTAAAATCAGAGCCTTTCGGCCGCGCTTTCATGAGGTTCTCGTTCAGGAGATCCTTGCGCTGAAATAGCTTTGACTCAGGCCTTTGGTTTAAGCCAAACTGAAGAAATGGCAGACCCTAGAAAACTTCCAAATTTCGACACCATCAAACGAGTTCACATTATCGGCGTATGCGGGACCTTGATGGGTGCCTTTGCCGCCTACCTGAAGCGCAGAGGTATTGAAGTGAGTGGGAGCGACCAGAACGTCTATCCTCCGATGAGTGACGTGCTGAGCGAGGCCGGCGTTCAGCTGTATCTTGGGTACAAGCCGGAAAATATTCTCGAGATGAAGTTTCGTCCGGATCTGGTTGTCATCGGAAACGTCATCCCCAGGGTCAATCCTGAAGCGCGTGCCGCGATCGATGGAGGCTACGCCTATACGTCTCTTCCGGAAGCCATGGAACAGCTCCTTCTGCCCTTGACGCGCAACCTGGTCGTTTCGGGCACGCACGGAAAAACAACGACGTCCTCGATGCTGGCGCATGTCCTCGCGGGGTGCGGCCAGGACCCAAGCTATTTTATCGGAGGTGTTTCGAAGGATTTGCCGTTCAGTTTTCATGTTTCGGATCTCGCGCACGGGAAATTGTTCGTGCTCGAAGGGGATGAATACGACACGGCTTTTTGGGATAAGGTTCCGAAGTTCAATCACTACCTCCCCGACCACGCCATCCTGACTTCCGTGGAATACGACCATGCCGACATTTACCCGGACTTCGCTTCCGTGATCCGCGCCTTTGAAGGACTGGTTTCGCGGGTACGCCCCGGGGGGCACTTGATCGCCTGTTGTGATTTTCCCGTGATTCAGGAACTCGCGACGAAAGCAAGAGTGCCGGTGATCAGTTACGGGACTGATCCTCTATCCGGCGCCCGATTCACTCCGGGAAGATTTCGGATGGATGGCGAGTTGACGCGATTCGATGTTTTGGATCAGGGTGTTGCCAAAGACGAGATCTCGCTGAGGATCCCTGGTCGTCACAACGTGTTGAATGCACTCGCCGTATGGATCGAATGCCGGGAACTTGGTTTGCCTCCTCAGGAGGTTGCCGCGGGTCTGGCGTCGTTTCAGGGTGTGAAACGCAGGCAAGAAGTGAGGGGGGAAGTCGGCGGGGTGATCGTGATTGATGACTTTGCGCATCATCCGACCGCTGTGCGGGAGACTCTCCGGGCCCTACGGCTAAAATATTCTGGGCGCCGACTGATTGCGGTCTTTGAACCCCGGAGTGCCACATCACGACGTAAGATCTTTCAGAGGGAGTACGGGCAGGCTTTTCAGGAGGCAGACCAGATTTTCATTTCAAACCCCTATGATCAGAGCAAAATTCCCGCGGATGAGCAGTTTTCGAGTGAGCAGTTAGTCGACGATCTGCGGGCGACTGGAAAGCCTGCCATTCTGATGGACACGGTTGAAAGTGGAGTTTCAAGGTGTGCCGCGGCATGTCATACTGGCGATGTCGTAGTGGTACTCTCGAATGGGGGGTTTGGGGGCTTTATACCCAAGCTTCTCGAGACCTTGCGGGCATCTCGTGGCGTTTAACTTAACGCAATGATTCGAAAAATATCCTTCAGCTTTTGAATTCCAGAGCCGAAAAGTTTCTTGGGAGATACCCGGATGGGGAAAGAAGTTCTTAAGAAATTCGGCAGATATTTTTTGCTCGACCAGATCGCGCAAGGCGGAATGGCCGAGATCTACCGTGCTCGCTTTGCGTCCGCGGATGCTGCCGGTCGCCTCATCGTGATCAAGCGCATTCAGTCGGGCTACGGCGGGAACACCGAATTTCTTCAGATGTTCAAATCCGAAATCAAGGTCACCATGGGGTTCAATCACCCCAATATTGTCCAGCTTTACGATTTCGGCGAGGAAATGAACCAGCCGTATATCGCGATGGAGTTCGTGGACGGGCGGAATCTCCGACAATTCATCACGCGATCGGCCGATGCCAAGCAGCCCTTCCCGATCGAGCACGCCGCCTACATTATCGAGCAGGCCGCATGTGGTCTCCATTACGCCCACAGTTTTAAAGACAAAATCACGGGGCAGCACCTCAACATCATTCATCGGGACATCAGCCCCCAAAACGTGCTGATTTCCTATGATGGAAGCGTGAAGGTCATTGATTTCGGTATCGCTAAAGCGACAACGAACAGCGAAGCCACGCGCGCAGGTGTCATCAAGGGTAAGCCAAGTTACCTTTCGCCCGAGCAGATCAGCGGTGATACCCTGGACGCCCGATGCGATATATTCGCGCTTGGAGCAGTCCTTTGGGAGCTCCTTGCCGGGAAAAAACTTTTCGCGGGTGAAAACGATCTAGCCATCCTGAAGCTCATCGAAAGCTGCCAAACCTATGTGAAACCTCCTTCGACCCAGAACTCAAGGGTGCCGAAGGAGCTGGATTACATCGTCCTGAAAGCTCTCGCCAAGCAGCGCGAAAAACGCTACCAGACGGCCGAGGAATTTCAGCGGGCGCTACATCGGTTTCTCTATACCTACGCAAATGAGTTCAACCCCGCGGACCTGTCCTATTTCGCGAAAGATCTTTTCAAGTCTGAAATCGTCGATGATAGAAAGCGCATTCAGCAGCTGAATGACCGGGCTGAACAGTTGTTGTCCTTTGAGATCCGGGAATCCACTCCCGCGGTCGTCGAACGGGGCTACCTCCCGTCCCAAGAAGACACCGCAACCGTCAGAATGCGGGGACCGATTTCGACCGGATCGCGCGATGCTTTCGAAGAAGTCGGGGGTGGCGTAAAAATCGAATCGGGCATTCCAGGTTCTTCACCGTTCAAGACCTCGGGCGAACTTGCGAAAATGCGCGAGGCGAAGAGAGCCCAAGTACCGGCGCAGAAACGTCACTTTCGTTCTGGCCAGAAGTGGCGGATCAAGAACCTGATCTTGACGGCTGCGGCAGCTGTGGTCGTCGCATCAGTTCTTGGTCCCGAAATCGGAATCAGAATTCCGGTTATTTCGGATCTCCTGGAGCAGGGGACGGCTGGCAACCTCGCCACGCTCGTCTTGGAAGGCGATTCCAGGGAGGTCGTTGTCACGGTCAACAACGAAACAATGGCCCGGTCACTTCCGGCAAGCCTGAAAAAACTGCCCGTAGGCAAGCCCCTGCGCATTGCCGTAAAGACGAGCACTGAGACGTTTGAACGCGAAATTACGCTGAAAAAAGGCGAAAACCGCGTCATGTCGGTCGTCTTTGAGTCAGTTCTTCCGACCTCCGAAAAAAGAGATCGCCTTCCGGCCGCGGCAAAAGCAGTTCTTCTTCATCTCAATATCGCGCCAGGCGGAGGGGGGGGCACGATCGCGGTGAACGGAATTTCGATTAATCCCAATAACCCGGTTGTGCAGGTTCCGTTGGATTCCGCTCTGGAGCTTTCGATCGAGAGGTCTGGCTTCAGGTCGTTCAGGCGGGAATTCGTGATTTCCTCGCAGGAGGTCGGCAATCAAACGGATGTTCCCATGGACATACAGCTCGATCCGGTCAGTTTCGGGTTCCTGACGGTCCGGTCAACGCCCAATGGCGAGGCGACGATCGTAGTGCAAAAAGCGGCTCCAGGGCTCGACCTGAAACCATGGGTGAAAAAGACGCCGTTTGAGAATGAGCGGCTTCCCGCGGGATCTTACATCATCAAATTGAGAAATCTCGTTCTCGGAATGAAAAAAGATATTCCCATCACGGTTCAGGAAAATAAAATCATCAATATCGATACCCAGCTGGAGCTAGAGGAATAAGACTTATTTCTCGTATTTGTATCCGACGCCGTAGATGGAGATCACATGCTTCGTGAGCGGCGGAATTTTCCTGCGCAGCGCGCGAATATGCACGTCGATCGTCCGGTCATTTGTTTTCGAGGATTCTTCGCGCCAGACGTCCTTCAGGATGTCGTCGCGGGAAACTACCGTTCCTGCCCGTGAGGCGAGACAGCGAAGAATGTCGAATTCAGTCAGCGTAAGTTGGATCTTTTTCCCGGCAAACGTCACTTCCCGGTTTCCTGGATCGATTTTCAAATCGCCCAGCTGAATGGGCTGGATGCTGGTTTCCATGCTTTTGCGCAGCCGCGCGCGGATACGGGCCAGGAGTTCCTTGTAATCGAAGGGCTTCGGAATGTAATCATCAGCCCCGACGCTGAGGCCCTGGGTGATGTCGGGAACACTGTTTTTCGCGGATAAAAAGACGATGGGTATCCGTTTAGTTTTTTCGTCCTTCTTCAGCAGGCTGCAGGCATCGTAGCCGCTTAGAATCGGCAGCATGATATCGAGCAGAATCAGGTCGGGGGAGCGATTTCGGGCGTAATCGATGCCGATGATGCCGTTTTCGGCGCTGATGACGTCAAATTCCTTTCCGAGCATGGCTTCTAGGAATTTGCGGGTGTCTGTATTGTCTTCAATGATCAGGATTCGATGTTTTTCCATATTTCTTGTGCGATGTTCGCTTTCTTGAAGTAGTCAACAGCAGCACGGCGAAGGACCTCGTAATTCAAATCGGCCTCGTCTGGTTGCCTGGGTTTTCGGTAATCAACTAGCAGGGCGTAAAGAGCTTTTTTTAGTGCGGCCACACGGACTTTCATCTGTTCGTTTTCGGTCTGGAGCTTGTTGAGCGTCAGCGGGTCGCGATTGGCAAGTCTTCCCGCATTCGTCCGAAGGTCCTGCTTCAGTTGATTGATTTTCGCCTGAAGCTCTGCAATTCGAGCGTTGGCTTCGGCTTCGGGACTTGCTGGCGCTTTTTGAGGCGAAGCTTCGGGTTTCTTGGCGGGGGCGGGTCTTTGATCCTTTGTCATTTCATCTTCACCGCCAAAGAGCCTTCCTGCTCGAGAATAGTCAGGAGTAGGTCTTTCAAGGTCTCGCTCTTCAGCTTCATGGCGCCGGAATCGTGCGGATTCGAGCGCTTCGCGAGGTAGCGTTGGATATTTTCCTCGAGGGTGGTGATGACTCTTCTGAGATCGGAATTTTCCCGACGGAGGACTTTGGGATCAGGTCCGCCGGCTTTCCCGCCGATTTTTTGAACGATATCATTCTTTTGCTGCTCGAGAATCTTCACCTGGGCTTGAAGCCGAGTCTCCAGACTGAGCAGTCTGCCGATCGGCGACTTCAGGGTTTTTACTGCCTCGTCCCGGGTAGGGGTTCCTCCCAATTCGCTGACGGAACTGATAACGATGACTTGGGCGGCGCAATCCTGAGCCCATTTCGGTAGGGCCACGATCTCGTGCACGATTTCGGGTTTCTTCAGGCATGTTGGTTCGGCGGCATTGAGATCCAGGAGGATGACTTTTTTTTCTGATGAAAAGAGCTTCTTGAGGCCGGCCTTGAGAATGGCGAAATGAGACAGTTCAACCGATTCGGAAACGGTGAGGATCGTGACGTCATCGTCCGCTTCCATTTTCAGTTTCAAAACCGCCTCCGTTCTCAGTCTAAAGTTGCCGAAGTAGTATTAAGTTTAGCACGGTTTTATGACATCGTGTCAAGGAGCGGGTTCTTGATGTTTTCTTGTGTTTCTGAAAAAGATCTTTAGACTTTTCATTATGCAGCCCATGAGGGTCAAATGGCGGTAGATAAACCGCCTCAATCGCCTCCGTCATCTGGGGCAAGTCGCCCCGCAGCAACGCCAAAGCAGGCACCGAGCGGCGCTTCACAACCGGCAGCCGCTCAGAAGCCCGCGGTTAAGCTGGGGGCGCCGGCTCCGGCGACAGGCGCCACCCGTCCGGGAATTCCCCTGCGCGGCCAGAATCCCCAACGACCACAGCAAGTTCCCTCGAGTCGAGTCACCCTTTCAAAAGGGCGGACGAAGGTCGGAGTGAGCTTCAAATCGCAGGACAAAATCGAAGAGGAACGAAAGGAAGTCGAACAGAAGCTCGTCCAGGTCCCGATCGAGGAACGTGTTTTTGAAATTCCCGGAATGAAAGAAGTCGCGGAATCGCCTCTGTTCACCGATTTCCACGAAAAGATTGCGCCGAAAATCAAGCTGGCCGAGACGAGCTGGACGATTCTCGAAGCCTTTTCGAATATCGATGTCACTGCCGAAAAGGTCAGTCAGGCGATCAAGGGGAATCCCTATTACGAATATCTTTTCCAAAAGGTCATCGAAGGCATGGCGAAACGCGAGGAGATGCCGAGCATCGAGGGCTCGATTGTTCTTCTCGGGATGCAGAATTTTCGTAATCTGATTATTGCGCTTCAGGCTTCCCGCTCGGTGATGGGCACACATGCCGAATGGGACAAAGACGGCAAACTCAAAATCGCTCCGAATGACGTTTTGAAGTACGCGGTCAAGACCGAGGAAATCCTGATCAACAGCAAGAGCGAGTATTCCGACACGGCATACGCCGCCGGATTACTGTTCGATGTTCTCGGGATGATCGCCGGTGTGGTTTGCCAGGATAAAAAGCGAGCGGCAGCATTTTTGGACACGGTCTATGCACACGGGTTGAGGAGCGCTCAGATCGCCCTGGAAATGGCGAAGCTTCTGCCGGATTTCGGGTTTAAGAAGTACGTATTTTCAGCCTGTTTGATTCACGACATCGGCAAGATCTGTCTGGCGATTCTGAATCCCGACTACATCACCTTTTACGAAGATGCGAAGAAAAAAGAGTGGCCCCGACCCGTTCGCCAGTTCGCTGAACTGGAGAAGTTCGGGGTCGACCACTCTGTAATCGGGAACCAGGTGTGTTACCTGTTCAAGATATTCCGTCCCCTTGAGAAGGTCGTTTTGTTTCATCATTCGCCGCACTTGCTGAAGAGTCGTAATGCCAACCTGTTTCAGATCGCCTGTATCGTTGATCTGGCGACGAACATCGCCAACAACTTCAAGAAAATCGAGAAACTCGACGATCCGATTCTCTCGACCTGGAAGGGTCTTGAGCTTCGGGATTTCAGAATCGAGTTCAAGATTCTAGCCGATGCGGTCGCAAGAGTTCAGATATAGCCAGCCGCCGTTCAGGCGGCTTTTCGGAATTCGAACGGCATCGCTTTCTCGAGCAAATCTTCCGAAACCGGTTCCCAATGCGGGTGACACTCGACAAAGATCTGAACCAATTGGGGGTCAAATTGAAGACCCGCGAATTTGATCAGTTCTGAGTAGGCGATTTCGTTCGAGAGGCCTTTGCGGTAAGGGCGGGTCGTCGTCATGGCATCGTAGGTATCGGCAATGAGGATGACTCTCGCGGACAGGGGAATGGCGTCACCTTTTATCCCCGAAGGATATCCTAAACCGTCGATCCGTTCGTGGTGATGAAGAATACCGGACAACGTGTTTTGAAAAAAAGGCACGTGGGCGAGGGGGCTCATGATTTCGTGGCTGCGCACGGGGTGTTCGCGCATGATCGCCTCTTCTTCCCGCGTCAGGCGTCCGGGTTTCAGGAGAACGCTATCGGGTGTCCCGATTTTTCCGAGATCATGAAACAGGCTCGCGAACTCGATCATCTCCTGTTCCTTCGCATCGAGGCCGGCCGCTTTTGCGAGCATTTTGGCCTGATGGGCGACTCGGTACGAATGGCCGGAAGTATACGGGTCGCGTGCTTTGAGGGCGAGGAGCAACATCTCGGTTACTGCATGCGCCCAATCCGGGATATTGTCCCAAAGCATTTTGAAAGGTCTCCTCATGGCTGTTTCGAGCCTAAGAACTTCTCGGCAGAATTTCGGAAGTACTCAACGTTTAGGGTCGAGGAACTCCGAAAAAATTTATCTAACTAGAATCGTTGGGTATTCGGGTCGGGAAAAGTCGATTCAGCTATGAACTCGCCCTCTTTTTGCCGATACGAAGTCATGGTGACAGTTAAGTTTTCTTTAATGGGTGCCTTGATTCTGATCTTCGGGACTTTGGGCAGCTTCTTTGCCGGCAGCGCCTGGGCACGTCAGGATATCGTTCCAGGATCACGATATACTTCAGCTCGCGCCGCCGCGATGAGCGACGCTTATCTCCCGCTGGGTGACGATGGTCCCTCCGGACTCTTCTATAATCCAGCGACTCTGGGAAGGATTCGCAACCCACAATTTGAAGGTCTCAATCTCAGCCTCTACGCCAACTCGGGATACGCGGGAATGTTCAACATCGATTTTTACAACGTCGCGAGCCTGAGCGGCTATTTGAAAACGCTTGAGAAAAACCCCGGGACCTTCGCGGGCGCTGGCTTTAGCGTTATTCCAAGCGCTTACATGCGGGGATTCGCTTTTGGCGTGCTTCTCCAAAGTCATCTCGGCGCCGTCGCAAACGGCGACGGTACCGTGCGCTATCGAAGCGTTTACCAATTCGTCCCAACCGTTGGGACGGGAATTCGGCTGGCGGGGGGCATTGTTCGACTGGGTTATTCTCTTCAATGGGTGAATCAGGCCAGCGGTGATTTTACGGTCCTGACCTCGGATACACCTCTTGGCTACAACCAGGGTTTGGCCCAAGGCTCGGGCATTTCTCACAATCTGGGTTTTTCGTTGACGTTGCCCATTGCGTATCTTCCATCCTTGAACCTGGTCGGGCGTAATCTTTTCGGAGTGCGCTTTGGAACCTTCAGCCTGCTGCCGCTCGCGAGAAATTCGATCGGTGCGCCGGCGAATGAGCCGGCAAGCTATGATGCCTCATTCAGTATTCAGCCCAAAGTGGGCGGAGGCAGCTACTTCAATTTTGTTTTGGAGTACCGGGACATTTTCAACCAGTCCAAAGTGAGCGCTCTCGGACGGGCGGTCTTCGGTGCGGAGCTTTCGCTGAAGGATCATTTCTATCTTCGCGGAGGTTGGGGGAGCGGTTATCCTTCGGCAGGAATCGGGCTGAAACGCAAGGGCGGTGAATTCGCATTGAGCTGGTACAGTGAAGAACTCGGGATAGGGTATCATTCGTTGCGAGACGTTCGTTATATGCTTCAGTACCAGGTGCGGGCGTTTTAAATCGGCGAAATTCAACAGCTAGGAGATGTTTGCGATGTTCCACCTCACTGTTTTGGCGAATGATGCGCGGACCGAAGAGGCTTTGGTTCAGGAACTTACGGCCGCTGCTAGCGGAGTGGCGGAAGTTACGGTGACAGCCGCTTCGCGATGCAAGGACCCGGCTCAATATGGTCAGATTCTCTTTTTGGATTCTCAGGTTCCGATATCGGCTTTGGACAGTATTGATCGTGCCGGCCGCGCGGTTTTTCTGATCCTGCCGGAAGGTGTGCCGGTGCCCTCGGCCTTCGGCGATGGAAAATTTGACGACGTACTCGTGCGGCCGTTCCGGCCCGCTGAGGTCATCAGTAAGATTTTTCGTTATCAGCAGATTCTGATGTGGGACGAAGTATCCAGGCTGAATGCGTCGTTTTCAGAACTCCTGACGCGTCTTAAGGACGATGTTCAGCTCGCGGAACGCTTGCAGCGAGGCAAACTCCCGATTCGTTTTCCGGATATTAAGGGTTTTAAGGTAACGAGCCGCTATTTAGCCGGAATGCGCGCCGGCGGGGACCATTTTGATCTCGCCGAGTCGACCGACAAAAACGTGATTTCAATGGTCCTCTCGGATTCCTCGAGTTACGGCCTTTCCAGCGCCGTTCTTTCGGTGTTGATGCGGGTTGCGATGAAACTCTCGTCGGATGAGGCGCGTTCGAGCCTCGAGACGGTCCGGAAGATACGGCAGGAACTTCTGCTCACGTTAAGTGAAAAGGACCGACTTTCACTCTTTTACGGCGTGGTTTCCCGCAAGGATTACGTTCTCAGGTATGTCAACTTCGGGAGCTCCTGTGCGTTTTACGCACCACCTCAGGGTCTCTTTCAGGCTTTGCCCTCAAGTGGCGAGTCCATCTCCCGGGCCAGTGAGCACGAAATCGAAGGGCAGCTCGAAACAGTTCTCGGCCCCGGGGGGCGTCTGGCCCTGCTTTCGGATGGATTCGTCGAGGGAGCCGGCGGGAGCATCGCGGCCTTGGAGCTTCTCAACGGGTACCGTGAGCGCGAGGCGGTCGAAGCGGTGAATGAGCTCACTTTTCGGATCAAATCAAAGTTCACCGAAGAGGACGATATGCCCTCTCAGGATTGCACTGCCGCCATCTTCGATCTCGACTCCCGGCTGATGCGACTCGCGCCTACCCAAGCGCCTGCGCGAGATCAGCCTTAAGATCGGCGATATCCTCGATACCGACACTGATTCGGATCAGGTTGTCATGAATCCCGAGAGCTTTTCGGGTTTCGGAGGGGACACTCGCGTGCGTCATGATCGCGGGATGCTCGATGAGCGATTCGACTCCGCCGAGACTTTCGGCCAAGGAGAAAACACGGACCTTCTCGAGAAAGGCGCGCGCTTCATTCACGCCGCCCTTGATGAAGAACGTGATCATGCCGCCAAAGCCGCTCATCTGTTTGCGTGCGAGGGCATATTGCGGGTGGGACTCAAGCCCTGGGTAGATCACGCGGTCGACCTGCGGGTGCTTTTCGAGATAGCGCGCGATTTCGATCGCGTTCTGCGCGTGTCGTTCCATGCGAACATGAAGCGTCTTCAGGCCACGCATGACGAGAAAGCAATCCATCGGCCCTGGAACGGCACCCACGGCGTTTTGGAAGAATTTAATGCGCTCCCAAAGCGGAGTGTCGTTCGTCGCGAGGATTCCGCCGATAACGTCGCTGTGACCGTTCATGTATTTGGTGATGCTGTGCATGACTAGGTCGGCGCCGAGTTGAAGCGGTTGTTGGAAATAGGGGCTCATGAAAGTGTTGTCGACCACCGAAGTCGCGTTCTTCGCCTTGGCGATGGCGCTGATCGCGGCAATATCGAGCACTTTGAGCATGGGGTTGGTTGGGGTCTCGATCCAGACGAGTTTCGTGGTCGGCCGAAACGCGGCTTCCGCGTTTTTCAGGTCCGAAAGATCGACGTATGAGAACTCGAGGCCGTGGTTCCTGAAGACTTTGTCGAAGATTCTGAAGGTTCCGCCGTATACATCGTCTGAGCAGATGACATGATCGCCGCTCGTCAGCGTGTGCAGTATCGCGTCGATCGTCGCGAGCCCGGACGAAAAAGCGAGCGCGTGTTTCGCTCCTTCGAGGGCGGCGACACAAGCCTGGTAAGCGGTGCGGGTTGGGTTATCCGTCCGGGAGTACTCGTAACCGCGGTGTTTGCCGGGGGAGAATTGGGCATAGGTACTGGTCTGGTAAATCGGCGTCATCACGGCCCCTGTTTGGGGGTCGGGGTCCTGCCCGGCATGGATAGCCATCGTTCCGAATTTGTAAGTTTGCGCTTTTTTCATGAGCGTTTCTCCGCGTTTTCGAGGTGATCGGGAGCCGGTTGGTCGAGAAAACCGGCTTCGTACATCCAACCGTCGTTGAAGACTTTCGATTGATACCTGTTTCCGCTGTCGGGCAGGATGACCAGGATGTTCTTGCCCTGGACCTTCTCCCCTTGTGATCGCGCCCATTTCACGGCGCCTACCACGCCCGCTCCGGACGAAAGTCCGCAGTAAATTCCTTCCTTCGTGAGCAGCGCGCGAGTCATCAGGAATGATTCCTTGTCTTCGATCTGCACGACTTCATCGACGAGCGAAAAGTCGAAATTCTTCGTTATGAAATCCTCTCCGATTCCTTCCATCTTGTAGGGACGCGCCGGGCCGTGTTTACCGCTCTTGAAGTGGTCGTAGATGATCGAGCCGATCGGGTCGACGACAATGACTTGAACGGAGGATTTCCTTTCTTTCAGGTAACGAGCGGTTCCGCAGATCGTGCCCCCCGTCCCCATTCCGCCGACCAGGACGTCGATTTCCGGCATCTGCTTCAGGATCTCGGGCCCGGTCGTCCTGTAGTGGACTTCGCGGTTGGAGAGATTGTCATACTGATTCAGATAAACGGCGTTCTCCGTCTCCCGGGCAAGGCGGCGCGCGGTGGAATAATGGCTTCGAGGGTCCTCGGGCTCCGCGGCAGAAGGAGTGATGACCACCGTAGCGCCGAATGAGCGGAGATTCTGGACTTTTTCAGTGCAAACCTTGTCCGGAAGTACGAAAACACATTTGTAACCTTTAATGGCCGCGGCGAGCGCGAGGCCGACGCCGGTGTTGCCACTCGTCGCTTCGATGATCGTTCCGCCTGGTTTGATAACGCCCCGTGTTTCGGCATCCTCGATCATGGCGAGGCCGATTCGGTCTTTGACGGAACCGCCCGGGTTCATGAATTCGAGCTTTGCGTGAAACCGAGCGGGCAAGCCTGCGGTGACCTGGTTAAGACGAACGATGGGGGTATTGCCGATCACCTTCAGGATATTTTCGTGAATCATTGTCTTTGCATACCGTCATTGTGAACGATAGGCAATCGTCAGTAGCGGTTTCGCTTTGCCGACCAGTCGCGCTGATATGATTCGAGCTCCGAGGCAAGTCCGCGGTGGACGCCCTTTGGCCGATAGATCACGGACACGTTCTCGAAACACCGCATTAAGTCCTGCTTCACGTTCGCGAATTCCGCTGACTTGAGTTCAGAATTGAAAATGAGCGCTCGTTTCAGGGCGATTACGTCGGAAACAAGGAGTCCCCGTGGGGATTCGGTGAGCTTGCGCTTCGCCTCGAGCCAGGGACTCGTGATTTCGCAATCCAGGGACTCGTTTCCGACTTTCTCGATATTCACATACTCGGTCTCGCGGCGGAGAAGCTCGGGTTGGCCGAGAAACAGATCGCTCACGCGGTTTTCAAGGCGGAGATCCGTGGCGCTCTGAATAAAGTTGCCCGGAAGCACCAGTGCATGGCCGGCTGACGTTTGATAGCTTCCCTCCGACGTGAACGACACTCCGTAGCTGATGTCCTGCACGAGTCGCGATGATAAGTCGCCGGTCGTTACCTTCCAGTCTTGCACTCTTTTCGTACTGGTGACGGTGTTCAGCAAGCGATGGTGCAACGAATCCTTTGATTGGCGAAGGTCGGCCCCGGTAAGCGAAAGAGCTTCCGTCCCGGATAACCGGACGGAAATCTCGTTTGAGAAGCGCGCATCACCCTCATGGCGGATCTGGCGTGCGATGAACGTTTGCCCGTTCTCGGACGAGTTCGGCGGAATCTGTTCGAGCCTGGGTTCCGGGAGATAGACGAGGGAACGACGGCCGGAAATGTCCGGAAAGATGCCTTGCGCGAAACTGACGAAGTTCGTCGGATCAATCCAATAGTCTCTGTTGTCCGTATAGACGCGCACGATTGCGTGATTGAAGAGCGAGAGGCGCGGCAAGTCGTCGGCCTTCTCGTACTGGTAATCGTTTCCGCGATTCACGATCGCGGCGTATGCCTTGAAACCGAGTTTTCGCAGAATCGCGATCGTCGCCGCGGAAAAATCTTTGCAGTCGCCCTGCCGGGATTCCGCGATTTTGGAAAGGGGTCGCGGAATATATCTGCCGCGAATCGTCCTCCAGTCACCGAGGTACGTCATGGTCGCGGCGAGCTCAGATGTAACGGTGTTGAATTTCTCGACATCCGTCTGCTTGGATTTTGCTTGGTTCAGGATCTTTTGGAAGCTGTCAGGCAATGGCTCGGAAAGGACTTTCTCCCATGCCGGGACCAGAGGCTTCTCGAGCTCGGACCAATTCTTCGCGCTTGAGACGATGAACCCGGGTCTCGCATCGGGGTCAAGGCGCCCGTGTTCCTCTTCGCGGACAACTCGGTAGACCGGTCGAATAGTCCGGGCATGAACAACGTGAAGACCGTTACGTTTTTCGTTCGAGATGGAGAGGTCGTGCCCTGGATCGCTTACGCGAACGCGGAGAGGGATGGACGAAATAATTCGGACACTCGCCTTTTTGACGGGTTCGGTTCCGAAAACCGCGCGGCTCGAGTAGAGTCCCGGGACCGTGGCCTTTTCCTTGCGTTCAAATTTCAGGTAAATCTGCGCGCCGATCTCGACTTTCGGATAGCCGATCAGGACCTGCCGGATCTCGTCAAAGGCGCTGCTGCTGCTCGCAACCGCTTTGTCTTCGATTTCGGTTTTCCTGACTGGATATTCCTGGCCGCGGAGGATTGTTTTTGCTTCAAGTATTTTGATCCTGCCGATATTTGGGTTGTAGTAGAGTTTTCCAATTCCCACATGTCTGCGGGCATCTTCCTTGAGGATCTTGCGTTGAATCTCCGCGACCTCGGTCCACGAGCCGTCACGCTCCACCGTGATTTCGACCTTCTCGAATTCGACTTCGGATTGAGCGTCCTCAGGGGTCGCCCAGCGTGCCGAAACACCGGGACAAAGCGTCAGCTGGGCCACGGCCGCGAGAAAGGCTGGAATCGTGTAATTGGACACGATCTTCATCCTCATCTTTTCGGAAGAGCGGAGCAGGAAGTTAAGTCAATTCCGTGGCGATGTAAACTCCGTGGCGAACGTCTCTTCTGGAGGTGCCGTCATAGGGGCGGAGTCGTGCTAGATTCCATAACCGACGCTGAATGATATCGACTGGCTGGACATTTTTACGATAGGGCTCGAAAAAAAATCCATTTTTGAAAAGTCGAGGTTTAACCCGAGCGAGCCTGAACTGAAATGATGCGACCAGCCTAGTCCGGCCGCCATTTCGCACTCAGTAAGGGCGGTGATCGGCACGTACTTAACGTAAACAAAGGCGCTTTCCCGTTCAGAAAGCTTTCTACTCAAGGTGGGGTAGAGTTGCGGATACGCCATGGGCCCATAACCAAACCGGTTATTCGTGACGAACATCTGGCTGTAATAGACGCCGGCCATAAGTGAAAGAGTCCAAGGCGTGCTTGGGAGCAGAACAAAACCGATTCTGAGGTTTACACCAAGAACTTGGGCGTTCACTCCCGGAAAGTTGCTGCTGAGCGGGAGGAAATTGAAAAAGGCATTCGCGCCAAGATTCCACCGGGGCGAAAGAGAGAGAAGATAAGAGAGCTTTCCCGTTAGAGCGATTTCGGAGAAATCGGCCACGCTTGCCTGGTCCGCGACGTTGACCTCTGCGAAGGTATAGTATGTCGGTCCAACGCTCACCATCAGGGAAGATCCTGCATTTGCCGAACGTCCCGATTGTGACGATTTGACTGCCTCGGCTTTGAGTACCGGCAATTCATTGAAAATGATCAAAAACGACTGTTCCTCGATTTCGCCTCTGGGGCCGACCGCGCGAAAGCGAACCGTCGTGTTTTGCGCTTTCAGGGTCACCGGGAACGTGAAAGCGCCAGACGCAATGACGGTCTCGGTTGACGACTTGCGTTTGATGTTCGTGCTGATCAGGACGGATGGCTCGTTTTCCATTCCCTCCTGGTGCAGCAGGCTCCAGTTATTACGTTCAAAGACGCCCGTCAGTATGGCTCGTATTTCGAAGTCTCCTGGAATTCCTGTTGCCTGGACTTCGACGCGAGGAGTTAGGGAAGACCATTTTAAACCCTGAATCGTCTCGCCGGCGACGCTGGCGCGGTACAACTTGGCTCGATATTCCGAAGCCTGAACGGATGATATAAAAATGCACGAAAGCGCGAAGAAGCCAAACACGCGAACAAAACGTTTTGCGGTTATGTTCATGATTCCAATATTTTACAGTAGAGCGTCCGAAACTAAAACCTATTTCGGAATAACCTCTGCTCTGACCTGACGCTTACCTCGGGCGCGCGCAACGGAATCCAATCGACCAATTCGTTACGGATGCATGATAGCCGAGGAACAGATGGTGTATCCCGCCGCTGTGGCTGCTGTTCCAGTATCCACCTCGAATCGGAGCCGCGGGTGCGCCGTTCACCAGGACCGTGGTTTTCAAAGTTGCATCCCAGACATAGGCCTGGCCGTTCAGGTTCCAGGTTGTGGCGTAGTTATCGCCGGGGACCTTGAACACGTTTTGGACATAAGGACCAAAAGTTCCGCCGTTCGCGCCTGCTTGCATCACGCCTGTTCCTGTCCACTCAGAAAGATTGCCGATCATGTCCTCGACTCCAAAACGACTCATGCACGAGTTGGTTCCTCCCGGGGTGCTGCCGGCGTGTGCGGTCTTCCGTACTTTACTGTTCGGATCCGTCCAGTTGCCACGGCCGTCTTCGTCCTCTTTGCCAGCACAGCCCAGGTCTGGATTGACGCAAGGTGCCCACTTGTTACATCGAGCGGCCACGGCATCCGTCACTGATCCACCGTTGTATCCGCCCCCTCCGACCGGATCGGGTTTGATCGTTCCAATCGCGGCGAGGACCCAAACTTCATCTGGAATGAGGACCTTTCCGCTATTCGCGCACGCCACAGCCGCTTGATACCAGGTTACGGCGCGAGCCGGGATGACGTCAGGCGTGGATACCGCAAACACCGGGCTCGAACCGGCGCCATCTCGGCCGAAGCTGGCCGGGAGATGGGCGGCGTCCGGATAGGCTTGATCGCCGATGACGCCGTCGTAAAAATAGAATGTGCCCGAACCATCCGGCGCACTATTGATGCTGGACTCGTATTTGTCGACGCACCAGGCGCCAACCGGTACCATCACGTCGCGAGGATTGCCGGTATTACAGCTGCGAGTCGTCGGGATGTTCAGTTCCTTCCAGGTTGGAGTGGTGCCGGACATTTGAAGAACCTGCCCGTCGGCACCCCCTGCCAGTTTCGTTGGCGCGATCGCGGCTGTTGCGCTGATGTGCGTATTTGTGATCGATCCGCTGGCGATTTTGGACCCATTCACCGCGCCTGTCGCGATCGTCACCGTGGTGACCTCGTTGGCCTGAACGGCGGCTTGGGGTTCCCATTGGGTGCCATTCCAGCGCAGAGCCTGGCCGGCTTCGGGCGCGGTTGCGGCTACCGTGCGATTTTGAATTTTTGCAACCGTGGGATTCGGATAGGTTCCGCTTAAATCGCCGCCTGCTTCTCCAGTCGCGGGCCGCGGCGCACTGAAGCGCGGGTCATCGCCGGCTGCGACTGTTCCGGCCGCTGTTCCGATTGCGATGCTGATTTGCGGAGTTGTCGTGCCATTCGCGACGGATATCGGGCCGAGGCCGCTGACGGAGGTTACGGTTCCGGAGCTGCTCCCCGATCCGGGAGTGAAGGGGACCCATTTGTTCGCGGAGGAACTCCATTTTAAAGACTGGCCGTCGGCGAGGGTTGCCAGATCGAGTGTGCGATTGCCGAGGCGTGAATCACAATAATTCTTCGTGGCGGCATCTTGGGCGAGAATTGGGTCAAGCAAGGTTCCGATATTGTGGTTTCCCATCTGGATCGGGCCTAACATGGTTCCGCCGCTGAGAGGGAGATAGGCTCCGCTGGTCCCGCCTGAGCTGGGCGTGTAGGGGACCCAGCGCGAGGTCGAACTATTCCAAACGACGGATTGGCCGTTTTGCAACCCCGTGAGGTCCAGCGTACGGCCGCCGAAGCGGCTATCCGAATAGTTCTTCGTCGAAGCGTCCTGCGGGAGAGTGGGGTCGATCATATTCTTGACGCCGAAACTGATTTCGCCATTTCCCATCTGGATGTTGCCAAGCATCAGGCCACCCGTAATTTCGAGGAATGCTCGATCGAGTCTTGAAGGAGTGATGGATCCCGCAGCGATGTGGCTCGCGTTGATCGCGCCCGGGGCGACGTTTGTAGAAGTAACTGACGCGTTCGCGAGCTGGGTGGTGCCGATCGCGCCTGCCGCGATCGAAGTGCTCGAGGTATTCTGCGGTTCCCATTGGTTCGTGAGGCCGTTCCAGGCCAAGACCTGGCCAGCAATAGGTGCAGTCGCCGCAATGGGGCGCCCTTGAATTTTTGAAACTATCGGATTCGGGAAGCTGCTGCCCAGATCTCCACCAGCCGCGCCGATCGGCATTCTGCCGTCACTGAATCGCGGATCATTTCCCTGTGCGACGGTATTGGCCTGGTTGCCAAAAACGAGGCTGATTTCAGGAATTGTTTCGGAACTCGTGACCTGAACCGGCCCGACTCCGACGACGGAGGTGACCGTTCCGGCCCCGCTGGGCACGAAAGGAACCCACTTGGATTGATAGGAATCCCATCGAATCGACTCGCCGTTTTGGATGCCTGAGAGTTCGAGCTGATTGCCTCCCAGTTGGGAATCACAGTAATTCTTGGTAGCGGCATCCTGCGGGAGGATGGGATCAAGTACATTCGTAATATTGTAGTTGATTACTCCGTCTCCCATCTGGAGAGGGCCGGTCGAGCCGGATTTCTCGACATAAGCGCGATCGAGTTTTTCGGGCGTAATTGAGCCGTCCGGGATTCCTCCCACAAAGGCGGCGTCGTCCAGTGTTGCCGGGGATCGACTGCTCAGAGGATCCCCTCCCTGTTTGCAACCGCTCAGCCCCAAAAGAACGGTTGCCAACACAAACACGTATGTTCCAGCCCCCAACCGGTAACCAAGAAATGTACACATGCTTAGATTATCGTATATCTGAGTTTTTTAGTCAAGAAAGCGACCCCTTATTCGCGCCTAACGCTTCGATTTCGTGGGGGACTGTCTAAAAGAAGGACAGTTTTCTGGGACTAAAGGCCAGGAATATTGGAATTTTTTAAGCGTTCTTAATTAAATGAGATCGGTTGCAAGAGGTATCTTTTTGCGGCGTTGTAGCCGCACATGCCGTGTACTCCTGGCCCGGGGGGCGTTGAGGCTGAGCAGAGGTACCAGTTTTTTCCCGGGATTGAATAAGGACACAATCGGCGAACGGGTCTGAAAAGCATCTGTCTGAGATCAAGTACGCCGCCTGTGATATCGCCGCCGGTGTAATTAGGATTGTAGCGCTGGAGATCCAGGGGCAGGCTCACGTTTCGGGCTAGAATCAGATCTCTGAATCCGGGCGCGAAACGTTCGATCTGCGCTTCGAGCTTCTCCGTCATGTTGATCGAAGAGCCGCGCGGGACGTGACAATACGCCCAGGCGATATGCTTTCCCCGCGGCGCGCGCGTTTCGTCGAAAAGAGTAGGCTGTGAAAGCAGGATGAACGGCCTGTTCGGATGAATACCCCGCCAGACTTCCCGTTCGGCTCTCACGATGTCTTCCATTGATCCGCCGAGGTGAACCGTGCCGGCGCGGCTGCATTCGGGAGCTTTCCAGGGAATAGGGCCGGAGAGCGCCCAATCCATTTTGAATATTCCTGGACCGAGCCGAATCTGTTCGAGTTGGTGGCGATAATCTTGGGGGAGGCGATCACCTCCGATTCTGATGAGTTCGGCGGGGCTGAGATCAAAAAGGTAAGCGCGCGCCGGAGGCAATTCACTGCAATCGTGAACGGGATAGTTCAGGAGGACTTCGCCACCGAGCGCCGAATAATGGGCAGCAAGAGCGTCCGTGATTTTTTGTGCGCCTCCCCTCGGAATGGGCCAGCCCAGGCCGTGCCCAGCGATGGTCAACACGAGAGCCGTGGCGAATGAGCCGGCCTCATTCAGTTCGAGACCTGAGTGCGCGGCCAGTCCCGTCAATAAAGCTCTCGCTTCTCTCGTCGTAAAGTGCGTGTCAACGATGCTGGCTGCCGATTGGACTGCCCGGTGCGCGAAACGCATCATGAGAATCGGATGTCGAGGGACGGGTAGGGAGTTTAGAATATCTTCGAGCAACGTATTTCCGCTTCGGGCGAGAGGGCCAAAAAGCCGGGAATATGCCTTTTGATCTTCGCCGAGCTCTCGCGCTGTTTCGTCGACCGAGCGAAGAAGAATGGCGAGTCCACCGTCTTCAAAGGGGTGAGCGATTTGGATGGGCGGCTCTATCCATTCCAATCCATAGGATTTAAGGGGAAGAGTTTTGAAAAAAGGGGACGAGATTGCCAGAGGATGAACGGCCGAACAGACATCATGAGTGAACCCTTTGAGTGTGAGGGCAGCGGATCGAGAGCCGCCTCCCAGTGTCGCCTTCGATTCAACGAGCAGCACCGATCGGCCCGCTTGTGCAATCGTGATCGCCGCAGCCAAACCGTTCGGCCCTGAACCGAGAACGACCGCGTCATGGATGTTCGGTGCCACGATTCCAAGCGAGCAAGTCCGGTGCCCGCGAATTTAGAGCGGCGCGTAGTTGCTCACCTGCTTCTGGCTGACGGGAAGTTCTATTGTAAAAGTGGAGCCAGCACCTGGCTTGCTTTTGACGTGAACTCTACCCCCGTGCGCTCCGATGATGCTTCGGACTATGAAAAGGCCGATACCCAGTCCGCTGATGCTCGTTGGGGGGACGGCGCGCTCGAATAGGTCGAAAATCGCGGCTTGCCGCTCCTCGGGAATGCCGATCCCGTGGTCGCGGATTTTCAACAGGCCTTTCTCGGATTGCTTATACACCTCGATGATGATCTCCTTGCCTTGGCCATACTTAATGGCGTTCGAAACCAGATTCGAAATAGCCTGTTCAAGTCGGAACGCATCCCATTGCCCGTTCACGTTCGGCTCCGCTCTGACGGAAACGGTGCTCCCGGACGTCTTTATCTCCATTGAGAATCGTTCCATGACTTCGAGCACCAGTTTCGCGAGGTTGACTGGCTGCCGCGCCAGAACTAATGGTGCTGACCCCAACTTCGAGATTTCGAGCATGTCATTGACGAGTTGATCGAGGCGTGCGATCTGGCGAGAGGCAATCCGGATGAGCCGGTCGAGGAGCGATGGAACAACCTTTTCGTAACCCTCCTTTTGACCGATACGAATAAGAAGATCGAGCTGCAACTTGAGCGAAGTCACGGGAGTCTTGAGTTCGTGAGAAGCGATGGATAAAAAATCATTGCGAATGCTGAGAGAGCGTCTCAGCTCTTCTTCGGTCTTTCGCAGCGTCTCTTCGGCAGCTTTTCTGGCTGTGATATCCTGGACAACTCCGATCATCCGCACCGGGTGACCCTGCTCGTCTCTTAATATTTTCCCGACTTCATGAACCCAGCGAACTGAACCGTCCGGTCGCAGGATTCGATGCTCAAGGTCGTAGGGCTTTTGTTCTTGGATAGCGTTCTGGCTGGCCTTGATCACGCGATCACGATCCAAGGGGTGAACGAGCCCGAAGAACGTCTCGACCCTGCCGTCGAAATCGTGGGCCTGCTCGGACAAACCGAAAATTCGGTAAACCTCCTTTGACCATTGCAGACTGCCCTCCTGTGAAGCGGAGGATATCCAGCTTCCCAGCTCGGCAATTTCTTGTGCTTTTTCCAAGAACCATTCGTTTTCTTGCAGCTGCGTACGGCTCTGTTGCAGATTGTGAGTTCGCTCTCGAACCCTTTGTTCGAGAGTTTCCCTGATTTCGGCCAGCTGTTCGGTGGCACGCCGCAGCTCCGTGTTATCGGTGGCGACATAGGAGAAAAATGAGTGATTCTCTGTTCGTGAAATGAAATTCAGCGATACGTCGATAAATTTCGAATCGGTGCCGACCGGATGCCAGTATTCGAATCGAACGGGCCTGCCCAGGCGCTCGGCTTCTCGACCATGCTTAAGCCAGCGCATGACCGTAGCGGCGTCGAAGTCGAGTTCAGAGACCGACCGGTCGTGCATTTGTGCCGGTTCCGAGTGGCCAAAAAGAACAGCTGCGGCTGGGCTAGTCGCGAGACGGCGGAGCGTATCACCCTCGATTTCGACCAAGCCCAGTATGGCCGAGGGCGATTCGAGCAGGCTTTTTAGCACTCGTTCGGGCTGAAATCCGATACCAGAGGTCATGTATTCCCGTCCCTACGAGATACACGACGGATACCAATGAGAGTAACTTTGCATTTTTAGAGTGCGTGGCCGACGCAGCGGATCGGGTAAACCGTTGATCGTGTGGCGTTCATTTGCTCGCCCGTTTGCCCGATGAACGTCCAGGCATTCGCTCTCGCCGAGGCCCGTACGGTTGCGGTCCAAAAATTATAGTGCATATTCGGGAGCACGAACCGGATTCCATCGATATCGGCTTGTTTGTAATCGTAAATCGTGGGAAGCCGCCACACGACCGATGGAGTGCTGGCGCGTCCCATTCCGCCTTTCGATGCCGTGTACGCTGCATTCGTTGTCAGCCATGTGGGATCTTCGAAACACTCGCTCTCGGGGGTGGTTTGATTTTGGTAGGCAACGGCGTCGCATATATCGACGGGATCGTCTTCAGCGTAAGGTGAGCCGCTCCTGTTTGAACTTCCGCTTGCCTTACACCAGTTAAATACCGTGGACGGGGTCCCGAGGTAGTCGCTCCAGAGTAAACCGGTTTTTTCATCGCGCCAGACTTCTTTTGCGTCCGCCGTTCGGGTGACGAGCTTCCATAGGTCCTGGCCTGCGTTGCCATTCGTACCGCCATCCCAGTTTGCATTCGCGCCGTTCAGGGACGCGCAATCGGAAATCCGCTGCTCGACGGTCGGCTGAGTAATTCCGCAAACGCTTCCCGGTCGGGGTGCGAAAGTAATGCTCGTAGAAGCGCTGTTGCCTTCATCAGATGACGAAACTTGGGGGACGAAGCGATAGATCGCGGGTGGCCAGGAGTTCGCCAGCTCTTCCCGGAGTGTCAGTCGTAGTGCGCCTTTGGTTCGATAGGCATTTGACCAGACAAAATCGGGAAAAGCTGCCGTTCCGGCAACTCCCAAAATCGTCTGGCCTGAAACGATTTGGGAACTGACGGGCAGACTGCTGATGCCGCTGTAATAGCCTGCTCCCGGAAATGAGGCCTGCGCGTTCAGCGAGCCTCCGTTCGCCATGGTGCCCGTGATCACGCTGCCGCTTCCGTCGAATGTTTGAAAGCCAGCCAGAAGATTTGGCGGGCCCGCCGGCGACGTCAGTGTTCCGGTCGCGCACACGGCTGTTCCGGGGGAACCCATCAAGGAATAGCCGCCGCAAATGCTGCTTGCGCTCAGAGTCGTCGAGACATTGCTATAGTAGCCAGCTCCGGGAAATCCGGAGCTGTCGATATTCCAACTCCCGCGATTCAACAGAGTCCCGGTGAGTTTCGTTCCTGTTGAATTCCAGGCTTCTTTACCGCTCAAAATGTCGGCCGCGGCAGCCCCGCTTGCCGTGGTACCGCTCTGGCATACGGCGGTTCCAGCTGATCCGAGCACGGTTGTGGTGCTGCAAACTTCTGCCGCGGTCAGGCCTGAGGCTGAACTGTAAACTCCCTCACCCGCGAAGGCGGCGCGAAGGTCGAAATTGCCCTTCAGGGCATACGAGCAGCTTCCCGCGCAATTCGCCGTTCCGCTCATTCCAAGGATCATTGATCCCGAGCAGATGTTCGCTCCGGTAATACTGGGCGCGATAATGCGTTGGTAAAAACCGGACGTCAGTTGCGAGGCAGCAGTTGTTTCGAGATCAACTTCAAAAAATTTCGTCGCGATTCCGGTGATGGGAACTCCGTCCAGTCCATAAGCGGCTTTTCCCGCGACGATGTCCTCGGGTCCCGCAAGGCTCATGGTACGTGTCCCGTCCTCGGCGACGACTTTGGTGTAGTCACAGCCGTTGAGCGCCGCCAGAAGGGTTGCTGAAAGAGCAACAAGTAAGGTGATCTTAGTTCCACGCATATCCCACCCCGAAATTGACGACTCTGAGCCGAATCAGCTCATCGGCTTTGTAGTATTTGTCCATAGACGACCAGTCAAAATTCAGCGAAAGCCTGCTCGCATCCGAAGGACCGATCAGCAGCGAAAGGCCTACGGCGCGCTCACTGTTTTCGAACGCGATCCGGTTCGAAATGAAGGGAACGAATTTCCCGTAAACCGAAACCGCAAGTTTTTGCGTCAGCGTCGCGTAAAAACTCGGATAGATTTGCGCCGAGAGGCTGGAGTATCCGAATTGTTGCGCGCTTTCCATAAGGCTCGAATAATAGAGGCCGCCCTGGAGCAGGAATCGGTAGTGCCGTGAACGGTACAGGTGGGTTCCCACTCGCGCGTTCAGGCCGAGGAATCTCGGGTCGATATCCGCGCGGCTTCGCGACAGATTCACCCCCGTGATGAAGCCCCCGAAAGAAGCGTCAAGCCACCAGAGCGGGCGCCAGGTCAGCAAAGCCTTGGGCGTTAAGGCGATGGTTTTTACTCGGTAGATCGATTCCCTATAGTCGGCGAAACTGACGCCGGCGCTCCCCGAGAGCTCGATCGCGGGTAACTGATCGACGCGGTCCCCGAAGTCGAACTTCGCCGAGCGGAGCACATTGCCCTCGTCATCGAAGAGCTGCATTTCACCATCCGCAATGCCGGAAGTGAAATGCCCGGTTCTCGTCAACCGGCCATTTTGACCGTAGAAGCGGATGAGTCCATGAAATTCCCCGTTACGGAGAGTCCCGCAGCTTTTGATTTCGCCGTTTTCATGCCACGTAGCGAATGGACCGGTTCCTTTGCCGTCTCGATGACATGCCGCTTCGCTGAGGTCGCCATTTTCATAATTCTTTCGTTCTTCCCCATCAGACTGTTGATCGCATTTGAGACTTGTGAACTTCGTCCTCGCAACGCATGGATCAGACGGGACCGGTGCGTCCGCTGCTTCCGCAAACGTGCTGATTCCCGCGGTCATCGTCATGCCGAAGATCGTCACCGAAAGAATGAATGTCGGAATATAACCCGGGACCCTGTAGGGGGGCATCTCTTAATTGATCGGGAAAATTTCTTGCCTCTTGAGGGCGCCAAAATCCTGACGCTATTCCCTGATTCTGCGCTCGATTTTTTCCCGGAGTTCGAGGGGAAGTGTCTTGAAGCCGGAGAAATCGGGATCTGCGAGCCGATGACAGCGCTCCGGGCTAAAGCGGAGTACGCAATGGTAAACCGTGAGGTTTTGGCTCACCTGGGTCGTAATCGAGGTGAATCCGTCGATGATGGGGAATGCCGCGATCGTGAGCAGTATCCAGAGCGGGATGAAGAGGAACTTGATCCAGCGGCGCCCGCGGCGTTTTCGGACTGTCAGGTAATGCCATAGGGAGACCAAGAAGGTGATGATCCCCCAAATCACGGCAGCTTTGATCGTGATCAGGAAACCCGAATTGGGTAAGCCCTGATTCAGGGCACCGAACCAGGCCAGAGCACCGAAAATCGCGACGAAGATCGCCGTGAAACCGGCCGCTACCGCACCCGTCGAAGAGTCCCATCCCTTCAGATGCGTGAACTCATGGATCTGAAGATCTCGGTAAGTTTTCGGGTTCAGGAGAATTAAAGTCTTCTTGGTGATGATTCGGGTGATCTGGCTTGTGAGAGAGCCGTCAGATTTCCGTCGCGCCTGATAAGAAAATTCAGGTGACAGGCGGTCTTGAATATTTGCCGGAGGGAACTGCTTTTGATGGGTCAGGATGAGTCTGCGCTTGCCCAATTCGATCACGTCATTGATTTGGAGGCGCCGGTCTTTGCCGGGTTGCAGCTCAAGGGAGTTCACGCGCGTCCGATTTGTTGAGTTGAGATCTCGGATCGTGACGACCTGCCCTTGTACCGAAAACAGGCAATGCTTGCGGCTCAATAGTGTGTCCTCTGGGAATTGCAGATCACCTTCCGTTCGGCCACAAATCAAATCATGTTGAAGCGGAATAAATTTTCGATCAACATTGTCGTAAAGGTAAAAAGCGATCCGCAGCTTGGACATTCCATCATTGTACACCGGACATCCGGGAAAGTAGAGGCCCTGCACCCATGCCTTACAGGCTGATCACCTTTCTTCTCGTAGTTTTCATCGGATATAAGGGCTATGGCCTCTATCAGGCGGAAGACGCCCGAAAAGCGGGCGCGGAAATCGTTTTGAAAGGGCGAGTCACCGTTTACGGCGCGAAGAATGAGTCCAGTACCCTTCTGCTTATGGAGAAGCTGCGGCTTCGCGGGGTCAGACCCGAGTTCCGGCCAATCGATGATCAGGGAGCCGCCACCGAGCTCGCGCGACGGTTTAGAAAAGCAGTTTTGACTTTGCCATCTCTCGAGCTGAACGGCGATTTGCTCACGACCGAGAAAGTGAACTTGCTTCTGCAAACCATGACGGCGCACATCCAGCCGCTCAAGTCCGAGCCCTATGTCTACGTCTATGGTCCGAATCCGTGTTCGAAGACCTCGCGTAAGCTCGAAGAATATAGAATGAAAGGACTCCCCGCGGAATACCGAAACGTGAATGATCCGGTTTACGGAGCCGAAATCATGAGCCGGATGGATGCCGTGAAGCTGGCCAAACCGGACTGGCCCCTTGTCGACGTGAACGGCAAAATCATGGCCGCGCCGACCGCGGTGGAAGTCCTGGCGGCTTATAAACCGGGAGACATTTAAAGCGTCATTTTACCGGTTGCGTTTTCGTATCGGTTACCGGAATCTTCGAACCCGCCGGAATCAGTCGTGTTGATTGCAGCTGTGCCTGTCGGAAGTAATCTATTGACTCCCCGAGCACTCGCGATGCTTCCTGTGGAGCGTGAAAGCCCATCGAGTTCTCTGCCGCGATGAAATCGAGCCGCCATTGGGCTTTGCGATGGAGTTCCGCGATCGATTGCAGTTCGGGGGTCTTGGCGACGTGCTCGGCCCAGAGCGCGTTGAGTGCCGCGGCCGTCCCCTCTTCAAGCTTCTTTGTAAGCTCGGCACCCGAAAGGCCGGCGTTAGCCGGATCGGCGGCGAGCTTCTCGCGGGCTTTCTGCTCCGCGAGCGTCCGGTTCTTGGTATCGAAGGGAGCCCTAATTATTTTGAAAGTGTCCAGAAAATCCGTGAGTGCCTGTCCGGAGCGCATGAGAAGCGCGAAATTCCGATTCTGGATCCCGGTCACCCGTTCCTTCAGATCGGCCTCAGTCCAGGCATGGCATTGCTGGCATGATCCGCTCACCATGAGAAGCGGCGAGCGCACGTGATGATCGGAAATCTTGATAGCGCCTTGTCGCATGTAGGGCATGTGGCAATCGGCGCAGGTCACGCCTGAACGGGCATGAATCCCCTGATTCCAGAGTTCGAATTCGGGGTGTTGCGCCTTGATGAGTTCGGCGCCGGTTTCGGCGTGCTGCCAATCGTAAAACCGGTGACCATCGGGAAACCGATAGTCATTATAATGTGACTCGATCTGCTCGCTCTTGAGGCCCCGATTCCACGGAAAGAAGAGGGTTACTTTAGGTCCGCAGTAGTACTCGACATGACATTGAGCGCAGACGTAGGCACGCATCTCAGCTCGGCTTGCGTCGCGGTTGATGTCGAAATCCTTTTTGCCCTGCAATGCTTTGAGCGCCTTGATTCCGTCTACGAAACCCGGGCGCTTGATTTCGAGCCGCATCGTTTTGGCATTATGGCAGTCTGTGCACGAGACGGGGTGCGCGCCCGCGATCTGGCGAAATTCGTTCGGTTTCCCAGGAATCGGGTCCCACGACCCTGTTTTCACGACTTCTCCGTGAGCTTCGCGATACGGCATTCTGGATAGTTTCTCGAACCCATTCTTGATCTCCGCTTCCGTATATTGATCGGCGGCCGGATCGCCGCCACCGAGCCGGACCAGTGTCGGTATGAGGGAAGCATGACAATGCAGGCAGGCCCCGGGTTGCGGACGTTCCGTCACTCGGCGCGTTTTCTCCTGATCAAGAAGCATGAACGAATGTCCCCGCCGATCCCGGTAATCCAACGAGAAGGCATAACCGGCGAACATCCGCGGCAGGAAGGGGAATATTTCGGACTTCTGAGCCGGACTCGCGTCCCCGCCGCCGAAGTTCGTTTTAGAGACTTCGACCGTGCGTTTATATTGATCGTACTCGCGCGCCCAGTTCAGTCCCCAGGGATCGGGGTTCGTCGTGGCTTGCTTTACTTCGACAAATCGAAGGTACGGGTTTTGTGCCTCGGTTTTGTGCCGAAATATACTGATCAGAAGGTAAGTCACGACGAACGTGACGATTGCGGTCCCGAGGAGGGCGATCAGGAGTCCTTTTTTGGTAAAGCGAAATCGATTTTTTTGAGTTTCGTCGGTCATTGCTTTCTCCTCGAGCGGTTAATGAATCGGCATGTGCCCTACGTTGCGATGGCAATGGATACAGGACACGTGAGATCCGGCCGCCGGAATCATGATCGCATCCGTAACCAGTTTCGAATGACAACGAATGCAATTTTTTTGAAGGATCTCGTAATTGTGCCGTGTGATGATAATCGGATGGCTAAAGTTTTCGAGCGTAAATGCCAGGGAGTGATTCCAGCCGTTACGGGCTTTGGCGAGCAGTTTCGGAATCAAATTGTGAGGCAGATGGCAGTCATTACAGGTCGCGACGTGGTGGTGCCCCGAATTGCTCCAGGAATCGTACTGGTGATTCATGACATGGCAGTTCACGCAAGCTTTCGGGTTTGATGAAAAATAGGAAAGTCCCTCGGCATAGAAGAACGTGAATGCACCCAATCCGAACGCAATCCCGAGAAGGATCGTAAGTGCGAGTCGGTGATCGGCTCGGAATGATTTCATCGTGAGACGATGATCGCAGCGTCCCGGGCGTCCGTCAAGATTGGGATCGCGGCATCAGCGGAGCTGGAACTGAAAGTTGTGGCTCCGTGAAATCGGATCAACGAGCCAGTTGCCTTTTTCGTCGACGATAGCGACTTCCTGAAAAAATTGATCGCAATCAGCGCCCTTGCAAAAGGAGATGTGAAGGCCCTGCTTGGCTTGCCCGTCATAGTTCCCGAACTCTCCGGGGTGGCAAACGTGATCCGTATTGTCATGGCCCGTGCCGCGGGACGTAAGTTCAACCTGAGTGCTCATCACGAGTTCCGCCAGATCACGTTTGTACGGACTACCACGAAAATTGAGGAGAACGGCATGGAGTTGGGCACTGTCACGTTTCAGGACGTTGATCCAAAGCGGAGCGGCGATTCGGGCCACCATGTTGCCGCGGACGACCTCTTGAATTTCGTAGTTGATTTCAATTGTCGATCCGTCATCGGCTCTCATCGAAGCGCGCTTCCACGGGCCCGCGCCAAAGGCCGAAGTGGCCAGAATCGTCGAGACGACAAAAGTCGTAAAAAATGTTCTGAGTTTCACGGTCCGCTCCTTCTTAGCGTAGTCACCACGCCGGGTTTGTTCCAAATAGCGAATCTCTGTTTAGTTCAGTCCGAAATAATTGGAATTACGAATTGACTGAACTGACGTAGAAAATGACTGAATTGTCCGAAGGGGGATTCAACGAGATCAATTCATCCAAAGGTCAAGGATCAGTGCCGTCCAGACTGCCACGGATGCGAGGCTGAGCATGAATACGGCGCCCGCCGCACAGTCCTTTGCCCGAGCAATGAGGGGGTGCTGTTCGGGGTGCACTCGGTCCAGGATCGTTTCGATGGCTGTATTGATGAGCTCGGTTGCGAGAAGGGACGCGATTGTCAGCAGGGCAAGCGCCCACCAGATCGGTTTCGGCCTCAGGACCGCCAAAGCGAGTATCGCGAGTACCGCGAAGAAAATCTGCGTTCGGAAGCTCGCCTCCGTTTTGAAAGCGGATCGAACGCCTTTCAGGGCGTAGCGGCATCTGCAAAGTAACGGTTCGTTCTTCACGCCCCGAATTCTCGACGAAGAGGCGCCGCGACGACAAGACGCGGGTTGACAAGGCCATGTTGACGCGAGTTACGGGAGTGTGCGAGTCATTTTGGGCTCATTGCCCGAGCCGCACTAATTTTTTGTGATCATCAAATCCTGCGTGACGATTCGTTTGTCACGATAAGAAAATTCAAGACGGATCGGGTTCTTCCCGGAATTGAGCGGGATGTAGTCCGTCGAGTACTTCCCGCCGTTCGTGTCCGTGAAAACAGTCGCGCTGAATTTGTTGGCAGTATTGGTGATGGTCGTTTTCAGGAGTTTCGAAGGGTCAGTCGCCGAATTGAAGCCGCAGAGCGAGCCGGTGAGCCGGACCTTGGCCGCCGTGGTTTCCTGGTCCTGGTTTTTGTCGCATTTGAGATCGACGTTGATGAAAGTTTGTGACGTGGAAGCGGGCGCCCGTCCTTCTGACAGTGGGTTTGCGGCGACTGGCGTCACGGTAATCGGTGCGAGAGTTTGCGGATCGTAGACCAATCCGTAAAGGGATTTAACGAACAGTGCGGTAACTGCGCAAAAAATCAGTATTTCGATGGGGTTAGTACGAAATTGGCGGAGTTTGGATGACGTGCCCATATACCCCTTTATCGGTACCGTCTGGCGAAAGTTGAGAGGTTCCGGCGTGCCCGGACGGTTTCTTGAGGCGGTCCACGATCCGAACGACTCCCGACGAAGATTGTCGATTTCTCCTGTTTTTTCTTTATGCTAGAGTCCCCGCATGGACATTTTGGGGCAGTCTTCGTTGATCTTGGGCGTCACCAGTTTTGCGCTCGGATTTTCGATTTTATCGCGCAATGTCAAAAACAAATTGTTTTTGGCGTTTGCGGTGCTCACGACCCTGGTGTCGTGCTGGGCGCTTGCGTTCTTCTTTGAAAAGATCTCTGGAAGCGGGACCTTCTATCGATGGCATCTTTTCTTCAATATCTGGCTTGCCCCCGCAGCCCTGACTTTGATCCGGGTGATGGTGCGGATTCGGGACAACACGAGCCGCCGACTTCTCGATATCAGTGTCCTGCTTTCGCTCTCGCTCTCTGTCGCCCTGATTTTACGTTACGAAACAATTCCTTGGGTGCTGCTCCTCATCTACTTCGAACCTGCGGCCGTTTTGCTTCAAATATTTGTATTAATGTGGATTGATCGCCGCCTTCGCGCAGGCTTCAAGCGTCTTCCCAAGCTTCCGACCGTGGGGTTCTCTCGTCGTAATCTCATCTATGCCGGAGGCTTGCTGGTGCTCGCAACGACGGTCATGGACCACGTTCCGTTCCTGGGAAAGATCATTCCATCCTTCGGTAATATCGGCTTGGCTGTCTACCTCTTCTTTATCAGTCAGGCGATCACCGAACAACGACTCCTCAATTTTGGCGCTCTTTTCTCCAGGTTCATCGTCCTTCTCGCGGTCGCGCTGACTTTAACGGGCGTATACTCGCTTCTGGTCGCCTGGATTGAAAACAGTCCCGGCCTCTTTTTCCTGAATTCCTTCATTGCTTCATTCTTGATCCTGATGCTTCTCGATCCACTTCGGACCGCCGTTCGCTATTTTACGCATCGGCTCTTGAGCAAAGAACATCGGCGTCTTGAACAGACGCTTCGGGAAGCACAGCGCAAGCTCACTGGCATCGTGGATCTCGGGTCCCTGTTTCAGGCGATACTACTCACGACAGAGCAGACGCTTCAACCCGGCTGGGCGGCACTTTTCGTTCTAAGGGGGGACGGGACGAAATACCGGCGGGTCCGGATCGCCGGCAAGGAGCCGCAGACAGTGCCGGCCCCCGGCGCTTCTCCGATCTTGAAAGAGATCCTCGCCGACCACCCGTTGCTGCAGTATTGCGAGTCACTGCAAAAGAAAGGTGAACTCCCGATCCTTCTTGATCAGATTATCGAGAATGAAATCGATCGTTCGGCAAGCCGAGTTCAGCGTGAGGGTTACGCGGCGTTGATCCAGGGTCTGAAGGCCCTCGGGTCGAATCTGCTGATACCGATTGTTGATTCGGGAAAAATCATGGGATTCGTGACGCTTTGGGCTCCGGCCCCTCCCGAACCATGGGGCAGCAACTGGGGTCTTCTTCCCATCATTTACCCCTACTTTGAGCAAGTGGCCGCCACCATGAGAAGCATGGAAATCTACGTGCGTCAGCGCGAAAAAGAGCGACTTGCCGCGCTCGGTGAGATGGCCGCCGGGCTAGCCCATGAGATCAGGAATCCGCTCGGAGCGATCAAAGGTGCCGCGCAGTTTCTTGATCCCACGGATGATAAGCCTGAAAGCCGTTTTCTGCGCGTCATTATCGAAGAAGTGGATCGATTGAACCGGGTTGTCACCCAATTCCTGGATTATTCAAAACCGCCGACGACGGACTTCAGAGTGATCAGCCTGGCGTCCCTGGTTCAGAAGACCGTCGAAATGATGAACGCGAATCCGAGACCCGGGGTGAAGCTGGAGTGTCTTCCCGGGGATACGACGATTCAGGTTCAAGTCGCTCCCGAACAGATTCAACAGGTCCTGATTAACCTGATCCAGAACGCGACAAAGGCGCTGGAAAAGCGAGTTGAAGAAGGCATTCCGGGGCTGATCCAGGTCGGCATCGAACGCGAAGGAGTCGGGCAACAATCCGAGGTTATCATCACGGTCGAAGACAACGGACATGGAGTCAAAAGAGAGCACCTTGAAAAGCTTTTCATCCCATTCTTCACCACTTCACCGAGCGGAACCGGACTCGGTCTGTCGATTTCTCAGAAGATCATTGAGTCCCATCGCGGGCGAATTGACGTTGTAACGGAAGAGGGGCGATTTACCCGGTTTTCCGTGATACTACCTGAGGCAAAGGAGTGAATCGTGGCAGGCCGTGTCCTGGTCGTTGATGACGAAAAAAATATCACCTTTGTGATTCAGGCCATGCTGGAGAAGGTCGGCTATGAGGCCGCGATCTATGTCGACAGCCGTGAAGCGTTGGAGTCGCTTCAGGATGAGGATCCCGACGTGGTGATCACGGATCTTCACATGCCAGGTCCGGGCGGAATGGAAATTCTGGAGCACTGTCAGAAGAATTTTCCGCAACTTCCCGTTGTTGTGATTACCGCATATGGTACCGTCGAGTCGGCGGTTTCGGCATTGAAGCGGGGGGCCTTTGATTTTATCACGAAGCCCTTCGACCAGACCGAGCTCCTGAACGTCGTCAAAAAAGCAGTCGCGACTCACCGGCAACGTCTCAAGGAGCCGGTGCCGATCGTGCCGCTGCTCTCGTTGAACGAAAAACGCGATGCCCTGCCCGCACCCGCGATTTCGTCGATCATCGGATCAAGTGCCCAAATGGAAGAAGTTTTCAAGGTCATCGCCAAAATCGCGAACTCGCCGACTACCGTTCTCGTCCAAGGCGAAAGCGGTACCGGCAAGGAACTCGTGGCTTACGAGATCCACCGGAATTCCGATCGCGCCAACAAGCCTTTCGTGAAGATCAACTGCGCCGCCATCCCCGCCACTTTGATCGAGAGTGAGCTTTTCGGATACGAACGCGGGGCATTCACCGGTGCCGTGGCCTCCAAACCCGGAAGGTTCGAACTCGCGAACGAGGGAACTCTTTTTCTCGACGAAGTTGCCGACATGCCGCTCGAAATGCAGGTGAAGCTGCTGCGGGTTCTTCAGGAGCACGAATTCGAGCGCGTCGGCGGTATTCATTCGATGAAAGTCGATGTCAGGATCATCACCGCGAGTAACAAGGAGCTTCAGGCCGAGGTTAAGGCCGGAAGATTCCGTGAGGATCTTTTTTACCGGTTGAACGTCGTTCCCATTCGCTTGCCGGCGCTTCGCGAACGCAAGGAGGATATCGATCTTCTCGTTCGCTATTTCGTTCAGCAATTTAATGAAAGGCTGAAGAAGCATATCGTGAATCTGACGCCGGAAACCCTGAGCTCGCTCCGCTCTTTTTCCTGGCCCGGCAATATTCGCCAGCTCGAGAACGTCCTAGAGCGGATGGTTCTTATGTCTGAAAGCGATACGCTCAGGATCAGCGATCTTCCGCCTGAGATCGCGGCGGAAGTGGGTCCGATCGCGGAAGCGGCGTCAAGTGAGTCGGTGAGCTTCAAGGAACTCGTCAAAAAGCAGACACAAAGCGTTGAACGTGACCTGATCGAAAAGGCGCTCGAAGAGAAGGGCGGCAATGTTACGCGCGCCGCTGAAAAGCTCGGCCTTTCGCGCAAGGGGCTCCAGCTCAAGATGAAGGAGCTCGGCGTTCGCAGACCTGAGTGAAAAAGGCCTCTTTTGCCGTTAACCCGTCAGACGGGCCATGCTATCATTCGCCTATGCAGAAGAAAATCCGCGTTGCGATAGTCTACGGGGGCCGTTCCGGAGAGCATGAAGTCTCGCTCAGGTCGGCCGCATCTGTGTTTCACAATCTCGATCGGGAGAAATACGAGACGTTCCCGATAGCGATCAGCAAGGAGGGACGCTGGTCTGAAACTCCGATGAGCGCGGTCGAGAAAGCTGATGCCGCACTTCCTGTCGTCGAAGGAGCACCGAACGTCTATTTGGCGATTTATCCGGGAGCCGGTGGTCACCATTCAAACGGGGTTTTTTGCCGGGCGGACGGTCTGGGCACGCGAATCGATGTTGATGTGATCTTTCCGGTGATGCACGGCACCTTTTCCGAGGACGGGACGATTCAAGGCCTTTTTGAATTGGCGGAGATCCCGTATGTCGGCTGTGGTGTTCTCTCGTCGGCGGCCGCGATGGACAAGGAACTTGCGAAGAGGATCGTTCGAGAGGCAGGCCTTCCAATCGTGCCCTATGTTTCCGTGAAGTCGGGTCAGTGGAACATCACGGAGCTGGTTGCACGTGTTTCAAAGGAGCTTGGCTTTCCTGTCTTTGTAAAACCATCTAACCTCGGTTCGAGCGTCGGCGTCCACCGTGTGAAGGATCCGAGCGCTCTTGAGGAGGCCGTTCAGGATGCATTCCGGTATGACACCAAAGTGCTCATCGAAAAAGCGGTGAACGCACGCGAGATCGAGCTCGCGGTACTCGAAAACCCTGAACTCGGGAAGCCTCCGATGGTCAGTATTCCCGGAGAAGTCGCGCCGACGCATGAATTCTATTCGTATGAAGCCAAGTACCTCGATGAAAACGGGGCAGCGCTTATGATTCCGGCCAAACTGGATAAGGAACAGATTCGTACTGCCCAGAAAATCGCGAGATCGGCGTTCCAAGCGCTCGAATGCGAGGGACTCGGCCGGTGTGATCTTTTTCTGGATAAGAAGACCGGCGAATTTTATTTTAATGAAGTGAATACGCTTCCCGGTTTCACCTCGATCAGCATGTATCCGAAATTGTGGGAAAAATCTGGAATACCTTACAAAGAGCTTCTTTCAAGATTGATTGATCTCGCGGTCGCGAGACACGCGCGCAAAAAGGAACTCGTCAGGGAATTCCGTACGACCTGATCGAGTTCAGCCCTCTAAGCTACCGCTCCGGCTTCGCCTTTTTCATCTTTATCAACGGGCGGCGCCTTTCCGGCATCCGGGTCGATGATGTCTATGAACCCGCATTCCTTGTTCGGACATTTATGCATCAGGCCCGCGCGCTTCGTGATCTTCTCTGTCAAGATCGGAAATTTGCACTGCGGACAGGGCTGCTGGAGAGGTTTGTCCCAGACCGCGAAATTACACTTGGGCCAGCGGTTGCAGCTATAGAAAAGGCGACGATATCGCGATTGCTTTTGCGCGATCTCACCTTCTTTGCAAATAGGACAGGGTATCCCGAGAGTAATGGCCTGAGTGAATTTGCAGTTCGGATAATCGCTGCAGGCGAGAAACTTCCCGTATTTGCCGCTCTTGATGACCATGGGCTTGCCGCATTTTTGGCAAAGTTTGTCCGTGAATTCTTTCGGGATGATGACGATCTTGCCCTGGTCGTCTTTCTTGAAATCTTGGGTGTTCTTGCATTCTGGATAATTCGAACAGGCGAGAAACGATCCTAGTTTGCCCCATTTGATCACCATCGTGTTGCCGCACTTCTCGCATTTCACGTCAGTCGGGACTTCCTGCCGTTTGACGTTTTTCATGTGCTTTTTGGCGCTTTCGAGGGTCTTCTTGAAAGGCTTCCAGAAGCCTCCCAGGGTTTTTTTCCAGTCCGTCTTGCCTTCCTCGATTTCGTCGAGCTGATTTTCCATATCAGCCGTAAACTCGGTATTGAGAATATCAGGAAACGAAGCGACAAGGAGGTCAGTTACGACCGTCCCGAGCTCGCTCGGATAGTACCTGGCTTCGCGTTTTTCCATATATTCGCGATCCTGCAGGTTCGAAAGAATCGAGGCGTAAGTCGAAGGTCGGCCGATTCCTTTTTCCTCAAGATCCCGAATAAGTGAGGCATCCGTATAGCGGGGCGGCGCCTGCGTGAAATGCTGTTGCGGGTTGAAGTCTTTCTTCACTACCGAGGCGCCCTCTTTCAATTCCGGAAGCTGAATGGCGTCTTCGGTATGTTCCTCGCCTTTTTCGCCTTCCTCCGCGGTCTCGGAATACACGACTGAGAAGCCGTCGAATTTTACGACTGACCCGGTCTGCCGGAACTGAAAACGTTGTCCGGATTTCCCTGTTCCCTCGATGTCAATCGCGGTCTGGTCATAAATCGCCGGCATCATCTGCGAGGCGAGAAAACGGTTCCAGATGAGCTGGTAAAGGCGAAATTCATCCTTATCGAGAAAGCCTTTGATCCGCTCGGGGTCGTATTCAAGCGATGTCGGGCGTATTGCCTCGTGTGCGTCCTGCGCACCCTTCTTTGATTTGAAAACGTTTGGCTCGCTCGGCAGATACTGCTTTCCGTACTGTTTTTCGATGAAATCCCGGACGGATTGCAGAGCGCCGGGCTCGATCCGTACGGAATCCGTTCGCATGTAGGTAATCAGACCGTGTGTGCCGAGATCGCCCAAGTCGACACCCTCATAGAGGTGCTGAGCCAAGGTCATTGTTTTCTTGGCGCTGAAGCCGAGCTTTCGTGCGGCATCCTGTTGAAGCCGGCTGGTTATAAACGGGGGACTTGGCTTTCGTGAGCGCTCCTTTTGCTCGATTTCCGTCACCGTCCAGCTCGCATCCTGGACGTCCTTTAAAATGAGGTCGACTGTTTCGCGGTCGGGAAGCTTGGGATCTTTTGCGTCTATTTTGAACAGGTTCGCCTTGAATTCAATACCGTCTTTCGAAAAGAGGGCCTGCATTGACCAGTACTCTGCCGGTTTGAAGGCCTTGATCTCGGCTTCACGTTCAACAACGAGGCGAAGCGCGACGGACTGGACTCGGCCCGCCGATATTCCGCGGCGAACTTTGTCCCAAAGAAGAGGGCTTATTTTATAGCCGACGAGTCGGTCGAGAACTCTGCGGGCCTGTTGAGCGTGATAGAGGTCCGTGTTCAGTTTTGTGGGATTCTTCATCGCCTCAAGAATGGCGGGTTTCGTGACAGCATTGAAGAGAACACGATGCACCTTCTTACCGCGCGCCTTTAACTCCTCGTTGATGTGCCAGGCGATCGCTTCGCCCTCCCGGTCAGGGTCGGTTGCCAGGAAGAGTTCGGGAACCAGGGCCGAGGCTTTCTTCAGCTCTCCGATTACCTTCACCTTAGAAGGGATGATCTGATAGTCCGGTTCAAAACTTTTGTCGGGGTCCAGCCCGAGTTTGCTTTTGGGGAGGTCTTTAATATGGCCGACGCTCGCTTTTACGATGTACTCGCGTCCGAGGTACTTCTGGATGGTTTTCGCTTTAGATGGTGACTCAACGATGACGAGCGCTTTTTTTGCCATGCAATACATTAGTCGGACTTTCCGAATTTTTTCAAGAGGCCTTCTTAACTAAATGTTCCCGCAGGCGGTTGTCCGAGTTCCATTATCACTTTTGTTCTGGCCACTTATGACGATTCCTTCGGATTCGCAAATCAGGTCGCAATCGATCGACTCTTTCAGGGCAAGAAAGAAGCGCTGAGGTTCCCAGCCAAGCTCGACGGCCCAATCGAGAAGCTCCGGAATCTGGGCGCCGCCGGCCTCGCTTGTTAGAGCTTGTACCTTGAAAACAAGCGCATCGCGATCCGAAGTTGAAGCATTTGGCGTGGCTGCGGGTCTCGGAAATTTCGCGCGCTTACGCGAGACCGGCAATCCAAGTCCAAGCCATGAACTGCCGAAGCTATGAGGACCCCAATAAGGTTCGGCGTGGTCGCGGTCAAGGAGAACCTGGTTGCCTGCCATCGTCGGATCATCGGGATAACACGGAGTGGAATAGACGTGGCGATTTTGTTCCCTGGCCCATTTCGCCGTGTTCAGCGCGCCCGAATGGTAGCCAGCTTCTACCACCCAGACGGCCTTTGAAAAGCCCGCGATCAGGCGGTTTCTTTTAATGAAGTAGCCGGGCTTCGGGCGTGCGGACATGGGGAATTCAGAAACCAAGAGGCCCCCATTTTCCAGGATTCGATAGGCCAGATTCTCGTTTTCCGGCGGGTAGATCAGATCCAGGCCACCTCCGAGTACGGCAACGGTCGGAAGATCTGCCTGCAGCGCAGCCTCGTGCGCTTCTGAATCGACTCCGCGTGCGAGGCCCGAAAGGATGATGAGATCCGAGTGAGTCAGCTGAAGCAGTGAATCCCTCACGAGGCGAAGTGATCTTTTTTGAGGGTCACGCGTTCCCACTACGGCGAGGCCACGCTCTGGGAGCAGTCCGAGCAGGCCGAGTGCTTCGTTTGAACCTTGGATGAACAGGTCGACGGGCGGAATGTCGAGAGGAGAGATCAGTTGGAAAATTGGCGAAGCCGGCGAAGAAACGTCCCTAAACACATGGATTGGGAAAGTAAGCATGCGGTGTTTTGTGCAAAGTTCAAGCTGCTGAGCGCTGCGGCATCAATCCATGGCCATCGGAGGCGGTGGTGCTGTATCCGGTTCGCCGGTAAGTTCCTCGTTCGGCGGCTCGGATTCCAATTCGGCTTCCGGTAGTTCTGGAGGAGGAGGAGGGGCGTCTTCCGAGCCTTCTGCGCCTGGTTCCGGAAGGGCTTCCGGTTCCGGTGCGGGCGGTAGCTCGCCGCGTTCAGGGGCGCTTGGTGCAACATCGCTTTCGGCGGGTGGTGGTAAAGATGAATCCGGTGTCGAAGGAGGTGCGGTCGAATCAGTCGGTTCCGATTTCCAGCGTTCAAGCTGCTTCAGTTCCTTCTCTTCTTTCTTGCCAAGTCCTCCGCCAGCTTCAATTCTTTCGAGTTCGTCAATTTCCTGTTCTCTGGAATCGTCTAGGGACTTTTCGAGAACTTCGCGTTTCTTTCTTACATCGCTGACATCGGTCAACAAGGAGAGCGGAGTCCGGTCTTCCAGCACGCCGATCGCATTCAGGATCATGCCGGTTGAGAAGCGCGGGCTGGATTGAAGGATGATGACGTCTCCTCGCGAAATGGTCTCAGATTCGATCACCTGTTTGTCAGTCGCAGGATCGCGATGTTCGTAGGCCCGAAACACCATTCCGGCCTGAACGCCGTCATCCGAGCCGCGGTCGACGAAGACGAATTTAAACTGAGCGGTCGTTGAGGTTGAAGAGCGACTATCAAGAATCAATGTGGCTTCAATGCGATTGGGCCCGGGAATCGGGTCTGGAACTTTGATCTTTGGGGGAAGGGGAATGAGAAAGTTACCGCGTTCTACAATGTTTCTCGAGGAAATGATGGTTCCAAGGAAGACCTGATCCCTGACGCCGAGAATTTTGACGTTGCCCAGGATGTTATAGATGTAACCTCTTCGACTGAATTCTTCCGCCTGAAGAGCCGACGGGGCACTTGTAATTGCGTAAATCTCGCCCACTTGGATTTGGCCGTTCGATTCAATGTAAACGGTGTCACCCATGGAGAGGCTCAGGCTTTCGCTACGCGAACCGTTGATTTCTCCGAGGCTTTCCAAACGGTCAGTCGTGGCTATGGATTCGAGCACGATTTCTGAAGGCGTACGGAAGACGATGCGATTGCGGCGGTCGAAACCTTGCGGGTCGACCTCAGGCGGCAGTTGAACCTGGAATAATTCCCAGGGCTGCTTTGGCAGAATCCTCCATTCCTGGGATCGGCCTGACCGTTTCTGCCGGATTTGGCTCTCGACAGGACTTCCCGGCGGCGGGGCTGGAATGACTTCGGTGCCGTCTGAAACCGCTACTGCGGGTAGGGAACTGCCGGTTCCCGGCAAGAACGCTATCAATTTTCCCGGCCGGATCATGTGCGGGTTTGTAATTGAATTGTTGTTCAACGCCCAGATTTTTGGCCAGTATTTCGGATCTCCAAAGAGACGTTTGGAAATATCGTACAGCGTATCGCCTTTGATGATGGAGTATTCCTCGGAAATTCGGTTTCCGGCGATTTCTTTCCATTCCGCGTCCGGAATCGATTTCAGGATTTTCGACAGTTCGATTGCTTCTTTTTCCGGCATTCCGGCGGGTTTTTCGGCGCTTCCGAAAGCTTGGTTCGAGATCGGGCCGTCGAAGGTCATCCAGCCGGCGATCAGAAGAAGCGCGAGGACTTCAGGCCGGGCTCGGGAGTTGGCGCGTGGTTTCATTCGGTTGTCTTGTGTTCCTGATTCAGATTGCTCCCGCTGCCAAGGGGAGCGGTGGGTGGAGGAGGCTCATCCAGGATCGATTTGCCAGAAACCGCTGGATCTCGGAGCGTCGATGCCGCGTTCGCGCTGAACGAAGCCGCTGGCGATTGAGGAAATAACGACCTGAGCTGCTGACGATGTCTTGCGGCGTCCTCGCGCATGTTGAGCGCGTCTTCGGCGTCCGCCATTAATCTAAGCGTGTCCGCGACATGCGTGCTTCGATCGTAAGAAGTCAGCACCCGTTTGAATTCCTGAAGGGACAGCTTGTATTCCTTCTGGCGGAAATAGGATTCCCCGACGTGAAACTGCGCCGATCCAGCGAGAGCGTGATCGGGGTACTCTTCGAGGAACGAAGAAAAAGCGAGAACGGCTTCCGAAAACTTTCGCGCCTGAAGCAGGATCATCGCCTTTCGATAACTTTGAACCGCCTCGTCATTCACAAAGCCCGCTTCGGGATCGTGGGGCGATGGTGGAATCGAGACGTTGCTGCCCGAACGTTCGCTTGGATGCGGCTGAATACCGACCGTGGTCGGCTTAGGTGCAACCGGCTCGGGGACTCGAGTCGAGGATTGCGATGTTTCGATCTTGCCGTTCACGGCACTCAGTTTCCCCTCCAGTTCCTCAACTTTGTTGGTGAGGGTTGTCAGCAACAGTCTCAGTTCTACGATTTGATTCTGAACTGATTCGGAATCATTGCTTGAAGGAGCCTTCGTTGCGGTGGAAGCGCACCCGATAAGCGCCATACTCAATACTATAGCATTTCGCACCGGCATAACGGAAACCTTGCGGATTTTTTCAGCCAACATATATGGATAGGATAAGTTGACTGAGGGAATTCAGCAAGAGTGTTGAGATAAGAGAGGAAGAAATGAAGAGCATACGCAAAATCATTCGGGTCAGGAAAGAGGACTCGGCGTTTGTTTACTTCATTCTGGAATCCTATGAGGGGATCACCAGCTATTCCACCCTGGATTTCAAACCAGGAGATGCTTATCGCGACCTTGAACTTCGAATTCCACCGGACTTTCTATGCGAGACCGAGGATCTCCTGAAAAGATTGGGTGAAATGGTTTATGAGCTGCCTTCCGGTCCCGTGCAATCGGGCTAGGCTTGGACTGCTGATTGATTACTCGGCGGGATGGGAATTCAGGAATTCCCGGAGTTCTTTCAATGATCCAAGTGATTCGATCCGTTCTGGCGAAGGCTGGGGGACCGAGATTCCCTTCTTAGCAATTGCTCGTGCGCCGGCCAAGTCATCGAACTCCTCAAGCAAGAGCCTCGTCATAAACAGATGATTCAGCGGCTCCTCAGGCGCGGTATCGATCGCCTGTTGAATGAGTTCGCGCGCGCGATCGTTACTTCCGCCTAGTATGCCGGGGAGCTTCTGTTCAATGAGGCCGAGTAACCGGTAAGCCCCGCCTCCAGCGTACGTGGGATCGAGTTTAATGGTTTGCTCCAGGTGTTCGCGAATTGAAGGCAGGCTGAAAAACATCTTGAAGACGCCTACCGCCTGTCCATAAAGAGCCATGTTGATTGCGGTCCAGAAATGACAGGGTGCGCAGGCCGGTGCCAACTGAATGGTGGAGAGCCCGGCGTCCTTTCCCTCGGCGAAGAGACTTTCTTTTTCATCCCCGTTTTTCGCGAGGTGCAGACCGGCAAAGTAGCAGGCCATGGAGTGCCGCCAGCCCGCCCCGGGATCTTTTGGGTTTTTGGAATGATATTCACGAAAAAGTTCAAGAGCCCTTCTGGCGCGCTCAGGATCATTCCTTTGAATGAAGGCAGCATCACCTGCAGCATAGGGTGCATGGGGCGAGGGAGAGGGGATAGGTGTAGCAGGGGCTGCTCTATGTGCCGGACGCGATGGCGGGGGAGTTTTTGCAGAGCCGATTTGTTCCATTCCGACAAATGCTACTGAAATTATGAGAAGCGCCAAACTTTTAATGGGAGTCATCGTTCTCTGAGTTTATCAAATGCCGGTTTCTGCGGGTAGTGTCCTCACATAAGAATATGGTCCGGATTTCCTGCGATCGGACCGGGGTTCTTTGCGTGCTGGCCAAAGGCGAATGACAGGCGGCTTGGGGCTTGCAGCCTCCTTGCCAAATGTTCCTTTGGTTTTTGAGTGTTATTTTTTTTGTTGGTGGAATTATCCGGGTTCTTACGGATTTTCCGCTTGGCTCACTGGTCGGCAATATCGGGGCTATCGGCCGCGAACGGAATGTCCTTGTACGAACGATTTCGATTTTTCAGGAATTCGAAGAAACCTTGAGCGCCGGCCTTCTTCCGAATCCAGAGCGCTGGCGAGTACTTGAAAAGCTTCCATTTCCATGGGGAACCCTGGCCAGCGAAAGTATTCAGGAGCTACGATCGCAAGGCGGGGCGTTGCTCCCGACATTGCGCCGTTTGCGGGTTTTTGCGGAACAACACCTCGCTGCTCTCGGTGAGGCTCGAGCGAGGTCTGCCCAGTCACTCGCACAAGCATTGATGTGCGCGGCTCTGGTCCCGCTATTTGGGCTTGTCCTTTATATTTTGTTACCCGGAGTCGGAGACCAGCCACGGAAATGGATTCTGGCTTGCTGTCTCGGGCTTCTTCTCTCCGGGGCGGGAGCCCTTTGGATGTTGGATATGGCTGAAGTTGCACGGTGGGGCGGCCTCGCTTTAAGCAGACGGCCATGGCTGCTTGCGGCGCAATGCGGTGCTGAGCGCTTCCTGGCAATGATTCGAGCGGGAACACCGGCAGATCTAGCTTGGCTCAAGAGCTGTGAGCTTCTGTCGAAGTCAGCCCCCGAACTTGCGGCTGACTGGGGCTTCTCAGTTTGGTCACAGGGGACGCCGCAACCGGGGCCTTCCGCTCGCACAGGCGTGCTTCAGGTTTTTACAGATCTAGGAGTTTCGCTCAGGAAATCCGTTCAGGTGAGTTTAATGGAGGGGCGTCCGTGTACAGAGCGCGCAGAAGCAGCTCTTGAGGCATTTCGACGGGCCTTGAACGCCCAAATCGAGCGTGAGCTTACATTATTGGGGACTCGGACTTTGAAACCGCTGTTTTTTTGTGTCGCTCCTTCCTTATTGGGGCTTCTCGCCTTTGGCTTTTGGATGGCCTGGAATTCGGGATTTCCGGGCGGATGAGCATGTCTTTCGAACGAATGATCCTGGGATGGGCATTGGGTACGATTTTTTACGCCCTAGTCCTCGGGGGGGCGCCCTGGAAGTTTCCGGCTGGAGGTCGGAACTGGCTGGACCGCGCGTTATCCACCGGCTCTCGGTCTAAGGCGATCATCAGGTAAAGACGGTTGGTTGCGAGCGCGATGCCGAGCTTTTCTAACTTTGATTAGCGTGTGAGTGCGTGAAGCTGAAGCGAAGGACTGTGAGCATTCTGAATCGGTCTCATAATCAATGTATCGCCCTCGCGGCCTTCGACTCGCCAAAGTTCTGTAATTTCTCGACGGGCGCCCATTCGTTTTACCTGGACCACCCATTGAACTCCGACTGCAAGCAATTCCCGAATTGCGGAGGATGGAACGGCTCCCCCGGCAGCCAAAAGACACAGCAGTTCGACACGCCTGAGAGCATCTCTTGGGGAATTCGCGTGCAAGGTCGCCAGAGTTCCGCGGTGACCGGTATTCAGCGCCTGAAGGAGATCCAGAACTTCGGCGCCTCGACATTCACCCAAGATGATACGGTCCGGACGCATCCGGAGTGCTTGTTTCAGGAGAACCCGAAGCGTGACCTCGCCAAAGCCATCCGCGTTTGGAGGACGACTCGTCAATGAGACGAAATGAGGGTGTCGCGGGGAAAGTTCCGGAGTGTCTTCAAGCGCGAGAATCCGTTCAGCAGATGGAACGCATTCAAGGAGGTCGCTGGCGAGAGTCGTCTTCCCGCTTCCTGTTGCTCCCGAGACCAGAACGGAATCTCCTCTGCTGACCGCCTCGACTAACATCCCATAGTGGGGTGATGATCCCCAACGGACTGATCCTTGGGACCTTTCGGGAGCCGCTCCGGGCAACCGCCGCAAAGATATGAGAATTCCTTGTTGTGCAAGTGGAGGAAAGGCAACGTGCAGGCGATGTCCCGAGGAAAGCGTGGCGTCCGTGAACGGATAACGGGCATCCCAGGTTTTTCCGGCCCGGGAGATTTGTTCGAGAACCCAGGTGCGCATGGTATCTTCCTGCCATACGCCTGATCCAAGTGGCTCTAGGCCCTGTCCGCGATCGACAAAAGCGCCAGAAGTACCATTCAGACAAATGTCCGTGATTCCTGGGTTTGCGAGTGCATCCGCTAGCCATCCGGGAGTATTCATTCGAGCACGTTCCACGGGTAGTCGGGCGAGTTTTTAAACGTTTTTTCATCGCTCGGACGGATCCAGTTTCGAGCCGCTGGAACAGGACCTTTTGGAAAAAATCTTTCAACTCGCGCAATAGATGAGGATGGCGGAGTTGTATTTGGAAGAAGAATGGCGACGAGTTCTGAGCGTTCATTCAGGTAATCTTCGGAACCGAAGAGGGCTCCCAAAATCGGGATTTGCCGGAGCAGCGGGAGGCCTCGGGCATTTTCACGAGTGCCTTGCTGAAGGAGACCGGAAAGGAGGAGCGGTTTTCCGTATCGTGCATCGACCTGCGTTTTCATCCGATTCGTTTGAATTCCTGGCATTTTGTCCGTGGTGACTGTGCTGTCGAGATGGCTGACTTCGGTGAATACGTCGAGACGGACTTCATTTCGTGTGGTGTGCGTTACTTTAAGTCGTAAGGTGAGCCCATAGCTTTTCCAGGAATAATTGGAATAAAAGCGGCTTTGCATATGAATGGGAAGCTCTCCTCCGGCAAAGAGCTCGGCTTCGCCTGGAGCTCGGACGACGAGTTCCGGTTTCGAGAGGACTTTGATCGAGCCATCTCCTTCGAGATTCTGAAGTGTGAGATCCAGGGACAGCAAGTCCTGAATTGCCGATGTGCTGACTTTGAAAGCGCCCTCTTGCCCCGAAGGCCAGCTTAGCCCAAAGCTCGCGAATTTATTGCGTTTTAGTTCAAGCAGATACACTCGGAAGTGGACTGTCGGTGCGCTGTCTGGGAGTGAGCTGATGTCGATTTGAGTACGTGGAAACTTTGAGTGGATTGCCTTTTCAGCAAGAGCCTGTTCCGTGGGATTCTCAATGCTTCCTCGAATCCAAAGCTCTCCGTCGATTTCTTCCAGGTTCAATTTGGAGCTGTACCGGGACGACTTCAGCCAGGATTCCAGGATTGTTCGTCCCTCCGACAATAATTCGGAGGACAGCTGGGTTTGATCAGATACTTCTTTTGGGAATTCCTGAACAAGATGTGCGATTCGAGCGGTTTCACCAATGGTTCGGACTGTCCCTCGAATGACGGCTCCCTTTCCCGTAACGTGAACTTCGGATTCCTGCAGTCGGCTCAATGCTCGTTCCAAGGCGGGACGGAGCTCGGTTTCAAGAACTTTTTCCACACGTATTGAGCGGTGTTCAGCGACTCCTGACTCTGTCCAGATCCAAAGATCACCGATTCCCGATTCGATCCCCTTGAGTAGAATGAGGTCTCGTTCGGGATTTTCCTGAAGCGAGCTGGACATTCTTTCCGGTTTAGCCTTGAGGCGTGGTCTCTTTGGAACGGCGTATGCCCTTGCGACAGATCCGCCCAGAGAATAGCGAAGTAGACCGGGAACACGCAGAACCCGTTGTTCACCTCTCCCGAGCACGATGGGAGGGCGCTCGACTGAGGTGTCCTCGGCTATCGCGACCTTCGGCGCGAGGAGTAGAGCCGAAATGGGAAGGACCAGGGGAAGTACAGGGATTACGGCACTGATTACTGACTTCATATGGCCGCTTTCCAGCAATCTTTGGGCCGGACGGGCGTTCATCGGGGTTGCGTTGTCCCCGAGCTGTTCATTAGGGGTCTAAGATAGAGCCCTAAACCGGCTCGATATGAGACATAACGAGTTGACAATCCGAACCCTTCAAGGCTACATCAGCTGTCAAACTGGAGATCTATATGCCTTCACGAATGATGAAAACCAAGACTGCGCGAAAAATTCGAAAAGCCCGTAAAGGGAAAGCCAGGAAAAGGCGGGAACAGAATAAAGGCACCACGCCCAAGTTTCCGATCCATCTCGAAAATTAACCGCCCGCTTTTGCGAGGAGAGACTTACGCCATGGGACGCAATTATCTTTTCACGTCAGAATCTGTAACAGAAGGTCACCCGGATAAAATCGCCGATCAAATCTCTGATTCGGTGTTGGATGCACTGCTTGCGCAAGACCCAAGATCAAGGGTTGCGTGCGAAACTCTCGTCACTACAGGATTGATCGTTGTCGCCGGTGAAGTGACTTCGAATGGCCGGGTTGATTACGCAGATATTGCCCGCCAGACGGTAAAGAGAATCGGCTATGATTGCTCCAGCAAGGGTTTCGACTACAAAACATGCGGCGTTGTTGTGACGCTTGATCGGCAGTCGCCTGATATTTCACAGGGCGTAACAACCGGGCAGGGCATCCATAATCAGAAGGAGCAGGGAGCAGGCGATCAGGGCATCATGTTCGGATATGCTGTCCGGGAATCGGACCAGCTCATGCCTCTTACGATCGATTTGTCGCATAAATTGGCGCTTCGTTTGTCACAGGCTCGTAAGGACGGGACTCTTCCGTGGCTCCGGCCGGACGGGAAGACGCAGGTCACGGTTGAGTATGAGAACGACCGGCCGAAGCGTGTGGATGCGGTCGTGGTCAGCTCCCAGCACGATGAAAACGTGACCCACAAGCAGATTCAGGAAGCACTGATCGAGGAAGTTATCAAGAAGACTGTTCCTGCCCAGTACCTGGACAGCAAAACGAAATTTTACGTGAATCCGACCGGACGGTTCGTGGTCGGTGGACCGATGGGTGACTGCGGCTTGACTGGTAGAAAAATCATCGTTGATACCTACGGTGGACACGGAGCCCACGGTGGTGGGGCGTTCTCTGGAAAAGACCCGTCCAAGGTCGATCGGTCGGCTTGTTATATGGGCCGCTACGTGGCCAAAAACATCGTCGCTGCGGATCTGGCAGATCGCTGCATGGTTCAACTCGCCTATGCGATCGGCGTAGCTGAACCCGTGAGCGTGATGGTGAATACTTACGGGACTGAGAAGGTCGATCTCAAGAGGCTCGATGGCGCTGTTCGCGAAATCTTCCACCTTCGCCCCGCCGGGATCATTGAATCCTTGAACCTTTTGCGCCCGATTTATGGCAAAACAGCTGCTTACGGACACTTTGGCCGGGCTGAGCCTGAATTCACGTGGGAAAAAACTGATCAGGTCTCGGCACTTCGCAGTTTAAAATAATTGAATAGTTTCTTATAATTCCTGGATGCGCTTTCTTTATATCGTCATCCGGTTCCTGCCGTATTGGGCAATTCCGCTCGCGTTTACGATCGCCGAAGTGGGTGTCTTCTTTCGCCGTAAGCAGGACCGAATGCAGTACTTCTGCTGGGTTGTCTCCGCCGGTCTGGTTCTGACGGTTATCCTTTGGATTGCCGCGCGAGGAGATATTCACTCTGACGCTTGGGTTCGGGCTTGGACTGAATAAAACCGCGATGAGAGTTCGTCGTGACTGAAACTAACCCCGACTCGCCTAAGTCGCATGAAAAACTTTTGACAGCTAGGCAAAGTTTGCTTAGCCTTTTAGGTAGGCAGTCTTCTCCAACCCCGATCGGTTGCCCGGTCAGTTGAGGGATGTACGTGAGCCTGAAATCGGACCTAGAACGCAGGTTCCTACTCAGGAAGAGTAAAGGGAGGAGCATTGATGCTCGCATTCAGATCGCCTTTAGTGGGTGAAAGTCCAGCAATTCAGACGATTTTCAAGACCATCGAAAAGGTCTCTCAGACCGATAGCACGGTTCTGATCACCGGAGAGAGCGGGACGGGCAAAGAACTCGTCGCTCGTGCCATTCATCAGAATTCCCAACGTGCAACTCGGCCCATGGTTATCGTGAACTGCGGAGCCATTCCGTCTGAATTACTTGAGGCTGAGTTGTTTGGTCATGTAAAAGGTGCCTTTACGGGGGCAACCCAGAACAGACAGGGCCGATTCGAACTCGCTCATGGCGGGACCATCTTTCTGGATGAAGTTGGGGAAATTCCGCTTCACCTTCAGGTAAAACTGCTGCGGGTCCTGCAAACCCGTCAATTCGAACCGGTCGGTTCTTCCAAGACGATCGAAGTTGACGTGAGAATTATTGCCGCGACAAACCGCGACCTCGAGCATGCTGTTCAGGTTCGGGAGTTTCGCGAAGATCTTTATTATCGGCTTAATGTCATTCCCCTGAAGGTTCCGGCTCTCAGGGAGCGAAAATCGGATATCGCGGTGCTCGCCAGTCATTTCGTGCAGCAATTCAATGAAGTGACGGCTCATTCAGTGGAGCCGCTTACAGCACAGGTCTTGGAAGCTTTGGTGGCTTACGACTGGCCAGGAAACGTTCGCGAGCTCGAGAATTTGATGGAACGGCTGGTAATCATGAAGGGCAAGGGATCCGTTGAACTCGGTGATCTGCCCTACAAAGTTTTTCAAAAATACGCGGAAGCTCGTCCTCAGGGAACGGGGGCAATGGCGGAATGGGAATTTCCGCGAATGGTGCTTCCGACGAGCGGAATTGATCTGAAATCGATTGTCGCCGCTTTCGAAAATCACCTCGTCGACCAAGCTCTTGCCAGGACCAGCGGTAACAAAAATCGGGCGAGCGAACTTCTGCAGATGAATCGAACGACCCTGGTCGAGAAATTGCGAAAGCGGGGGATGATCATCCCGATATCGAATCGGGGCGAGGCCGAAGACGCGAATCCGGACCAGAGTCTCTAAGCGGAGAGGAACGTCGCGTCCGTTCAAGGGCAAATTTTCTGAAACGCGCCGGCCGCTTACGGGGACTTAGGGCTTTCGTCGGCGTTTTTCTGCTCTGATTCCTTGATCGTCTTTCGGATCAGGTTTCGCATGATACGGTTCCTGTTCGCGCCACCGACCAGTGACTTCGCGTCTTCATAGAGCCCGGGATCGTTAACCAGGGCCCCTAGAGTACCCGTACCATTGTTGATTTTATCAAGTATGGCGTTGAGATTCCGAACGGCCAACCTGGCATTCAGGCCGTCCAGTTCGCGGTTGAGCTTTTCAGAGACCTGGGCGAGGTTTTTTGCCGTAGTGGCCATTCCGTCGAAGAAGATCTCGCTGCGGTTGGCGGATTGAAAGGTTTTGAGAACGTGATCCAGATTCGCAGCAAGGCTGTTCAGGGACACGAGGAGCTGGTCCCCTTTGTTGAGAAACTGCGAGAGATCCTTTGTCATGCGAACCGGGATGTCTGCTCCCACCGGAATCGGAGGTTTGTTCTGGTTGCCCGTCGAGATGGTGACGTATTTGTCTCCTAAAACGCCTTGGGTCACGATTTCAGCGAATGAATCAGATCTGATCCATTCGCTCGAGTCCTTTGCGACGGAAAGTTCGACACGGACATTGTGCTTTTCCGGATCGAAGCCGATCGATTTGACGGTACCGACCTGAAGGCCACCGAGTACGACTTTAGCCCCGACGAGGAGACCTTCGACGGTCGGAAAGTGAACGGAATAGGTGTTTTTGCGGGCCAGAAAGTTCTCGGTGCTTCCCAGGACGAGAATGGCGAGCATAACCAGCCCGATGCCCAAGGCGACGAAAAGCCCAACTTTGATCTCAATTTCAAACTGTTTATTTGCCATTTGGTTACCTATTTTTCCTGATCGTGCTCATGCCCGCTCACGAAAGCCTGTACGACGGGATCGTCGGATTTTGAAATGTTTTCGACCGTGTCGATTACAGCTATTTTCCCATTGTAAAGAATCGCGATCCGGTCGGCAATTTCGAAGGCGCTCGGGATGTCATGGGTGACGAAAATACCGGTGATGCCCTTTGATTTGAGTTTATGAATGTTATCGAGCAGCCGTTTTGTGTTCACGGGATCGAGTCCTGCCGTGGGTTCGTCAAAAAGAATGATCTCGGGTTCGAGAATGGTAGCGCGGGCCAGACCAGCGCGCTTTTGCATTCCGCCGGAGAGTTCGGACGGGAGCAGGTCGTTGCTGCCCTTCATATCGATGAGCTCGAGCATCTGATTGACCCGGTCATGGATCTCACGGTCGCTGAGTTTTGTATGTTCTTTGAGAGGATAGGCAAGATTTTCCTCGACGGTATAAGAGTCGAAAAGCGCGCCATTTTGAAAGACGTACCCGATCTTTGTCCTGATGTTCGTGAGCTGCCACTCGGTCAGGCTCGTGAGGTCCTGGGTTTCGAACAGAATCTGACCGCTATCCGGCTTTTCGAGGCCGATAATGGAACGTAGGATGACGCTCTTCCCGGAGCCGGAACCGCCAAAAAGGCCCAGAATTTCGCCCTCTCGGAGCTGGAACGAGACACCACGATGGACGATCTTTTCGCCGAAGCTCTTGTGGAGGTCTTTTACATCGAGGGCGACTGCGACGTTCTGAGCGTTTTTGTGCATCATCAGGTCATCACCGATACACCGTGAGGATGAAGAACTTTGTCAGAAAGAAGTCGCTGATCATGATGAAAATGCTCGAAGTCACGACCACCCAGGTCGTCGTGTTGCCGACTCCTTGAGTGCCGCCTTCCGTGTTGAGACCGCGCCAGCAGGCGGTCAGGGAGATGAAGAACGCGAACACGATCGTCTTCGCCATTCCGGTGAGAAGGTCGCTGATCCGGAGCGTCTCGACGGCTTTTGACCAGAAAAACTCCGGATTGATGTTCAGGTCGAAGTAGCAGACCATCATCGCGCCGAACAGGCCGATGTAGTCAGCGAAAAGCGTGAGAATCGGGAGCGCGATGAGGCTGGCCAGGAGGCGTGGGATGACGATTCGCTTGGTCGGGCTCGTCCCGAGAGCGCGAATAGCGTCGATTTGCTGAGTGACCTTCATCGAGGCGACTTCGGAGGCAATCCCGGACCCTATCCGGCCGGCAACGAGAAGGCTGGTGAATACGGGGCCCATTTCGCGCAAAATCGCGAGCGCCACGATTTTCGGGACGTAGAGTGTTCCCCCGAATTTCGTCAGTCCGTGTCCGAACTGAAGAGCCATCACCGAACCCGTCGCGAGTCCCGTTACGACGACGAGAAGAAACGACTGGATGCCAATCGCGAAAATCTGGGCGACGGTCAGTCTGAAATAAAACGGCGAATAGAATAGTTCACGGGACACTTGAGCCGTGAGCAGGCCGAAGCCTCCAGCGAAGCGAAGCGCATAAAGGACCTTGGTCCCCATGCGATGAACGAAATCCATAATATAAAATTACTATTTGAGCCGAAGAGAAGCAACGAAATGGGAGAACGTGTCCTCGTTCTCTCCAAAAGCGTCCGGACGGGCAATATAGGTAATGTCGTAGAGACAGGATTTTCGTTTAAGGACCACGGTTCGAAGAGCGATAGGCTGGCCATTCAACGTTCCTCGAATGGTCGTTTGGAGGGCAGGCGTATCCTGGATTGTGATTTCCTTCTCATCCCTGAGCGAAATGTTCGAAATTCCAAGAAGAAGCAGGTTCGTGAAGTTCCTGAGATCTTTTCTTTCCGTTTCCGTGCTCGGGCGACAGGCGGAATTCAATGAAATCACTGCGGCGGTTTTCTGGGACTGAAACGCCACATCCGGCAGCTCGCTCGGTCCGGAACCGCCGTTCGCCTTTGGATCGTTCGTTGAATCGTCTGTTTTCGGGGACTGCTCGAGCCGTACCCAGTCTGGACTTTCCTTGGAAAGGTCGGCTACTCCATAAGAATCGGATTTTTCGTCGACGGGTTTCACGTTGCCGAGCAGGAGCCCGCAACCGCTTTGCAGGAGTAAGGCAAGGATGAGGAGTAGTAGCTGCAAGGTGTTTCTCATTTCTCTCTTCTCTTGGAAGTTTTACCAAATATAAACCGTCAAACTCCCGTCGTAAACTGTCGTGTTTCCTGACGGAGGGTCAAGAAACTACTTTTTTTAGTGCCCTGGACAGGACGGACCCGAGCCGGTGCTTTTCTGCCTGGCGAAGAATTACCGTGTCTGATCGAAAACTTCCGGGTCCATTTCAGCCTATCGGCAGATTTTGTCCTTTTTTGAGACCATGGCACCAGGCTTGCTTTGATCATATGAGAGACTTCGGGTCTGTCATGAAGACGGACCCAGGTTTGTAACGGCGAGACCGGCAGGACAACGTTGTTACAAAGTAGAAACAAGAGCAAGGACGCTCATGACAGAAACGGTTCGAAATCATCTTCGCGCACGTCTCAAAGAATCCTTGCTTATCGCTATTCCGCTTATCCTGATCTCCGGTGCCGCATACGCGGAAGACGGCCTGAAGGTCCAAACATTCAAGACTCACGGCAGACTGGTCTTGAAAATCGACGAGGGTGTCCCCGTCGTTTGGAAGAACTCGCCGTATGGTTTTCAGCTGACCTTGAAAGGGATCGGGCTGAATGATCTCGGAGCTCCGCTTGGTCAGGAGGCTGAGTGGAGCGCGCAGTTTAAGGCCGTCGAGGACCCCCGTCTGGCATCCCTCCGCATTTCGGAGTCCAAAGTCGGAGTTCGCGTCGAAGGACAATGGAGGTTCCCGACCGGCAAGAACGCCCCCGCGAATCCGGAAATGGAATTTTTCGAGTACCGCGATAAAACACCTCAGTACCTGGTCGATTTCTGGCCGAAAAAGGGTCCGACCGTGGCTGAAGTGGAAGCTAATCGGGCTCTGGCGATCCGACTCGCCGCACTGAAGAAAGCCGAGCTTCAAGCCAAACAGCGCGCCGATCGAAGGCTTGCGACCGAAAAACGCCGGACGGAGACGGAAGGCTTGACGGAACGTTTTTGTGAGCAGCCGCTCAGCGAGAAAACCGATATTTTTCTGCCATTCCTGCCTTTTCACGAGAAGGTCGATTTCAGCCGTTGGCTTTCGGCACGCACTCCCGATGATCATTTCACTTATTATGTACCGACCGCCAAAACGGAGGAGGCTCAGTACATTCGCCTGGCGCTCTCTCTTTATCAGCAGGGAAAGCCCGCTCTCGCCATAAAAGCGCTCGATTTCTTTGAAACCGAATATTCGCGTTCCGCCTCAAGGCACGAGATGCGGTTCTTGAAGGCGAGCGCGATGGTGAAGCTTGGCTTGAACAAGGAAGCCGAGCAGCTTCTCGCCCGCTTGATGGCGGAAGCGAGCGATTCCCCCGTAGCCTTGCATGCCGGAATGTTTGTGGCGGGACATCAGATTGAAAAGGGTTCGGCATTGGCTTCCCTTGAGAGTTTTCTCTGGCTCATCAATCATTATCCCGAGCATCGCCTGAACTGGGTGTTTCACTTGGGCGCGGCTGAGGCGCTTTATGCGATGAAGCAGACCGAGCGTGCCGCGAAAGAATACCAATGGGTCATCGAAAACGCCCCCAATAACCGTGCAAAAGCCGAAGCTGCGATGCGAATCGGTGATCTGTACCTGGATCGATTTCAGTATGAACAGTCCCTGGCGGCCTATTATCAGGGCTTCACGCATTTCAAGGACGAGGCGAGGAGGTTCCCCTCTGCCTTCGTGAATCGCGGAGAGGTCCTCTATCAGCTTGGCCAGTTTGATCGTGCGAAAGATGCCCTTCAGGACTTTCTGGATAACTATTCGGCGCATCCGGCGGGTTGGCGTGCGGCTTTCAGATTGGGTGAAATTCATGCCAGAAGGCCCGGCAAAGGTGAATCTGAGGTGGCTCGTAAATGGTTCTACGAGACGATCAACCGGTTTCCGATGAGTCCTGGCGCGACGATCGCGAGGCTGAGGCTGCTTCCGTGCGGTGATCAGGGCGGATTCAATTCGGAGTCGATGGAAAGGTTCATGCTCGAGGAAGGGCAATCGTTCGATGGCCGAGGTGAAGTGACGCTGAAGCGTTACCGTGATTTTCGCGGTCTAGCGCATGTCCGGGCACTGATCACCATGGGCAAGGAAGATCGCGCCGTGAGTCTCGCGCTTGATGAGTTGCATTCAAACGGGGCTTCCGAAGCTCGGCCATTCTTGAACAAAATCATCAGCACTCTTTTCAGGAAATCCATTTTGAAGCTCCTTGCCGCAAACAAGAAGTACGAGGCGCTCACCTTTTATGAAGCAAAAAAGGAACTGATCTCGCGAGACATGACTCCGGATGAGCTTGATTATCTGCTCAAGCTCTCTCAGGCGGCCTCCGATCTGGGCCTTGGTACACTCGCAAAGCAGCTTTCAGAATCTTACGATCATTCAGTCAAAGGCAAGCTCGAACGGGGCATCGCGGCCGTCGGGGAAAGCGGCCCTGATCTTGAACTGCTGATCAAACAATCGGAACAGTATTTCACGAAAGCCAAGGCAATTTGGCTTTCGCCGGGACTCGCCTCCACCGACGCGGGAAAGAACGAAATTCGTCAGCACCTGAGTAAAGTACGTGAGGAGTCCCGGTTCTCCTTCGAATCTGAAATCATTCTCGGCCTCCTCGACGAGAGCGAGAAGAAACTTAATTCGGCGCTCGGACATGCCGCGCGGGCGCAGCTTCTGCTCCCGAAGGGCTCTGGCCCGGCGACCGGAGCGTCCGGGGCGGAACAGCGGCGCGCGCTCGATTACTGGCTCGCATCGTTGCAATTTCGGGCCGGGGATCTGAATGTTGCCCTGGAAATTTACCGGGATCTCGAAAAAAGCGTCGAGCTCGACCGGAAGCTCAAAGCAAAACAGAATCGCGAGCCCGGAGCAACCTCGCGGGGCGCAACTCCGGACGATGCGGTGATCGCGCTCGGTCTTCCCGTCGTACCCTCGCTCGAAGCCCTCGTTCTTGCGCAAGCCGAGATACTTGAGAAGCTCGGACGTTGGGGAGAGGCCGCGCAAACCTATGGACGCGCCGTCGAGCAAAACTGGGGCGGCAATCGCGCGGTTTTCGGGTACGCGCGCGCGCTGATCAAGACCGGTGATCAGACGAGCGCGAAAAAGGGATTCGCCGCGATGGAGAAGGTCGCGGGCAGCAAACAGGACGATTTTTGGAAACGACTGGCGACAGAAGCGTTGGCCAACGAGAAAACCACTGCCAAGGAGGGCGGAAAATGACGGAAATCATTACTGCGGACCGTAGGATGAGCGAAGTGATCCAACTCGCCAAAACGGTAGCGCAGAGCAAGGCTACCGTGCTGATACAGGGCGAGAGTGGCACTGGCAAGGAACTTGTGGCCAGTCTCGTTCACGAAAACAGCACCCGGGCATCCAAGCCGTTCGTCGCGATCAACTGCGCGGCGATTCCGGAAAACCTCCTCGAGTCCGAGCTTTTTGGCTATGAAAGAGGCGCTTTCACCGGGGCGGTCAGCAGCAAAGCCGGAAAATTCGAATTTGCCAACGGCGGAACGCTTCTCCTCGATGAAATTTCGGAAATGGACATTCGTCTGCAGGCCAAACTTCTCCGTGTCATCCAACAGGGCGAGGTTGACCGGATCGGCGGACGCAAACCCATTCCGGTTGATGTGCGGATCCTGGCGACCACGAATCGCAATCTCGCTGACTGCGTGAGACAGGGTACCTTTCGCGAGGATCTGTTTTATCGCCTGAATGTCGTCAATCTGACGCTGCCGCCGCTTCGCGAGCGGATCGGTGACGTGAGGATTCTCTCTGAACACTTCATGGCGATTTACGCGAAAAAGAATAGCAAGCAGATTTCGGGTTTCGCGCAGGACGCCTGCGGGCTTCTTGATTCGCATGAGTGGCATGGAAATGTTCGCGAACTCGAGAATGTCATTGAGCGCGCGGTAATCACCGCTTCGGGCGGGGGTCTGATCAGCGGTCGTGAGATCTGCATCGAAAGGCGGAACCTCGGGACGCAAGCAGCGGAAGGAGGGGAGTCGGCGCTCGACAAGGCGTGGTCTCCCGGGCAGACGCTGGACGATATCGAGCGCAACGTGATTCTGGGCGCACTTCATTATCACAAGGGCAATCGCACTCACACGGCGCGAGCCCTCGGGATCTCGATTCGGACGCTGAGGAATAAGCTCGCCGATTATCGGAAGATCGGGATCCAAGCTTGAGGAAAATCGGCAGAAGTTGCTCTGGGAAAAGTCGGGAGCTGCAGAAAATGCCGGGTGCGGAGGGAGTCAGCGGATCGAGCACGAGCTAAAACGTCTTTGGATGCGGCATGTAACTTGTAACGATGGAGTCCGGGGGAGTCTCGGGAACTATGTCTGATAGCGGTTTTGATCCAACTATTGGCGCTCTGAACACGGCACTGAACGTGCGGCTTTTGAATCAGAACGTGATCAGCGCCAATATCGCGAATGCCGATACGCCTGGCTACAAAACCAAGGCGGTGGAGTTCGAATCGGCGCTCCGGGACGCCTTGGGCGTGGGCAGAGCCGTCAAACCGCAAGGCGTGGAACCCGGTCATATCGTTCATTCGGCCACTGATCCTGTTCAACCCGAGATCTACGATGACCCGAACGGCGTCGAGTCTCTCGATGGCAACACCGTCGACCGCAGCGCCGAGATGGCCAAGCTCGCTGAAAACCAGCTATTGTACGATGCGGCGGCCGAGATGCTCAAACGCAAGCTGGGTATGCTGAAATATTCGATCACCGAAGGCGGAGGTAACCGGTAATGGACTTTTTTTCTTCCATGAGGGTGAGTGCTTCGGGCCTTGATGCGCAGACGAAGCGCATGAATACCATATCCAGCAACATCGCCAATGCGGAGACGACCCGTACTGAAGCGGGTGGTCCTTATAAGCGACGCGATCCTCTCCTCGCGGCTCAAACGGATCGGGAGAGTTTCGGCGAGATTCTTCAAAACCAGTTGGACGAGAATATTCAGGGAGTTCAAGTGGAAGAGATCGTGGAAGATCAGCGTCCGCCCCGAATGGTTTATAAGCCGGATCATCCGGATGCGAATGCGGATGGCTACGTGGCGATGCCGAACGTGAACACGGTTGAAGAGATGGCGAACATGATCACCGCACAGCGGTCTTACGACGCGAACGTGACGGCCATGAATGCCGCGAAGGCGATGGCCCAGAAGGCCCTGGAGATCGGGCGATGACCTTGAGACGGGCTGCAGGAGGTAGAGCATGTCGAACCTGAATATCGAGAATCTCAGTCGCATGGTTCAGACCGGTAATGTCGAGCAGCTTGTCGGGGGCGGGATGAGCTCGGGGCAGGTTGCCTCCGAACGGCGGGTCGCGCAGGAAATGCGCACACAGGGCATGGAAGTTCCGCGGTCCGACTCAGCCGATTCGGCCAAGACATTTTCGGACATTCTCAGAAATTCGGTTGAAACCGTGAATCAACATCAGCATCAGGCGGATACCGCGATCAAAGAACTGGTTGCCGGACGAAGCAAAAACATCCACGAAACGATGTTGACGATCGAGCGGGCGGATACATCGCTCAAGCTCATGATGCAAGTCAGAAACAAGATCCTGGAAGCGTACCGGGAGATCATGCGCATGCAGGTCTAGTCTGGTGGATAACATGGACGGAGTTTACGGATGATCGCATATTTAAAGAAAGTATTTTTCCAGATTGATGAGTTTATAAAAGGGCTGAACCCGGTAAAAAAGGTAGCGATGGCGCTGACCCTGGCCGGAATCATCATCGGAATGACCGCGTTGTTTTTCTGGGCGGGAGATACGAGCTATTCGCCGCTTATGACGAATCTCAACCCCGAGGACGCGACGAATATCATACGGGTTCTTCGCGATAAGCGAATTCCATTCAAAGTCGATCCCACCGGCAAGAATATCGCGATCCCATCCGAACGGATGTACGATCTCAGACTCGAACTAGCGACCATGGGACTCCCGCAGTCGAGCGTCGTCGGTTATGAGGTTTTCGATAAACAAACGCTTGGGACGACGAGCTTCGTCCAGAAAGTGAATCAGAAGCGCGCTCTCGAAGGAGAGCTGATGAGGACGATCAACACCATCAACGGGGTGAAGAGATCGAGGGTGCATCTGGCGATTCCGCAAAAGAGCACCTTTGTCGAGGATCAGAAGAAGCCGACGGCGTCGGTCGTTCTGGATGTCGACCCGTCGACCGCCTTGACTGAGAAGCAGGTTTTCGGAATCGGCAATCTCGTCGCGCGTGCCGTCGAAGGAATGGAAGTCTCGGACGTCGTGATCGTGGACTCGAACGGAAAGACTCTTTCGAAAAACGCGAGTGACTCGTTATCGGCCGCGACCGCGAACCAGCTCGACTTCCAGCAGAAGGTCGAGATGGATCTCGAGAGACGTATCGAGGCCATGCTCTCCCGGGTCGTGGGTGAGGGACGTGTCGTGGCCAAGGTCTCAGCGGAGCTGGATTTCTCGCAGGTGAATGAAACCCAGACGCTCGTGGATGCGGACGGCGCCGCGGTCCTCTCGGTGGACAAGCGGAACGATTCGGCTTCAGGAACACGGCCGGGACCCTATGGATTGGGAGGGGCGGCCTCTAATACCCCGGGCGCCCCGCCGGCGGCTAACGGCGAGGTGAGAACCGAAACCGCGAAGAACAATGAGGTCACGAATTACGAGATTCCGAAGACAATCCGCAGGACCACGAAGCCATCGGGTACGGTGAAACGTCTCTCGGTCGCGGTGATGGTCGACGGAAAGACGGTCAAAACGCCAGGTAAAGATGGCAAGGTTGAAGCCAAAATCGAGCCATGGTCGCCTGAGAAGATCAAGGAATTCGAGACAATCGTGGCGAGCGCGGCGGGAATCGATCGTAAACGCGGCGATATTCTCGAGATCAAGAACCTGGAGTTCACGCATGAGGACTTTGAGGAAGCCCAGAAGGTGATCGCCGAGAAGGAGCGCAAGAGCTACCTTCAGAATCTGATCCTCTATCTCGTCGTCGGCCTCACGATCGCCCTGTTTTTCTTCTTCGTCGTGCGTCCGTTCATCAAGTGGATCACGGAGAATACGATCGACAGTGTTGATACCTTCCTGCCGCAGACGATCGAGGAACTTGAGCGGCTCCAGGCGAACGGGAACCTGCCCGGCATGGAGGAGGCGGTACCGATCATTCCGGAGAAGATGGATCCAGAGAAGACCGAAGGCGAAATGATCAGGGAAAAAGTGGTGACATTGGTGGACTCCAATCCGCATAAGGCGGCACTGATCCTGAAGGACTGGCTGCATGTGGACGCGAGCAAAAAGAAAGTGGACGATGAGGGTGCCGCGAAGGGCAAATCCGCATCGGCTAATGCTTCATAAGAAGGGGCACATCGGAAATGCCATACGATAATTTCGAGGAAATGACGGGACTTGAAAGGTCGGCACTTCTTCTGAACGTGCTCGGCAACCAGGTAACCGCGCAAATATTCAAGAAGATGCGCGACAACGATGTGAAGCGCCTCGTGAGTGCGATGGGGCAGGTCACGAAAGTCCCGATCCCCGTCGTGAAGCAGGTGCTCGAGGCCTTCTATGCTGAAATCGCCGAAGAGGACACGCTGATATTCGGGCACGCGCAAGGGCGCGATTTCGTGCTTCAGACCCTCGGCGAGGAACGCGCGAAAACAGTTCTTGGTCAGCTCTCGGTGCTCGAGGGCAGCCGGACCCTCGAAGCCTTGGAGCTGGTTGACCCGCGGACCTTGGCGAACTTTCTCGTCAACGAACATCCTCAGACCGTTGCGCTTATTCTGGCGCATCTCGAGTCTTCGAAAAAATGCGAAGTTCTCAAGCGGCTCCCCGAGGCGATTCAGACCGAAGTCGTTCTTCGTATCGCGAACCTCGACTTCATCTCGCCCAACCTTATCGCGCAGGTCGACGATGTTCTCAAACAGGAATTGGCGACCCTCGGGTCGATCGATACCCAGCAGCTCGGGGGCGTTCAGCCGATCGCCGAAATGCTCAATGTCATGGACAAGACGAGCGAGCAGAATATCATGGCCCGAGTCGAGGAAAAGGACCCGCAGTTGGCCGAGGAAATCCGCAAACTCATGTTCGTATTCGAGGATATCGTGTTCATCGACGATCGCGGCATGCAGCAGCTGCTCAAGGAGGTCGACAACTCGAAGCTCGTCATTGCCCTCAAGACGGCGCCCGAAGAGATCAAGGACAAGATCTTCAGGAATATCTCGAAGCGCGCCGCCGATCTGCTCCGCGAGGACCTCGAGGCGCTCGGGCCGGTGCGGCTGTCGGACGTCGAAACCGCGCAGCAGGAGATCGTCAATGTGGCGAAAAGGCTCGAGGCGGAAGGCAAGATCATCATCAGCCGCGGCGGCGAAGCCGACGCATTGGTGTAAACGATGTCTACCCTGAAGCCGGGTCAGTTCGAGATCAAGACGGAGTTCGACAAGGCGGAACAGCCGGTCAAAGGGGATTCCGTTCGCGTCGTGAAGCTCAATACCATGGCGGAGCCTTCCGTGAAGAAGTTCGAGCTTTCGAAGCTGAATCAAGAGCAGAAGGGCAGCTATGCGGCGGTGAAGAAGAAGTACGGCGCTCTCGCCGTAACGGATCCGGAGAGGGCTTCACGATCCAAACAGGACAGCCGGTTCAGCTTAAACCCGCTTCTGCGCGATCCTCTTTCGGTCGAGGAGGAGGAACGACGCGTGATCGAGGAAAGGGTGCGCGTACGGGTCGAGGCGCTCTCCGAGGAAGTAAAGAGGAAGTCCGAGGCCGTTGGATATGAAGCGGGCCTCAAAAAAGGGCACACCGAGGCCTACTCGAAATTCCTCGAAGAAGGAGCCGGAAGGCTGCAGCGCTTTGAAGCCTTTTTGGCGGAGATCGAATCGGCGAAGGAACAGATCTTTCGGGCAAACGAACGCTTCCTCGTCGAGGTCGTGTTCAGGATCGCGAAGATGCTCCTTCTGAAGGAACTCGCGGCGGACAAGGAGTATGTCCTGAGACTCGCGCGAGAGCTGATCGAACGCGTCGGCGTTCGCGAGAATATCACGATCCGGATCAGCCCAGAGGATGCGCAGACGGCGAACCTTTTCAAAGAGGGCTTGGAGAAAAGCCTCGGAATCCTCAAGAACGTCGATATCCAGATTTCGAACCAGGTTAAGGGCGGCGGCTGCATGATCGAGACGGAGTGGAATGCGATCGACGCGAGCGTTGAAACGCAGCTTCAGGGGGTTTACAGCGCCCTGGTGGGCGTGGAAACGGGCGGACCGACGTGAGCTGGGAAATCGACCCCCCGACCTACGACGATCGCCTGCGGCGCGCGCTTCTTTACCACGAGGCCGGGAAGGTCACCAAGTCCCTCGGCCTTCTTTATGAGGCTCATCTGCCGGGGGCTTCGGTCGGGAGTCTTTGCCGGATTTTGAGCTCCGACCAGACCGGGTTGGGCGGCAGCGACGACGGCGTCGATGCCGAAGTGATCGGATTTCGTGACAAAAGAGTCATGCTGATGCCCTTTGAGGATGCACCCGGCGTCAATAACGACAGTCTCGTCGTCCTTCGTAAAAAGAGTTCTACGGTCGCGGTGGGCGATGCCCTGTTGGGCCGAGTGATTGACGGACGCGGGATCCCGATTGATGGGAAGGGGCCTCTGTCCACGCGGACTCAATGGCTGGAGGAGCGCGGTCTCTATCAGCGCCCTTCACATCCCCTTGAGCGGGAAATGATAACGGAACCGCTTGATCTCGGTATTCGCGCCATGAACGGCCTTCTGACCTGCGGGAAAGGGCAGCGCATCGGTATCATGGCGGGTTCGGGTGTCGGAAAATCCGTTCTCCTCGGGATGATGGCCCGGCATACGGCCGCGGATATCAACGTTATCGCACTGATCGGCGAGCGCGGTCGTGAGGTGCGCGAATTCATCGAACGCGACCTCGGCCCGGAGGCGCTCAAGAGATCGGTTGTCGTGGTCTCGACCTCCGATAAGTCGCCGCTCCTCAGGATGCGAGGAGCTTTTCTCGCCATGACGGTCGCCGAGTATTTTCGCGACCAGGGCAAAGATGTCCTGCTTCTAATGGATTCAGTCACGCGATTTTCAATGGCTCAACGAGAGATCGGCCTTGCGATGGGCGAGCCGCCGGCATCAAAAGGGTATACGCCAAGCGTGTTCTCGACGCTCCCTAAGTTGTTGGAACGCGCCGGAATGGCCCCCAAAAAAGGCAGCATCACCGGTCTTTTCTCGGTGCTTGTCGAAGGCGATGACATGGATGACCCGATCGCCGATGCGGTTCGGTCCATCCTCGACGGGCACGTGGTTCTTTCGCGAAAGATCGCGCAGCGCAATCATTTTCCCGCGATCGATATCATGCAGAGCACGAGTCGTGTCATGCGAGCCGTGATCGACAAGGACCACCAGGGTTGGGCGGGGCTGATTCGTGAGTTGCTGGCCGCCTACAATCAGGCGGAGGATCTGATCAACATCGGCGCGTATGTCAGAGGCAGTAATCAGCGCATTGACCAGGCGATCTTCGCGATTGATCGGATCAATGCCTTCCTGAGGCAGGGGATCGAGGAAGGCGCCACTTTCGCCGACACCAAAGCGGCTATGCACTCGATCATCCGGAGCGTGGAGGCCGCGACCCAGGCCGCTCAGCAGGAGAATCAGGCCGTGAAGGCGCAACCGCAGAGCATGCGGATCTGAGTCCGCGCGCCACCCGGGGCCGGTCCCGGCAAAAAGTTCCCCCCTCCTTGGGGAGCTATCTTCCGCTAGGAAAAACATTCAGTCTGGTGCCGAAAATATTTTGGGCCCAGAATTAAAGAGAAGATGAAAAAGTTCCGATTCAAGTTTTCCGCGATCCTGAATCTTCGCAAGACCCGCGAAGAGGAAGCGCTCCGCGCGCTCGGCGCGGCCCAACGCGTTTATCAGGCGGCACTCGCGGACAAAGCGCGATTGCTCGCGGATCTTGAAGCCGCGCTCATTCGCCGCGAAAACCTCGGAAAAGACGCGATCGACATTCTGCCGTTTCAGCTCGAAGAGGAATTCATTAACGGCACCAAGCATCGCATCGTGCATGCCGAGCGTTGCATCGTTCGCGCGAGCAGGGGAGTGGAGAAGGCTCTTCGCGTTTACCTGCACGCAAGGCGCCAGACGCGGATGATGGAAACCTTATACGACAAGAACCACGCCGAATTCAGAAAGGCCGAGGGTAAGCGCGAACAGAAAATGATGGATGATCTCTCGATCATGAGGGAACGGCTCAAGGAGAGATTCGCATGAGAAATCTCCCGGCGTGGGCCGCAGTCGTGATGCTGCTTTCGGGAGGCGCCATTCTTGGCGTCGCAGGCGAAGAGCCAACAGCCTCTCCTTCCCCGGCGTCGGCGGCTTCTCCGGCTGCCGCCCAAGGAGCTGTTCCGCCTGTTCCAAACGAAGAGCGCCTGGACCCGCGTGATGTCGCGTGTCTGGTTGACCCGAGCGCGCTTGAGGATCTGAAAAAGCAACGGCAGGCCCTTCAGGCCAAAGAGAAGGAAATCGAGGGTCGCGAGGCGGAGCTCAGGGCCCGCGAACAGGCGCTTATCGAGGAACTGAAGAAGATCCAGGAAGTGCGAAGCGACATCGACAAAGTCGATTCCGCCCGAAAGCGTGAAAACGACGAAAAGGTCACGAAACTGGTCGAGACATTCGAGACGATGAGCCCGAAAGCCGCGGCTCAGGTTCTCGCCAGTCTCGACGATGCGCTCGCGGTCGCCACGATCGCGCGAATGGCAACGCCGCGACTCGCGAAGGTCATGAATGTCATGGAACCGAAGCGGTCGACGCGTTTGACAGAACTTTTGGCTGGAGTGGTCCGGGTCAGGGATATTGCCCCAGGAAAGGCATATTCAACAGCGTCGGATGACGCTGCTGCGACCACAACCCCGGGGACGGGGATCAGGAAAGGGGGTGAAAAAAACAATGATGAACAAAATAAGTAATCTCAGAACGACGGAAACAGAAATTCCGCAAAAGACGACAAAATCCAAAACGACCGAACCGAACGGATTTGCCGGACAACTCGGGGAGGCAGCCAGTGCTTCGGTGAAAGCCGAACAGGGGCTCCAGGGACAGTCGAAGGAGACGGAGGACAAGAAAGTTCTCAAGGCCATGGAAATATCCGGGCAGATGATGGCGGTCATGCCGCACTCCCAGCTGAACGCTCAAGATGGCACTCGGGGGACCTCTGAGTTCCAGAAGTCCGGCCAGAGTTTCGGATTGAACGCGTCCACAGCGGAGCTGTTGCCGTTAACCCAGAAGATAGCTGTCAGTTCGAATACTGCCACAGAAATCACTGGACTCAAGCCATGGAGCAAGGAATGGGTTTTCGAAGGAAAAGTCGATCCGGCAAAGGCACAAGTCAAGCCGCTCTTCTCTTCCGATTCCCTCGAAGGGGGAGCTGCCCAGAAGCTCCAAGCCGGAATTCCAACAGCTCAATTGACGAAGGCGGCCGAAGGCCTGATGGATGACGCCATTCAGGCCGAAAGCGCCGGTTCCGTCGAGTTGCCGAAGGGGTTCTCCGTGGCGCGGCAGGATTTGGCGTTGGATCGCTTGGGCGATTCCGCGGCTTCGATCCTGCCGAATACGAGGGGTGATGCGGGCTTGGCCGATCTTTCGCGATCGGCCAGTGCAGCCGATCTTGTGGGTTTATCGCAGCTTCAGGAGATGAACGGAACTGTGGAAGGAGTTTCAAAATCGCCGGCACCCTCGCCTTTATCAGGGGGTTTGTCAGGAGGCGAGTTCTTGAATACTCTGAATGTCGTGCAAGGAGCGAAGCAGGAGTTTGGCAAGGACGATTCGGGTCAGCAAGGCGGGAAACGCGAGTCTTCGGGTTCGCGTCCTGAACTTCGCGTACTCGAAGGAGGACGGAAGGACCAGACGTTGAAAGAAGTGCCCGGATTCGGGGAGGCGCTTGGCGTTTCGGCCGGCGTGCAGGGGGCATCTTCGGAACGCTCGACCCTGCCGACCGTCGAACTCACGGCTCAAGTTGCCAAAGGAGCGATGTCACAGGACCGGTTGTCTTCGGATGCTCTTCTCGGAATGAGTACCGGGATTAAAAATCTCAGTACTCAGGGCGGAGGGGAGATCCGAGTGAGGCTGAAACCCGAGAACCTCGGAGAATTGCACCTCCGGGTGATTACGCGCGGGAACGATGTCGGAATTCATATTCAGGCAAGTGACGAGCGGGCGAAGAAGGTTCTTGAGGAAAGCATGAGCTTTCTCAAGGAAAGTCTTGCCTCGCAGAATCTCTCGCTGGGTCGGGTTGACCTGACGGTTGCCCAGGCTTTCGGGAACACCGGCGATATGAAGAACGATCAGGGACAACAACACGCTCAGCAGGGTTTCTCGGATATGAGAGACATGATGGGTCAGGGCCAGAGCGGCCAGCAGCGGGATGGTGGACTCTCCGGCGGTCGAAGGGAAGCCGAAGCTTTCGGTTCGATCGAAGGGCGGGTTCGCGCTCCGGCTGCGAGCGGAAGCTTCGCGGCTCAGAGGTCACGCCAGGCGGCCATTAATGGACGGTTGGATGTGACGGCGTAGAAGTGAGTACTTAGACAATTCAGCCGAAGGGATCTCAACGATTCCTTCGGCGAATTGAAACGAGGGATGAAGGAATGTTGCAGGGGATCGGAAACAATAATGCGATAGCGGCCCAGACTCAGGGTATGAGTGCGTCTGGAACCGTTTCCGGCCCCGGAGGAGTTATCGGCGCGGCTAAAGACGCTGAATCCTCGACTTCACCGAAATTCGGCGAGATCTACCAGCAAATACAAGCCAAGTACGGCGCGAGGCCCGAGAAGCCGCGCGAGATCAAAAAGACCCTTGGAAAAGACGATTTTCTCCGCATCATGATCACGCAGATGCGGCATCAGGACCCGACGAATCCTTTCAAGCCGGAACAAATGGCGGCTGAAATGGCTCAGTTCGCGTCCGTCGAACAGCTGCAGAACGTGAACCAGAACCTTGCCAAGATGACGAGCCAGAATCAGCCGCTCGAACGGCTGGCCATGACCAACATGATTGGAAAAATTATCACGGTCGATCGGGACCGTTTCCCTCATACCGAAGGGATCAATGATTCACTTGCTTACGTGATTCCAAAGGATGCTTCCGAGGTCAGAGTGGCGATCGTGGCGGAGTCCGGCGAGACGGTGTTCGAAAAGAATCTGGGACCGCAAAAGGCCGGTGAGTCAACCTTCAGCTGGGACGGCCTCAAGATCAATTCGCTTCCCGCGAAGACCGGCAATTACATGCTTCGGGTCGAGGCGACGGACGAGCGTGGACAATCCATGCAAACCGACTCAAAGACGCAGGCCCGGGTTATCGGCGTGAGCTTCGAGGGGAGTGAACCGGTATTTCTGATCGGCGACGCAAAACGCCAGGACAAAGTGACTCTCCGGAATATCATCAGAATTGAAAGCGATTCGGCGGTGCTGCCGTCTTCCTCGAGTCCTGCGCAAACAGCAGGAGCGGGTTCCGTACCCGCGCAAAAAGCTCCGAATTTCATCTCCTTTCAGAAAGGCGTGGGATCATCGAACCTCACGCCTGAAAAGGTCACACCCGAAATCGCGGCCGCATTGGAGCGGTTCCAGCAGCAGAATCCAACGAATTCCGCCGGCGAGCAGAATGTCCCTCAGCCGGGCACGGTCGAAAATAATTCAGAAAAGGGTTTCCCGAACGGTCTCACGGACCCGGATCTCCAGGTCAATGAGGCTCAACCTCAGAATCTCGCGAAAGGAGGTGATACGAAATGAGTAACGGAGCATTTCTTTACCCGAATGTAACTTCGCTGCCCGGGCAGTCCGGCATTGGCCAGACTGAGCGGCAACCGAAGGGCGAAAAAGGGTTAAAGGGAGAATTCGACAAGGTCTTCGAGCAGGCGCTCGACAAAAAGATCGGAGGACAATCCGAACTTGAGCAGGTCAGGAGTCCCCTGAAGTTTTCGGCGCATGCGACACAAAGACTTCGTGACCGGAAGATCACGTTGGACGCAGCCATGATGGCGAAGGTCAACGATGCGGTGGATAAGGCTGACGCGAAGGGCTTGGATGATGCCCTCGTGTTGACCAAGGACGCTGCATTGATCGTGAGTGTGAGAAATCGAACGGTCATAACGGCGATTGATAACAATTCACTTTCCGGCAATGTATTTACGAATATTGACGGAGCGGTGATCGTTTAGCGGTACGGAATGTTGGATGTTCTAGGCTGGACCCATAAGGGAAGCCTAGGTGGCCTCGAATGATTGACAGGCCACGAAAGCAAATAACCTAACTTGACGCAGGAGGCGTCCTTTTATGGGTATCCTATCTTCAATGTACACGGGTATTACGGGTCTCCAGGGCCAGGGTGAAGCCCTCTCCATCTACGGCGATAACATTGCCAACGCGAATACGGTCGGCTTCAAGACGAGTCGCCCGGAATTCCAGGACGTGATCGCGAAATCCTTGAAAGGCTTGCTGGGTGGAAATCAGATCGGACGCGGCACCCGGCTCGCCGCGGTGAATCCGGTATTCGCGCAAGGTTCAATCGTCCAGACGGAATCATCGACCGACCTCGCCATCACGGGCGACGGATTTTTCGTTCTCGACGGCGTTGACGGGCAGAGTTTTTCGCGAAACGGCGCTTTCCATTTCGACAAGGACGGGAAGCTCATCAACTCCGATAATTTTCGCGTGCAAGGCTTTCTCGCGGATGAAAACGGAAAACTGACCTCGAAAATGGGTGACCTCTCGGTGAACCGCACGGTCGTTGACGCGAAAAAGACAACTGATGTGAACCTGTTCATGAATCTCGATTTACGCGCCGAAAAAGCGATGGAATTCGATCCTGCCCGGCCGGATCAGACGTCGCATTTCGCGACCGGCGTCACGGTTTATGATACTGCGGGAACGGCTCACGTCCTGACCGTCTATTTCAACAAGACGGACGACGGCGTTTGGACCTGGAGAGCGATGGCGAAAGGCGAGGAAGTCGTGAACGGCCAAAAGGGGCAGATGTACGAGCAAGCACGCGGCCGCCTGACCTTCGATACGGACGGTCGTTTGCAGGATCAGGTAACGGAGAGGTCCAGCTTTCAGTTCAATAAGGGCGCGCTTCCGGACCAGGTGATCAACTTCAACTTCGGCGAAGACAAGGCGCATGGCGGCGCAGGACTCCAGGTCACCCAGTATGGAACGGCCTCGGAAGCCTACAAGACCCTTCAGGACGGCTACACGGCGGGCACTCTGGCCGGTCTCACGTTTAATGACGACGGAGCTTTGGCCGCGATTTACACGAACGGCCAAACCATCAATCTCGGTCAGATCGCTCTGGCCAAGTTTGAAAACCCCGAAGGTCTGTTCAAAAACGGCCAGAATCGTTACCGGGAAAGCCGCCTGTCCGGTCAACCCACGATCGGCGCACCGTCGACCGGCGGTCGCGGACGGGTTTCGTCGAAGACGATCGAGTCGTCGACCACCGATATCGCGAGCGAATTCATCAACCTCATGACGGCTCAGAGAAGTTTCCAGGCCAACAGTAAAGTCGTCAGTACGGCTGATGAAATGATGCAGGAAGTGATTAATCTGAAGAGGAATTAACTCAGATAAGCTGAAGACGGGGGTTACGCTCGGACAGGCGTCACCTGTTTGACGAAACCCCCGCTTCAGGTGCTTCCCGAGCCTTTGCCGCCAAGTTCATGACGATTTGACAAAACGGCTTCGAAAACCGCTGTTTTTCGCTGCGTTTTAGACAAACTTCGATCTTGCCACTCCTGGCACTTGCGATGCAAAATAGGAGTAGTCAAGCGGAGGGACTCGCGTTCATGGCAGCAGGAACTGGTGAGGAAAAATCCGAAAGCCCCGAATCAAGCGCGTCGGCGTCATCGGGTGGCGGCAGTAAACTCGTTCTGATTTTAACCGGGATCAATGTAGTCGTCACCGCGGCTATGGTCGCGATCCTGTTTCTATCTTTTCAGCGCGATAACAAACAACCGAAAATCGAGGACATCGCGGCTCATTCCGGAGGCAACTCCGCGGGCGGAGAGAAAGCCGGAAAAGAGGGCGAAAAAGGCGGCGAGCCCGGTCGGAAGAAAGCAAGCGAGTTTGGCAAAATGGTGACGCTCGAGCAGTTCACTGTCAATCTCGCGACACCGGGAAGCATGAATCCAAAATTCGTTCGCGTGAATATCTCGCTTGAGGTTCCGACAGACGATGCCGAGACCGAGGTCAATCTGAAGATGCCGCAGGTCAGGAACGTCGTGATCGATCTTTTCAACAGCAAACGCCCCGCTGATCTGGCCACGGCGGAGGGGCGGGATTATCTTAAAGACGAAATTCGGACGGCGATCAATACGTTTTTGGTCACCGGGAAAGTGAAGGGCGTGTTCTTCACGAACTTCGCCTTGAGTAGTTAGTCGGTGTTGTGGCGCGGGCAGGGACGCCCGAGCCGCGGGTATATGTGGAATGGAAGGCTAGGAAGGCATGAACCAGGTACTGACCCAATCTGAAGTCGACGCACTTCTTAACGCGGTGGTCGAGGGGAATGTCGAAACCGGCGGACAGGCGCAAGCGGCGGCTGCCCCAGGTGGCGGTGAAGAAGTCGCGGCCGTGAATGCGTTCACGGACCCAGGCGGCTTCGGAGCTGATTCCGAAATTACCCCTTATGATCTGACGAACCAGGACCGAGTCATTCGTGGGCGAATGCCCACTTTGGACATCATCTACGAACGCTTTATCCGCCTGTACAGGATGTCCCTTTCGAACTCTCTTCGAAAAATCGCGACGATCAGCATTATCTCCACTGACCTTCTGAAATTCGGAGAGTTCGTCAACACGCTTCCGATTCCGAGCTGCATGTGCATCATGCGGTTTGAGAGTCTTCACGGGCCGGCTCTTCTGGTTTTCGAGTCAAAGCTGGCTTATGCGCTGGTTGACAGCTTTTTTGGCGGAACGGATCGTCCTTATACGAAGATTGAAGGAAAGGAATTCACCAGGATCGAGCTTTCGATCATGAAGAAGGTGATGGATCTCGCGATCAAGGACCTCGAGGAAGCATGGGCTCCGGTTCATAAAGCCGATATCTCGTTCGTTCGAACGGAAGTAAACCCGCAGTTCGTGGGCGTGGTGCCGCCGTCGGACGTGATCATCTCGACGACTTTCGAAGTCGAGCTCGAGAACGCGAGCGGCACTATCGCGTTGGTGATCCCGTATTCCACGATCGAGCCGATCAAAAACAAGCTGAACGCCTCCTTTCAGACGGAATCAGACCGCGTGGATAAGGAGTGGACCGCGAAAATGGAAGAGCACCTTCGCAATACCGAGGCCAGCGTTCGGGTGAATCTCGGAAGCGCGATGATCACCGTGGGCGATCTCGTCAACCTGAATATCGGAGACATTATCCCGCTGTCGCAGAACGCGGATGGCGAGCTCGACATCCTTGTCGAGGGGGTTTCGAAATTCAAGGCGTTCTTCGGTGTTTCCCGAGGAAATCGGGCCGTTCAGATTACACGTATTCCGGATAACGAATAGGAGCAGGAGATCTTATGAGCGAACAAGCAGCATCACCACTGGGCGATATCAATATGGGTGACATTGGCGCGGCGCTCGCGGCTGCGGGCACGCAGAACGCGGCGATGGAGCCCCCTGCTCCGGTACCGGGAGGTGGCCAGGGCACCGGGGCGGCGGCTCCGAAAGCCGGGGCGAGTCCCATTCAGTCCCTCGACTTTATTTTGGACATTCCGCTCAAGCTCACGGTTGAACTCGGCCGGTCGAAGATGGCGATCCGCGAGATCCTCCAGCTTGCGCAGGGATCGGTGATTGAGCTTTCGAAGTTCGCGGGTGAGCCGCTCGAGGTTCTCGTGAATGAAAAGCTCATCGCGCGTGGCGAAGTCGTTGTGGTGAACGAGAAGTTTGGTATTCGGTTGACGGATATTATCTCGCCCGTCGAGCGCATTGAACAGTTGAAGTAAGGGATACGCCGGGCCAGGAAGGCCCGGAGGCAGCTCGGATCTGGCGGGGCGTGGGGCTTCGTCGGATCCAAACGGGGGCGAGCCGATGCGACTCGGAAGCCTCACAAGCCAGGGAAGGCGAAAATGGGAAAGAAAAGACTCATCCAAAGGATAGCGGTCAGTCTCGGAGTCGCTATTGGCAGCGCCGTGTGCTGCAACGAGTCCTTCGCGATGATCGGACTCAAACAGGTGCAGGTATCGAACGGCTCGCAAGTCGATCTGCTGTTCGACGGAAAAGTGGGCAAAAGCCAGATTCGTACCGAATTTTTCAACGATATTATCCAGCTCAGCATCAATGATGTCTCGGTTTACCCGGCGAAGATTTCGTCGGTGAACGGCGGCGCCCTGACCAAGATCTTCGCCTATCAATACGCGCCGAAGCTCGTCCGATGCCGTTTAACGGTGAAAGGAAAGGCCGAACTCTATAAAGATCGGTTTCAGCTGGTGCCAAACGGGAAGATCCTGACTCTCCGTTTTGACGAGGCGATCGTCGACAAGCTGACCACGCGCGCCGCCCAGGCGAGTGCAACCGTCGACACAAAAAACAAGCCGGCCTCGCAAAAGGCTGCTCCGGCACCGGACAAAGAGGCGGCGGTCGAGAAAGTCAAAATCAGCGATTCTGAAGAACGAAAGCTGTTGGAAAAAGTTCTCAGTAAAACTCAGGAAAAAAACCCGGAGAAGGCCCAGGCGGCAGCCGGTCAGGCAAATGCGGGTCAGAAGCCGCTGGCTTCGGGTAAGCCGCTTCCCAGTCCGTTCAGGATTTTCGCGAAATTCGCGGTGGTTCTCGGCTTCTTCGGCCTGATCGCGCTTGGTCTTCGAAAGCTTCTGAGGGGGAATTCCACCTTGAGCCGCCTTACCAAAGCGGGACTTGGTAAGAAGAAGATGATCGAGGTTCTTTCGACCCATCACCTCGGACCCAAAAAAAGCATTGCTGTGGTTCGCGTCGCCGGTCGGACGATGGTGATTGGAGTGACCAACGAATCCATCAATCTGATCACCCAACTTTCGACGCCGACCGAAACGGGTATGAACATCGATATTACCGAATTGGAAGATATCGGCCTTCGCATCAACGAAGCCAAGGAGGCACAGTCGGTGGCGCGCGAGTCGCAGACGGCCGCGGCTTTGGCACTGATCGCCGCCGGAGCCGTTCCGGCGCCCGGGCCCAATAAGGGCTTTTCGGAATTCCTCACCTCAGAGGTCCAGAAGCCCGGTGTCAGCACTCCCGTGAACGTTTCGAATTTCGGAACGGTAAACAGAACTCCCAACGCGAACAGCGCCGTGCGCGCTCAGATCCGTTCCAAACTGGAGGGTTTGAAACAGCTATGAGGACCAAGACTGGAACCTTCGGTATTCTCGCCTTGGGTATCTTTGCGCTAGGCTGCGGGCTGGCAAGTCCGGCTCTCGCTGAAGGGGCCCGTGGGAGTTACGTCCCCGGGACCTCGGGCCTGGCACTGCCTTCGCTCAGTTTGTCATTCAGTGACGGCCAGAAACCTTCGGATCTGGTCGCGGTTCTGCGCATTGTGATGATGTTGACGGTGCTCTCACTTGCGCCGGCGATCCTGATCATGATGACTTCCTTCACCCGGATTGTCGTCGTGCTCAGTTTCATTCGGCAGGCGCTCGGCACCCAGCAGATGCCCCCGAACCAGCTCATCGTCGGGCTTGCCCTGTTTCTTTCCTTTTTTGTGATGGCTCCCACATGGAAAGCGATTTCCGCGAACGCGCTCGAACCTTATCTGAACGAAAAGATTGATCAGAAGATGGCGTATGAGAGAGCCGAGGCGCCGATTCGCGAATTCATGTTCAGTCAGACCCGCGAAAAGGATCTGGAACTTTTTTTATCGCTCTCGAAAGAGGCGAAGCCCCAGAACCGGGCTGATGTTCCGACTTATGTGCTTGTACCGGCCTTCGTGATCAGCGAACTCAAAACCGCGTTTCAGATCGGGTTCATGCTGTATCTGCCTTTTCTGGTCTTGGATATGGTGGTGGCGAGCGTGCTGATGGCTATGGGCATGATGATGCTGCCGCCGGTCGTGATTTCACTCCCGTTCAAACTTCTCTTATTCGTTCTCGTGGACGGATGGGAGCTTGTGGTCGGGAGTCTGATCAAGAGTTTTGGATAGGGAGGATTCGTGACGGAAGAAATGGTCATGTCAGTGGCATCCGAGGCGATCAAAACGACCATTTTTCTCGCCGGTCCTCTTCTTGCCGCGGCCATGGCCATCGGTATTTTAGTGAGCGTTCTCCAGGCGATCACGCAGATCAACGAGTCGACTCTGACGTTCATTCCGAAAATGGTCGCGGTTCTGCTCGTGCTCGTTTTAATGGCACCGTGGATGCTCGAGATGCTCCAGCAATACGCGATACAGGTACTCGGAAATGCGGGTGAGTGGGTGAGGTGATGTCGCTTTTTAACTTCAACCAAGAAGAGTTGCTGACCTTTTTCGCGGTGTTGGTCCGGTACAGCGTGCTCTTTGCCATTCTGCCGTTCGTGGGTGACCGGATGATCCCGACGACGGTAAAAGTTCTTCTCTCTCTCGCGGTGACGATCGCGCTGTTCCCGGCGCTTGTGGCGCGCGGATTTGTCAATCCCGGGCAGGCGGCCATTTGGGGTTCGACCGGGGCGGGAATTATCGGCACGATCGGCCTTGAAGTCCTCTTTGCGCTCGTTCTGGGTTTTACGGCAAAAATGACTTTCGACGCGATCTCGTTCGCGGGGAATCTCGCCGGCAATTTCATGGGATTCGCGGCGGCCAGCACCTATGACCCCCATCAGGAATCGCAGACCCAGGTTATCTCTGAAGTTCAAATGGCGATCGCGATGCTCGTTTTTCTCGTTCTCGACGGGCACCATCTGATGCTGAGAGCGGCTCTCGGGAGCTACGAGATCATCGGTATCGGAGGCGCGAAGCTGGCATTCGGAGCGACGTTCAGCAACAAGCTCATCCAGATGAGCGGGCAGGTGGTCCGTTCGGGGGTTGAGCTCGCGGCACCCGTGGCAATTTCCCTTTTCGCGGTGAACGTCGCGTTCGGGGTCATGGCGAAAGCGATGCCCCAACTCAATGTGCTCGTGCTTTCGTTCGCGGCGAGCGCGCTGGTCGGTCTCGTCGTGATGTTTCTCACGATTCCGGAGTTCCAGGGTGCGGCGGCTGTCATTGTTGGAAATATCGGAGACTCCATGACCGCGATCATGCAGGCCATGGCGAAAGGAACATAACCGGTGGCGGAAAACGAAGAGGAAAGGTCCAAAGAGGACCTGTCCGAAGAACCATCACCTTACCGACTCGAGGAATACCGGAAAAAAGGTATGGTCGCGCAGAGTCGCGAGATCTCGGGATTGGCGGCCCTCTTGGCCGCGGGAATGATGACTTACGCGCTTGCTCCGCAGATGCACGCTCAAATGACTGATTTCATGCGAGAGGTGTTCCGGGCTGATCTCGCGGCCAGACTCGACCTCGGAGCAACCGACGTCGTTCGCGGCTTCTTCATGAAGGCGCTCCATATCGTCATCGCGATCGGACTGCCGGTATCGATGGCCGGGTTCGTTCTCGGAGTCGCGGCGAGCTTCGCCCAGATCGGGAGCATCTTTTCAATGGACCCCTTGACCCCGGACATTTCGAAGATCGACCCGATTCAGGGCCTGAAGAGGATGTTTTCCCTGAAGCATGCGCTCGACGGCGTGCGGCTCGTCTTCAAATTCACCGTCGTCGTTCTGGTTTGCGTCGCGCTCGTCAAGACGGAAGTTCTCCGGGCGCCAAGTCAGATCGGCACGGAACCGATAAGCGTTCTGGCCGCATCCGGCCATGCCGCGAAGGTGATCTTTCTGACTCTGATCGGAGTCCTCGCCGTGTTTGCCGCGTTCGACTTCATTCTCCAGCGTTCCGAGTATAACAAGAAGCTGCGGCTGACGAAGCAGGAGGCGAAGCAGGAGCACAAGGAGCGGGAAGGGGATCCGCAGATCAAGGCGCGTATCCGATCCGTTCAGCGCGAGATCGCCAGGCGTCGCATGATGCAGGCCGTGAAGAAGGCCGATGTCATCGTCACGAACCCGACCCATATCGCCGTCGCTCTCGTCTACGAGAAAGCCTCGATGGCCGCGCCGAAGGTGGTTGCGAAGGGGGCGGACTTCCTTGCTCAGAGAATCAAAAAGGTCGCGGCGGACGCGGGGGTCCCGTTGGTTGAAAACGTTCCGCTTGCGCGAACCCTCTATAAGACCGTGAAGATGGGGCAGTACGTTCCACGAAACCTTTATCAGGCCGTCGCTGAGGTGCTGGCTTATGTTTACCGGCTGAAGAAGAAGGAACTCTAATCGATGGATAATTTCCTCCAACGCCTGACAAAAAATTCAGATCTAGCGCTGGCAATGGGTCTCGTGGCCATTCTGGGCGTCATGGTGATTCCGATGCCGAGATTCATGCTCGACATTCTCCTGTCCTTCGGAATCGCGATGTCGATGGTTCTGCTTCTTACGTCCGTTTACGCCACCCGAGCGCTGGATTTCAGTGTTTTTCCCTCGTTGCTCCTGATCACGACCCTGTTTCGTCTTTCGCTCAATGTGGCGACGACCCGGGTGATTCTCCTGCACGGGGCCGAGGACGGCACCGCGGCCGCAGGTGAGGTGATTCAGTCGTTCGGAGAATTCGTGGTCGGCGGAAACTATGCCGTTGGAATCGTCATTTTCATTATCCTCGTCATCATCAACTTCATCGTCATCACCAAGGGCGCCGGACGCGTGGCCGAAGTCGCGGCCCGATTCACGTTGGACGCCATGCCTGGCAAGCAGATGGCGATCGACGCGGACCTGAACGCGGGCTTGATCAACGAGGAAGAAGCGAGGCGCCGGCGTTCTGAAATCGCCCGCGAAGCGGATTTTTACGGCGCCATGGACGGTGCCAGCAAGTTCGTCCGGGGCGACGCGATTGCCGGCATTATGATCGTTTTCGTGAACGTGGTGGGCGGAATCATCATCGGCACGCTCCAGAAGGGCATGGACATCGGGAACGCCGCCCAGGTCTTCACGCTGCTGACGATCGGTGACGGACTCGTAAGCCAGATTCCGGCTCTTATCATTTCGACCGCGGCCGGCATCATCGTTACGCGTACCGCGACCAGCACGAACTACAGTCAGGAGTTCTCGCGTCAGCTTTTGATGAAGCCTAAGGCTATCGCGGCCGCTAGCGGTGTCATGTTCTTCATGGCCCTGATCCCGAACCTTCCCCACATCCCCTTCCTGATTCTGTCGGCCGCACTCGGGAGTGTCGCCTATCTTCTTTTCAAGAAGGAAAAGGACCTCGAAGTGGCCAAGCAGGCGAAGCTGGATCAGGAGAAGCTCAAGCCCGCCGCCGAGAAACTCGAGAATCTCCTTCCGGTCGATCTTTTGGAACTCGAAGTCGGCTATGGATTGATCAATATCGTCGACGCGGACCAGAACGGCGATCTGCTTGAACGTATCACGAATATCCGCAAACAATTCGCGTTGGATCTTGGCATCATCGTCCCGCCGCTCAGGATACGTGACAATCTTGAACTCAAACCCGGAGACTACCAGGTTCTTTTGAAGGGTGTTCAGATCGGGTCGGGTTCGCTTATGGTTGGCCAGCTTCTCGCGATGGATCCGGGCAATGTCATGGAGCCGGTGAGCGGAATTCCCACCAAAGAACCGGCGTTCGGGCTGGATGCGATCTGGATTACGCCGAAGCAGAAGGACCAGGCGACCTACGCCGGTTACACCGTCGTCGACCTCTCGACCGTCATTGCGACGCATCTCACTGAATTGGTTCGGCAGAACGCCCACGAACTGCTCGGCAGGCAGGAACTCCAGACGCTGCTTGACGCGTTCAAACAGAATTCCCCGAAAGTCGTGGATGATCTTGTTCCGAATCTTCTGCCGGTCGGAGCGGTTCTCAAGGTACTCAAGAACCTGCTCAAAGAGGGTGTTTCGGTACGCGATCTCAGGACTATTTTGGAATCGCTCGCGGACATGGCGCAACAGCAGAAGGACCCCACGATTCTCACCGAGCATGTCCGAACGGCGCTCGCGCGAACGATCACCAAGAAGCTCGTCGGGCCGGATGGTCAGATCAATCTGCTCACGCTCGATCGCGCGATCGAAGAGACGGTCGCGGGTGGAATCATTCAGACCGACCAGGGACAGCAACTTTCGTTGGATCCCGAGTTCGTTCGCGCCTTCATCGCGCAGCTCAATAGGCAGGCCATCGAGCTTTCGGCGCAGTCCAACCAGGCTGTCATTCTTTGTTCGCCGCTCATCCGCTCGCATCTAAAGGCGCTGATTGACAGGTTTATCCCGAATATTGTCGTCCTTTCCCATAATGAAATCACTTCGAACGTGACCGTGAAATCGTTCGGAACTGTGAGGTTGTCGTATGCAAGTTAAGAAATTCGAGGCCCCCACGATCCAGGAGGCTCTGGATAACATCAAACGCGAGCTTGGTCCGGAGGCGATCATTCTCCAGACGAAGAAGAACAAGCGGGGTTTCGGGCTTCTGTCGAAAGCCTCCGTCGAGGTGACGGCGGCGGTTTCGGATCGGTCGATTCAGAAGAAAACCTTCGTGGAGACGCGGCTTCCCGAGCCGAACAAGGCACTTGTAAAGAAACTTCCGGCGAGCCGCCAGGCTGAACTTTTTGACAAGTACACGCAAAAGCACATGGCTCGCGCCCAGACGACGCGAGACCGGGTGGAGTTGAGCACGAAGGGCGTGGGGGCCGCGAGGATTGCGCGGGCCGGGAGCGCGCCCAAGGGGCTCATCAAAATCGAACCCTCTTCGATCGAGGAAACGCCGATCACGGCCAGGCGCTACATTGACATCACGGACGAGGAGAAACAAATCGAACGGCAGCCGCTCGGAATGGCCTCGACGGCTACGAAACGCCCAGCGTCCGGAGCAACGGCGGGAAGGCTTGGCGCTTCCGGCGCGGAGGGCGGAATGACGGTCGAGGAGGAGCTCCGGCAGCTCAAGCGGATGTTGGAGGAGATGAAAAACGCGCAGGATGAAGGCGGTTCGGCAACGGGCGCGCAGGCGCTGCTATCACAGAGTGCCTTGAGCTCTCCTCTCCTTCAGGACGGTTTTGATCAGCTCATCATCAACGGAGTTGATAAGCGTTACGCTTTGGCGTTGGTCAAAAAGGCGTCGTTTGAGGCCGGCGAATCGGGCGCGACGAACGCCGGACGGGCAGCCGCGGGCAGAAATCCCGAGGAGATTCTGGATCAGGTCGCGCTTGAACTCATGGAAAGCACTGAGGTGATCTCTCCGTTGGGCGGAATCGAGGCCGAAACTCAGCAGAATGGTCCCGCGGTGATCGCGCTTGTCGGTCCCACGGGCGTGGGAAAGACGACGACCGTCGCCAAGATGGCGAGTGAGGCACTCCTCAAGCGTAATCTCAAAGTGGGCCTGATCAACCTGGACAGCTATAAAGTCGCCGCATTTGACCAGCTGGGTACTTACGCGAAGATTTTGAACGTCCCATTTCGCTCCGTCTCGACGCAGGAGGAGCTGAAGGCCGCGCTTCTTGATTTTCAGAGCCTGAATCTCGTGCTCGTCGATACGACCGGCCGTTCGCAAAGGGATCCCGGGTCCCTTAAGGAGATGCAGGCGATGCTTTCGTCTGTTCCGAATTTGAGGACGCATCTCGTTCTGTCGGTCATTACGCGCGATTCCGAACTGTATGACATGGCAACGCGCTTTTCCATCTTCCGACCTCAAGGGTTGATCATGTCGAAGCTCGATGAGGCGACCATTTTCGGCTCGATTTATAACGTTTCCCAAAAAGTGAAGCTGCCATTGCTCTACTTCACGACTGGGCAACGTGTTCCTGAAGATATCGAGGAAGCTTCGCGGGAGCGGGTCGCGTCTTTGATTCTGAACCTCTAGGGGGTCGTCAAGTGAGTGATCAGGCGGAAACACTTAGAAAATTGATGATCGGACGCGTTCACTCCGGTGAAGGGGGTCCGGACGAAAGTCGTTCTCCTCGGGTGGTTACGGTCGCGAGCATAACCAGGGCCGGCAGGAGTTCGTTTGTCGCTCATCTGGGAGTTCTTCTCGCCAGGCTCGGCCATCGCGTTCTCCTCGTCGACGGCAATGGTTTTGGCTCGGCCGGTTCTTCGCGGCTCGAGGATGTTCTCGGAGTTTCCGGTACGGCGACCCTGGAGGACGTGATTCGCGGCACTGCCGACCTGAAACAGGCGGTTTTTGGCGTCGAACCGAACCTTTGGCTCGTGCCCGCGGGTGCAGGACTGTTTGAGCTGACGCAGTCGGACCCGGAGACGCGCGGGCGTGTTCTGGAAGTTCTCGGAAGGGCGGATCACGAAGTGGATGTCATACTCGTGGACGCAAGGTCGGGAATGCACGCGCCCGGTTCGGGGACCGTCATTGTATTGACTCCCGGAGACTCGGCGCTCACCGAAGCTTACGCCCTGGTGAAGAGGCTTAAGGCTGAGACGGGAATCAGCGAAGTCAATGTCATCGTCAATCGGGTGACGGATGGTGCTGAAGGCGTTCAGACGTTTAAAAGGCTGAAGAATGTTGTCGGACGTTTCACCGATCTTTCAGTGGAATACCTGGGACACTGGCCGAATGATGAAAAAATCACACAGGCAGTGAGGAAACAGAAAATTCTGTTAGACTTGTATCCAAGGGCTCCTTCGATCGCGTGCCTAGAGCTTCTGGCGAAACGATTTCGCATCAAGTATCTGGGGATTTCCGAAACGGATCAGGCATCGCGTATCGTGAAGAGGCCGCTCACGTTAGGTCGGTTTAGGGAAGAACCGGCGCGATTAGCGCCAGGGAATACGGCAAAGTTCTGGCGAACTTTGCTGTGCGAGGTGAAAGCATGAGGCTCAATCAGGGAATTCAGAAGTATCGTGAGTCGACGCGAAGCGATTCAAGACCCGTAAAAAACGCGAGTCCCGCGAAGACGTCGGCCGCCAAAGAGACGCCGGCAAAAGAGCAGCCGACAAAAGAGCACAAGGAAAAAGAGCAGGCCAAAAACCTGAAAACCCCTCAAAGAGCGGCCAAAACCACGAAACCTGCCGCGACAATGGAAGACGTCAACAAGGCGGCCGAGGATATCATCGCGGCCGAGGAAGCGGCAAAAGAGGAAGCCGCACTTCAGAAAGAAATCGCCGCGGAATTGGAGCGCGAATCCGCTCAAACCGCGCAACTGGTTAAAGAGGATTTTTCGCCCGTCAACAGCACTCGCGAGAGACTCGTTCTCGAATACGCTCCCCTGATCAAGTACATCGCGCAGAAAATCGCGGCGCGGCTTCCCGCCAATATCGAACTGGATGACCTGATCAGTTCGGGGGTGATCGGTCTGATGGACGCGATCGAGAAGTACGATTCCTCACGAGACAACAAATTCAAAACTTACGCGGAATTCAGAATTCGCGGTGCCATTCTCGACGAGTTGCGGGCTCAGGACTGGGTTCCTCGTTCCGTTCGCGAAAAGGCGAAGGTGCTTGAACGCTGTTACATCAAACTGGAACAGCAAAACGGCAGGCAGGCCACTGACGAGGAAGTCTGCAGTGAGCTCGGCATCAGTCAGGCCGATTTTCACGATCTCTTGAATCAGGTCAGGAGCGTTTCGCTCCTTTCTTATGATGACATCCTGAATTTTTCGAAGGCCGACAAGCGGTCACTCCACGGGCTGGGAGAAAACGGGACCAAGGTTCCGACCCCGTACAGCGAAGTGAGTGTCGCGTCCGTGAAGAAAATGATCGCCGAGTCGATCCAGGATCTTCCTGAAAAGCAGCGGCTCGTGCTGTCGCTCTATTATTACGAAGATCTCAATCTCAAGGAAATCGGCCGGGTTCTGGACGTCACCGAATCGCGAGTGAGCCAGCTGCACACGCAAGCCATTATCCGGCTTAAAGCGAAGCTCCGCAATCACTGGGAAGAGTTTTACATGCTTTTGAGCTAGGCAGCCTTCGAGCCGTGGAGTTCTCCCTGAAGTCCGTCGTAGAAGGCTTTCACCGCTTTTTCTTCCTCCGGACTTTTGAACGTGAATTGGATGCCTATTCGATAGCTGAACGAGTTGGACGAAAGTATGTGGCTGTCATTGTGGTACTCCTGGCAAGCCACGACTTTGCCACGAAGCTGAACTGAGCTCGGCTCAGTTACCGTAATCAGCACTTCCTGCCCCGAACCGAGCGGTAGGGCGGTGAAAATCCCGACTGATTTGGCGGTGAGATCATTTAGAACGACTCTTGCCGTAGTGGTGACCGGTTCTGAAGATGCCGAGCCCACGATCTGGAGTTCGGCGTTGACCCGGCGAATATGAAACGGTTGTTGAAGCCGTTCACGTTCACGCTTTCTGGCATTTGCCAGCGCCCGGACCCGCTGATTGGGGGATTGCCACATACGAACTCCTTCTGATTGCGCCTAGTTTTGATTATGCCGCGCGTTAGCGCTGTAAACAAGAAAAAGTGTGAAGAAAAACCTCACATTTTTAACAATCTTGGAAATTCAAGGACTTCCACTAAATTTGGAGCGCAATCCGCAGAGCGTGTCGGCGGTCTTGGTATCCGCCCGGATTGAGACTCATCTCCTCCCCGTAAGTGGCATATTCCAAGCTGAAGAAGCGGAATAGAAAGCCCAGGCCGGCGGCCAAATAACCTTGGTTAATCCCGAGCCGTGGCGCCAGCATCCCGTAGCGGGCCTCGGCGCCGAGGTGAACCGTCCTGAAGAGACTTCCGTTCGGGTTATTCCCGATATCCGTAAACTCGAGCGCCGCGAGAAAATTCGAGAATGGCCCGAGGCGGGGACGGCGCGCCGAGATCCCGAAATTGAAAGTGCGGGGCTGCGCAATCGGCAAATTGCCTGTTTCTGCCGGGTGGACTTCGATGTTGCTGTATTTGCCACCGAGGAGGTTGTTGATCGACGCGCCTCCCAGGAATTCGAATTCTTTCCACGTATAAGGAACGCGGTACATCGCGCCCAGATCGAAATCGAGCATTGCTCCGTCGCCGCCGATTTCTTTCGCGCTCAGGGTCGAGCTTCGCAAGAAATCCGCGAAGCTGTAGCTCATTTTGTCGATTCGGGTCGACACGCGGTAGGTGAAATGTGCGGTCATTCCGACTGAGAGACGATCGTCGCTCAGAAATCGGCGTCCTACCGTAAAGGCCGGTCCGATGTCCGTAAACGCTTGCGGATCGATTCTGAAGGTTCTTCGGAGATCGAGATCGAACTGGGTGCTGGTGATCAGCCCGAATGCATATGCCATGCGTCCTTCCGCGGGAACCGGGAAGTAGAGCGAAGGAAGCGTCGTCTGAAACCGGACGTGATTGTTGCTGCCAGCGCTGCTGCCGATTTTCTGGACCGTGTCACCGGACTCGAGCAGGTCTCCGAGTGTGTCGATCGTTGTTGAATTGATCTCGATCATCGGATCAAAGAGCGTCATCCGGAATCGCGGGTTGTAAGTCACGCGGGCGGGATTTCCGAAAAAGTTTTCGTCATAGAGCCCGGTCGTGATCTTCACGCCGCCCATCGCGGAGCTTCGGATGCTCTGATAGGGCCGGACGATTTGTTCGAGGGCGTGAGCCTCGATGCTGAGTCCCGCGGCAACGAGTAAGGTGAATGCGATCAAAGGAATATGGAATTTCATGAGCGGCTCCCGAACCCATTTTCGATGAGAGTCAAACGATAGCAGCCGGGATCGTCATCGACCAGAAACTGAACGACCGCGATAAAGACTTCCATGAGCGTCTTGGTTGCACCGCCGAGCCGGCCCGCAGCGCCGATTTCACTCAAGCCGGCATGTGCTTCAAGAATCGCCGCATGAACCATATAAAGCGTCGGAGCCGCCGCGGTCATGCCGGTCGTTCCCGAAGTCGGAAGCCCCGCCATCGCGGGACCCACCGTCATCGCTCCCGCGCAACCGGCCGGATTCGCGCAGGTGACCGCGTTGCAGGTAGACATGTCCGTCACCAAATCCGCTCGGGTGAATTTGCCGGGAGTGTTCGCGATTTCCGAGAAGAGCTCGGCGAGAATCGCCATCGCGCCCAGGAACCGAACCATCCCCCTCAGAGCCGCGTTGTTCTGGATTTTCGTGTGCTCTTGAAATGCGGTGAGCATCGCGAGGCGCTTGGTCACGCCCGGTGCGCCGCCGGTTGAGGAATTGCTCAGCATCGCGGCGAGCTTCGTGATCGCCTCTCCGCCCGGTGTCGCGCCGGTTCCGAATGCGGTCATGAAAGCGGCCATTCCGGCGCCCGTATCCTCGAGCATCCGGAAAGCCTGTTCACTCGCGACCGTATCGGCCTCGGCGGCGGAGAGCTTCCCGTAAAGCTCGGCGGCGGTCGCGAAATCACCGTGATCAAACGCGGCCCGTGCCGCCGAAAGAAGCTGCGGGTCTGAAGTCGGGCTGTCGATCGGATCGAACATGTTACAGGATGTCGTCCCTACGAGGGCCAAGAAAAGCGTTAGTATCGAAAGCGGAGCTTTCAGCCGGCAAAAGCGCGGGTAGCAGTTTCTCACGAGATCTCCCTGAAATGATTTGCTGTAGAAATCAAGAGTAGGGGAGCCTTGCTGGTTTGTAAAGCGCGGGGGCTACTTATCTAGTTTGGGAGGGAGGCGGTACCTCGTGATGCGTCTTGTGCCCAGTTTGTGCCCAGCCTTGACGCGTGATGAACTCCATTACTTGCTTTCGAAGGTCATCCAACGTCTTGGAATTATCGAACAAGACGGTCGCGGCGGCGCGTCGTTCGGAATCCGAGGCTTGCGCCTGAAGAATTTTGTCGGCCATTTCCGGGCTTAAGCCGTCCCGGGTGACGAGCCGCTTTCGGCGGATTTCAGCCGGACAATCGACCACGATCAGTCCGGCAAGATTCTTATAACGTTCAGTTTCAACAAGCAGGGCGGCTTCGTAAATGACATGCAGAGGCTTCCCTGATTCCGTTCCGCTCGGGAATTTCGCGTGGGCCAGAAGCTGCACGCGATGAATGCTTTCGGTTTGAATGAGGGGGTGAAGAATCGCTTCCAGGTCGCGTTTGGCGGCCGGATCAGAAAAGACGATCTCGCGCAATTTCGCGCGGTCAGCGGTTCCGAAGCGTCTCATAATGGCCGGATAAGCGTTCCCGTCGGGTTCCGTCAATTGATGAGCGATCTTGTCAGCATCAACGACGATAATCCCTGCCTTTTCAAAAAAGGCTGCGGCGGTCGATTTACCGGAAGCGATGCCTCCCGTTAAACCCCAGATCTCGACGGGGCTTCGGGCGTGGCGGCTGTCAGTCGAAAGTTGCCCTGCGCTACTCATGCTGAGACTCCTTTTTTGCTTCATCCCAGAACTGGTCCATCTCTTCTAGCGTCGACTGTTCGGGTGTCTTTCCGTGTTCCTTAAGTCTCTTTTCGACGTGATGAAACCGAAACTCAAATCGATTCAGTGTCGTTCGAAACGAATCTTCGGGATTGACGCGCATCAGAAAAGCAAGATTGCAGATCGAGAAAATCAGGTCTCCGAGTTCCTGTTCGACCCGCTTTCGTACACGATCCTTTTCAAGGTCGCTGGCTTGCGGGTTTTCATAGGCGGTAATCTCGGCTTTCAGTTCGCTGAGCTCTTCATCGATTTTGGCAAGCGGGCCTGTCAGGTCCTTCCATTGGAAGCCTACTTTGGTCACCTTTTCGAGGATTCGGGCGGCTCTTTGCAAAGACGGCAGCCCTTTCGGAACTCCGTCGAGAACGCTCGCGTCTTTTTTCGTGAGCTTCTCTTTCGCCTTCTGCCGCTCCCAGCTTTGAAAAGCCGATTCTGCGTTGTCGGCCTTCACTTCCCCGAAAACATGAGGGTGACGGCGAATGAGTTTTTCATTCAGGGCTTCCGCCACGTCGAAAATATCGAAGGCTCCCGCTTCGCGGGTCATTTCGGAATGAAGCAGAACCTGTAACATGAGGTCGCCCAATTCCTCGCGAAGGGAATTGCGGAGTTTCTCGTCTTTCAGATTCTCTGACGATTCGATCCGATCGAGGACATCGATGACTTCAAACGCTTCTTCAATGAGGTACTGGCGAATTGATTGATGTGTTTGTGCCCGATCCCAGGGACACCCATCCGGTGCGCGCAGACGCTCGACGGTCTTGATCAGGCGACCGAGAGACTCGAGCTTCGGAGCGTTCGGGGCGGCCGGGTCGTTTTTGTCAGTGTGGGCTGCGCGCTTTGTCATAGTGGCTAAATCGTATATCATGAGCGGGTGGGAACCAAAAAAACTATTCAGGCCTGGAACCAAGACGCCACTCGCGTTCTCGAAAGAACACTTGTACTAGCACAGGCGGTTCCAAGTTTGAGCCGGCGGCGGCCGGTTGCGCGAATCGGAGTGGTGCGGCAGGTCGGTCCGAAAGGTGTCCGCCACAAACAATGGACCGCGGCCGTTTACGTCACGAGCAGTGCGCCAGCGATGGCCCGTCTCAATCGTCGTTATCGGCGCAAAAATTCTCCGACCGATGTCCTGAGTTTTGAAGCGCCCGCGCCATTCCAAAGGCACGGACATTTGGGTGAACTCATCATTTGCCTGCCTGTTCTCAAACGACAGGCGCGTGAACTCGGCCATTCTCCCGAGAGGGAATTGGAGGTGCTGATTGTTCACGGCGTTCTTCATCTCCTCGGAATGGAACACGAAAGCGTCGACGCCCGTCCGATGGCTCGTTGGGAATCGCGGTTGCTGGCGGCGCTGTCGCGGGGCCATAGCTTGGGCTTGATAAAGCGCGCCCGGTCAGGTAATCCCTCTTTATGAACTTTCAGGCTTCAGCAGTTTTGGCCCCCCATGAAATCCGTGAGCAGCTCGCTTCCATGCGCGAGAAACTCGCATTCCTACGAGGTTCTCTTTGACCTGCCGGTCAAACAACGAAGAATCCAGGAACTGACAGATTTATCCACGCAAGAAGGCTTTTGGAACGACAACCGGAAGGCTCGCGCGCTCAGCGCTGAAAAGGCTCGTCTGGAAGCCGACGTCAAGGAATTCGAGGACCTCGATCGCGGCCTGAGTGACGCTCAGACCCTCTTCGAACTCGCCCAGGCCGAAAAAGACGAGGACACGCTTCGCGAGGTCGGCGGGCTCGTGACTACTCTCGCGAGTCAGTTTGAACAGGCCGAATTCCACAAAATGCTTTCTGAGGCGCAGGACTCGAAAAACGCCATCGTGACGATCAATGCGGGTGCCGGCGGGACCGAGTCGCAGGACTGGGCACAGATGCTTCTCCGCATGTATCAACGCTGGGCTCAGGACAAAGGGTTCAAGGCGGAATTGCTGGATGCCCTCCCGGGAGAAGAGGCGGGCATTAAGAACGCGACTCTGATGATCACCGGAAGTTACGCCTACGGCTTCCTGAAAGCCGAAGCCGGAGTGCATCGATTGGTTCGCATTTCGCCATTTGATTCGAATGCCCGTCGGCACACCTCATTTTCAAGTGTTTACGTCAGTCCCGAGGTGGACGACGATTTTGAAGTGGTCATCAACCCGGCTGATTTGCGTATCGATGTTTTTCGCGCCGGAGGCAAGGGAGGCCAGGGAGTCAATACGACCGATTCCGCCGTGAGGATCACGCATCATCCGAGCGGTATTGTCGTGGCCTGCCAGCAGGAGCGTTCGCAGATCAAGAATAAGGACCTCGCGATGAAAGTCTTGCGTTCACGCTTGTACGAGCGTCACCTCGAAGAAGAACGCAAGAAGCAGGCGGCGATCGAGAACTCGAAAATGGACATTGCCTGGGGCAGCCAGATCCGTTCCTATGTTTTGCATCCTTATAAGATGGTCAAGGACCATCGAACGGGGTTTACTCTTCCCGTGGCTGAGAAGGTTCTCGACGGAGAGCTCGATGGCTTTATTAAGGCTTTTTTGACGTGTCGCATTACCGGCGAATGGGTGAGGGGCGGTAATACGGAAGTTTAGCCCGGGGCTTAGCCTCGCGGACGCCTGTTCCGCGGCCTATGCCTTGCTATGGGTTCCGCCGCTCTTGATCTTGAACTTTTCAGAACTCCGAACAAGGTTGACCCTGAGTTCGCTCGCGTTCTTTTTCCTTTCCTGGAAGGCCTTTATCAGCACTACTTTCGCTGTGATGTGAGCGGCTTTGAGAACCTGCCTTCCGATCCCGTACTCCTGGTCGGCAATCATAACGGCCTGATTACCTTTGAAGTTCTGATGCTTTTTCATGCCTGGTGGAAACATTTCGGTACTTCCCGGCCGGCATTCGGCTTGACCCATAAAATCGCGCTCCGGCATCCGCTTTCCAGCTGGCTCCTGCCCCGCATCGGCGCGATTCCGGCGGATCCGGATCTGGCCTATGATGCCCTATCCCGGGGGTATTCGCTCCTGGCCTATCCTGGGGGTTTGAAAGAGTCTTTTCGACCGTATCGTGAACGTAAGAAAGTCGACTTTTTCCAGCGGAAAGGATTTATCCGCCTCGCTTTGAAGGCAAAGGTTCCGATTGTACCCGTCGCCAGCATTGGGGCGCACGAAACGTATATCATTCTGCATCGTGGGGAGGAGCTGGCCGAGAGACTCGGGCTCAAGGAAAAGCTGAAGCTTCACGGAATTCCGGTGACTTTTCGGTCCTTGTTTTTTCTTTGGTGCGTGGCGAGCGGGCTTTTCACATTTTTTCCCCTTCTTCTTGCCCCCGCGGCGTTTGCCTCCATTTTTGTTCCGTTGCCGGCAAAGATGAGCTTCAGATTCCTGCCGGCGATTGACACGGCTGAGGTTTGGAATTCGCATTTAAACGAAGACGAAAATATCCAGGCGATTTATGACCGGGTGGTTGGGTCGCTTCAGACGGCCTTGACGAACGAGTATCGAAACAGGCTCCTGCCGATTGTCGGCTAAAGCCAGCTGCCCGCGGGCGTTCGGCCAATAGATAAAACGGATGACAAGGCAATTGACTTTGGGTCCTAAGTCGACTACTTGATTGATACATTGTGAATGCGGGGGTGTAGTTGAGTCGGTTACAACGTCGCCCTGTCACGGCGAAGGCCGTGGGTTCGAGTCCCATCACTCCCGCCAAATAAAAAACCCGGATCGCGAAAGCGGTTCCGGGTTTTTTATTTGGCGGGAGCAGGGAACGCAGGCGACGAGGATTGCCATGGGACTCGAACCGAAGAAGGCGACGGGCGGACAATCCGACCTGAGGAGGATTGGGCGACCGGCGTCATGCCTGGATGGCATGACGAGCCTTCGGAGGCGGGAGCGGAAGGAGTGAGCAGGAGCGCGCGAGAGCGCGTAACGCGAACGACTGGAGCGAGAGTCCCATCACTCCCGCCATTTAAATCGACGAGAACAAGCCCGGATTCATGAGGTTTCATGATCCCGGGCTTTTTTTATTTGTAAAATCAACATCGAGAAATCCAGCACTTATCCAGTTTCATCAGGGGCCTCTGAACCCCGTCCGTTACGCGAAATTACGCCACATAACCCGAGTTGGCTATTTTTGGCTACGATTTGGCTACGGACTCTGAAGTCATCCCCAGATTGTCAAAGGCTAGCCGTAAGGAGCTGGTCTATGAGTATTCCGTCATTGAGTGAAATCGTGGGGATCATTGTCACTGCCGTGGTCGTTTCCGTTGCTTCGGGCCACGGCGATCTTGTCGTGAAGGAGTTGGCCGCATTGCGCCGAGTCGCGATCGCCAGCTCGCGGCAGGAGGTAGCCTAGAGTTGTGAAAGGATTAGGACGCTTTTTATAATGAAGAAACAGGATCAAAAGAAGCGCAAACATGCGCCAATGAAAGTGGATGGTTGGCGAAAAGCACTTGGTGCAAAGATTTTTAACGGCCTCTCAAAGGTCAGTTTTGGTCCGAATGGATTAGAACTTGAGACTCTAATTCAAGAACTCCAGCCGTCGATCAATCAGATTCTTTCGGACAAGGGATCTTACATTGAACGATGGCAGATTATCATGGCGATAGCTGATCGTATCTATCGCGACTTTTCTATTTTTGAGGGGCGCCCCACATCTATTTTGAGTTTCGGCGAGCATTTCTCCGAAAAAAGAGTTAAAAGTGTTTCTCAAAACTTGGCCGAGTTTTTCTCAAGTCTACCTCGATCCTACGTACTAGTGGCCCAGATCCCTCACCTTTCCGGATTAGATTGCACAAACTTTGTACTTACAAAACGCATTTCGGCGGTTGATTGCATTGAAAGAGAACCTTCAATGCGCCTTTCAGACCTTGGTAGGACCGATTCCGTATTGCTGCGGGCGCTCAAAAGAAGGGAAGTCGAGTCTGGGAAAAAAATGAGTGAGTCCGCAGAGGCCGGCTTCTATTTGAGAACAAGCATAAGCGGGTTTGGTTCGACAAGTTTTGATAACGCAGCTGTCCGCGAAGGTATCGATCGGTTTAAGCAAGCTATCTTTCTTTTATACATCGAAGGGATCATAGAAATCGGATCGCAATATGACAGTTCAACTGTCGTATTGCCAAAGATGTATATTCAAGATCTAGCCAATGAAGAATCCAAACTTGAAGAAGTCCATATTCCAGAGTCTCTTAAGGCTTTTCTCTGTCGCCTAAAGATTGATCTGAAAAGAAAGAGCAAAATAGATACGGATCGCGATAGGTTCAAAAAGTCAGAAGGACAACCGTATACTCTCTTGGGCACACCGTTGGAACCAGATCCATATCTGTTCTTGAGTCCTAAATGTTGCCAGATTGTAGATTGTGATGGGGAAAACCCGAATGCGGTTGCTTTTAAAAATGCTCTTATTTGGGGCTTTGATTCTCTCATGAATGAACATGATTCGGTCATGTCCTTTATTCAACTTTCAATAGCCTTAGAAGCAATCCTCGGTGCAGATGCAGAGAGAAGCAACAAAACTAGGCAGCTTGCGGACCGTTGTGCCTTTATCATTGGAAATAACAGACATAAACGTCAAGAGTTGCGCGAAGCGTTTATAGAGTTTTACAAAATACGTTCGGAGTTGGTTCATGGCTCTAAAACGAAGCTCGACTCATCGGTGGTGAAATGGAAAAATTGGGGTGAGTGGGCGCTTCAATCGATTTTAAAAAGAGAACTTCTATTTGGTAACTTCGAGCCTCCAACCTACACATTGTTTCCAGTGTGAGTCGGCTCTTGTTAAGGTTTGGACCAATGAATTGGGTGCTGGCGTTAATTTTGTTCAGACTGCTGTCTGACGGGCTGTTTTACTGGTGTGCTCCCAAGTTGGGAGAAGTTGCCACAACGCTGATTATTACGGTTGGTGCGATTTTGTACCTAATTCGTAGTCGCGCAGAATTTGGATTTGTAAAGCCTCGTGTTGAGTCGGTCAGACTGCTCCAGGCTTCCTGTATGGTTTTGTTGTTGTTTGGCATCAGCGTATTCGGAGTGCGTTATTTTCATTTCGATCTCAGTCTTCTTTTTAATCTGAAATCGCCACTGTTTTGGCTTTATTTAATTTTTTTAGCGCCCTTCTTTGAAGAAACTATTTACAGACAAGCCTTTCCCTGTTGGTTGCGAAAAAATGGGAAATCCGAACGAACTATCGCGATCTCGTCATCTGTTTTCTTTGCGATTCATCATTCTGGACTTTTTCTTCCGGTTCTTTTGCTGGCTTATGCTGCAAAATCGAGCTTGGGTATTTTCGGGTATCTTTCTAATCTTGAGCCGGCGGTGCAGATTCTAGGACTTCAGACCCTTTTGGCTCTTCCGATGGGATTTCTGCTTTTTGTGATTAGAAAAGAAACCCAATCGCTCATTGGATCGATTCTTGTTCATGGGCTTTTCAATTTGGCATTTTTGACCTGTACGTTGGGCTAGTTGGAGATTCAATCCTGCTTGATTCCTATTCTTCTCTTGTGTGTGAGAATTGGGGTGTTGCGCTCACTTCTTCCTGCACTGAGTTGTTGCGAACAACGACGGAACTTGAGGTTGCAAAACGTCGCCTATGCTGGTTGTTTCTCACGACAGGAGGTTTTTGGAGAATATTGGAGTAGAAGACGAGATCCACCTCGGAGAAAGCACAAATAACTTCGCTGGTCTTTTTGCGTCGTTACGCATATGGTTGCCCCCGTGAAAACAGCCATCTCCCTCATC
>Ga0208375_1000142_pt1 | contig 112015 bp, 126 predicted proteins | sample RifOxyD1_FD_184038 | JGI IMG/M metagenome (GOLD analysis project Ga0208375, IMG submission 184038) | Soil microbial communities from Rifle, Colorado - Rifle Oxygen_injection D1 (SPAdes) | ecosystem: Environmental > Terrestrial > Deep subsurface > Rock core/Sediment | place: Rifle, Colorado... | reverse complement strand
AGCATTAGTCCGAGAGATTAGAAGAGATATGGAGCGTTCTTTCGAAGATTTAAAAGAAATAGCTGAAGAAATTGATTCTACGCTAGAATTAAGCGATAAAGAGAATGTTTATTAATTCAGGTATAGAAAGTTTATTAAATAGTTCTGTAAAACTCAAAAAAATGAGCAATAATTTAGAATTTTTGATAAAGATAAATAAAGATCCATCTGTCTCTCGGGTGGCAAATCAGAGAATAAGGGAATTAATGAGAGTATTAAATCTTTATTTGGATGAGGTAAACTCAATTTTGGGCAGACATCATTCAATTGAAAAAAGATCTTTCAAGCACAGCATAGACTACCTTTTGACCAGGAAAGAACCCTGGCATGTAGCAAGTTTGCATGAATTCCAGGAGAAATATGCGCACCTCTTAGTAAAAAAACCACTAATTATTCAAAAAGAAGATTTTGAAAACATCGCTTATAAAATAGGCATTTCTTCTGCTTTTTACAGGGAGAATATAGAAAATAAGCTTTTGACTGAAAAAGAAATGCATCAAAAAAATTACAATCATTTCCGAAAAAAACAAGAGATTAATTTAAATATATTTGAAAATGAAACCAAAAAATTAATTTCTGACGCAATAAGGGATCAACCAGTAAATTTAGAAGCATTAAAAGAAAAATCAGTGTCCTATTTAGAAAGAAGCGCAAATCTTTCAAAACTTGCCGACGCAACAGTAAAAATTTATGGACCCCGTTGGTCTAGTGTAGCAAAAGCGTCAAATGAGTTTATATTCAGCATTCAAAAAATGATTTACCTTATGCATTCAATATCATTAAATCAAAGAGGAGACTTCTATTTGGCATTAGTTACAAATATATCAAATAAAGCAATATCCTTTTTTGATAAGTATGATTCAAAATATACTATCTGCGAAGATTCTCTTCCAAGATTAAATGATTTAATAGAAGGCCCTTTTGAATTAGTATCAATGGGAAAAACAAAGAAAAAATTAAAAGAATTAAATAAATGGATTAGACTGCAGGCAGATATAAATGATTTAAAATTTAAAACCTGTTATTTGATTTACTTAAGGCACACAAATTCAGAGAATATTTCATTGGATTTAATAAGGAAATATATTTATAATCAACATTATAATAAAACATTTAGTATAGAAAAGAGTTATTCTTAAAAAACATGAACTTCGTGCACTGTTCTGTAAGTATGCATTTCTTTCTCTGTAAACCAAAGCATGACTTCTGCAATAGCCTCTTCTTTATTTCCCGAAGCGTGAATTAAATTAGATATTGATTTTTTATTCTCGTCTGCATGATCATAGCTTGTATGCGCAAAATCTCCGCGTATTGTTCCTGGAGCAGATCCTTTTGGCTCAGTCACACCGACTAATTTTCTTACAACTTCAACAGCGGAAACACCTTCCAAAACCATTGCTATCACCGGACCGGAAATAATAAAATTTTCTAAGAATTGGTAAAACTTTTTGCCGACATTTCCGGCATAATGTTTTTTAGCAAAATCAGCATCAACCCATTTCATTTTCATGCCGACTATTTTTAAGCCGGCATCTTCAAATCTTTGGATTATTCTTCCAATCAAGGCTCTTTGAACGCCATCCGGCTTGACAAGAACTAAAGTTCTTTCTATCATCTTATTCCCCTTTTTTATATTCTTTTGTCCACTTAATCTTTCTGGATTTTCTCTTAAGAACCATCATGTTCTTTTCGCACTTTCCAGAACAAAAGTGATAAGCCTTTCCAGAATTCTCAACATATTTCTTTCCAGAACCGGGAGCCAACTGATATCCGCAAAAACTACATTTTGCCATTTTTACTTCCTCCCCTTGGTCATCTTTCTGGCTTCGATTTCTGTTTCTCTAAGCATTAGAATATCTCCAGGTCTCGTCGGACCTTTACAATTTCTTGTAAGGATTTTATTTTTATCTCTTCCATCAAGAATTTTACATCTGACTTGGGTAACTTCCCCTCTTGTACCTGTCCTGCCTACAATTTCTTCAACCCTTGCAGGATAAGCTTCTGTAAAAAGTCCCTTTCCTTCTTGTCTTACAGGTTCTTTCTTTGGTGCGTCTCTTTGCGCATCATGCTCTTTAATTTGTTCTTTCTGTGCCATTTTTTATTCTTTTAACTCATTTAGCATTGATTTGGCTTCGCCAGCATCTATTACTGCCACACTTGTGGTAGGTACCCCTAAACCTGCTGCTGCTCCAAGTTCCTCTCTTGTATTAACCTTAATGCAAGGAATCTTTTTTTCAGCACACAATGGATCTAGATGCATAACAATCTCCTGAGGATTAATATCTCCAGCGTAGGCAACAAGTTTCGCAGAATCTCTTTCAATTGCTTTGGTTGTTTCATTTACGCCTTTCTTTATTTTGCCTGTTTTCTTGGCAATTTCTATAATTTCCAACGCTTTTTCAATATTTTCTTTTGTAGGTTCCATTTTCATAATCTCCTTTGTCAAATCATTGATTATAGCTTTACTAAAAAATGACCCCCCTTTATAAATGTTTTGATTTGTACAAATCACGAGAAATTCACTTACAGCCCTGTTTAACCCAAAAGTATAGCTTTTTAGTGAAAATATTCATCAATTTGTTTAGTGCGTAAGCCAGAATTTATAAGTTTTATCTTCGATTTTATCCAGTCTGCAGAATCCGAAACGCATGAATTGCACGATTGAATCTTCCTTAACATCAATTAGCGCACCTTCAGCCTTCCCTCGAATTATCTTTTTATCAGGCATCATTATTTCTATATCTATTAATTTGTCTTTTAAAGAGACCCAGTGGATTAATTTTGCATTTAATTCCTTATCATGTTTCTCAGATAAGAATATATTCTTCTTTGCCTTATGCTCAAAATTCATGCATTCAATCAGTCTATAATTGCCATTGCTTAATTTGTCATCTATGTAGAATTCATCTTTTACTTTTATTTTTCTCATGCCCATTTTTGCTTCAGGATGTAAAGGTATTTCAACTTCATGTTCTGCAGAAGCATTGTCTATCTTGATTTTTTCCAATTTACTCGAAAAGAAATATCTTGGAATAACCGGTTCAAGTATTCTTTTATTATGTATGATTAAATCGTCCCAGGTTAGAGTAGCTTCTGATTTTGTCATTCCAGTTGCTAAAACAAATTCTTTTATTGCCTCAGGTAAGAATCCTCTTCTTCTCAATGCAACCAATGTTGTCAAAGTGGGATCATCCCATCCGATTAACTCTCCAGAGTCTACCTTTTCTCTAATTATTCTTCCAGAACTTTCAACACCTACTAAATTGAATCTAGCAAATTCATAGCTTTCAGTTTTTTTGAAGCCAAGCATCTCCTGTATTAATCTTTGTAAAGGTGTTCTTATTTCAAATTCTTTAGATCTCATTCTATGTGTCACACCAAACAACCCATCCATTACGGCATTTTCAAAATCATAATTTGGCCAGACTCTGTATTTTTTCTTCTGCCTTGCATGCTCATGATCTATTATCCTCATTATTGTCGGATCTCTCATAGTGGTATTTTGGCTTTGCATATCTAATTTTAATCTTAGCACCATTGATTCTTCTTTTGCATCAAAGAATTTTTTCCATAATTCAAGATTAAGGTCAATATTTTTGTTTCTGCAGTCACAGTCTATCCCTTTGTATCTTTTTTCCCTTAGTTCTTCTATTGGGCAGGTACACATGTATGCCTTTCCTTGCCTGATTAATTTTTCAGCAAGATCATAGAACTTCTTCATGTAGTCTGAAACATAGATTACTTCATCCGGTTTTATTCCAAGCCAAGCATAATTATCCAAGTGTATTTTATAAAATTCAGTTTTTGCTAATTTTGGATTTGTATCTTCAAACCGTAGGATAAACTTTCCGTTGTATTTTTTTGCTAATTCATAATTTAATAATATTGCTTTTGCATGCCCTATATGGGGGTACTTGCTCGGCTCCGGTGGAAACGCAGTTATTATCTTATCCCCTTCTTTAATATCCAATACAGAGAAAATATCTTTCTTTTCTTTAGCTTTTTTTTCAAGCATTTCTGGGTCTATTTTTTCTAATTCTTTCTTTTGTTGCTCCAATGTCAATGAATTAACCTTTTTAACAATCTCATTTATTTTTTTGGCGACTTCTTTTATATTTTTCTTAAGGGCATTATCCTCGCCTAAGACCTTACTTATAACCGCGCCAGGATTTGCCTTTCCCTTATAGAATATCGCATTTTGCAGTGCAAACTTCCTTATCAGTTCTTCCATTTGTCATAATAAATAAGAAATAGTTTATTAAGGTTTTGGCTTTAATCACCAAAAGGAAATAATTTATCTATGTTTTTATTATCATTCTCCGGGTTAGTAAAATCTAAGTCCCAATAATCATTTTCATCTTTTTATTGAAAGAAAACCATCATCTCCTCTTACAAATTCATTTGGTGCCGAAATATCGGAAGGGGTTACGGGCATTTTTACGTTAATGTCAGTATAGCCTTTTTTTGTAAACAAAAAATAACCGCTTTTCTCAAGATTCATATACACCTCGTTAATATCAATTTTAGCCAAATCAAATGGATTCACTGCAGCTACAAAATTTTCTTTTGAATTGTGCAAATCCAAAATGGTAAATCCATGTTTATGCCTTAAAACAAATTCATCAAACTTGATAAGGCTTTGTTTTTCATCAATGTCTACTATGCTATACGCGCACTGGTTTTCCAAATCTTCTTCAACAATCACTTCTTCTTCAGTAAATTCATCAGGATAGATATCTTCTTTTTTTTCTTTAGGTTTTAAAATGATCCGGAATTCTCTCTCAATTTCTTCTGGAGTCAAAAAAGAATAAGCAATATTCCCACCACTAAATGTTTGAATCTTATTTTTTCTCCATTCTCTAATGTTTTTAGAAATAGAAATTATTTCTTTTGATGATTTATCATATATAACGGCATATTTTTCATTATAGAATGGAACAGCATTCCTTTTTGGGACCATAATGATTTCAAGATCCAATTCCGGATTTTTGATTTTTCTTTTCAACTCAGCAAGTATGCATAATCTAATCATTTCGATTTCTTCTCTTGTTGAAGCAGGATATATCTCTTCAAGCCATTCACGTTTTTCTTTTTTCTGATTATTATCATCTATATAATACTCAACTTTTTCAAGTACATAAAAATTACACCCTTCTGATCTTAGAATTCGGTCCAAGGGCATTTCATTAATAATTTTTACTCTTGAACCCATTTTTGAAAGATGTATATCCAATCTATCAGGAGGGATTTTATCTTTTAGTCTTACAATCTCAACCTTTTTCGCATTTTCTACTCTCAAATAATTATACGCCTCAATTAATCCTTTTGTTTTAATAAGGGGTCTAAGCTTTTTTCCATTAGAATAGCATAAATCTGTCTCATTTTTAAATAATTCATCAAGCAGTACTTCGATTCGGGTAATTAAAGAATCTCTAAGTTCTATCTCCAAACTTAACGATTTGTACTGGTTGTTTTCTTTAGAATCAATCAAAGATTTAATTCGATGATTGCACTTCTTGTACATTGTATTTGCTTGAAAATTCAGCAGAGATATAGTTTCCTTTAATTTAATAAGTTCTTGCTCATTTATTATTGATATTTTACCCGAAGCAGCAATGATCTTTTTTTCAAGGTGACTCATATCAGAAACATGTTTTACGACAGTAGAAATTACTCTATATTCTTCATCAAATTTATCTAAATCTACCAATGATAAGCACATATTTCATCTCCAATCGTTAATCCCCACATAGTAATAAGGTCCATATTTAAACCTTTCGATGATTTTAGACCTTTAAACGATAGAAAACCTTTATAAACCTCGTTAATCTCAGCTATATAAATGAAAGAAAATGACGATTTTGGCACCGAAGATTTTAAGGTGGAAAGTAAATCCATCAATGGTACCCAAGACCAATCAGAAGAGTTCATTCGTGTTAGAATCCCAAGACCCGGTGAAGTTCTAGGCGTAATTGATCAAAGATTAGGTTCTTCAAGATTAAGAGTTAGGTGTTTAGATGGTAAGACAAGAATTTGCAGAATTCCGGGTAGATTAAAAAAGAAACTCTGGGTCCGTGAAGGCGATATTGTTCTCATCGAGCCATGGGAATATTCCAAAGAAGACAAGGGAGATGTTCTCTACAAATACAGGCCTAATCAAGTTGATGTTCTTAAGAAAAAAGGCCTGTTCAAAGAGATAGATACATTAGAAGAATTCTAAAAGATGAAAAATTTCAGACCGCTGGATTCAAGAGAAACAAAAAAGATTTTAACACAGATAGAAGAACACTTTGGCATTAAAGAAAAATTTACGGATTATGCAATGCTTATGGATCCTAAAGACAAGGTTTATTTGGTCAGCAAAAGTTTCATAAAGATAAGTTCTGAAAGATTGAAAATTAATAACATAGGGGTTTATTTTGGTCGGTATGAGTCTAATCAATTAAGGCTTAGCATCGAAGGAACGCAATGGATAAAACCAAAAAAGAATGTTTTAATATTGGATGAAAAACAAATTTCTGACTGGATGAAAGGTTTTGATATAGATATTGATAATGCCCATCAAGGTATTTTAGCGATTAAGCACAATAAAGATTTTTATGGGTGTGGAAAAGCAGGCAATGGCAGATTATTTAATTTTGTTTCAAAGAATAGAAGACTGTCCGTAGTTAACGAATAAGCATTCCCTCTTGACTTAAGGCGTATTTCTTTGCATATTCCAAATTTTCCTTAGTTTCAGCATAAATACTGAATAATTCATCCCCCTTCTTGACATGATCGCCGACATGCATTCTAAGGTAAATTCCTGCAGTTTTATGCTTCGGTGCACCAGCAATTCTTGCAACTTTAGAGAAATAATAATTATCCATTTCCTTAACAACCCCATTTCTCTTAGCTTCAAAGGAGTAATGATATTCCGCTAAGGGAATTATTGGATTTTTTCTTCCGCCTTGAGCATATAATATTTCCATAAACTTTGCATAAGCCTTGCCGGATTCAATCAAATCAAGCACGACTTTTTTTGGATTCTTGACATTGACCATTTTTAGCATTTCAATAGCAAGAGCAATGGATTTATTTCTTAAGTCATTAGGCCCATTGTTTTGCAGGACAGAGATTACATCTCTTGCTTCCAGAGAAGGGCCTATGCCATTGCCTATTGGTTGCGAGCCATCAGTTATAATAACTTTAGTTTTCATTTTAAGAAGTCGCCCTAATTTCAGAAATTTACCCCTAAGTTTTATTGCTTCCCAATAAGTTTTTACTTTTGCAGTTTTTCCAATGGGTATATCAATCAAAACATGCGTTGCCCCAACAGCTTTTTTCTTGGCCATAATAGACGCTAAAAGCATTCCTTCAGGGTCTATACTCAGAGGGTGCCTTATGTCAATAAGCTTTTTATCAGCTGCACCTTTCGGATTTAATGAACTTTCCCAAATCATTATACCCTTAGTTTTCTTAATGATATCTTTAACTTTCTCAGGTGAAAGATAAACTGGAGCTAAAACCTCAACGGTATCTGAAGTTCCAGCAGGAGAAGATATAGATCTAGAGCTTGTCTTGGGTATCATAAATCCTGCGGCGGCAATTATGGGAACAACCACCATAGTCGTTCTGTTTCCAGGTATTCCGCCGATACAATGTTTATCGCATATTATTTTTTCTTTCAAATTTAGTTTGTATGCATTGTCCACAACAGAATTTGTCAAAAAGTGACTTTCACTAAGGGTCATTCCTTTTGTATAGCAAGCAGCTACAAAATAAGTTATCTCAATATCACTTAGGTTATTATTTGCAATATCCCGAATTACTTGGTCAAAATCTTCTTGTTTAAGCTCACCGCCATCAATTTTTTTTCTTATTATTTGCACAGAAATTGGCCTTTCGGTAGGCTTGACCTCAATATGGACCTTATCTTCTAATCCTAGGGCTTTTGCTGTCTCATCAAATATGCCTAAATGGCCTGGTTTTACATTCTCTCCGCTGGAAATGTCCGCTACACATATAACTGATTTTTTCTTTATGGTTCTTGAAACTTCAATTCGATCTGCAGGATATATATTTAATGATTTTGCATCTTCATGATTCAATACAACAACATATAAACCACCTGTTCTTAGGTTCAGTATTTTTGCCTCTAATCTCATTTTACGCCCCTAACAAAATAAATTTCAAAAAATAAAAACAAAAAGGAAAGTATCAAAGGACCTAAAATAATCCCAGAAATTCCAAATGCTGAAATCCCCCCTAAAATTCCAACTAAACTTATTACAGGGTGTATCTTTGTTCTGTCGCTTATTAATTTCGTTTTAAGCACTATATCCACCAATGTGCTCAGTAATATAAAAGAATAAATTAAAAGTCCGAGGCCATTGAATAAATCTCCAATATAAATAAGATATATTGCTAAGGGAACATAAATTACAGCTGGTCCAATCATCGGTAACATCCCAACTATAAGCATTAAAAAAGCAAAAAAACCAGGATAAGGAACGCCAAAAATCAAGAAACCGAAATAGCCTAAAATAGAAAGTATGATGCCTATAGTAACCATACCATATATCGTCCCATAAAGGATAGATTTAGATCTTTCAAAAAGCATCTCTGTAATGTGCTCATCCATTGGAGCATGCTTTTTTATTTTCTTTGCAAGTTCACCACTTTCTCTTAATATGTAATATGTAACTGCCATAGCAATAAGAATATTAAGCAGTTTTGAAGGCAGTGAAATTATCATTCCCGAGGCAAGGTTCACAAGAACGGCCAAAACATTTTCCATTATATTCTGTAAATGAGGGGCGATTGAAGGTATTAAATTATAGAAAACCTCGCCCATTTTTATAAAATCCAATTTTGAATATAGCCCAATAAATCCCGTTACCGCTTTTTCTAAAAATAATATAAAAGGCACCACAACAACAAGAACAATTAATGTCGTTGTAATGGCAGAAGTTATTTTTAAATTGTTTATTTTTCGGTCAATTAATTTGTTTAGCGGCATAAACGCAAATCCAATAATAAATCCCCATACAATCCCATCAAGCAAGGGCAATGACAAAAAGACAGAAAGTCCTAACAATATCGCAAAAACCAATAGCAAAAGATGCCTATTAAATTCACCATACTCTTTCATTTAGAATAAGTAGGTAAAATTCATTTATAAAGTTTGTTATAAAAAAGTAAAAATATATTAATAAGAATTATCCGACGTAGTTTACAAAGTCATTGTGTCTCAAAGTTTTTCCTTTATCGCACTCTTGCTGAATCTTTTCTTGCATTCCTTCAGCAATCTTGGATTTGCCCATTATTGATTTTATCTTTTGTTCAAATTCTTCAGCTGTCTTCAATAAGGGTTTATAATCGACATTCAATCCTAAATATCCATCCAAAAATTTGATTATTCCCGCCGCTGCCTTACTATCGGGCAATTGCGAATAAGTCTCAGCAAAAACGGATGAAAAAGGCATATCTGATTTCAAAAACATTGCAGAAGTAACACCCATTATTATTCCTTCATTAAGGTGCGTTGCCTCTAATTTTTTCATATCATTTGTAATTTTTTCTCTATTTGAGAAGAAAAATATTCTTTCATTGTTTTCTTTCATCGTGCTTGAAACTCCTTCCAAACTGATTATCTGTTTTGCCTTAACTTCTTTAGCTAATTTTAATATTATATCCGCAAGTTTCCACTCTTGATTTTTTGTAGTGGCCATAGTATGAAGTATCAATAGGTTAAACTTTTTACTAAAATGAACTTCTAAAGGGTAAACCATTTTTCCCTGATGTATAGCAATAGAAGGACTGACATCTTCAAACCAAATCTTTCCAATCATATCTGTCTTTAGATGATTTATCAAAAATTCCGTGGCAATAGTCCCAACAAGTCCAAATCCAGGAAATCCCTGTATTATTGTTACACCAGAAATCTTTTTATCCAGCTTTAAATCTTCAACCATATCAAAATTACTGATTTATGTCTTTATAATGATTTCTATTTTAGAAAATATTAAATACTAGTTAAATTATAATTTTTCAAGAGGTGATATTATGAAATATATATTTTTAGTTTTGGTTTTTGTTGTTTTAATTTCTGGCTGCGCACAGAAGGGCGTTACAGTAACAGATCTTATGGATGCCGCGGCAATGAATGTGCCAATGAAATGCACATTGACAGATGCATCCGGGAGAGGAGATCTTACAATGTATATCAAAGGTCAAAAGTTATCTATTTCAATAGTTGACGAAGAAAATAATAAAGTTTCTAGATCTTTGAATGACGGAACTTTTATGTATATGTGGTCAGAAAATGAGAACGTGGGTGTGAAAATGAATATTGCTGGAATGAGTAAACTTTCCCCAAATTCTCCGGAAGTCCAAAGATTTAATCAAGTCGATATAAGCAAGGTTGCACAATATGCAAAAGATGTGAAATGTACTTTAGCTGCATTGACAGACGCTGATTTCACTGCTCCTTCAAATATTCCCTTCCAGGATATAACCGAATTGCTTTCTCAGGCAACTTCACCATATTCCCAGATTGCCACACCTGGGGACATAAATCCAACTAATTCACAGAATGCTTGTGAATTGTGTGAAGCAGTTCCTCCGGGAGAAGAGCACGATGCTTGTATTGCAGAACTCTGCTAATTTTTTTTATTTAATTTTAAGAGAAAATATTTCTAGCGAAAATCCATGTTCTCCAGTACCAAGGTAAATTAGCTACATCAATTTCGATAATTTCCCTTTGGGTGTATTCTTTTCCTGCTTTGTCTTTGAAAATCAATTCTATAATGACTTTGCCATTTGCATAATCTGTCCCAAAATAATTAAATGAATGGCCCTTTTCACTTAAAATAGATTTTCTATCAGGCCTTATACCCACAACTTCATCGCTTTTAGGCAATTTAACAATGATTTCCTGTGCATCTTCGGAAGCTAGGACTGTAAAATTAAATTGACCATAACTGTTATAATCAATTTTCATCGGGGTGAAATTCATTATCATAACAATAGGGGTATTAATTACTTCAGCATTGACATAGGTTTTTATGCTGTTGTTCTCTGTGTCCGCAGTTACAAGCACTGATTTCATCGGGGTTATACTAGCTTCGATAATTACAGATTTGCCTATAGTAAGCCGTTTATTTTCGCAAGTATTTTCTATGCATATATGAAGGTCATCTAAATTTTTTGTGCCTATATTCATAATTTTACAGCTTATTCGTTCATAATCGCTTGAATAATAAATCTCTCTATCGGCTGTACAATCTAGCTTTAAATCGGTAAAATATTCTTTGTTCTCCCTTTTCAGATTTTCATTTATCCTATCAAGTGCATAATCATTAGATATAGTATTAAAATGCGAGGCATATTCTAATTTAGTTGAAGCAGATCCTCCTCGGGAAGTATTGATTACTATTCCCGAAGTGTAAATATATCCCTTATCCAAATCAGATGAAACCCTAACGAGATAGAAAATATCCTTAATCTCATTTGGTTTCATTATCACATATTTAATTGTGCCATCCATTATTTCTGGCGCGACAGTTGCAAAAACGCTTAAAGGTACATAGATGGAATCTGTATTTCTTAATGTCACCCTTATTGGAACATAGCTACCAAATCCAACACGATCAAAAAGAGGAGTTACGCTCACATCCACGAGGGGTTTTATTATATTTCCTTTTTCAATAAGTCCTGTTTTGACATTAATTTCATTTGTAGATAGATTGAGTTTATAGCTTTTCCAGCTGTAATGGAGTGCTGATTCTCCTGAATCCTTGGTTTCTTTGAATTTCAAATGACTTGGATCAAGATATCCAAACTGTCCAAAAGTAACATCAAAAGGCACCCACCCATATTCAGGAAAGTAGATTTCCGCCCAGCCATGGTTTCCAAAGGTGAATCTTTGATCAGAATATACAACACCAGATACAAATCTGGCAGGCACCTTAATTGAACGCATCAGGGATATAAAAACATTTGAAATTTCATCACATACACCTCTTTTTGTTGATATTACATAACTTGATTTCAAGACATTATTCATTGTCTCATCACTGATTTCATACCTTATGTTTTCTTTAACCCATCTAGCAATATCCGTAGCAACAACGAACAAATCCGTTTCTCCTGCGCTGAGATTTGTAGCAATATTGATTATTTCTTCATTTATATCTATATATTCAGTAGATTCAGTGTACAAGTCATATCCAGGATAAGATTCTTTTATCGGAAATTCAACTTTTTTGCTTATTAATGGCAGATAATAAGTTGTTCTTACTTTTGCATTCAGTCCAAAATACCCTTTTGATTCTGCTATATCACCCCAGCGGTATGAAATGTAAGAATCGGACACTTGAATCTCTGCAGAAGGTATGGCAAATGTATCCATTTCAAGTATATTTTGCGTGGCATATTCAACGGGCACAAAAGAAAGGTTTGCAATAATATATTCTATATCTGTGTTTTTTTGCCGTCCCAGATTAAAACTGGAGTCTACCTTTAAAGAAATGTCTGCGTATTCAGAATAAGACACGTCTTCAATGGCATATGCAACATTAAAAAGCATAAGAAAAATAAATAGTACAATATATTTCTTCATTACCGTTACACAAATAAAGGGAGTTTATAATATTTTTGGATAAATTTTTATAATCTATTAAGAGATATTCAATATATGCTGATTTTGAACGGAAAAAAGTATATTATGAATGTAAAAGTTTGTAAAACTCTGTTTTCACAGGCTCGCGGACTTATGTTCTCTAAATCATTGGGTAAAGACCAATGTCTTTTTTTTGAATTTAATAATGAGCAGTCGAGGGCATTGCATATGCTTTTTGTTTTTTTCTCCATCGATATGATTATTTTGGACAAATCTTTCCATGTTGTTGAGATAATTCCAAACGTCAGACCATTCAGGATATATATAATGCCTAAAAAACCATTCAAATACCTCATAGAAGCAAAAAAAGGCAGAGCCTCAGAAGTAAAAATTGGGGATATGATAAAATTTAAATACCAATAAGACCTATTAAACTTAGAGGTGGTTCCTTGGAAGAAAAAATAAAAGCAGATATTCTTGTGATATTGCAGGATGCCGCTCTGGCAATTGATGCAAATCACATTGAAGATTTAAAGACAATTAGTGATCATACGCTTCATAACTCTGCAACATTTCAGGATGAAGATTCGATTTCTATAGCGATTTTAATTTATTCCATTGCGAAGATATGTGAGCGTGCAAAAAAGGACGGATCTGAATGCACATTTCCTATTGCTGAAAAGATGGTTATTAAAATTAGAGAAGCAGCAAAATATCTTGAAAATAATGATGAAAAAAAATATCGCAAGATTATCCATGAATTGTTTGGCTATATTAAAAAATATGAAACAAAATTTGTGCACTATGCCACCGAAATAATGCAACAGGCAAGAATAAAAAAAGGTTCGAGAATCACAGAGCATGGTTTAAGTTTTGGTATTGTCTCTCAGCTTTTGGGTATTTCAAAATGGGAACTCATGGATTATTTAGGCCATACAATGGTTTATGATAAAGAAAATATCCGGACAAAAACCACAAAAGAAAGATTAAATGTTGCAAAGAGGTTATTTAAAATATGAAATCTTTGGTATTTGACAGCAGTAGTCTGATAAGTTTATCAATGAATAATCTCCTTTGGATTTTAGAGCCACTTAAGGCAAAATATGGCGGTGAATTCAATATTCCTGCTTCAGTTAAAAACGAAACAGTTGATAATCCATTGAGGACAAAGAGATTTAAATTTGAGGCTCTGCAGATAGTCGAACTGTTGACAAAAAATACACTTACTTTATACCTCAATGCCGAAGTTAAAACTTTGTCTGCAAAACTTCTTGACATTGCGAATAATATTTTCTATATTAATGGTCATTCTTTAAGAATAGTCCATGATGGGGAGATGGAATCATTAGCAACAGTATTGCTCCAAAAATCAGATGCCTTAGTTATTGATGAAAGAACGACAAGAGTTCTTATTGAAGAGCCGGAAGCTTTAGCGGCTTTATTCGAAAGAAAATTTCATACCCCTATAAAAGTGGATAATAATAAACTAAAAGAGTTTCAAAAACTTATAGGTTATGTTTACGTAATTCGTTCAGTTGAAATTGCAACTGTGGCATATAATGCAGGGCTATTGCAGCGTTTTGCCAATTCAGAAACAAAAAAGACAGTAAAAACCAATGTTAAAAAAGATTTATTGGAAGGTATACTTTGGGGTTTAAAATTTAAAGGTTGTGCTGTCACAGATCAAGAAATAGAAGAAATAATGAAATTGGAGAAAGTATGAAAATAATTACTCATGGTGCGGCAAGGGAAGTTGGCAGAAGTTGTATCGAAATAAATTGTTCAGAAGGTCGTTTTCTTCTTGATTTAGGGTTAAAATTTGGTTCTGAAGGTTATGAATTTCCTGAGGTTAAAACTCCTGAAACAGTGGATTGTTTATTTTTGTCTCATGCGCACTTAGATCACAGCGGAAGCATTCCCTTGTATAAGCATGCAGGACTTAATTGTGACATTGTTGCAACATCGGCAACGAAGATGATTACACAGATGCTATTGGAAGATTCATATAAAATTGAATCCCGGGGTGAAGTTCCTGTGCCATACGATCAGAACGATATTTATGATGCCTTAAGAAACTTCTATCTGATAAAATTTGATAAGGGCTATACAAGAAAAAGATTGAGTTTCCGATGTTTTAATGCAGGCCACATTCCCGGTAGCACATTATTTGAATTTAAGATGGAAGGCAAGCGTGTTGTTTATACTGGAGACCTTAACACAGTGAAAACCCGATTGATGAATCCATGTACATATCTTGAACCAGTAGATGTTCTCATTATAGAAAGTACATATGGAAATAGGGATCATCTTCCAAGACAGGAAGTTGAAACTAAATTCTTAAATGCAGTCGAGAAAGGTCTTGCTAGAAGAGGCAATGTTATTATCCCTGTTTTCACAGTTGGAAGGTCACAGGAAATAATTATGGCCTTAAATGAAAAACAGTGGTCTGTTCCAATATATTTTGATGGTCTTGCAAAGCAATTGACAAAAAAATTGAAATGGTCAGATTTTGACGGCAACATGAAGGGAATGGCAAAAGCTTACAATTTAGTCAAGCTTATAGATGGTAATGAACACCGTCACAAACTATTTAACAGCGGCAAACAGGCTATTTATGTCACCACTTCAGGTATGATTCAGGGCGGGCCAATTTTAGATTATATAAAAATGAGTTACAAAAATAAAAAAGATTCTATTTTGCTCACCGGTTATCAAGTTGAAGGTACAAACGGAAGAACATTAATTGAGGAAGGTTTTGCCATAGTTGACAATAAACGTTATGACCCAGTTTGCTATATTGAAAAATTTGATTTCTCTGCCCATTCTGGATTGAATGAATTATTAGATTTTATAGCCCGTACAAAGCCTAAACACCTTGTCTTAGTTCACGGGGATGATGAAGCGATTGAAAATCTTGCTAAATTAGCGAAAGAAAAATTAAAAATTAAAAATATCTACACCCCAAAACGGGAGCAGATAATAGAAATAAAATAAAAATTAACAATAAAATTTCTCGAACAGTTTGACCATCACAGGATTGAAGCTCTCTTCTCTAGTGAGGAACAAGTAAGGTCCGGCATGCCATGCAACAAATACCTTGCCGAAAGCATGGCATTCAATGATGCTCATATCAAAGCAACTATTCATTGCTTCACATGTTAAATCCGAACTTTTGATATCGAACTTTTCGACCATTCCTTTGTATTCCTTGAATTCAGCTTCAGTTGCAGGGAATATTCTCAAATGGCTCACATTATATTCTCTTTGTCTTGTTCTTTCATATTTAACATATCTTAAATCAGCAAACACATCCTTGCCATATACGGGCCCATTAACATCAAAATATGCCCCGTCTTTATCATATTCATAATAAATCCAGTTTTTGCCCATAAATAAATCAGGATTCAATTTCGCAAGCTCAGGAGGAATATCGTCGGTCTTCCATGATTCAAGGTTTATTTTTTGTGTAATGCCTTGACCTGTTTCAAGACTGGTAATATATTCTTTCATATTATCTTTCTCTGCCAAGCAGGAATCTAGCTGAGATTTGTATTCTTCGCAAGTTAGAATGGCATTTCCCGTAATATCAGATTTGCCACAGCCAGCTAAGAATAATGTGACAACAATTAGCATTGCTATAATCACTCTTTTCATTTTCATAATCACCTTTCACATCAAAATTTCATATCTTGCTTAAATAGTTTTCTATTACCATAATTTTTATAAATTCATTTAATTTTTTCAGTTGTCAAGATGGAACTAAAGGACACAATAAGGTCAATCCCAGACTTTCCAAAAAAGGGAATTATGTTCCGCGACATAACTACATTATTGCAGAACAAAGACGCACTTAAGAAAGCAGTTGCACAGTTTGTTAATTATTATAGCGACAAGCATATTGATCTTGTCGTTGGTCCGGAATCAAGAGGTTTTATCTTTGGGGCCATATTGGCCCATCAATTGCATGCAGGTTTCATTCCTGTAAGAAAACCAGGAAAATTGCCTTATAAAATATTAAAGAAAGAATATTCTTTAGAATACGGAAATGATTCAATTGAAATCCACGAGGATGCTATTAAAAAAGGTCAGAAAATATTGATTGTTGATGATTTGCTTGCCACAGGCGGTACAGCGAAAGCAGCATTAGAATTAGTTGATCTATGGGGGGGAATGTTGTCAGTCTAGCCTTCTTGATTGAGCTTTCATTCCTTAATGGCCGTGATAAGCTTTCAAATAAGGATGTTTTTAGCTTAATCGATTACAAATCAGAAGAATAAAAAAAATTAATGAAAATAATTAAGCAAATTTTCCACCTTATCTATTTTCTCCCAAGGAAATTCTTCTCTGCCAAAGTGCCCAAAAGCCGCAGTATCCTTGTAATTATGGAAGTCCAATAACCCTAGTTTTCCTATTATCTCTTTAGGTTTTACCGGGAATATTTTCATTACTGCCTTTTCAAGTAGCGCTTCATCTAATTTACTCGTTCCAAAGGTATCAATACAGATGGAAGTAGGCTTCGCAACACCTATACAGTAAGCCAGTTGTACCTCAACCCTGTCTGCTAGTCCTGAAGCTACAATATTCTTTGCAATATATCTTGCAGCATAAGCCCCAGATCGATCTACCTTGGAGGGGTCTTTCCCTGAGAATGCTCCTCCACCATGCCTTCCTTTTGAACCATAAGTGTCAACAATTATTTTTCTTCCTGTTACCCCTGCATCTGCAGCTGGGCCCCCGATTTCGAATTTGCCTGTTGCATTTATGAATACTTCCGTTGACTTTGTCATGTAATTGTGGCAGATCGGTTTTATTACAATTTCAAGTAGCTCTTCTCTTAATTTTTTAAGTGAAATCATCTCAGAATGGTGCGCAGCTAAGACTATATTTTTTAAGGATACAGGTTTTCCATTTACATAGTTCACTGCAACCTGTGACTTTCCATCCGGCCTTAAGTAATCAACTATACCATTGACTCTTACTTCTCGTAATTTTCTTGTTAATCCGTGTGCAAGCATTATTGGCAAGGGCATCAATTCTATAGTTTCGTTCGATGCATAACCCATCATCATCCCTTGGTCCCCTGCACCTTGCTCTCTTTCATTTCCCTCAGTAACGCCCTGCGAGATATCCGGACTTTGCTCTGATATCCTATCAATTAATTCTATAGAATCAATATCAAACCCTATCCCTTTTTGGGTATAACCAATTCTCTTCAAAGTTTCGCTTACAATAGCCCTATAATTTATTTTTGTCTTAGTTGTAATTTCTCCTGCCAAAGCGACAAAATTTGTCTTGACCATTGTTTCACACGCCACCCTCGAAAATCGGTCCTGTGATAAAGCCGCATCTAATATGCTGTCTGAAATTTGATCACAAACCTTATCTGGATGTCCGTCTGTCACAGATTCAGAACTAAACACATAATTTCTGTTTTTTTTCATTGTAAAACCCTCCTGATTTTTTCTATATTATTTAAAGAATACACATGTATTCCTTGAACATAATTTTTTAATTCTTTTGCAATATCCTTTGCAATTTCTATTCCTTCGTCTAAGCAATCATTTTCTTTTATCCTTAATTTTATTTCATAAGGCACAATTATCCCAGGATTGCCCTTCTCTATTTTGAAAGCAGATTCATAGCTATCTAAGGGCAGTACGCCAGCTAAGACAGGCACATCAATTCCTTCTTTTTCAAGTTGAAACATGAATTTTTTTATTACCTTAATATCAAATATAGGTTGTGTTTGAATAAAATGTGCTCCTAATTCAATCTTTCTTTTTGTTTTTTGAATTTCCAAATCATAATTTGTTGAGCAAGGATTAGCTACCACCCCAATACAAAAATCAGTTTTATATCCTAAATTTTTATTATAGAGTCTTCCATTATTCATTTCTGTTGCAAATTTTATCATTTCAAGTGTAGGACTTATAGGCCCATTAAAATCATAAACATTTTTAGATTTATCATCAATATATTTATCGCCGCTACATAAAAGCATATTATTTATCTCTAGTTCTTTCATTGTGCACAAAGCCCTGAAAAAAGCAGCCCGCGTATTTTCTCTTGCGGTGAAATGCGGAATTGCTTCGATATTTGGGGTAGATACCCGAGCCAAAGCCGCAATAGTAAGGGGATCAAGTGAAAAATTCATAAATTTTCGTGTTTCTGTTAAATTAACAACATCCAGTAAATCAGAAATATCTTCAATCATGCCAAGCAGAGCATCTAATTTTATATTTCTTAAAACAAACTCTGCTCCGGATATAAATCCATTTTTTTCTATTAATTCATTAATTTTCACTAAATATGCATTAAAAAAAATCCATATATAAATATTTTTGAAAGAAATATTCTTATAAGAATAATAGGCAATTATATATATCTGCTATATTTTACAATAGCCAATGAAGAAATTATGGACAATTCCTTTAATAATTTCATTTTATTTTAATCTTTGTTGCTCTTCAATGGATATTTCAAAAAAATCTAGTATTAACCATTCTAAGAGCATAGAAAGATATATAGAAAAAATTAACAAAGCAAATAATTTGACTCTTGAAGAAAAAGCAATATTCTATGGAGAGGATATAGAGGATTTGCACCTTACGCAAGATAATCTAATCAAATATAGAATTGATGCTGCAAGCGGAGAAATGAATAGCAAGGGGGATACAGGATATCATATGGGTTTCTATCTTTCTTCTTTAGTTTACAAATATTCTGTTCATAAAGATGACACTACAAAAAATAAAATAATTAGAATGGTAGGAGCAATTCACGAGTTACATAAGATCACAGGCATTCCTGGACTTTTTGCACGCCATTTTGAAAAGAATCAAAAGAAAACAACTGAATCATTTTTTACAAGTCCAACAAAAGAGGGATATGTTTACCTGGGTTATGTTAGCTGTGATCAGCTTATTCCGATAATTGATAGCTACTACAATACAGTCTCTCTTGTAAATGATAATAGACTTAATGAAATAATAAAACAGGATGTATCTGCACTCTTAGATCATTATATATTAAATGATTTCAAATTAATTGAGCAGAATGGCAAGGCTTGCAAATATGGAAAATTGAGCAATAGGTTTAATCCTATACAAAATCTTTTTGCCCTTTATTTGTTTAGGACAGGATATGAAATAACTAAAGACAAAAAATATTTGGAGGTTTACTCAGATTTGATAAAAAAGAATTATCACAAGCATGTAAAATATGCCAAATTTAAATTATTTAACCTTGAAAGGCATTTTAACGACCCATTGCTTTTTGAAGCAATTTATCGTTTAATTAAACTGGAATCAGATAAAAATATTTCAAAAGAATATTATAAATTCCTCGAAAAGATATGGTCTGAAAGTTCCGGAGAAAAGAATTCATTCTTCATTTTTATGTATAATGATATTAAAAGAAATAACATTGAACGCAAAGACGCCTTAGAATCATTAGTTCTTATGCCATTGAACAAAATAGGTTATTGCAAGCTTAATAGTAAAGATCCTAATATAAATACAGAACTTGTTTTAACCTTGGGAGGGTTCGAATATTTTACAAAAGAGCCATTGCCAATGAATCAACGTCCGGTATCAGATTCATTTATGTGGTCTGAAAATCCAAGACAGGCAGATTATTGCCGTGAAATCAGCAAATTCACAGGCATAGATTATATGATTGCATATTGGTTTGCTCGTTCTAAGAACTTAATTCCATAAAGAATATAAACCAGAAATTTTTATTCTTATAATAATGGACGAATTAACAGATATAAAATTATTAAGAAAGCGTTTGAACTTAACGCAGTCAGATCTAGCAAAGCAGGCAAATGTCTCTCAGTCTTTAATCGCGAAGATAGAATCCAATAAATTAGAGCCTACATATTCAAAGGCGAAGAAAATATTTGATACATTAAATAATTTGTCTGGTCAGCAAGAGAATAAAGCCAAAGATGTTATGACCACAATTGCTATCTCCGTTTCAGCAGAAGACCCAATAAAAAAGGCCATTAACTTGATGAGGAAGCATGAAATTTCCCAGTTGCCCGTAATTCAAAATAATTTAGTCTGCGGTATGATTTCAGAAACGACAATTTTGAATAACATTGAAGATTTAGAAAAACCTATTTCTGCTGTAATGGAATTTGCCCCTCCTTCAGTTTCTTCAGAAACCAATCTTTCAATAATAACTACTTTGTTGAAGCTCTGTCCTCTAATTCTTGTGCAGGATAAAGGCAAAGTTAAGGGCATAATCACAAAAGCAGATATTCTTAGAAATGTTTAGAAAGATTTATTAACATTCGAAAACATTATCACTTTTAATGAAGCACAATTTATACATTATATTTTTGATATTATTGCTTTTCTTTTCCGCTCAAATAATTGGATTAATAATAACTGAGAGGTATTCAGTTAAAAGTCTTCCTTTGGGTTTGGAGAAAGTAGAGCTTAACCAAAAAACCTCATATTTGCCGTTTTTCATTACAATCTTAGTTGCAACAGGACTTTCATTATTGCTGATGAGAACAAATATTAAATGGTTGTGGATAGCCTGGTTTTTTATGAGTATATCAATTGCTCTCACAATCGCATTCAGCGCATGGCTGCCGATATATATTTCTATAATCGCATCAATAATCCTTACATCAATAAAGATTTTCAAAAGAAATATTTATGTTCATAATTTCACAGAATTATTTGCCTATGGTGGTTTGATTGCATTGTTTGCAGGATCATTCAATATTTTTTCCGCTACAGTCTTGTTATTATTGATCTCTATTTATGATATGATTGCAGTTTGGAAGACAAAGCATATGATTAAAATTGCAAAGTTTCAGAGTGATCTAAAAATCTTTGCAGGCATATTGATCCCTTATAAGAACCGTGTTGCGATTCTTGGCGGGGGAGACATTGCATTCCCTCTGTTATTTGCGGCTGCAGCCGTGCCGTTATTAAGCTTGTATTCTGTTATAATTCCGATATTTTCAACAACAGCCTTATTTTTTCTGTTTTACTTTGGTGAAAAAAAGAAATTCTATCCAGCAATGCCATTTTTGACTATTGGCTGTTTAGTTGGACTTTGTGTATTGAAACTACTGCAATTTATTTTTTAGAAGATTATCGATTATTTCAATAACTTTGTCACAGCCGTTAATGTGCTGCTCATTTTCTGCATCAGCTTTAAGAGCCGCGCCATAAAAGAGATTGTACTTCATATATTTAAAGAATGAAATAATGCCTTTTCTTGTTTTCTTTGCAGCTCCGGTCATTGATCCCTCAGAAAGTGATTTGCGAATCAACATCTCATCTCTCACTTCAGATAATGACAATTTATAGGACAATTCCATGGCTTCCCTATATGCGCTTATTTGTTTAGAAAAATCATAATAGTTTGTATCAGGATTTTTAGTCCATAATTGCCTGTCCCTACCCAATTGATTGCTTATTTCAATGTCCACCTGCTCTCTGAATTTATCTTCTAACATTTTTTAGTCAACAGGCATTTTTCTCCCTGTGATATCAAACCTTGTACTGGTGCATGTGCATGTAAGCCCAGAAGGTATCTCTTCTGAATTTGCCTTGTATCTCATTCCGCATTCTTTGCATGTTATATTTATCATTTTTTGCTCCTCCTCTAATAAATTATTCCAATAAGTATAGATTTTATCTCCTTAAATCTAATCTTCCCTGGATCTCTGAAATCATTATTATCTCCCTTGGCATAAGCGTACCATCCTTCTTTATCGTTGCCTATGTAGGAAACTCTGTGCACTATTGTATCTCCATTTGTCCAGCTTGAAGTATAGGAGATTATGTCTCCGACATTTATTTCGGTTGTAGTCTGTGGTTTAATTTGCAAACCATTAGCCCCAATATCAAAAACAGGGTCCATTGAATTAGTATCTGCGTACTTGCTCCAGGTTGCATTTTTAACATGAATTATAATCTTATCATTAAGCACCTCTATATCTTTCTCAGAAATCAGATTAGAGGGTGAATCCCTTTCATTAGAGAGTATGCTTGTCATATATGGCGTCTCAGATCCATTGCTTTCAAAATAAACCAAACTATATGCGCTATTTGCTGCCCAGCCTAAAAGGAATACAACCACTAAGGCCAGAAAGTAATTAGTCTTCACCATGTTACTACTTCATAGCCAATACATATTTATAAGTCTTTCGTTTTTGTCATAACTAAACAGTTAATACAGACACAAAAACCAATGGATTTAAGGCTTCTTCAATAAATCGCTTAGGATTAACACTATTTTAGCTTAACGTATATTTCGCCAAAATGTTCTTGCTGCTCTAAATCAATTCTGCTGTCGTTAGAAAGGTGTAATAAGGGCAGAAAAGTATATATCTTATCTTCCTTGGTATTTCCCGGCAATAAACTAGTAAAGGTAACTTCGTTTTTGTTAGAAAATATTGATTTTATTCTAGAATAAACATTATCCATTAGACCTTTAATATCTACCTTTTTCTTAGGTATAGTTGGGGCTAAAAAGTCTAAAACTGCCATTCTCTTAACCTCCCTTCTCTGTTCAACTTCCAACGCTTTCTTCAGCGCAGCAACCAAATCAGTTACTGTTACATTTCTCTTTCTTGATTGTGGCGTTTTAATGGCTAACCCAGGTATTTTATTTTTGGCCCTATATTCATCCATGTATGCTTTTAATTCTTCAAATCCGCCTAAATCTTCATCCATGGGCGCAAATAATCCCTCATCAAACCTTGCTATTTCTTCAGTAACCAATTTATGTGATTTAACCTTTAATAATATTGATGCAGCCAGTAATACTTTTCCAGAAACAAAGAAATTCATTTTTTTCATCTTCAGCACAGTTTCAATGTACCTCTGCACTAAAATAGAAACATCAACATCCCAAGGATTCATTTCTTCAGATTTAATTAATTTGGTTATCAAACCCTGCCAAGTAACGTCATCTTCCTTTACAATCATATCGAAGAACTTATTCTGCATTACGGTTTCACCTGAGATCTGTATCTTCCTTCATATTTTGCTTTGCCCTTGCACATTTCAAATACAAATTGGCAAACTTTTGTTCCAGGATATAATCTTAATGTCATATTGGAAGCATTGAATATCTCAAGAACCTGATGATTGTTTATTCCGGGCTGCATAAAAGCAGCAGTTACATATACCATCAATCCTAAGCGTGCGAATCTGCTTCTTCCTTGAATCCATCCGCAGACGTTTTCAGGCAAGGTTATTTTCTCTTTGGTAACTCCTAGGATTAATTGTCCTGGTTTCAGATCAATATATTCCTTCACATGAACAATTTTAGTGATTTTGTCTGCATCAGCGCTGTCTTTTATATCATATCTTTTTATCTTATCAAAAATCCTGAATTCATTTCCTAATCTTAGGTCAATACTTGCAGGCCCGATGCTCTTTTCATCAAAAGGCTCCACCCTAATCTCTCGCTTTTTTATTAACCTAATTATCTCCCCTCTTGTTAGAATCATGATTTAATTATTCGTTTCTTGATTTAAATAATTTGCTGTTTTCTCATTTTTTAGTATTGCCCCATTATTATTTTATGCATAAGACATTAATTTTTTAGGCAATCAACATCTCAAAACCTATCCAATTATTTCATTTATTGTTCTCAAAAGATCTTTTTTTGTAAACGGCTTTCCTAAAGAGAGTGAATTTGGAGCATATTTCTTTGCAAAATCTTCCATCTCACCCAAAACACTTATAATCAAAACATTCAAATCATTAAAAGCAGGCATTGATTTAATTTTTTCATAAAATTTATCGCCTCCGTCTGGAGGGACAATAATATCCAAAATCATTAAATCCGGCTTATGTCTTTTTAGCTCTATCATAGCATCATTAAGATTTAATGCAAAATCAAGAGAATATTTCTCCTCAAGTATCGCTTTATAAATAAGATTAATCTCCTTATCGTCATCCACAATCAAAATGCTTTTTTTTGCCATTATTATCCTCCTTAATTATTTAAGGGAATCTTTATAATAAATTTGCTTCCCTTTCCTAATTTAGACTGCATAAAAATCTGACCATTATGAAGTTCAACAATCTTTTTGCACATAGCCAGTCCAACACCAAGTCCCTTATTGCTTTGTTCGATTTTATTATACGGAATAAACAATTTGTCCAATTTATCTGAAGATATCCCAATACCGCTGTCCTCAACAGAAAAATAAATCTCTCCATTTTCACAATATAAACTTATTGTTATTTTGCCCTTTATTGTAAATTTAATCGCATTATCGATAATATTTCTAATTAATTTTTCAATAAGCCGGCTATTCCCAATAAATTCAAAGTCCGCTTTAATATCTTTAATTAACTTTAATCCTTTATTAGATATTTGTGATTCATAAACGTTTATAACTTTTTCACAAATATGCCTGAAATCAACCTTATCGTGCACAATACTGGATGTGTTTTCTAATTTGCTCCACTCAATAATAAGCTGAATCTCACTCAAGATAGAATCAGAATTAATTACCAAATATTGCCCATATTCTTTTGCTTTTTTATTTCCATCTCCAGACTTATTTAATTCTTCCATTAAAAGCATCGAAAACATCTTAATCTTGCTGATGGGAGCTCTAAGTTCATGAGAGACATTCCTCATAGCAACGGATTTAAATTCTTCAATATTTTTAAGCTGAGCATACGTCTTTTCTAATTTTTCAAGCGTATTTTTTAATTTAGTTGTATCCTCTTCAGTGGTGGCAATCTCAATTATCTCGTCTTTCTCATAAATTGGGGAATAAGTTATATTCACGTCAACCTCTTTCTTGTCCTTTGTTATTCTAATTTGATGAACTTTAAATGTCGGATGCCCATTTTTCACAGCAGCAATATTCTTCATCGCTTCTTCACGATGTGCCTCAACAATTATTTTGCTAATATTTTGACCAAGCATTTCTTTCTCGCTAAAGCCATAAATACTTTGCGCAGCCCTATTCCAACTTTTAATCACCCCATTAAAATCCTGAATAATTACGGCATCATTGGAATTCAGCACAACACTTTTATAATATTCAATCTTTCTCTCAAATTCTTCAAATTCCAATCTAGAATACTTTTCCATCCTTAAAATAACCCCGCTCTTTGAGAATCCGCTGCATATCAGTAGTATATTTGGCTATTCATTTATAAATTTTATGCATATATTTACAGATAATAGTATATGTTCCGACTAAATAATTAAATATGATAAAGGTGATGTTAACTTAACAGCTGAATTTTTTTGATAAGATTTAAATACTATCTCTTTATAGAATTAAAGCATGGCAAAGTGCGATATATGCAAAAATCAAGTTGAAGAAACGTTTCTAGGCAAAGTTCTAGGTACGTATATTAAAATTGATGGCAAACAAAAAATAGTTTGTAGTTTATGTCAGAAAAAGCTCAAAGATAAATTGAAGGAATCTTTGTAAACGCCTCTGTAGCTCAGCTGGTAGAGCATCGCTCCCGTAAAGCGAAGGTCGAGGGTTCAATCCCCTCCGGAGGCTTATCTCTATTCATTCTTTACCAAAACCTTTAAAAAGAAACTCCGATTAATATTACCCAGCGGAGTAGGGCAGTCAGGAGTGCCCGTCGGGCCCATAAAGTGTACGTCATGAAAGATAAAACAAAGAACTGACTGAAAATCAAGGATTTGTACAAGAAATATATGGTCGTACATTATTGAGAAACCCGGAGGTCAGTGGTTCAAATCCACTCTCCGCTATTTTTAATCTGTTTTTCCGCTTTTCATATATGTATAAGGCACAAAAACTAACTCATTGTCATTAGTTTTAATTTGAACAGTAGTTCTTGAAACTTTCACAACTCGACCCTCAACATTTCCCATTTTGATAATGTTGCCCACCTGAATATTTTTATGGATATTAATGCCTGCTCTAAACTCCTTAAAAACTTCCCTCATAGAAATATAGGCAAATACAACGATTATAATAAAAACAATTGATGAAAGAAACCATAAAGCTCCTTTTGTTAGTCCTAATTGGTCTAAGGCGTAAATGATTGAAAATAAATATACTATATAGTTCACAAGTTTTCTCGCCTTAGCTTCTATCTTAAATCCATAACCCTCTTTTTTTAATCTCTTATCAATATGCATTTCATGCAATATTTTCTGAACAAGTCTTCCGAGAATCCTCGCTATTAGTATTCCAAGCAGGATTACAACGATTGCAACACCCAACTTTAACATTATCTCATTTAAAGCCATCATTTATATTTAGTTTCTTAAGTTTAAATAATTTTTGTAGGGCTGATTAGGCGAAATAAGGCGTATTTTTATCTCTTCGCAATAAAATATATTCGTATATAAATTTATCTCAAAAGATTCCAGGAAAATAGATAGTAAAGAACGTTTTATTTGATTCATTAAAGTATGTCGTGTAGAGTTTGACCTCATATGGATCATCCATATCGGGCACATTTATCCATTAAAAGTATTTAAACATTACTAATAAATGATTACAAAAAAGCAAAAAAGCAAACATTTATAAAGAATCTATTACCTTGTATTCAGTATAGCCCGTCATGAGAATACCTGACGGAGTTTACGGCTAACGCCAAGCAAGGAATTTCAGGGGTTAATGCTTCGGGCTACACACATCATAATTAAACAATATAACTCATGCCTAGAACGGCAGAACACAAGCTTTATCATGATCAATCAGTTTCGCTTTGCGATAATTAAAGTTAATCAAAAAAATTTAGCTTATTAGTTCTGAGTAATTTAGGCTGGGACAACAGGGGGTAAATACAATGGGAAAAATAAGTCCCGTTTCAGCTAAATATATTATACAGGCCACGATTCAAATCGATGGCATGGTCGAAAGACCAGACATAATCGGTGCAGTTTTCGGTCAGACAGAAGGTCTTCTAGGTGAAGACTTAGAGTTGAGAGAGTTGCAAAGGTCAGGAAGAATAGGAAGAATTGAAGTCAAATCAGATATTAAGAACGGACGTGTTTCAGGTCAGATAATTATTCCTTCGAGTTTAGACAAGTCGGAAACAGCAGTCGTTGCTGCTTCTTTAGAAACTATTGAAAGAATAGGGCCTTGCAATGCAAAAGTCACTATAGATAAGATCGAAGATGTGAGAATTACAAAACGTTCTTTTGTTGTGGATAGAGCAAAAGCTTTATTAAAAAATTTAACACAGGACATTCTACCTGACTCCCATGACATTACTGAAGAAGTTGCTTCATCTGTAAGAGCAATGGAGGTCGTTGAATATGGTCCAGATAAACTACCAGCAGGCCCAGATGTAAAAGACGCAGAAGAAATCATTTTTGTTGAAGGCCGCGCTGATGTTGTTAACTTGTTAAGAAACGGCATAAAAAATGCTATTGCCATGCAAGGCACAAGCATGCCAGATTCTTTGATACCTCTAGCAGCTAAAAAAACAGTCACTTTATTTGTTGATGGAGATCGTGGGGGAGATTTAATCATAAAAGAAGTTACCTCTAAGGCAGAAATTGACTTCATAACAAAGGCTCCTCCTGGTATTGAGGTTGAAGAGATGGCTAAAAAAGAAATTCATAAGGCATTAAGAGCAAGAATTCCTTCTGGTCAGGCAAAAGAAGAATTAGTTTCAAGTGCTTCAGAAGCAAGACGTGAGCATCGTGTCTCAAAGCTTGCAAGCCCAGCTGAACCTCCAATGAGAGAAAAGCCAGTTGAAACGCCTAGAACAAGAACTTCTTCGTCTTCAAGGCCACCTTCGCGTTCTTTTGATCGTGAAAGACCGTCTCATGAGCGTAGATTTGAGAGATCTGAATTTAGGCCACAGGAAAGAAGAGCTCCTTCTGTATCCCGCGAACCAAAAAGTCTTTCTCCGGATCAAAAAACAAAGTGCAAATCATTTTTAGAAGATTTGATTGGCACTCGTGGAGCTTACCTGCTTGATGAAAATTTCAGCATTTTAGGCAAGATACCGATAACAGAAATTGCAAGTTCATTGAAGGATTTGAAAGTTTTCGGTGTAGTCTTTGATGGAATTGTTGAAAAAGAAATCATAGATGCAGCTGAGATTTATGGTGTCAAGCTTTTAGTTGGCACAAACTCAAAAGCGAGAGATAGTCATAAACTAATTATTTTGACGGAAAAGGATTTGTAACTCAAAAATAGTAAGAAATCCTTTTATATTATCTTTTCTTTTTTTATTTTACATGAAAAAGTTATCTGAATACTTTACATTAAAAAACATCCTCATTCTTATTGCGGTTTTATTGTTCATATTTATTATATTACAGCTTTCAGGAATATTCAAAAAAAATTGCGATAATGATTTAAGTTGTTTTGATGCTTATGCCCAAGCATGCAAGCCTGCAAAAGTTCTTACAATAAAAAATAATAATCTATACGAATACAAAATAAATGGTAAAAAAGGTTCGGACCTTTGTTCCGTTTCAATTGCTTTGATCAAGATGAATCCTGACGCTGATGCAGAAACAAAAACAAATTTCGAAGGGAAGTCAATGAAATGCCTTGTTCCAACAAATGAGATTTCAGAAAAGTCAATTAATGAGATGGAAAATACATTAAGTTATTGCACAGGTCCATTGAAAGAAGCAATCTATGAAGTGATAATAAAGCGAATGTATAGTTATTTTGTCAAAAATATTGATGTATTCGTTGAAAAACTTAACGAAACAATGGTTACTAATATTTAGAATTCTTATATCTTATTAAAACTAGAAGCGCTCCCGCCGGGATTTGAACCCGGGTCAAAGCCTTGAGAGGGCTTTATGATTGGCCGGACTACACTACAGGAGCAGTTAAGATATTATACATTCATTTGTTTTAAAAAGCTTTCGCTGAAATCAGAACTTAATCTTAAGATATTTTTTCTTTACATTAAATTCAAAATAATGCCCTTTGCTTATTATTTCACCGTCGCATTGTAGCACAAGTTCATTATTTGAGGATACGATTATATTTTCACCCGGCATGTATTCGCCAAAACGGCTTCCCCGAGGTAAAATTGAAGTTGCAAGCCCCGCAGCCATTTCAGCATAAGACCTAATTACAAGGGTGTGCAGTTTTCCGTCAAATAGATTTGCTCTTGGATTTACATTAAGGCCATAGCCGTAATGCCTTGCTTTCATAACCATAAAATCAAGTACATTCTCATAATGATAATCATTGCCATCAATAAATATAGCCATATTTTTTAGTTCAAATTTTTTAATAGAACGCATCGTTGCCAAGGCATATCCCGGCAGACCTTTTAATTTTTTTATATCCCTCAGCCATTCTCTTTCTTTAAGTATTGTGCCATCAATACCAATGCTGGAAGCAAATGCTACCCTCCCATTATCCTCTTTATTTGTGCAATGAACTAAATCAATTTCTCGAATTTGTGCATTTTTGATATATTTTGAGATGCGACATATGGATCTATTCTGATAGTTAAACTCATGTCTCACTAAATTTCCTGAGCCCATTGGCAAAAAAACATAAATAATATTATTATCGAGGGCATTAACAATCTGATTCAATGTTCCGTCTCCGCCTGCAACAATTAAGATATCCACTTTTTCAGCAAGACATTTGGCCGTCTCACAAAGTTCCGCTGCAGATTTAGTATCTAGCCCTTCAATTATTGTATCGACCCCCAAAATATTTTTAATGTTCAATAATCTTTGGTATTTATAATTAGCGCTTCGTACACCTGCATTAGGATTAGCAATTATCCCGTACATAGTCATTTTAAGTCTTAGAAAACCATTCTATCATTTATAAATCTAAGCATTTAATAATAAAAAATAGTCCCGGGCGGATTCGAACCGCCGTCTTGGGATCCAGAGTCCCAAATGATTGGCCGCTACACTACGGGACTATTTTAGTTTAATTAACAGAATTGCCTTTTAAAAGCTTTTCTGTAAAAAACATAATCCCTATTGCTTGTTTTTTACAAACCTAAAACTACCCATTAGGCATTCTTTTCCAGCAATGGTAACAGGTGAAGCCAAGACGTCAGCATAGAATACATGTCCATCTTTTCTCAAAATGGGTAAATTAGAAGCCATCATTTTTTCACCAGTTATTTGTTTTTGAAATTCAATTAAAACTTTGGGTAAATCTTTTTTTGGATGAATATCTTTCACGGTTAATTTTTTTAATTGTGCTTCAGTATAACCTAACATTCGGCATATTGCATTATTGCCCATAATAAAATTTTTTGTTTTAATCTCTGCTACTAATATTCCATCTCTTGAATGGTCATACAAGAGTTTAAACAGGTTTTTTGCTTCCTGTTCGCCATGAATATCAAATCCAATGCTCATAGTCCCAATTATATTCTCGAGTTCATCTTTTAAGATGGAATTTTCCCACCTGACCCTTATTAATTTACCCGTTTTTGTCACAATATCATTTTCATAATCTTTTACATTTTTTAGTTCGCCCTGCATAATTCTAGTGAATACTTCTTTCACCGCAGCTCTCTGATTTTTAGATATAGCAATATCAAACCAATTTTTTTCAATTAATTCATTTTGTTTATAACCCATTAATGCAGCCCCATTTTTTGATATGGCTTTAATTTTCCCCTCATAATTTAGTGCAATAAAAATATCACCAGAAAAATCAATAAACTCGTCAATTTTTTTTCCAAAATATTTTCCCAATCCAAGTTCCTCCTTTTTAATACCTAATCTAAAAAGTGCTAATTTTACACTTGAAAGGAGTCTATTAATAGAATTAGTTAGACTTTGTATTTCAACAATATTGCTTTCATCAAGCTGTACATTCAATTTTCCCTTAGAAATCTCTTCAAGTTGATTGTTTAAAACATTTATTGGCTTAGATATTCTATTAACAAAAATAAACCCAAAAATAAGCCCTAAAGTCAGGAGTATTGCTGCAAAAAATAAGCTTACAACAAAATACGGCCCTAAAAGTGAAGAATAATTGGATTTATTTGTCTCAACAATAAGGCACCAATCTAAATTAGGTATAGGTGAATATACTCCAATCCGTTCTATTTTATTGTAGTTAAATTCATAAGTTCCGTGAAAGTGTGAATCTTTTTCGACAAAAAAACAATCTTTTATTAACTCACGATATTGCTCTAATTCAAAAGCAGATACATTAATTAAATCAGATGCGGAAATAAGCTGATTTTTAGAGTCAATTAAAATAAGCCTATTTAAACTGGAATGGTCCGGTAGTAAAATATTATCAAGTTCTTCACGATTAACAATCATTGCTGATGCTCCTAAGAGTATCCCTTCGGGAACTATGGGCGTAACTATTTTTATTTTATCCTTAATTGAAGAAGCAGGATCGAAAGTAGCTTGCACAAAAATACCCTCTCTTGAATTTCCCAATAGGATGCTTTCATCAGTCCCAATCTGGCTTTTGTTGCCGGATGCTATTACTATCCCCTGTGCATCTATCAGCTCAAAATATTTTCCTCCTTTTTGGCCTATATCTTTTATATTCTTCATTCTTTCATCAACAATTCTTAACTTATCAGGATAATCTTTGTCAGTTTTATCTGCCTTAAGCAAATCTATAAAAATTTTTGTGTATGAAGTTAAAAGAACGGACTCTTTCTTTCCTTCAATAAAAAAATAAACCACTTCAGCATAATCATCAGAAAGAGTAATCAATTCTTTTTTTTGCATTTCATTTATAAATTTATCTGCTTGATATACTGAAAAAGCCAAAGAGGAAAAGATAAGGATTATAAAAAGCGGGGACAAAATAGAAAAAACCATTCTCCTTATGCTTATCATGCATTAGCCCCCTTTTTTTTATTCAATTGAGCATACAAAAGATAGAATGCAAAAGCGATTATTAGGTATTCCATAATATATAGTATATCAGATAATATGCCCAAAGCACCATAAATCCCATTTAAATTGGAGTATACAAATATTAAATCAGCAACAAACTGTACTAAAATCGCAAATGCGAGATAAATCAAGGGGATTCCAAGTTCATCAATTCTTTTAAACTGATTATATACAGAAAAGGAAAAGATAAGCATAATTACGCTAGACAGGGGATAAAAATAAGCAAGAAAAATTTCAAATATACTCTCACCATTTTGAAAGCTAATTACATACTGTTGCAATAGAAACGAAATAAAATAAGTAACAATTGCCGTTACAATAAGGGTAAATAATAAATCTCCAAAACACTGCTTATTTAACAAGCAAATATAAACCATAAAATAAAAAAAACCAGCAATCAAAAAGATATAACCAATAACCCAAAGTATATCAGTTAAGCCTACCGCGGGGGTTATTCCAGTAGAAATAAAAAGGATACTCCATATTATTTCTGCAGAGGCGATAAAAAAAACTCCGATAGCAAATAGTGAAAAAATAAGGGTTATTGCTTTCTTTCCCGGATTTTTGGATTTTTTCTTAAAAAGAGATATCAACACCTTGAATGCAAAAAATACAGCCATCATAGCCGAAAACGATGTAAATAGATACAAAATTCCCTGAACCGATTCTAATACCATATGACTTCCATTTTTTTATATTAATGCAATATTATTTAAAAATATTACTCATTTTTTCTTCAGCAGATGATCGCCTTGCGGGGATTACTCCTCTCTGGGCAAATAAATCTTTAATTTCATTCTCGAATTTGATTGATTCACTTTGAGATAAAACCTTATTTAAATTTAATTCATGAATATAATTTATCAATTCGAGATGATTTATTTTTTTATTAAGATAAAGTTGATTAAATTCTTTTTTTCCTAATGGTCCTAGCATATCTTCAAAGATTTCAAGAACCCCCCTATTAATAGCTTCTTTTGAAGAGAATAATAATCTAATTGGGGCAATATTCTTTACTGGAACAATAGGTATTGTAAAGGAGAATTTAGTTCCTTTGCCCTTTTCACTTTCAAAATAAATTTGACCATTCTGGCTTTCAACAATTCCTCGGCATATTGCAAGCCCTAAACCTACTCCTTGATAAGTTCTAAATATTGTCTGTTCTTCTTGGAAAAATGGTTCAAATATTTTGATTTGATTTTCTTTGCTAATTCCAATTCCAAAATCTTGAATGGAAAAATAGATGAACTTGCCTTTTTGGTCAACCGAAACTATAACTCTGCCCCCGGGATTAGAAAACTTTATTGCGTTATTAACAATATTTCTTAATACCTGCATAACTCTGTCAGGATCAACATCCATAATTGGAAGTTTTCCAATTTTTAGTTCAATCTTAACTTTCTTTTCAGGTAAATACCCTTTCATTTCATGCATAAGCTCTAAAATGTGTGGTGTAAGGCTTGTCTTTATAAAATTAAATTTGAGTCTTGCAGCCTCAATTCTTGAAATCTCCAAAAAGTCAACAATTATTTTATCTAATCGATTAGTATTATTTAATACTATATCTATTGCCTCAATTTGTTTTTTATTTAATTCTCCAAAGTACCCTTTAAGCAGCATCTGAAGTTGTGCTTTCATTGGAGTCATAGGGCTTCTAAGCTCATGGCTGGTTATTGATAAAAATTCAGTCTTAGCCTTATCTATTTCATTTTTTTGTTCATCAAGCACCTTAAGTGATTTAATAGTTTTATTAAAAGACTCAGCAAGTATTCCTAACTCATCATTCGAGTCGATATGCACCGTTACATTATAATTGCCTGTTTCAAGTGCTTTAGTCGCATATGTAAGCTGTTTTAATGGTTTTGAAATACTATTGTTTACAAATAAAATGGATAAAACCAGCAATATCATTAAAAAGATATAAAGTAAAAATAAAATAATCCAGAAATGATTTAAGTATCGTAAAAAAGTATTATCCACATCCCTTAAATAATCTTGTATGACTCTAGTTGAAATATCCACGGATGAATAAATCTCCTCTAAATAAGTTGTTGCTGCAACGGAAAAAACAACCCCGTCTTGGGTTGTGGCATTTACAACTTTGATATACATATATTTCTGTTTAATCTCCCCATTGGGTTCCTGCCAATCATAAAATCCTTCAGCATTTACACCCCCTTTTGTTTTTGCCATTATCTCCCAGAACCCGGGCAATTTTCTGGCTAAATTGCTGAGATCCAAGTTAACAATATTATTTTGGTAATGAAATCTGCAAATAAGCGTATCCACATCAGTTAATGCAGTATATCCTGTTTTTCCCACAGGTTGGACAGCAATAGATTGAAAAAAAGTATCATTTTGTAAATTCATCACTGTCATTTCCGGATGAGCTTGGATATAGACTTCTATCGTTCTTGCAACGTTCTCTGCCCTTTGGGCAATAGAAAGCTTGCCAATAGCTACCATTAGTTCTTTTTGTTCACTTAGGGTTAAATTGCCATAATAATTTGCCTCTGTCAAAAACTCAGACCTAACAGAATTAATTTCATATAATATTATCATAAAAAAGGAGGATATAACAATTAAAAAAGCCAAAAAAAACACAATAACCCTCCGAGTTATGCTTCCAAAAACAAAATTCTTTAAATTAAACCCTTCCTCTTTTTTCATGTCCCCTCTTTAAATAAAACACTAAGCTAAAAATTTCTTGACTTTCATCAGCAAATCATTTATATCAAAAGGCTTCTGAATAAATCCTATAACATTTTTTATTCCAAGCAATTCTTCTCTTTCCATCTCAGATGTTCTCACCACGCTTAAAAAAACAACTTTATTCTTTATTTTGGGCAAAATTTCTCGTACAGGTGTCCCCGGCATCATTATATCCATTAAAATTAAATTAGGCTTTTCTTTTTTCAATTTTTCCAGACAGTCATCAGCATTTACTGCCAATATTACCTTTATGCCATTCTTCTCTAAAATAGTTTTAACAGAAGACCTTATATCTGCTTCATCATCAACAACCATTACTGTCTTTACCATCTTTCCTCCTTATATAATAAGTTATAAATGAACATTATTTTAATCCTATTTAAATTTTCCTATCTAATACCCCATACCATAATATTTATATAGTTAAATCAAGAAAAAAACTCTAATGGAAAAAAATAATGACTTCATTGGAAAAATTCTGCATTTCATATTTGCAAAGGAAAATTTATATCTTATGTTGTTTATTCTTATTTTATTATTAAGCATTATATTAAGATTTCTTGCTGTAAATAATGCGGCACCAGTGGGTGATGAAATGGTTCATGGGACTCATGCAATCAATATATTAGGTTACAAACCATTAAGCACATTGGTTGAATCCCCTGTCTGGTTTTATATTACGGATATAGGCCATGAAATATTCGGTATAACGAGTTTCGGTTCAAGAGTTACTTCTTTTTTCTATGGAATAGGTATAATTTTTCTAACATTCATTATAGGTTCAAGAGTTTTCAACAAAAAATCCGCACTGATTGCATCTTTCCTAGTAGCGGTTTCAGGATTTGCAATGAGATACAGTGCAATTGCCATGGATATGTCCATGATGTTCTTTGCTATGCTTTCAACCTATTTCCTCATAGATTGTATGCAGAAGCGTCAGAAAATTTCTCTATTATCTGCATTGTTTCTAGGTATCGCCGTATTAAACAAGATGATTGCCGTATTTTTCGGTCCAGCTTTTGCGGTATATGTAATATATATGTGGAAAAAAAGTGAAAATAAAAAGAGTTTTGTGAAAAATAACACAAAACAATTTATCTATTGGATTTTAATCTTCTTAATCATTATTTTCCCGATATTTGCACATAATTATTTACTTTATCAAGAAAAAGGTCTTGTTACAGAAGTTATGGCCCAATATTTTGGCATAAATAAAACCTATTACTTGGGCCCTTTGGGTCATGATCAGGGAGCCTCATTGCAGTTTCTTCTGCCGTCATTGAAAAGTAATCTGGGTGCCTTTTGGACAATGGATCCATTGCTTCTAATTTTCTTTGCGTTAGGTTTAATCATCACTTTTAAAGCGAAAGATGAAATTCTCCTGTTAGGTTCAATGATATTATTTTATTCTTTTTTTATGAGTATCTCTTCAGGTTTAGGTACACACTATACTGAATGGATTCCATTATTCGCCTTGTTCGCAGCTCAGGGGATAATATTCACAGTAAACGAAGTTCAAAAGCATGTATCATCAAAGCAAATTCTTACAATAATCTTGTTAATAATTGCATTATCTACAATTTATGCCTCATGGGGCTTCCTGTCATCAAGAAGTGCAGTGTGGTCATTAAGGGACTATGCCATAGATAATATAGGCCCAGAAGATTTAGTCATAGTAGATTCAAGAATTTATGAAGGTAGAATCGCATGGATGTTTAATGACAAGCATTATATTGGCTCTCAATATGCAGGCCAATTATTGAATTCATTGGATGAATTCACTGGTCAAACATCTTCAGTAAGGGTTCATATAATAGAATGCGATGCAGATGATTGCGGATGGGGAACGGTTGGTTCAGGTCCCTTGAATGATTCAAGCGAGAATTTCTTCAATCAGATAAAGGAAGCTGTTCCAGCCATAGCAAAAATAAATGGTGGGGGCGATGGATATAACGAAGTGATTAATCAACCATATTTTACGGTTTACGAGGCAAACCTGCCGTTCAAAAGAAGCATGTTTCAGTTAGTTGACAGCACACATAAATTCTTTTATTACCCTGTAAGATTTGAGCCAAAAGAAGAGGTTTATGATTATATAGGCCCGCAGAAAGGTTTAAATAATCTTATTTCTAAATTCGGATATTTAAGTCTGTGGACATCAATTATGGTGGCATTATTTTCGCTATTGCTCGTTGTCCATATGACTTACAAAGAATTAACAAAACAATGAAAGTTTTATTGGTTATTCCACCGGTAACAACACAGGAGAGATATGGTAAGCTTTCTGATGTTGGCACATTATATCCGCCATTAGGCTTGGCATATATTGCAGCTGTTGCCGAGCAATCAGGTCATGAAGTGAAAGTAATTGATTCTGAAGCCATGAATTATGGATATAAAGAAATTATGGATATTGTAAGACGTTTCAATCCTTCTGTTGTTGGCATGCAGACCTTTTCAACGAACATTCCAAGATGCCACGATATGGCAAAAAAATTAAAAGAATTTAATCCTGAAATAAAAATTGTTCTTGGGGGCGCTCAAGTCACAGTAATGCCTGAATATTCTATGAAAGAAAAAGAGATTGATTTTATTGTTTATGGCGAAGGTGAGAGGACATTTAAGCAGTTATTGGAAGCATTGGAACGCAATACGGATTTATTAAAAGTAAAGGGCATATATTGGAAAAAAAATAACCATATAATTAAGAACGAATCACAGGAATTAATAAAAAACTTGGATGAAGTTCCTATGCCTGCCCGTCATTTGTTTCCAATGCAGAAGTACCACTCTTCAGCTCAATTGAGGGGAAAACGCACATTGAATATCATGACTTCTAGAGGATGTCCCTTCAGGTGTGCCTATTGTTCAGGTCATTTGACTTTCGGCAAGACTCATAGATTTCATTCAACACAAAGGGTTTTGGATGAAATAGAAATAATGATTGAAACTTACGGTTGTGATGGCATACAGTTTTATGATGAAACTCTAACTGCAAATAAAAACAGGGTTAATGAATTATGCGATGAAATCATAAAAAGAAAATTAAAATTTGAATGGTCCTGCTTCACAAGGGTTAATTTAGTTGATCAGGAATTATTATATAAAATGAAGAAAGCAGGTTGCTATCAGATTTTTTATGGCACAGAATCTGGAGTACAAGAACTATTAAATAGGATAAGGAAAGATATAACCCTAGAGCAGTCAAAAAAAGCAATTGAAATGACAAAAAAAGCAGGTATCGAATCATGGTGCTCATTTATGTTAGCCCTGCCAGGAGAAACTAAAGAGCAGTCCTTGCAGACAATAAAATTCGCTTTAGAACTAGACCCAGAATATATCTTATTCCCCATCACAACGCCCTATCCGGGAACTGCATTGCACGATATCGCAAAAGAGCATGGTCGTTTCATTGAAGATGACTGGACAAAGTATATGATTTGGGATAAAGTTGTTTATTTGCCAAACGGAAGAACAGAAAAAGATATCAGAAACACTGTAAAATTGGCCTATAGGAAATTCTATTTAAGACCATCTTATATGTTAAGAAGAGCAAAGAGTTTCGCTAAATTGCCGCCATCTAAGGTTCTGAAATTAGTTCGTGCAGGTTTGGTAACTATTTTTAGAAGCTAAAGCCAAGTTTTGATAAAATAATAAGCGTCAGTAAATATCTCTCCGGTTTTAACGCCCCTAATTAGTCTTCTAGCAATATATTTAGGCCTAAAATAAAACATTCTATAACTTAAATCATAATATTTCTGAATCACATCCCAAGAAAGATTAGGATGGTCATAAACTTCGGTTGTGCAGTGGAAATTATAAAGTGACCAGTCATGAGTTTTAATCTTTCCAGCCTTCTCTAAATCTTCATAAAGTCTAGTTCCCGGAAATGGCAAAGTCATTGTAAACTTTGCATAATCCGGATCTAATTCAACCGCAAACTTAATCGTCTTCATCATTGTCTCTTCTGTTTCTCCAGGTAAGGCGAGCATAAAAAATCCAATAGTCTCCATTCCTACTTCTTTTGCCATTCTAAAAGCTTTTCTGCATTGCGCGAGGGTTATTCCCTTGTTGATATTTTTTAATATGCTCTCATCACCAGATTCAACGCCATAGCTAACAGAATAGCATCCTGCTTTCTTGGCTAATTCTAAGAATTCCTTATCGACGCAGTTTACTCTTATCCCGGTAAACAGATTCCATGGAAATTTCAAGCCTCTTCTAAGAATCTCTCTGCACACATTTTTGGCATGTTCTAAATCGGTAGTAAATTGGTCTTCCCAGATATGTATCTCTTTGAAACCTAAGCCCAGCATATATTCCATCTCATCAACAGTTCTCTTGACAGATTTATAACGGAATTTCTGCGTGAATATTTTCTTATTGCAGTAAGTGCAGTTAAATGGGCAGCCCCTAGAAGTTTCTAAAGCACCAACAGGATTCATTTTAGAAGTTATTCTTGGCGTCTTATATATAGACAAATCGCCATACAATTGCCAAGCAGGCATAGGCAGATCATCTAAGTCAGCAATCAAAGTTCTCGGAGCATTCTTGACAATCTTTCCATGCTCCCTCCAATATATCCCTTTGATATCTTTCAAGTGCATGCCATTAGCCAAATCAACAAGCATAAAATCAGATTCTCCAATAGCCATAATATCAAAATTATTATCCTTTATGCAGTCATCGGGTGCAGTAGTCGCATGTGCTCCTCCGCCGGCAACTACTATTTTACTATCAAACTTTTTAATCTCGGCAGCAATCAAAGAAGCTTCGGCAAACAAGGGAGTAGTAAAAGTTATTCCTACAATATCTGGCCTGAATTCCTTTAATTTTTCTTCAAGGTCTTTATCTGGCTGGCTAGAAATCGCTAAGTTTAATATCTGAACATCATGCCTGGCATCAAGCAAAGGCGCAGCCAAAACAGCTAATGATAAAAGTGGAATCTCTGGTATTGCTGCTTTTATTTTGGATTTAGAATACGCTTTCAGCGAAGAAGGAGGATTTATCAGTAATATTTTTTTTTTCATCCTTTCACCTCAGGAAATTGCTTAATCAAATCAAAAATCATTTCTATAGAATTGTCCATATTGTTGTAATAGAATGCACCAGTTCTTCCAGTGCAGTATAAGTTTGCAAAAGTTTTAAGATTTTCATTCGCTTTTTTGAGTTGTCCTGGATAAGTTATAGAATATATTGGATAAGTTTCCCTTACTTTCTCAACATGGACCTTCCCTATATCATTCCTCTTACACATTTTGGTTTTTATCAAATCTTTTAGAACTCTTGGCATAATCATTGCAGGCATGTCCCAAAGTTCTTTGTCTCTGCATGTGACTTCGACGCATATGCTGTCTTTTCCCTTTGGCACTAAATATGGGCTGAAATTCTTAGGTATAGAAGTTCTGTTGAAGATTATATTTTTGTCTCCGAAATAAACCCATTGGTTGGGATTTCCCAAATCTCTATTAATCTCAACATTGAATATAAGGGTATCAAGATAATTTAGCTTAGGTGAATCTAATCCGAGCTGCTCAGAGATAGTTTTTATCGAAGCTGTCCAAATCAATTTATCAATCTTTATATTCTTCCCATTGAAAGAGATAGAATCAATCTTTTTTCCATTTTTCTTAACTAGAACATTTTTTACATTTGTAATTATATGCCCTCCTTCTTCTTTTATCAAATTCGCAAGTTTGATTGCGAATATATCACATCCATGTTTAGGATAAAGAAATTTTGTATTTACTGGCTTTGGCATTAATGTAACTTTCAATGTATCAAACAACGAATTCATTTTCAGTTTTTTGTCTATCACTGCTCTGTCAACGCTTGCAGAAGCCCATGAATAATGCAAATTCGCTCCGGAAATAAATGTAAATTTTTCTGTATATTGCTTGAAAAAAACTTCATATAAAGTCTTTCCATATTTGCTTAAAATATAATTCTTAAAACTTTCACCTTTGAATGATGGCCTTGTAAACAGATCAATCCCTGCTCTAAGGAGAACTGTAAATGGCAGTCGAATTAAAGTTCTTGGTCTCAATGGCCAGATATGATACTTATCAAACATATAAACTGAGCTCATCCTGCTTATCACCAAGGCATCTTTATTTAGAACAAATTTTATAAAATCCATGACATCTTTTCTGTCTGTATGGAACCTATGCGGCCCAATATCAAATGTATACTTATCATATCTATAGCTTCTTGCCAGTCCGCCAACAGCCTTTTCTCTTTCAAGGACTGTAACGCCATATCCCTTCTTTAACAGCAGATATGCAGCCGTTAAACCAGCGACTCCAGCACCTACAACAACAATCTGTTCCTTACCCATCGTTCCCGATAAAAAAACAACAATTATTTATAAAGTTATTGTAAAAATAAATTAACTAAGTTAAAGGGGTAAAATATATAAAGCATAAAATACAATTAAAATAAAAAAGGAGGTGTTAAAATGAAAATGAGCACACTTGATTGGGTAGCATTAATCCTTGTTATCGTTGGTGGTCTAAACTGGGGTTTAGTTGCTTTCAACTTTAATTTGGTCAATGTGATTTTCGGATCAATCCCAATATTAGAAAAAGCAGTGTATGGTCTAGTTGGGTTATCTGCACTATATACAATTTACTTCGCAATAAAGGAGTAAATATTTATTTCAATAGTTTAAGAAAAAATAATTTATTTTTCTTTTTTCCAAAATACCGATAGTAACCAGGCTTTAATTTTATTTTATACCTTATGCGTTTTTTTATTAATTTAATATCAATAATTTTTGGTTTCCAGTTTTTCAGATGATTGATTGAAAATTTGCTTAGATTTAGGTTTTTGCTTGCATGAAAATTTCTTCTTTGCATTTCTTTTTTTACAGACTCAAATCGATTTTTTATATATCCTAGTTTATTCTTAAAAAAAAGCATGTGCCCTTTGCCAAGATGAAAATCATTTGGAATATCTTTAAGCCTGGGATGCTTTCTAATATATCCTAAAAGCATCAAGATTTCATTGTATTCAGCAATAAGGTGTTGGTCCGCTAGCTTTTTTGGATTAATAAGATTTATCCTAACCATAATGAAAAGTAAAACAAAAAACTATATAAACTTGTCTCAAAAAGATAAACTCCAAGGGCCCGTAGCTTAGCGGTATAGCATCGCCTTCGCAAGGCGGGGGTCTCGGGTTCGAATCCCGACGGGTCCATAATGAAACTATTATTTGTCTGCAATCAAGGAAAACATAGAAGCAAGACCGCTGAAGAATTATTCAAAGGCAGATTTGAAACTAAATCCGCAGGAATATATTCTTTAAGGCCATTGACTGAATCAAAGCTATTATGGGCAGATATAATCTTTGTAATGGAAGAAATTCAAAGGTTTGAAATTGGTAATAAATTTCATTCTGTTTATTTAAAGAAAAAAATAATTTCATTGAATATTGAAGATGCCTATCATTATAATCAGCCAGAATTAATAGATCGTTTAAATGAATCAGTTCATCAATTTCTATATAAAAGATAATAATAGAAATTATTTTTCAAGAAGTTTTTTCTCATCAAATTTTCCAAAAAATTCATTTTCAGAACGATCATAGGATTCCAAAGCCTTAATCTCATCTATTCTTTGGAATCTTTTTGAAAAGAGTTCTATATTCTTCCTTGCAGGATTCGAGAAGCAAAAGCGCCTAATTAGTTTTCTTCCAGAATAATAAAAAAGAGGGAAAAGTGCAACAATACCCACTGCCTCAGAAATATAACCTCCAGCAAGTAATTTTAAAGAGATACATCCTACAAGAGTTCCGCATACTCCTCCAGCAACAATCCAATTCTTTGCAGCACTTGCATCCGTATTATAGCTATTATGTATCCTTGAGAAAAAATCATCAAGCTGATCCCTAATTTCAGCAGAATGATATTCTTTGGGTAACGTATTGATAAAATCAGTTAAGTACTTCGCAGGTTTTTGTTTTAAAGGGGCCTTATTATTTCTCCTGAAAGATTCGTAGTCCTCTATCATATCTGTCAAAATTGTTTTATTATTAAGCATTTTAATCCTCCGAAATATTGTTTTGAGGCAAATAACGACGATCTATTTATAAATGTTTTGATTTAAAAGTGATAAAAAATACTTATTTCATAACCTTTTTAAATAAACTTAAGCTTTTACAAGTTCTATGAAAATTGTCTTTTTAACCCAATTCGGTCCGCCAAATATAGGTGGCGATGTAATGCACGTCATGTGGTTAGCAAATGAACTAAAAAAGAAAGGGCATGAAATCCATATATTTTGCTCAAATAAATCAAAAGACAATAAAGAAATTAAAAGATTCACCGAAGTTATTGATGGAATTTACATCCATCGTTTTAGACCTTTTTTCAAAGCGGCAAAGACAACTTTTTTCTGGTCTTTCAAAAAAGAATTATTTAAATTAAAGCCAGATATAATCCATGCGCATTTCTACCGTCAGTATTATGCAACTATTGCACCGAAATATGCCAAACAACTAAAAGCAAAATCCTTTTTGACAACTCACGCTCCATTTGTAGAGAAAGAGCTTAGACCGTTCCATGTAAATCTCTTGGCTTGGATTTATGACAAGATCTTCGGGAAAAGAACTCTTAACGCATACAATAAAATCATAGCAATAAGCGAATGGGAATACCCTTATCTTAAACAATTAGGCATGAATATGGATAAGGTAATCCATCTTAGCAACGGCATCCCAGAATATTTTTTCGAGGCAAAGCATAATAATAAGAAAACAAATAATATCTTCACAGTCTGCCATATTAATCCAATAAAAAATTTAGAGGTTTTAATTCGTGCTGCTCCAATAATAATAAAAGAAAATCCTAAGGTTAAATTTATTATAGCTGGCCCCGCAGATGAAATTTATAAAATGAAATTAGATTCAATGATCGAATCAAATAATCTAAATAATTATTTCATTTTCCCCGGCCCAATTTTTGACCAAAAAAAGAAAATTAAAATGATGCTCAATTCAGATATTTTTGCGATAACAAGTTGGCGTGAAGCCATACCAACAACAATCGTAGAAGCCCAGGCATTGGGAAAGATTACAATAAGTTCAAGAACGCAGGGGGGAAAAGAATTAATCGGCGAAGATCGCGGTTTCTTATTTGATATAAATAACGCTAACCAGTTAGCAGAGAAAGTAAATTACGTTCTTAAGAATCTTAACCTACTAGATAATATTAGAATAAGAGCAAGAAAATATGCGGAAAACAATAATAGTTGGCCAAAAATAGCAGAAAAATTAGAGAAGCTCTACAAGGAATAAATCTCCATAAGCCTTTTAAACACTTGCCATTTAATCAATAAAAAGCATGAAAATAGCACTAATTTCAACATTAACGTATCCCAGCGACCAGGGGCTTAGATACATTTCTAGTTACTTAAGAGATAAATTGAAGCATAAAACAATTATGATCTTTCTACCAATAGAAGAGAATTATAATCTTAATTATTCTGAAAAGACATTAGCTCAATTAAGAGATTTGGTCAAAGATTGTGATTTAATTGGCATTTCAGCTTTCGGCTCAACAAGATTCAGAGCTCAGCAAGTTTTATCCTTCTTGAAGAAAGAAGTTCCTAAAATCCCCCTGATTTGGGGCGGAGTTCATGCTACCCTGTGGCCAGAAGAATGCATTGAATACGCAGACATGGTTTGTATGGGTGAGGGCGAAGAAGCCATAGGTGAATTAGTAATTAAACTAGAAAAACATCAAAATTACTTAGATACCAAAAATTTCGTATTTAAAAAAGATGGAAAGATAATCAAGAATGAATTAAGAAACTTGACTCATGATTTAGATTCATTGCCACCTGCAGATTATGATATAGAAAATCATTATATTATAGATTCTTCAAATAGTATAGTAAAATTTAAAGAGAAAGATTTTGGCGGCCAGATTTTTAATATGACTGTTCGAGGTTGCCCTAATGCATGCACATACTGCATCAATTACGCCTGGCGTTCAAAATACATTGGCAAGGGAAAATTAATCAGAAGGCATTCAGTTGATTATGTAATAAAAGATTTAGCCCGATTAAAAAATAAATATAGATCAATAGGCACAATAGATATGCGTGCAGAAACATTATTTGTCATGCCAATTGAAGAAATACGTGAATTCTGCGATAAATACAAAAAGCAGATTAATTTAAGATTCAAATGCTTAAGTGATCCTCCAACCATGGATTATGAAAAGTTAAAATTATTTGTCGATGCTGGATTGACAGATATAATCATAGGTATCCAAGCAGGCACAGATAGAATCAATTATGAAATTTATAAAAGATTCATAAGTACAAAGCAAGTATTGAAAGCCGCTGAAATCGTTAACAAGTTCAAAGGTAAAGTTGCAGTAATGTATGATATGATTACTTGCAATCCTTATGAAACAGAGCAAGATTTAGTAGATACAATTAAATTGATGAAAAAACTTCCTCCTCCGTTCTTTTTATCAATAAACAACCTAGTCTTCTTTCCAGGCACCGAATTGGAAAAGAGAGCACGTTTAGATGGAATAATTAAAACAGACAAAGATACAGCCGCCGATTTAAATTATTGGGACAGATGGAAGCACATTAAACTTAAGAAAAAAAACGAATATTTAATTTTAATAATTAATTTAATGCGTGGAGTTGCAACCAAGCATCGCTTCGGTGTTATGCCTAGATTTTTATTGAATATCTTAACAACTAAATCATTAATTAAACTCAATCAGAAATATAAACTTCCAACTTATATAGCAGGTAACATCGTTCAGGGTTTTGATTTCTTAAGAGAGAACCTAGCAAAGAAAATTTACAGAAAAATATTGCCCCCTTCATTTAAAAATTGGTATGATAAAATTAGGTATAGAATTTAGTTTCCGCCAGCGTGGTAATACTCGCCCTTCGTAAAGAAGCCCTGCAGCTGATTTAATTTAGCAAGTTTAGGAAATAAATCGCGTTCTAAACTTTTAACATCTTTATCAAAGAAGTTAAAAACATCTTTATTAAAAACATAAACCCCTGCATTAATGATATTAGATCCTGTCTCTTCTTTCTCCTTAAAATCAACAATCATATTTCCGTCTAAAACAGCAGAACCAAATGTATTTGGGTTCTTGGAGCTTATCAAGCCAATAGTTGCAACAGCATTGCTAGCACTATGGAAATCGAGCATTTTCTTAAGTTCAAAATTATTGAAAGTATCACCATTCAATACAACAAAGGAATGTTTAGTTCTATCTTGAATATTGCTCAAAGCTAAAGCAGTTCCGGCTTGTTTCTTCTCTGAAATTAAAGTAACATTAACTCCCTGTATTGCTTTAACTCTTTCTTTCAATAATTCATCTTCTTCAGTTATTAAGAAAAGTTCAGTAATCCCATTTCTAAGCAAAAAATCAACATGTAAATCAATCAGAGACACATTATCCCTAACTTTGTTAAACAAGTGCCCAATATCTCCTTTTTTGATTAACATCACTGCAAAAGCCACGGGCCTTTTCTTTATTGCATCCTTAAGCAACACCTCAATAGCCTGAGATCTAGAAAGTATATGCTGACCATCTATAACTTTGTCTATTTCTTGCAAAGTGCCTTGGTCGATGGATATAGCAATTTTAGCCTTATTCATAAGTCATACTAGGTATGAAAAAGTTTATAAACGTTGTTATTTCCTATAACTTAGCCTTTTAAATAGGGGTATTTTGTAGAAAATTTTAAGCCAGTTATAAACAAAAGTATCATCTGCCCAACAATTGTCTGAGCAGACAGGATGCTCTCTCTTTAGCGTGCTCATTCTGAACTTTTGACATTTGCTGCCATTCCAGATATCCATAAATTTCTTTTCAAAAACATTCCCAAAAAACAACCCCCCATCGCAAAATATCTCGCAGGGAAATAAATTCCCATCCCATGTTACAGATGCGCTATACCAAAGATGATAACAGGGCAAATTGGTCCTATTTTTTGGTTTCATATCGGGATCATTAAGGACATCAATTATAGAATCAACATTGATATCAGATTTTGCATTTTTCTTGAAATCTAATATTTTCTGCAAAAAATCTTTATCAAATTCAAAAGCCCGTCTATCTGCATTTTTATTTTCTCCAATGTCCATCGCAATTGCGCCATTTATTGAATCGACCCCTAACTCTTCTCCAAATTTCAAAAACTCTAATAATTCACCGGTATTTGATTTTTGCATTACAAAGAAAAGATAAATTTCAGTAGGAAAATTATTTTTATTCTTAATCTGCACTAATCTTTTAAGATTTTTAATCACTTGGTCAAAATTTGCGCCCTTTCTTATTGATTCATATATTTTTTTATTCACGGCATCGAGAGATACAGAAACTATCGCAGGTTTAGAATCCAAAAGTTTAATTATATTTTCATCAGTCAAAAGTGTCCCATTTGTATCTAATTTAACAATTGTTCCTCTATCAGAAGCATATTTAATTATTTTGAAGAGTTCAGGATTGAGCAAAGGTTCACCCATCTCAGTTAAATTAATATATTTGGGCCTTACTTCATCGTAAACCTTTCTAAAATTTTTAAAATTTAATAATCCTTGTGGCCTTCTCAATCCCACAGCATGAGGACACATTATACACTTGAGATTGCATACTGCAGAAGATTCTATTTTAAGCCTGAAAGGATATCCTGCTTTTGGCCCGGATCTAAAACAATGGTAAAGGGTATTAGCCCCTCTCAATATTCCTTTAACATTAAAAGATTTCAAAAGCACATGCTTATACAGGCTCATAATAGTTCCCTCGGTTTAAATTTGTAATATTCAGGTAATGGCTGCACTTTAGTGCTGAAAGCCATGCTCATTGCAATAGATTCGAACTCTTTTAGTTTAGGTAAAAATAAAGAGCCGATTTTAATAATAAACAAAACAAATTTCAATGGCAAATGGAGAATTATTCTTTTCTTTTTATACTTCTTTATTAAAAATGAAACAAAATCATTCATAGAAATTTCTTTGCCGCAGATAAAATAAATATTATTAAAATTATCATCTTTAACCGCTTTTACTAATGTAGAAGCAACATCATCCAAATGAACAGGCATAGCATTATTTTTTCCATTTCCAACAATCAAAGAAAAAAATGGAAACATCATTGCCTGATCTGCAACGCTTTTCAGAGCATTAGCATTTTCAGAAAAAACCATCGAGGGTCTAAAAATCAAATATTTAATTCCTGAATTTATTATATATTCTTCAGCTTTCCTTTTTGAAAGTCCATAATCATTCAATATTTTATTCACTGCAGCCATACTGCTAATATAAATAAATTTTGCATCGCATTTTTTCGCATAATCCACAAGTTTCTTTGTTGATTTTGTATTTATTTCAAACATACTTTCATTATGCCCTGCAGCCATATGAATTACCATATCCACCCGGCTAGGTAATTTATTAATAAAATCAGTGGATAAGTCAAGAAGTAGGTCATTACCTTTGCTTCGACCGGCTTTGATTATTTTGTATTGTGGTGGTAAAAGTTCTAAAAATCTTCTGCCAATTAAACCAGTTGCACCAGTCACAAGGAGTGTTTTCATTTCAATTTTTAAACTTTGAGAATATATTTAAACTTAACTGATGGGGCATGGAAATATTTATATATTAGGTATGACTAAGTCATACTTAGATGAAAATATTCATTTTGAAGCTCGGAGCCCTGGGAGATGTTGTTAGAACAACTCCTATTCTTAAGGTTCTTAAAGGAGACATCACCTGGTTTACAAAAGAAAAGCCAGCAGAACTCCTTAAGGGATTAATAGAGATTTCTAATCTTATAACGAACATAGATGAAATTAAGGATAAAAAATTTGATTTGGCCGTCAATTTTGACGATACTGAAGAGGCTTGTTCATTATTTAACCAAGTAGATGCAAAAAAGAAGATAGGGTTCTATTTTGAAAATGGTTATTTAACATGCTCTAAAAGCGCAAGAGAATACTATGCAATGTCTTTAAATGGAGGCAAAGATAAAGACTTATTAAAGAAAAACAATAAAAAATCATATCAAGAATTCATATTCGAAATTGTAGGAAAAAAATTCAAAGGCGAAAAACCATTAATCAATATAACTCCAGAAAAGGGCACATTTATAGGTCTAGAGCCTACTGCAAGTTCAAGATGGCCATTAAAAAAATGGGACAAATATAATGAATTGAAAATCAAATTAGAAAAAGCAGGTTTCAAAGTTATTGTTTTCAAAGAGCACAAAACGCTTAAAGAATACGCCGAAGAGATTAATAAATGCAATATTATAGTTTGCAATGATAGTTTGGCATTGCATATTGCTTCAGCTCTGAACAAAAAAGTAATCGCTTTTTTCGGTCCTACTCCTGCTGCAGAAATTTATGATTATAATTTAATCAAAAAAATTGAAACGCATTTGGATTGCAAAGTGTGTATGAAAAATTCATGCGATAAAAATCCTAATTGCATGAATATTATCTCATTAGAACAAGTTTATAATGAAGTAAGGAGAATGATTCAATGAATTCGCTTCAAAAAGAACTTGAGCAACGGATAATGGAAAGCATTTTAAACAAAGGACTTGATGTTAGTCTTAAAAAAATTAGATTTAAAAAAAAGTGGGGTTTTGAATATTGGCCTGTAAATTCAAAAGAGTATTGTACAAAGTATTTGCTTATGGATATTCAAGGGCAATGCAGCTATCATTTTCATCTTAATAAAGATGAACTTTTCACTATATTTAAAGGCAAGGTGGTAATGATTGTATATGACAAAAATAAAAAAGGATTTAATGAATGGGTTATGTTACCAGGTAATCAGCAACGCATAATCCAAAAAAGGATTCACAGTTTTATTGCGCTAGAAGATAGCATAATAATCGAATCTTCAACTCATCACGAAGATGAAGATAGTTATCGTATAAGGGGAAAGGATTCAAGGAGGATTCCAGATGAAGAATTCAATAAATTATCTGAAAAATATTATTAAAAATTTTAGCTACACAAGTTGTATGGTTGTAGGTGATGTCATGCTTGATGAGTATGTTTGGGGTAAAATGAACGGAGTAACATCAGAAGCTCAGTCTTCACAAGAATTTATAGAGTTAGAACAGGCACATACATTTTATTTAGGCGGAGCAAGTAACGTTGTTGCAAATATCTTTGCACTTGGAGGAAAACCATTATTTTCGGGTGTGACAGGCAACGATGAAAATGGTCAAAAAATTAAAGATCTCTTCTTAGAGTTAAATATTGAATCAGCCGGGATTTTTACCGATAAATCTAGACCCACAACATTAAAGGAAAGATTTATTGCCATTTCGGAAAGAGACAACGAATTACAAATCCTCCGAAGGGCTAGAGAAAGTAAATCCCCAATTAATCACGAAACTGAGTTGAAAATCCTTAATTATACAATTGAAAATATAACTAAATATAAATCAATAATTCTCTCCGATTATGAGAAAGGTGTCCTAGCCAAGGAAGCAAGTGATCTTTGTAAGAAAATGATTAATTATGCAAATGATAATAATATCCCTGTAATAGTTGATCCAAAAACACAATATAAGAAATTTGATGGCGCCTACTTGCTTAAACCAAATAAGGATGAAATCCTAAAGATGACCGGCGAAAATAACGTTGAAAAAGGTGTCGAAAAGATATTCAATGAAACATCAATAAAATATATTGTTGTTACATTAGGCAAAGACGGAATGACATTATTCTCAAGAGAGAAAAAACCATTCCATGTGCCGGCTTATGGCCGTAAAGTCATTGATGTGATTGGTGCAGGAGACACCGTGACAACAATCTTTGGATTAGGTCTTCAAACTGGAGCGTCACTAGAAGACCTCACTTATCTTGCAAGCATTGCTGCGGGAATTGTAGTTGGAAAGAAAGGCACTGCAACAGCATCGCAAAGAGAAATAATTGAATTGCTTGAAAACTATGATATTAAACAAAAAAGAGTTATTAAATAAGATTAGTCTTTTAAAAAAAGAAGAAAAAAAGATAGTCACTACTTCTGGTTGTTTTGACTTGTTACATCCAGGCCATTTAGATTTTTTAAAAAAAGCAAAAAACGAAGGTGACATTCTGATAATTTTGTTGAATAATGATGATTCAATTAAAAAGTTAAAAGGGCCAGAAAGGCCGATAATGAATGAGCAAGATAGAGCTGAATTATTAGATAATTTAAATTGTGTTGATTATGTTCATATTTTTAGCGATGAAAAACCATTGGAATTAATAGCGATGATAATGCCAGATGTTCACGTTAAAGGTGGCTCTTGGGAATGCAAAAATATTGAAGAAGAAGAAAAATTGTTGAACTCTTTTAATTCAAAATTCAAAACATTCGGGATGAAAGACAATCATTCCACTACAAATATAATAAAGAAAATAAAAGGAGAAATAGAAACAAAAATAGGTTTAGATTTAACCAAAATAAAAACAAATTCTATAAGAGAAAGAAAAAGTTTAGTTTCAATAAAAGATTTCGCAAAATTGCCAAAGGGTTCATCCTTTAGTTCTTTCTTAGAATGCCTATCTTCAGTTGGTCAAAGAACAAATGCGGGAAGTGATTTCCTTAATATTATAGAAGCAATAAAAAAAGCTAAAGCAAATAATAAGGCAATAATATGGGCTTTAGGCCCTCATGTCGTAAAATATGGTCTAAGTCCTTTGATAATTGATTTAATGAAGAGAGGTTACATTTCAGCAATAGCTTTTAATGGGGCCGGTGCTATTCATGATTGTGAAATCGGTTTATTCGGGGAAACATCTGAAGAGATGACTGGCCGAATTCACTCCGGGGATTTTGGAATGGCAAAAGAAACAGGTGACTTTCTTAACAATGCCGCAAAATTCGCAGCAAGAGAAGGCAAGGGTTATGGAGCAACAATAGGAGAATTACTTCAAGGATCAGATTTTCAGGAATACAGTATTTTATCTCAAGCTTACAGATTAAAAATACCTATAACCGTTCATGTTGCAATAGGCACAGATATAATTCATATGCATCCAAGCATGGATGGGGCAGCAACAGGAAAAGCGACATATACAGATTTCAAAATTTTAGCAGACAATATCAAGGATATCGGCGTTCACTTGAATATCTGTTCTACCGTTATTTTACCCGAAGTTTTTCTTAAATGTTTAACCATAGCAAAAAACTTAGGTTATAAGCTGGAAGATTTCACAACTTGTACAATAGATCACGAATCAAAATATCGGCCGTTAATGAATGTAGTTAGAAGACCAACAAAAGATTTTGGCACAGGCTATGAACTTTTAGGCCGAGTAGAAATTATTCTGCCCTTATTACATATAGCCCTAATAAATTAATATTTTTTTATTTTAGAAAATAAAAATTGTTTTGCCTTGAATGTGAACTTATTATCCAATAGGGTATTAAAAAATTCTTCTTTATAATTAGATCTCCACAAAAATTTTAGCTGATTATACAGATACAATCCCTGATATTTTAAGTTTGCTTTGTAAAATTCTCGGAATAAAAATTTTGTATCCATATCTGAAACATTAACATCATCCCCAATAACCCCTGAATTGGCCCACTCGAGAAGTGTTTCTCTTTTAGGCACTCTATTATTTTCTAAACAGATTTTATAGTAAGGAGTTCCCGGTAATGGCCGATATAATTGTATCAAATTTTGATCAGCATGTATTTTTTTCATTACATCCAAGGTCATTTTTAATTCTTCCTTGGTCTCAGTTGGATGCCCAAAAATATAGGCATTAGAAACTAAAACCCCCTTGTCTCTAAGCCTTTTAGAAACTTTTACTGCATGTGCCAAGTCTAAAGGTTTCATCATCATTTTCTGCAACCGGGGAGAACCAGATTCAACCCCAAATAATATGCTCTCGCATCCAGCCTTTACGCACTGATCAATAAGTTCATTATTCATGAAATGGAATCTCGAAGATGTGTTCCATTTTAATTTTAATCTATTTTTTATGAAATAATCATTGAATTTTTTTGCATATGTTCCAGAAGAAAGATGCAAATCTCCACCTACTTCTAAGCGGCCAATATTTTTCTTAGTTAAATTTTGTACATATTCAAATTCCTTGATTATTTTCTCAACATCTCTAAGTCTAAAGCAGCCAAGGTATTTATTTACTGTTTCATTTGCATTATGGCAAAATCCGCATTTAAACATGCACCCTCTAGACGCAGCAATAGTTAAAACATTATTTTTCTTGAAAGGAAAGTATCTGTCAATATCTCCAAGTAAATCCCACGCAGGCATGGGTAATTTATTTAAATCAACAAATTTCTTCTGTGGCCCAAATATTTTTATAATTCCATTTTTCTTTATTCCAGAACCTAATGGTTCTTTTTTTGCTCCGTTAAAATAATCAATCAAATCCAATATTGCCAATTCGCCTTCACCAATAACAATTGCGTCAATAAACCCTTCTTTCAATGTAAGTTCAGGCAGGACGGTAGGATGTGGCCCTCCCCAAACAACAATCTTTCTTTGTTCTTTGGCAATCTTGCTCACAACAATCGCTCTTTTGATTATAGGGCTTGTTAGGACTTTTATGCCAATAAAATCATAATCCTGCAAATCAGAAGCAATCTGTTTATCATTCAATCTGCATCCAGAATAGTCTTTTATTGCAACATCATATCCTTTTTCTCTTAGTACTGCCGCAATGCTTAATAGCCCAGAAGGGGGATAAATATCCAATTCTGTTCCAGGCTCTATCAATAAGACTTTCTTTATCATTCTAAAACAAAATTTAGCATTTAATATATAAAGGTTATTAAACAAAAGCTTTAAAAACATCAGCATTAACTCAAAATAAAAATGATTACTGTGATAATAACTGCGTTTAGAGAGCCTAAAACCATAGGTAAGGCTATAGAATGCTTTCTAAAACAGACTTATAAAGCAAATTATGATATTGTAGTCAGCGCTCCAGATCCGGAAACTATAGAGGTTGTAAAAACATTCATGAAGAAGCATAAAAATGTTAAATTATTCAAGGATCCAGGCAAAGGCAAAAGTTATGCATTGAACATGCTCTTTAGATTATATCGTGCAGGTATATTAGTTTTATCAGATGGCGATGTTTTCGTAAACAAAGTTGCATTAGAAGAAATAGCCGAGCTTTTTAAAAATAAAAGCATGGGCTGTGTTTCAGGCCGGCCAGTTTCTATAAGCAGCAGAAAAACAATGATTGGTTATTGGAGTCATTTATTGGCAGATGTTGGGGCTCATGGAATAAGGAAACGGTTATCAAAACAAAAAAAATTTTTGGAATGCTCAGGTTATTTATTTGCATTCAGAGCAGGGGTTATAAAACAAATCCCCCTTGATGTTGCAGAAGATTCAGCTATCCCCTACTTGCTTTGGAAAAAAGGATTTAGAATCAGTTATGCTCCAAAAGCAGAGGTATATGTAAAAAACCCCACAATATTAAATGATTTCATAAAACAAAGAAAAAGAACGGCAGATGCCCACACTAAATTAATAAAATATTTTCCTAAATTTCCAAAAGTAAAATCATTCAAGAATGAGATCAAAGGAATTTTTTGGATTTGGAGTTATCCTCAAACAATAAAAGAATTATGGTGGACATTTCTTTTAGTATTTGTAAGATTATATACTTGGCTGTCATTATTCTTTGATCTAAGATTTAAAAAGAAAGAATATATCGACGGCTGGGACCGCGTGTCAACAGCAAGATAAAAACATTTATATACTAAAAATGTTTAAAAAAAGCTAATGTCTGATGAATTGGAAGCAAAAGTAAGAAAATTCTTTGAAGACAAATATAATGTCTTGCTCGTAAGTTTAATAGTCTTAACATTGATTCTTAGGATCTATCATTTTTGGATAACTAAATCCCAGCCTGTATGGTGGGACGAAGCAGAATATCTTTCGATGGCAAAAAGCATTGCATTTAATGTGCCGTTTGAATGGAGTGCAATGAGGCCGCCATTGATGCCCATATTAGAAGCAATTATCTTTATGCTGGGTTTTACTGAACCTGCATTAAGGTTTATTCTTGAAGTCATTCCGTCTGTAGCTGTAATATATCTGGTATACTATCTCGGCAAGGAAATGTATGATAAACGTATAGGCCTTTTAGCTGCATTAATAACCTCGTTTAATTATGAGATTATATTCAATACAGCAAGACTCCATACAGATATTCCCTCCTTCTTTTTTATTTTATTAGCCTTTATTTTCTTCTGGAAGGGATATGTGAAGAAGGAAAAAGCCTGGTATCTTTGGTTTGCAGGTTTATGTGTAAGTCTTGCATTTATGATAAGGATTCTTTCTCTTTTAGTTATATTTATATTTGCAATTTTTGTTTTTTCAACAGATCATTTAAAACCACTGAAAAACAAAAATATTTGGATTATGTCTGGAGTTTCTTTTTTAGCGGTATTGCCGTATTTAATCTGGGCGCAAATTCACTTCGGAAGTTTTATGGCCTTTACAACAAACACATATGCTAACATAGCCAGTGCCGCGCCTTTATTTTGGTTTGCTCTTGATTTCCCTAAACTCTTTTTAGGGCCGGTATTTTTCATTTTCTTTATAATAGGTTTGTTGCTTTTCTATAAGTTAATCTTAGGCATCGACTTGCTATTTAAAGGCAAAGAAAAAACATTAATAACAGACTATTTTTTATTGCTTACTATATTAATTCCATTGGCATGGTTTATCTTTTATCTTAGGGGTGCAGAGCCAAGATATGCTTTTATATTTGTTCCAGCAATTGGATTTATAGCAGCAAGAGGCATATTAACTATTTACGATGCATTAAAAAAATACAATAAGGAGATTGTTATATTAGTTGTCATCGGTATCGTGGCTTACGGTTGCTATGCAAATTACCAATATGGTGACGCATTAATTAAATATAAGTTGGATTCTTATGGTCAAGTAAAAGATGCAGGCCTTTGGTTAAAAGCAAACACAAATCCAGGTGATAGTATCTATGCGGCTTCAACAACTCAATTAACATACTACAGTGAAAAAGAAATAAATCACTTCTATGTAAAAAATTCTTCTGGGCAATACGTTCAGGATAAAGATCTGCTTCTAAAAGAGATGGAAAAAAACAATGCGAGATATATGGTCTTATCAGGATTCGAACCAGTATTTACTCCGGAATTTGCATTTGATATTCCCTCAGAAATGAGTGATACATGGGAACCAGTCCAGGTTTACTATATTGACGCAGAAAAAACACAGCCAATACTAGTAATATATAAAAATATTAAAATAAGATAAATTAATAAATAATAATATCTAATAAAATAAAGAGGTGGTATCTTAATGAAAAAAATAGTTTATTTATTGGCATTCCTTATTGTTTTATCAACAGTTTCAGCCGCAACGGTGAGTATACTTTCACCAAAAACAGGGTTTCAGACAGAAGCAGAGTCTGTTGATCTTTGCATAAGCGGAGATTCTGGAACTTATACTTATACAATGAGGCAAAAGATAGGCACAGAATTTGTTGATCTAGTCAAAGATCAGCCAATTTCAAATTCAGACCTGGAAGACTGCATGGTAAATATTCCCTTTCCAGAAGGTATCTGCAATGAAAAAGTAATTATTCAAATTAAACTAGATACAAACTCAAGCGGAAAAACTGCAGATACGCTTACTATAGTAAAAAATTGCAGTATTCAAGCTGTTGAAGCTTCAAATCCGAAAGTAACCCCAAATGTTGATTTCATAAAGATAGAGAATTATAAGAACGATATAAGTAAAGGTGAATTATTAAAAATAAATTTAGAAATTGAAAATAAAGATACCGTGAAGAAAACGTATGTAATCAAAGTAAAGGATATAAGTGCTTGGGCTGATTTCAAGCTTGAAAAAGAGTCTATCTCAGTTGAACCAAGCAGCAAAGCAAATGTATTGCTTTATGTTAAAGTAAGAGATGCGGCACCTGCTGATTTGTTCGGTTTAGATATAGACTTGGAAACCAACTCTCAAAAAGTCAGCGAAGCAAGCACATATTTTAATATTGGTGCTTCCACTGCAGAAGTCGATGCCAATCTTTTGAAAGAATATGAAGATTTAAGTAAAAAAATCGAGCCAATAACAGAAACAAATGCGAATATTGGATCACAAACAAATACAGAAAATAAAGGTTTTTTCTCAAAGATTATAAATTGGTTTAAGAACTTTTTTTAAATTTTTTATTTTATTAAATATATTAGCGCTACTATTAGTGGCTGGTGCAATAGATATATAAGTAAAGAATGTCTGCCCAAAAATCCTATGAATTTTGTCTGTCTTGAAAAATCAAATAGTTTAAATCTTCTTTCATTTTTAAAATAAAGAAAATTTCCTAAAGCAATTCCAAAAAGCACAACTCCTAGCCAAGGCAGCAACGGAAAGTAATCAAGAGAGTAAAATTCGTTAGGTAAAAAACCAAGCCAAAATAGCCAATTAAAATCAAAAGTTCTTGTTTTAAGATAATAACCTAGGCTTAAGATTATAAATCCTAAAACAACATTAACAAAACGGTATCTTACCAATGGATAAGTTACTATCATCGAAACTCCAATCATGTGCAAGATTCCAAATTTTACATAACCCTCGCCTATGAATAAATATGTAGCTGCAGTTACAATCATTCCGCAAAGAAATATCTCAATTCCTCTTTTTGCATAGCCATAAAATTGTCTATTATTTAAATATTTTAAGGTCATAGATACACCAACTAATAAAATAAATAAGAAGGCAGTAATTCTTGCAAAATGTTTCCAGAAGCCAAAATCAACGTTTATAGTATAAATTCCAAAGTAATTTAAGTCAAATAGCAAATGAAAAATAACCATCATCACAATTGCAATGCCTCTAAAGAAATCAATTTCCCATAGCCGATTTTTCATTTTATACAAATGCAAATATTATTGTCTTCCTGAGTTTTTCGTCTTCAATGCATGAAGGGCAGTCTAAATACCAAAAATAAATCCCTTTCGTTTCATAGCCCCTCTTCATTACAAAGTCTTTCAAAAAATCCAATGAAGTCGGTATATCATCCAATGATCCAATGTGTACCTTAGAAAATCCATGCGCATTTTCCACAACAACTAAATTACTGTCGCTTTCATTAGGGTTTTTTATATCCAATAAAAGTTCACCCCCGAAGGTGCCATCTTTTTGAAGAAGAAAGTCGCCTTTTTCATATCCTTGGATTTTTGCATTTTCATATAATTTGCTCATACAATTATAAAGAAACATAGGTTTATGAAAAAAAAGTCGGGCTTTAGAATGTAAAAAAAACTTTTTCCTAAATCTAAATTCCCGCATGTCCCATTTTTCTAAGTCCACCTTAGGGCACTCGCAAATCATAGCATAGCATAAGAAATATATTATTTAAAAGCTTTTCGATAGTCACAAACAAACATTTTAACAGCACGTTCAAGAGGTATTCCTTTGAAGCCAAACTTCTTTATTTTGTCATTTCTTAGTCCTGAATTTTCAGGCCTTTTTACATCAGGAAATATATGATTTCCGGATTTAGCTTCAATTCGGTCTTGCTCGTATCCAAATTCTAGGGCAATCATTTTTGCAAAATCAAACATAGAAATAGTATTATCTCCTGCAATATGATATATTCCATTTGCATCATTTTTCAAAAGCAATTCAATTCCCTTGCAAATATCTTCTATATATGTAGGGGTTGTTATCATATCATCTGCAGCATTAATCTTTTTAAAACCAGAAATGTCTTCAAGAATAACTTTAGGAAAACAGGGTTTTTGAGAATGGATAAAGGGAGAAGAGACCCTTACAACAAGAGTATTCTTATTGCTTGCCAATACATATCTTTCAGCTTCAAGTTTTGATTCACCATAATAATTAACCGGATTTTCTGCCCTATCGTCTTCAGAGTAAGGCCCATTTTTTCCATCAAATACGTAATTTGTTGAAATAAAAATAAACTTGCAGTCCTTACCCATCGCATCAAGCAAATATTTTGTTGCATAAAAATTCCTTTGATATGCCCGGTTGGTTATCGAATCTTTTCCATGCTCCCGATATTTTTCACATGCATCGACGTCTGTCATAGCTGCAGTATGTATTATCAAGTTCAGCTTATGCTTCTTAGTAAATTCTAAAGAATGATTCAGTATAAAATCAACCCTGTGTTTATTAGTTATATCCATGAATATATCACATCCGTCCGCACGGGAATTTTCATATCTTGTTGCAAATATATTATATAAAAGATTGTGATCTTCATCTTCTTGTTTAGAAAGATAGTTTCTCAGTTGTAATCCAATTAAACCAGTTCCTCCTGTAATCAATATATTCATCATACCGTTTTTCATGCAAAACTTACTTTTAAACTTTATGGTACATCAATTTTTTCCGAAAGTAGCTTTTAATATAAGATTCTTAGAAAGTTTAATTAAATATTTAAAATCCTCAAACGAACGAATTTTATTGAGATACATATAATAGAAGTTAATGGGATTTAATGATCGGATAAATTGGGCAATTATAAATTCCTTTTCTATGCCTGCTCTTATCCTTCTAAGATCATTTGCGCTGAAATATTTTGTATTATACGCTGTAACATTAACAGAACTTTTCTTGATTTCTTTCAATAGCCCCTCTTTTTTGTAGATTTCGTACATTCTTGTTCCTGCATACGGCTGAGCAACGTAAAACAAAGCAAAATCAACCCCTGAATCCTTTGCAAAATCTGCTGTTCTGCGTATAGACTTCATTGTTTCGTAAGGGAAGCCTATAATAAAAGTAGAATAAGTCCATATCCCTAATTTTTGGCATATTTTGATGATATTCTTTGCAAATTCATGATTTATCGGCTTTCCTATGAATTTTAATGTCTCTTTATCTCCAGATTCAATCCCAAATGTAGCCATATAATAGCCAGATCTCTTCATGAGCCTTAAAACTTCTTCATCTAAGGTCCATATAGCAATGCCATTAGGTGTGTTCCACTTTATGTTTATTTTCCGCCTTATAATCTCATTACATATTTCCATTAGTCGATTTTTACTCCATGAAATATTATCATCCTGCATTCTGATTTGTTTTACACCATAATTCTTTACAAGGAATTCAATCTCATCAACAACATTTTTTGCGCTTCGTTCTCTCCATGTACGTCCCCAGATTGTCTGCACGGAACAGAAAACACAGTTCATAGGGCAACCTCTTGAAGTGATAATATCCGCACATGGGCTCCTCATGGCCCAATGGGAGTTATGGAAATGTTCAAAATATTTGTGCATAGGCATTAAGTGGTATGCTGGCATCGGTAGGACATCTAAATCTTTAATCAGGGGCCTTCTTGGATTGATTTTTATTTCATTTTTCACTTTAATGGCAGTACCAATTATATTTTTCATTGATTTTCCATTAAAAAAGTTCTCGCAAATCTCATAAAAAGTTAATTCGCCTTCTCCAATTACGGCAATATCTACATCCCCATTACTTAATACAGACCGGGGATTTGCAGAAGTATGCGCCCCACCAAAAACAACAAAAATATTCTTATTGCATTTTTTTACAATTTCTGCAATTTTCATCGCATCAATTTCATGGGTAGTATAGGCACAATGAATACCAACAATACCTGGATTGAATTTTTTTATTATATTAGCAATCTCTTTTTGTGTCATACCATACTCATAAAAGCCATTAGATATTGGCCTCTTTTTTTTATATTCAGACATTCCGTCAATAACTTTTACCTCATAGCCTTTGCTTTCAACATAAGCTGCGAGGTATGATATTCCTAAAGGTATCTTAATAAGATCAATATCTGCCTTCTCACTTCCACTTAAAGGTGGATTAATCAGCAAAATTTTAGGTTTTTTCATTGTAAGATTATTTTATGTGTTTGATATTTAAATGTTTCTAACTTCGTTTAAACAAGAATCTATTGGTGAATCCAATTCCTTCGGGGGTAATAACAACCCCTATGATATAAATCAGGGTTATTAAAAACATGCCCCATGGATGCATTAACCATGCTATTTCCCGATCTTTAATTGCATGTTTAACTGCAACAAGCATATTTGGCAGAATCAGCAGATTAAATAGAATATATTTCCAAAAGACCAATTTTTCATTCTCATTTTTAGGCAGCCAACTGTATCCCCTATTTGAAGTATTAAACGCAAGGTAATAATATCCCCAATAAACCCTTTTATTCAAAAACTTAAAAAAACCTGTTGCCGTATAATGATGCAGTCTTGGTTTAAAAGGGATGGCTAATTTATTTTTTCCTAATTTCGATAATCTTGCAAGCACCTCTACATCTTGATCATAGCCTCCAATGGCATCAAAATCTGATTTTCTGTAGACATATCCGTTATTTCCAGCACAAATTTGGTTTTCTGAATCCATATAATAAATATAATATCCCTGTTTTTTCTCCAATGGTTTGTCAAGCAAGCCTAAGGCCATCTTCCCTTCTAATGAGCGATAAACTGCAAACGGATCAGTGCCTACTAAACTCAAATATCTATTAGTTAATGAATCTGATTTAACAACGGCCAATTGCGAACCAGAAACAGCAATAGTTGAATCATCAAAAAAAGGTTGTAGCATTCCCTTCAGCCAGTCATTGCCGATAAGAAAGTTATCCTGGTCAACAAGCACTATAAACTCTCCTGTTGCAGCATTAACTCCCTGATATTTTCCCATATACTTCCCCTCTTGGACTTTATACTTGTTGTGCAGAAGTTTAACGGGATATTTATCAGCCAATTTTAAAGTTCCATCGGTAGACCCGCCATCTACCATCACAACTTCTAATTTATCCTTTGGATAGTCTTGATTATAGATTGTATTAAGACATTTATCTAAATCTCTCTTTCCATTGTATGTTGCAATTACAAAGCTTACATTAGGAAGATTCATTTTACTTTCGGTGGCTCCCTAACGACCATCATTGCTCTGCCAGTCAAAAAAATCAGAGCCATTAAAATAAAAACCAACAAACTTATAGGTATAGATATGGCTATCTTCCACAACAAAGCAGATTGTGCAAAAGGAACATAAACATAGAATCCTATTCCGACTACCGAAATTATACACAGCAAAAATCCCCAAATTTTTCTTAATTCCATTTTATCCTCCCATTCATAAAAAACATTAATTAAATTTTTAAACCTTATGCAATTTTTATCTCAAACAAGGATTAACCCTGCCAAAAATCCGATTCCGTAAGAGAACTGCATAATTAACATTGCCAACATAGTCAAAGGCACTTCTTCAAATTCAGCCGATTCTCTAACGCTTTCAAATAGCAATAGCAAAAAGTAAAGTGATAGTGCAACAAGATATAATAAAAAGACTATTGGGAAGAATAAAGATAATATTGCCCCACCTATGAATCCCAGCACAAAAACTCCCGGAGTAAGATAGTGCAGGGAACTCATTTTATCTTTTTTGAATAATCTTGCCTTGAATAGTCCGTAAAGATAAAATTGTTTGATAAAAGGCTTGAATAAAACCCTTCTGTGATGATAAACTTTCACATCTGGAGAATAATATATTTTCTTTCCAATTGCCAAAATGTCTGTGCAGAGCTTTGCATCCTCTCCTGTAGGTTGTGAGTCATCAAATCCGCCAACCTTATCCATCGCCTCTTTTTCTACAATGAGGTTGCATGTAGGCAGTTCATTTACATAATGCGCTTCAACAACTTTATGTCTTATGAATCCCTTTCCATAGCATAATTTGCTTTGCATGGCATTTCCAGTGACCCTTTGCAGTATTGGATCTTCTCTTGGTGTCAGATTTGGGCCACCAACAGCACCGACATTTTTTCGTTTTTCAAAAGTTTCAACTGCATTTTTTAGCCAATCTTTAACAGGATATGCATCATCATCAACAAAAGCATAATATTTTGTTTTAGGATTGCAAATAGAAAGGCTGATGTTTCTTTTTTGAGGAATAGTTAATTTTCCCTTAGCAAAAGTATCGGATATCCCTGTAGGTTTAATTGCAGTTATTTTTTTATTTTTGAGAATAGGATGTGAAATCTTTTCATCTGGACAAAGAACAATTTCATAATTGTCATAGTTTAATTGAATGCATTTTTTTATACATGTTAGTGTATAATCATCCAACTTTCTAAACACCAAGGCGATTGATATTAAAGGTTTCATTTTCCAAAGACATTAAATTTTACAAAATCATGCATTATCACGATAAATTTAAATGGGGAATACAGCAATCTTAATCTTACAACGGATAAAAACATATTGGGAATAGCTTTTTTTGCATTAAGTTTTGATCCTTCCTGATCATTCCATTCAGTAGGGTATTCGATTACTCTGAATTTATTTCTCTTCATATGGTACAAAATATCAATATCAAATGCCCATCTTGTAAGGCCCAAATAAGGGTAGATTTTCTTCACCGCTCTTTTAGTAAACAGCTTAGCCCCACATTGAGTATCCGTGTAATGAAAGAAGAAGTTTAACTTTACAAACAGATTAAATCCCCTGCTAAAGAATCTTCTTAAAAAAGGCTGTTTTTGCCCTATCTTAGACCCATCAAGCCATCTTGAAGCAATTATACCTTGATTACCCCCAATATTTTTAACGAGCTCAAAAAAGGCCTTTGGGGGCGTTGCGCAGTCGGCATCAACAAAACCGATAAAATCTCCCTCAACAAGTTTAAATCCCTCTATTATCGCTCCGCCTTTGCCTATAGCTTCCTTATAATTCTTGAATCGGATATTATCAAATTTATTAGCATAATCTTTGACAATCTCTAGGGTATTGTCTTTACAACCATTGAGTATAACAAAAATTTCATAATCTGGATAATGCTCATCAAAAAAGGCAGAATATCGCTCCAGAGTAGGCCCTATTCGCTTCTCTTCGTTATATGCCGGCATTATTATCGATAATTTGACCATTTAAGCAAAAATAGAAAGAAAATCATTAATAAACCTTATGGAATTAGTTTTAATACATGCCACTTTCTGCTACCTTATCAAATAATTTTAAAGATCCTTTTGGGTCCATGTTTTTAACTTCAAAATACCATTCCCACCCAAAATAATGAGGCTTAAAAAAGGTAAAAAATCGATTAGAAAAAAATCGGACAAATTTGCCTATTCTGAGGCTTGTATCTTTTTTGCTTTTATCCAATTCTATCCTGCGTAAAAATCCAGAGTAAAATCCGTAAAAAGGAGGGCACACACCATAAGATTTCATACGAATGATTTTAAATCCATTATTTTCAAGATAATTTCTAAAACCCCTATATCTGAAAAGATAAGGATAAATAAATGGGTGTTCATTTCTATAATTTGGTGCAGTAATCAGGCAAATTCCCTCTTTTCTCAAAACCCTTTGTATCTCATTGATTGCTTTTTGTGGGTTCATAAGGTGTTCAATTGTCCCAATCATCAGCACATAATCAAAAACTCCTGTTTTAAAAGGCAGTCTTTGTTCACTGATATCTACTTTAAAAACTTTTAGGCCTTTTCTTTTTGCAATTTTAATTCCGCTATCAGAAACATCAGCACCATAAACCTCGTTAGTTTTCATAAGAAATTCAATCATCCCTCCACTTCCGCAGCCTATTTCAAGTATTCTTTTGTTTTTTACATTACTAAGAAATGTTTCAATTGCCCATTTGTGTCGAATAATTGTTTTAGGGTAATCTTCTGTATAATAATCATTATATGCTTCTATCATATTAATAAAAAAACAAGATTTTGTATATAAAACTTTCCATTAGAATCCTAAAAATTTCTTGAGCAAAGGCAGATAATCTTTTATCTTATGCGAAGCAAAAATTGGGTGTTTTATAGAATATACCATTAGCCCCGTTCGTAATTTTGATAAGTACTTTGAAGTAATATTTTTCATTTCTTCTCTGCTGAATTCATCTGTATTAAACAGAGGTTCTCCATATATCTGCGTGCATGAAGATAACTCTTTATCAGACAGATTTTCATTGATATATCCTTTATCAACGCAGATATTGTAGAGTTCAGTCCCATACAAAGGTGTAGCAACCAATAAGCAGGGTAATACGTCATACTCCTTCAATAAATGGATAGCTAAATCCACTGTCTCTTGTATCTCTTCCAGCTTCTCACCAGGGAAACCAATAACATAGAATGCACTTATCCTAATTTTTAATTCCTTGCAGTATTTTACAATTTTCAACATATAATCTAAAGATGTGCCCTTGCGGATGACATCATTTAAGACTCTTTGATTTCCAGATTCAATAGCTAAAGTAAGCTTTTGACATCCTGCCGCCTTGATTTTTCTTAGAAGATTAAAATCCAATGTGTCTGCCCTTATGCCATTTGGAGTGTCCCATTTTATTTTCAGTTTATTTGAAATAATCTGGTCCAAAATGCCTTCGAATCTTTCTCTATTCAGGGAGATATTATCGTCTTCAAAATGAAAATTAGTAATCTTATAATTATCAATTAAAAATTTGATGTTTTTTATTACATATTCAGGAGAATGATATCTATATTTTCTGCCCATATGTAGTTTTATTGAGCAGAAAACACAGCCGTAGGGGCAGCCCCTTGAAGTGATAATAGAAATGGAATTGCCCCCCATTTTTCCACAATCTCTATAAAGATATTTATGTTTTAAATATTCATTGACATCAACTAAATCATATGCGGGCAATAGCAGCTCATCAAGATCATCAATGAATTCTCTTCTAATCAATTTTGATTTTAAAGAAGCTAATCCTTTAATACCATCAGCATTAGGAAATTTCTGGATAAACTCTCTGAACGTTTTCTCGCCTTCTCCAACAACACAATAATCGCAATATTCTTTTTTAAGAAGAGAATCGTACCTTATTGTCGTATCTGGGCCCCCAAAGACAATAACTATCTTTGGGTTGACTTCTCTACAAATTTGACTAATCTCCTTAGCATTATCCGATTGAGCGGAAAAAGGCGTTGAAACACCAACAATATCCGGCTTAAATTCGTTTATTGCATTTCTAATCTTTTCCAAAGGTGTACCATATGTAATATAATTTTCACTTGTATTAATCTCAAAATCTTTCACTAAACAATCAAATATTTTAACCGTGCAGATATCCCGAATAGACGCCGCAATAGAAAGTATTCCCAACGGAAAATGTACACTGAATCCTGCAGACTTATCATAATACTTCTGAGGCGGATTAAAAAGCATAACTCGTACCATTTCGCATTAACTTTAAGACAAATCATTTATAAAATTATCGTTCTAATTTTCAAAATTTAGTTCTCTTGGCTTTAATGTGTATAAAACAAGGCTAAAAAACATTACAAGCATCATTAGGGTTATAATTTCAATTACTTGGAATATCGAATTATGTCTCAAAATAATGATTAAAAAAGTTATAACCGTAAATATTGCAACAATAAATCCAACCTTGACTCTATTAAGAGACATATTATAATACATTAAAACGTTATTCAGGGATAAAAGCATCATGCCTATTGCAAAGAACCATAGGTGAAAATCCGCAATCTGCAAATATTCTGACCCAAATAATAATCCTACAATAAATTTAGGTGCAAAAATATAAAAGGCCAACACAATAATTGAAAACGCCATTACAAAAAATAGCGAGTCTTTCAAAAGTTTTGTGCTTTTTTCTTTGTCAATTTTTACTTCAGATATTTTTGGGAACATTACCTGAACAAAAGATTGTGATCCGAAATAGACTATCTTTGCAAGAGTTGCAACTGCGACATAAAGTCCGGCATCTAGCGCAGAAAAATAATGCTTTACAAGAATCACATCAAAAGAGAATAATAATATCACCGACAAATTAATCATAAGCATTGGAATAGAGAATAAATATATTGATTTCCTTTCGGTTATATCCTCAGCAGTGTAATTAAATAGTTTTCTTAGTGAAAAAACAGCCCAGGTAATCATAATTAAAGTGGGTAAAAGCAAAGCAAGTATCGCCCCATTAACTCCAAAAAATAGAAATGATATCAACAAAATTGCAAGAGAAAATTTAAGCAATGCTTCAAAAGACATATTCCAACCTAAAGCACTAAAGTGTTGAGTGCCCTGTAATATTCCCCTTAGTGAAGCCAAAGGCCCGATAGTAACAATCAATCCCGCCAGTATTATTAAAGGCACAGAAGACTCTATGTTCAGAAACTCTTTTATCCAAGGTATGGCAAAAACAAAGAGTATTGCAACAAAAAAACTATAATAGAAAAATTTTGTAAAAGATTTTACAAACAGGGTTTTAATTTTTCCAAATTCCCTCTTTGCCTTGAATTCGGCAACAAATTTAGTTACAGTTGATTGTATTGTGCTTCCAAAAATAGTAAATATATATAGCAAAGATAAAAGTGCGCCAACAATACCATACTTTTCAGGGCCCAATGCTCTGCCCAAAAAGAAATGATATCCGTAATTAAAAAGATTAGTTATGCCAAAAGCAATAAATAATATCACCGAGTCTCTAAAAAATTTATTCTCCTTTAAAAAATTTTTCAATATCATATTAAAAGCACTAATCCTGCTAAAGCAATTTCAAAAAGATAGAGTAAATAGACTGCGGATCTTTCTTTTTTTGTAAATATCAACGCCACATGTGTCAATGAAGAAATTCTGCTTGGTGACAGGAGATTGCCATTTTTTTGCGGTATCCCATAAGATTGTCCCTTAAACTTAGTCCTCGCTTTCAAAATAAATTCAATAAAATAAGGTATAAACAAAATCAAGGCCATCCTCTCAAGGTTTCCAAATATCGCAACGCAGGCTATCAATGCGCCTAAGGCATAAGTTAGTGTATCTCCAGGAAATATTTTTGCAGGAAAATGATTGAAAAAGTAAAAAGGTAATAATGCAAAAAGCATAACTAAACATATCATAGCAACCCACCCTTGATTTGTCATAAATGCTTTAAGTCCTAATGCCGTTAAAATTATCATTCCCATCCCAGCCTCTAATCCATTAAGCCCTGCGAGCATATTATACGCATTTGAAGCGCCGATTATCGCAATAGGAACAAAAACGAGGGGATATACCAATCCAAAATCAACATTGCCTAAAAAAGGCAAGTAAATAATCGAGTGCCCTGCATTAACAACCATTATAGGCAAAGCCGCCAGTAAGGTTAATATTGGTTTTTCCCTCTGTCTTAATCCAATTTTCCATCCAAGAACATCATCAACAAAACCGACTATTGCTGCAATTAAAATACAAGCAACTAATGCCATCAGCTCCAAACTGAATGATGCATCAGAAAAATAAAATGTTCTCAGGGCAACATACATCAAAATCCCAGCAATAAAACCTGTAAGAACGGGTATGCCTCCAACTTCCGCAACATTTGTATCATAGGACTTATTAATGTCCTTGCCAAAAAGTCCAGACTTTTTTGCTCTATGTATCCAGCTGGGAATAATAAACAAGGAAATAAAAAAACTAAATATAAAACAGATTATAAGTACTGGCTCCATATTACCTTATTACTTTCGTAACTCCTTCGGCAACAATATCTTGATATGCCTGAGCCATCCCTTCATTGCTTAGGTATTTTTGATATTCTAAATCTTTAGTAATATTATTTGGATAATGAACCTCCCAAATCTTTATAGGCCCTATAATTCGACCATTATATATTGCTATTGGCATTCCAGATTCGTCGCTGTAAGCTAATTTAAAGTTTTCAGATTCTCTGCCAAATAAATAAAGTTTGGTAAATAAGCTGTCATATACATCTTTAGACAAATACATTAGTGCTCCAAGTGGATCCATTTGATTACTTTGTATAACGGGAGTTATCCTTAAACATCCGCCTAATCCTTCGCCTTCAAAATTGTATTCCTTATTATCAAAATATATGCAATTCATTGGAACTTGAATCTGCTGATTCTGATAATATAAAAAAGCCGATGGCTGCTCAAAGATTACTGTTTCTTCAGAATTATTATCTTTCAAAACAGTTTCTTTATAATAAGGTATTGCGAAACCTATAACTCCGGTAGAAAGAGCAGGATATATTTTATCCTGAAAGATAAAATCATCATCTAATGCTGATCCGCCAGTGTATATCATTACAGTTTCATTTCTTGTTTCTCTTGTCTGCTCAGGATTTAAAGCAAATGTGGATATCCATGAATATCTGTCATTGTTTTTATCCGCGCCAATTGAAGAAAATGCAGGATATTTTCCGATTTCATCACTTACTATTAAGGCATGAGTTACATTATGGTTGATAAAAAACTTCAACGCCTCTTCTTCAGACGTTGCCGTCAGGAAATGCCTCCCCATAAAATAGTTCAATGGGTAGAACAAATTTCCTCCATCAGTTACAGTTGCTCTATTAAAACCAGATTGAACCCAATATCCATAATCCCACCAGTGCGCAAATATTGCATTTTCAGGCGTGTTATTTTGTGCCCAGTTTCCTGCTGCTTGCCATTGCGGATTATAACTTGGGCCCATATATTTTGCAGAATTGATGCTGTTTGAAGAATAAGAAACGATTATTCCCCTGCAGTCTTGAACAGAGCATAAATTAATAGGCATCAAAAGCAATAGTAATAATATGGCAAAAACCCCATATTTCACATTACTATCCTCAAATTTGTATTCAAAAAAGATCCAAATTATAAAATAAGCTGCGAGTATTGCGGTTGCAGGTGCAAAGGTATAAAATAATCTTATCGCACTTCTTGCACCTATGATATTGAAAAAGAAATACGCAAAAATTAAAACAGAGACAGGATTAAGATTAAACACTTCGTCAATATTTTTATTTTTTCTATAAAGACTTACATACCCCAATATAATCAAGGCAGCAAATGCAACCAATGATCCAATATAAGTTACATGTGATAGAGTTGACACCCCATCAAAAATACTTCCAGGTTTATATCTGCTCATACTGAACATTAAAATAAAAGTTGTATAAGCAACGGTCAACCAGAATTTTTCCTTAAGATTTATCACATTTTTATAAAATAACAGCACAGAACCTGCAAAAAATAGACTAATATATATCCAGCCCATATCCCCTACCCAATTTATGAAGTAAGGTTGATTAGATTCCGCAACTGTCAAAGCCCATCTAGTTGTACCAAAAGGTTCAACTAAATTAGTAAAAATTTGATTCATTTGCCTTAAAATGCCTTCTGGACCTAAAATAAAAGTCATGCCTAAAAAGGCCACACAAAGAGACAGCCCCATAGTTGCAACACCAAGGGGATATTTATCTTTTATTTTTTCTTTAATTTTAAACGTGTCAATATTCAGTAAAAAGTAATGTACTCCGCAGGCTAAAACAGAAAATAAGGCGATAGCAGAAGTTACAAAAACAAAAAATAATCTTATGTAATATGTTTCAGGATTTCCAATAATCATTAGTAACATTGTCAATATTATGGCAATGCAATGGCCTATCATATCAAAAGTGCTTGCCCTATTGAAAAACAGCATTATAAGCATATAACAAGCCAAAGTCAGGAACATAAAGTTTATGCCACCCCATACAAGGCCCATAATACCCGTTGACAATCCACACAAAATACCGTGAATAACTTTCCATTTATTATCCTCAGCTTTGATTATTGATGCGTAAAAATAAAGCGAAGCAAACATAAATATCGTTGCAAAGGCTTCTTTGTCAGAAACTCCAGCCATAGTCCTATAAAGAAAAGCAGGAATAATCGTCAGCAAAAACGATGAAAGCAATGCAACTTTTGTATTGAATATTTTTCTTACGAATAAGAAAAAGAAAACTAATGCAATCACAAAGGCTATTGGTGGATACAATATTGCCGAATGTTCTATAGTAACTGGGCCCGGATAAGGATACAAATGTATACTATCCAGGAAGGCTAAAAATTTATAAAGATAAGCCATAGCATAGGATAATATTCTGAACTCACCCATACTATCAAAACCTATTGGAAAATAGCGCATTGTATCAACAATCATTAGTTTACCATGTTCTGCAATATATTTAGCAAGCCTCAAGAAAATATATGAGTCCACATCAGGAATGTATTTCCAATTGAGTATTCCTAAGTTCTGCGTTCTTATATAATATCCGAACCAGGCAATTACAGCAAATACTAGATAGATTAATTTATTTTTATACTTCTTTAAAAATGATACAACCTCAGCTTTCCTTTGCTCAATTTCATCCATCTAAATTCCCCCTATCCAACGATTCGAGGTGTTACAAATACCTCAACCAATGCTGCAAAAACCAGTATCAGCACGGCCACAAATATCAAATTAAAAGAATCAAACATTACCTCTTTAAATTTCTTTTGCTCCACTTGGTGCTTTATCATAGCCATGGATATCAATCCACCGGCTAAACCCCCAATAAAATAGGCCAAAATCTCAAATATACCATGTGTCATATACCTTAGAACACTTAATGAAAAAACCTGAAAGTACAGCCCTAAATTATAATATCCCAATTCTGCAGCATAAGTGCTTATATTATTTCTTATGAACATGCCCATAGCTGCGGAAATAACGGAAGCATTCCAAGTTAATACAAAAATCGCTCCCGCCCCATAGAAAAATGAGAAAAATACACAGAAGAATAGTACCTTCATATTATTTTCTATTATCGGCAGCAAATAAGCAGGAGATATGGCGTTAGTAGCAAGATTTGCATTAATTGATTTAATAGTATTTATCTGTGAATCAAAAACATTCAATGCAACATCTGATGGGAGCAGAACAAACCACAGAGTCATGACTATCACAAAACCAACAAACAAAAACATTAAATATGAAATTATAAATCTATGTTTTTTTAACAGGGATAATTCATCTACTGCCTCCTTGCTTTCTTCTCTTATTATTGCACTATGTAGCAAAGGTATGCACGCCAAAACCGTCAAAAAAACCATAACCAAACTAGCCTCAGACATAAAGACCCACATTGCAATCAATAAAGCTACTGAAGCATACAACCCGCCTATGAAAAGTAATTCCCAAGGTTTCCTTTCAGCCTTCTTCGGTGATATAAGTAGTTCTAAAACCATTAGACATGATATTGGTTTATGTATTTAAAAATGTTTTGCTAAACCAAATAAAAAACTACTTAGGGGTTATTGATTTTTTGTCGAAATAATAACTCAAAAAGAAGCAATATCTAGTATAATTGCAGTTTTTACATATCGCCTAGCTTTATCGAATGAATGCAAAGGTTGCTCATATTTGAATATCTCGCAAATTTGCAGGTGATTATCTTAAGCTAATCGTTAGGTAAATATTTAAACTTTAATTGTTTTTATATCTCTTTATGAGAACTGCGATTATTGACTGTTACACAGATGAGCCTGCAGGTTTGGGTGTTCCTCCTTACTTGGGCGTGTACCCTCGCTATATATATGGTTCCTTGGAAGGCGAGAAATATTATTTGACCATTGATGACCTTAGATTATGGTGGCAGTATCGCTCCAAAATCCCTTCAGAAGGACGCAAGACAAATATTTATATTAAAAATCTAACCAAAAATTATCCCTCTGTAGAAAATATTTTAAACAGTAGTAATCGCATTGTGGTTATTCTTGGTGTGCATACTCCTGGCAAGTACCTATCTGCAGTTCCAGGAACTATTGAAGAAATAATCCCCATATTAAAAAAATTTAAAGCTAAAAAGATTCTAACTGGTCCTGCAGCTTCTGAATTTGGTTCTGAATTAGAGGGTGGAAAAAAAGTTTCAAAAAAATTCAATGAACTAATAAATCAGCACTTTGATTATATAATTCATAGTGATTTTGATGATAGTTTAGAAGAAATTGAACGCGATTATTCCCAACTTAAAAGCATCGCAATTAAGGGCACCGAAATAGTGAAGCAGATTCCTTACGAGATTATTGCTGAGATTGAGACTTCCAGAGGATGCTCTTATGGTCAATGCTCTTTCTGCACTGATGCTTTAAAATACTGCTTTGAATCAAGAAAGCCAGAAGAGGTAAAATTTGAAATTGATGCATTAAAATGCTTAGGAGTTCAAAATATTCGTTTGGGCAAACAGTCATGTTTCTATTCTTATCCGGGGAATATTAAATTATTGAAATCTCTTTCTGGTTTTAAAGTTCTTCACATTGACAACGTAAACCCTGTCAAAGTTCTTGGTAAAAAAGGAGAAGAAATTACAAAAGCAATTGTTCAATATTGCACCCCTGGAAATGTAGCTGCTTTTGGCGTTGAAAGTTTTGATCCTGGAGTCATTAAAGCAAACAAATTGAATTCAAATCCCGAGATTACTTTAGAAGCCATCAAAATCATTAATCACTTTGGTGCTGAACGTGGCTCAAATGGATTGCCAAAATTTCTTCCAGGTATAAACATCTTATTTGGTTTGGAATCAGAATCTAGAAAGACTCATGAATGCAATATGTTTTGGCTAAATAAAATATTAGATTCAAATTTATTAATCAGAAGAATAAATATTCGGCAAGTTGTTCCTTATCCTGGGACTAGGCTGTATGATTCTGTTGGTGATAAGTTTTTGCGCAAGAACCGCAAATATTATTGGAAATGGCGCAATGAAATTCGTCAGAAGATTGATTTGGAAATGCTTAAACGTCTCGTTCCTTTAGGCACCATTATGAAAGATGTTAAAACGGAGATTTATGACGGCAACACAACTTTTTCCAGGCAGTTTGGCACTTATCCATTGATCGTCGGGGTTAAGAAACGCTTAGAATTAGATAAATATATAAATATTCGAGTCACGAGTCACATGCTACGATCTATAGTTGGGGAGGTAGCATGACACTATATATGATTGGACTAGGCCTTGGAGACGAGAAGGATATCTCTTTGAAGGGATTGGAAATTGTACGTTCTTGTGATTATATCTATCTTGAGAGTTATACCTCTAAATTAGATGTTTCTGTCAAAAAGCTTGAAGCTCTTTATGGAAAGAAGATTATGATTGCTGACCGTTCATTGGTTGAAAATGATGCTGAAAAAACTATTTTAAAAAATGCTTTAGCTTCTAAAGTCGCTTTCTTGGTTATTGGGGACGTCTTCTCTGCAACGACGCATACAGATCTAAAATTAAGGGCATTAGAATTAGGCATTAAAGTTGAAGTAATACATAATGCCTCTATTTTAACAGCTATTGGTGTTACAGGATTAGAATTATATAAATTTGGAAAAGTAACATCCATTCCATTTTTGAATGATGATGTACGAACACCCTTAGAAGTCCTTGAAAAAAATAAATCAATTGGTCTGCATACTTTGATGCTTTTAGATCTGCATCCTTTAGAAAATAAATTTATGAATGTCCATTCTGCTTTTGAGTATTTATTAAAATTCAAAAATAAATTATTCAATGAAGAAACTTTAGTTGTTGTATGTTGTGCTTTAGGCATGGAAGAACAAAAAATTAAATTTGGAAAAGTTAAAGATTTAATTAAAATTAAATTTGATTCTTATCCTCAGTGTTTAATAGTTCCTGGAGAATTGCATTTCATGGAAGAAGATAGTCTAAAGACATTTAAATAAAATTTTTTAGCTAATTTTTATTAATTAAAAGGTAATATAATCCATCTGCAACAACACCAAGACCAATTCCATAAGTAGTAGTCATAAGTAAAAAATCAGAATCTCCTGAAAATAATGCATAAAATATTCCCCCGGAAAATGTGCTCATTCCTGCAACAAAAGTAAATGGGGCATATTCTAAAATAGGTCCCAATAATTTTTGAATCCCATTTAATTTTCTTTTATTAAAAATATTCTCTCTTATTCCGGGGCCCAAAATAACAGTTTTATCATAGGCTTTTTCAGAAAAATCTTTTTTCTTAATTTTTCTAGTTTTATCTAATTCAATAAGCGCATCATTAATCAGCTTATCGATATCTTTCATATGTAAAGAAATCCTATTCTCCATTTTTAAATATGATTGTTATTGAATCAATATATTAAGGAGATTATTTATTTTAGTTTTGATCGGATAGTCAGATAATTTTTGTTTTCAAGAATCTTTTTTTCAATCTGTTCAACTCTTGTTATTACATGCCTTTGCGCAAAATAATTTCCTAAAGCACTACCCAATCCGGTGCCAACACCAACAACAACAATTGTAAGCCAATTTTCCATCTTATTTCCCCCACTAATTAAGTAAATTTACACGCCGAGGAGAGGATTTGAACCCCTACATCCTTGCGGAAACCGGTTTTCGAGACCGGCGCGGTACCAGGTTGCGCCACCTCGGCAGTATGCTTATAACATATGCCTATAATATTTAAACGTTTCCACTATAAGCAATTTAAATTTTTTTGAAATCACTTTAAACCAGAACTTCCAAAACCGCTTTCATTTCGTATAGTTTCATCAAGAAAATCTACTTCTTCTAACTCCGCAATTTCAATTTTCTTTATTAACATTTGTGCAACTCTCATTCCTTTTTCAATAACAAAATCTTCATTACCATGATTAAACAAAATAACTTTAATTTCTCCTCTATAAGTTGGATCAATAACTCCCCCCATGGTCTTTATTGAATTCCTAAAGGCCAAACCACTTCTATCCCAAATTAATCCCGCATAACCAAGAGGAATAGCCATTTTCAAACCAGTTGCAACAGCATGCTTTTCCCCCCTTCTTAGGATTATATTTTCAGCAGAACAAAGATCCAGTCCAACATCCCCTTCACGGCTATAATAAGGTAAAGGTACAGACTTATCCATCCTATTCACTAATACTTTCATTTTAGTAATCATAATAAGAACAGGCTTATAAATATTATTCTTTCGTATAAAGCACTTGAATCCAAGCATCTATAGCAATACCAATAAAAGTAACAGTGGAATCAAATGCCGCCCCATTTTCATAGTTTTCTAAGATAATCGAATGCAATTCCCTTGGATGTCCTTCACCAAGACCACAGGTATATTTAACCAAACTCCCAGATTTCCTTTTAACAAAGCAATCATAATTGTATAAATCATAGAAATCACGCGCAGTAACATTTTCATCAACAGCAGTATAAGATTTCCTATCACCATGCCCAATAAATACAATGCTCTGATAATCATTATTTGCAATTCCTTCTAATACATCTGTCTTAGTCGGGTCAAATATCCATTCTGCTTTTTCGCCACGGGAATTTGCAGCTAAAGTAATTGGGGCGTAAGTAAAAAAATAATCAAAAGAATTTGTAATCCTTGAAGGAATCGTAATTTTTCCCCCAAAAAATTCATACTCTGTTGTCATATAAATCGCAACCTTATTTTCAAATTTTGTGATTGAATTAGATATCGCTGCAGTACCCATAAACAAAGAGTTCATAGCCAGCACAGGCAAGCACACAATAAATGCATTATAGATAACACTGCTAAAAACATTGTAGAATCGACTTTTGTTATTACTTGTCATGCTAACCTGCATATAAAACTAATATATAAATCTTTCTCTCTTTACCCCTAAATAGTTAAGAAAACTTTTTCAAATCATCTATATTGATGACAGCCTTAGGGAATTTATCGTAATCTTCATATGCTATTCTAGGACAGGCAGTATTAATCCAAACATCAATACCGGTAAAATTCTCCAATTGAGAAAAGTCTAATGTATCAAATAAGAAAACATATCCTTTCAATTTTTTAGTATCTTTTAATCTTTCTTGCCCTTCTTTTACAGAAACTAAAATCCCTACTTTCTTTGCATGAAGGTAAGTTAAATAAGCCCCTTTTATTCTTGCTTCTCTTCTATGGTCAAAAGCAAATTCATAAATCGAATTATTAAAGGGATTCGCAACAAATACTTTCTTTCCAGTTCTATGAAAAATCTCCGATGGGTGGAATTCACCTGAACCTATAAATAAATAGCAGTTTACTTTATCTTTTATTTTAATTGCATTAGAAACATCGCACCCCAAAACTTGGCCGCCAACAACTGAATTAGGCAGTATTTTTTTAGCATCTTCGATGGCGTCTAAATGCTGTACCGTCGCAACTAGTCCATAGCGTAGATGTCTATCTTTTAATTTTGCAAGCAAAGCTCTAACGTCAAATTTGACCCTTGCCTCAAGAAACAATCTTTTCATTTTTTCACTTTTAACTTTTCCAAAACAGCTTTCTCAGAAATTATCGCGCTGTTTCCTGAAGGATCTTCAATAATTAGTTTAGTTGGCAATTCTCCAAACTTAACTTTTCTTATTTTCTTCAAAAGATTCTTGGCAGATTTTCTTACATCTTCTTCATCGGCTAAATCTCTTTCCTTCTCAACAATTTCCTCGAACCTTTTAATGACGCCTTCAACATTGCTTACAAATCCTTCGGAATCTGCCCCAGGTTCAACGCTCATTCTTAAGCCAGGAAATCTTACCGTTGCTGTGCTTGATTTAACAACCCTAATATTCATATCTTCTTCTTTTTCAATCATTAAAGTGTAGCGAGTGGGATCTTTCATTTCTTCACATTCAACATCAGATTTAGAATACTTGCAGTTATCACAAACCATGCCAAATATAAAAACATTTCCGAAATAAGGAATCTCCGCCTCATCTTCAGTCAATGTTAGCGTATTCTTCCCGCAAAACGGGCACGGCTGATTTTCAAGTTTGTCCATATTAAAATAAGTAGAATAGAAAAATATTTAAAAGTTTTGTTCTGCGTCTTTCGATGCACCTGGTTTCTTTGCCTCTTCTCTATGTACAAAAGCAAACGAAGGAGTGGCCACTATCCAATCATCTCCAAAGCCGGCAATATCGCCTTCTATAGCCTCGCAGGTCTTCTTAAGCTTATTTATAGTTCTCTTAAGCTCAACAATATCTCTTTCTTTTATAGGCCTGACATTAAGTAAAGCGATAGTATATCCCTCTCTCAAATCATCAAGAACAAACTTAAGATCATCAAATTCCCGTATCAAGAATGTCTTTATCTTTATTTTATCTTTCCTCTTCTTACCTTCTTCCATATCAATCTCTAAATAATCTTCATTAACTTCATCAAAGTAATCATTGCCACCCGTAACAATTTTACTTTTTATATTTGAAAAGAGTCCCATTTTTCCCAACCTCCCGGAAAAAAATTGTTTGCTTTATTATTAAAAATAGCAATATGCAACTATATAAAGATTTCTCTTTTTGAAAATAAAGCTAATATTGATATAAATCCAAGAATGCCTTTACTTCTATAGCAAAATCTTGGGCATCATCCCAAAGTTCTTGCTCCGTTTCTTCTAATCTGCCCTTAATTATAAAGCGGTCATACCAATCCCTTAAAAACCTTGTTAATGGTTTGTCTGTCCATTCATTCATATAGTCCGTTTCCACTATGGCAGTTATCCTAAATTCAATTTCCCCTGAATTGGTTTTTATCTTCACTCCGTCTTTTTCAATTTCTGCATCGCTAAGCATTATAAACATATCAATATATAGCCAATGGTCAACATAATCACTTACTGTCTTCTCACCCCTCCATTTGATTTCAACCTGTTTTACAGTCGGCCCCACTTGTTTGTCAGCATATTCTGTTTCATGCCAATCGTAGCCGTTGTTACCCAGCCATATCCACATTATTTTATAAAGCTCTGATAAATCGAAGACCCCCTTGTACTTAATCTTCATCTTATCTAGAATTTTCTTCTCACTCATATAAAACAACTAAGAAATCGGTATTAATAATCTTTTCGGTTTTTAAACGTATTCCATGTCCAAACTTTTCTTTAATCTGTTTGACAATTCTTGCACTTCTATTCTTAATTTTCCAAAGTGACTTAAGGTTTGTCTCTTTATTACGTATCTGTCATATAAATATTTTAAAAATTGGCTGAAGGGGGCTTTGCTGAACATTGGTTTCTTTTCGTAAGATGATCCAGATAATACGGGTTCAGAAGAATATTCAATTTCCCCATCTTTAATCTCTTTATTGTGCTTAAATTTAAATGAAGAAACAGGCCGTTCTGTTCCCCAATTTTTTTCAAAATAACAGTCAAAAATTATATGTATCCACCCATGATTCATTGGAACCTTTTTTCCATTTTTTTCAACAGTCACAGTTTTCATATGCATTATTATAAATTTAACATTAAAAATATATTTGTGATAAGGATCAGCATTTCTTTTAGCTTCAAATTCAAATTCCCCCTCTTTTCCCTGTGGCAGATTTTTCAGCTGCATATTAGACTGCCATTTCCCAGAATATTTATATTCGCTAAAAAATTTAATAACTGTTCTATTCAATGCCTCAAAATCAAAATATCCCTCTTTCGTTAACCATGCCCTTTTTTCAACAGGTATATTGTCATACTTTAAAATATCAATCGGCTTTCTATCTTGACCTTTCACAATACTCTTCTTCTCAGCCATAAGATTAGAAAAAGAAAAATAAGTTTTTATACTTTGTGGTTAAATTTGTACTAAAAGCAAGATTTATAAAGTTTAGAAGCTACAACATTATTTAACAATGCAGCAGTTAAGATTAAAAAACCTGAGAGAAACTAAAGAAAAGATTTCTAAATCAGTAAATTGGGAAGTTTTAATCATAGACTCAGTAAGCCGTATTGATATCCTTGAAGAATCAAAAAAGAAACTAGATATTATATTGCAGCGTTGGACTTCATACTTTTTTCCAGAACATTTAGGTTTATCCCCTAAAGAGTTGCTGAAGAAAAAACCTAAATCTGAAATGGGTGCTGAATTGAAAAGTGATGATATCTCTAGAATTAAAGATTATATTAAGCAGCGCGATTTAACTTCTATGATAATTAAGAAAGAACATTCCTATTTGAAAAAAGTTTTAGAGAAAGAAACGCATCATCTGATTAAAGTTACTAGTCCTTATTTAGTTGCTAAATTAATTGATTATGCTGGAAACTTAGAAAGATTGGCGATGTCAACTTCATCTAAGATTCAGGTCTTTGGTGCAGAAAAATCTTTGTTCCGGCACTTGACTCAAGGAACTGCTTCTCCTAGATTTGGCATTTTATTCTTGGATGATTCTATTCGAACTTCAAAAGATCCTGGAAAAGCTGCAAGAGCTTTGGCCTCTAAGATTATGATTGCTTCAAGGCAGGATTTCTTTAAGAAGAAAGACTAGTAAAAATTTTTCTTTTATATTTGATAAAGAAAAGTTTATAAGTTATAATCTCCTAAATTTATTTATGAACTTAATGAACATTATTATAAGAAATCGGAGCATAGAGTATATAGAAGAACTTTCAATTTTTTCTGTTACTGCTTCATTTATATTTCTACTTATGGCATCGATTGATCCGTTTTTTATTATACTATCTATTTTTTTATCTCTGTTAGGCATTGTCGGTGTCTTTTATTTGGTCTATAAAAAAGTTCATCCAATAACATATGGGAAATTATCTCTTATTTATGGGACCTATTTACTTGTTATCTTTTTGCTGATTTTTATTTTCGGAGAAAATTCATTAATCTTACTAAAATTAATTGCTCAGTCGGGATTTTGTTTATTTTATATTTTACCCCTGCTAATAGCGTACTCTTTAAATCACAAGGATTTTAATCGAATTGCAGTCATAAATATATTTACCGGATTTACTATTATTGGTTGGCTTATAGCTTTTGCTTGGTCATTAATGGATATAAAAAAATTAATAAAAAAACTCGAGAAGGAACAAAAAAGTGAATTTAGAGTAAACATTAACAAAGTAAAGGAAGAATACGATAAAAAACTAAAAGGGAAAGTTAATCTAAAACGCATAAAAAAACTCGAGAAGGAACAAAAAAAATTAGAAAGAGAGACCGCACAAAAATTAGAAGTTTATAAAAAGAAAAGATTCATGATTTTTTCTCCAAAAGAACGAATTATTCTAGATTATCTTGACATAAATCGAAAAAAGAAAGCCCCAAAAAGAATATATCCCTCAAAACTTTGTCAGAAGTTAAAATTTAAAAACGTTTCCGAAGTATGTAAGCTTTTAGAAAGGCTTGAAATAAAAGGATATATTAAATGGAAAGATACTGAAGATATAGATAAATCAGATAAAAGCGCCTATAAAAAACCTAGAAGGGTCTATAAAAAACCCATTACCCTTACTGAAAAATTCTAGGGGGATAATTTTTGTACCCAATTCTACCAGTAACCATTATAAGTGATACCCGTATCCCTATTAGATAGTTGTTTAACATATATTGGGGGGAGGTTTATTGTGTTCCTTCTCCCAGTTCCCGCTTATAACGATGATAGGAGTAAAAATATGTCAGAACGAACAATAGGATCAATATCTGAGAATCTTGTAAAATATCATTTAGAAAAATTAGGTCTAAATGCAGAAAAGCCAAAACCTGATAGAGGTGTGGATTTCTCAGTTTGGAATAAAGACAAAGAGAAATCTGTAAAAATTCAGGTTAAGGGCAGATCTATCCAAAAAACAAGCGATTGGAACAGATGGTTTCAAGTAAGAAGAAATAGCACTAAGACCCCACAGGATAAGATTAATCAAGTAGACTACTTTGTATTGGTTTCAATCAAGCATTCTGAGATTTGGTTATTCACTCGAGAAGAAATCAGGGATATAGCGGAAAAGCTTCAATGGAAATATTGGACTCGAAAGGATAACAGAAATGGCTTGCAACGAGAATTGAATTTAGATGTACCATTAGACGCTAAAGACGGAAAACTTGTCAGAGAAATATATAGTTCACATTGTTATATTTCAAATGATAATTTTAATAAAGTGCGATTTGAGACCTTGGAAGAAGATATTTATAAATTAAAGGCAGATATAAGAAAGCTAAGAATCGTTTTTAATAAAATATTGGATGAAAATTAAAATGGCAATAATGACAAAATACAAAAATGGCAAGACAAAGATAGTTTACGAACGGGATGAACTAATAGAAGATGAACAAGAACCATTAGATCTCTGGGCTAAAAGAATGGTATCATAATGGATATACACGAACATGTAAGAGAAGCAATTGAATACGAAAAAAATCCATTAAGTATAAAAGAAGAAGAGGGAAAAAATGACTCAACAATGTAGAATAATTAATGAATTTGATGAAGAGATACATCAAGAAAATGTCAAAAGAACCTATGATTCAATTAAACATTTCATTCAATGTAGATTAAATAGCAATGATACGGAAAAACGGATCACGTTTAACAATACAAAGAATGAACACAGTCTTTTAGGGTTATTTATTAATAAGTATGACTTAAGTTTTGATGAGTTTGATTGTTTTGTAGACTTGGTTATAGATAAAGAGGCCGGAGCAATCTCAATATGTAAGGATGATATATTTATAAAATATAATTTAGACTTCAAAACAAGTAGATTACATGAACAAGATTTGGTGATAGAAATTCTTGACCACAATACAACCCCTCAAATTTACCGATATGTAGTTTCATATAAAGCGAGGGCTGAGCTATCAGGGAAGGAATATACGGATAAATTAAAAAATTTAGATGGTGCTTACAAAAATTCAATTTATGATTCAAACTCTGAAAAGTTATTCCGCATTGAATCTTCAAATGTTTCAGAAAATGATCTCATTTTAAATGAGACCACTATGAAAAAGGTGAAATTAGTCATATTTCAAGCAAAAAATAAAGATAAATTAAAAAAACATTTCGTTGAAAGTGGATTATTAGAATATGGCTACGGAACTACCATAAGTTTAGATGGTCCACCCGGAACAGGTAAGACTTTGGCTGCCCGATATATATCATCAAATTTAGGGAAATCCCTTCTTACAGTTAAGTTTAGCCAATTAAAGTCAAAATGGGTTTCAGAAACAGAAAAAAATATTTCCGCTGTTTTCAAGTATGCAAAAGAAAAAGATGCAATCCTCTTCTTTGACGAAGCAGATGCAATAGCGTACCAAAGAGAGCTTGCAAACGCCCCATGGGAAATTTGCGCGGTTAATGTTTTACTTACCGAATTAGAATGGTTTGATGGTATATGCCTATTTGCCTCAAACAATACCGGATTATATGATAAGGCATTAGAAAGCAGATTAATGATGAAAATAGATTTCTCTTTACCCAATGAAGAAGAAAAAGTTAAAATCATGAAAAGGCTTCTGCCAATTGATCTTATTGATAATAGTGTTGAAATTGATGAACTTGACTTGAATTCGATAAAATCGGGGAGAGATATAAAAAATATGATATTAAATGCTTTTGGAATTGCAGTCTCTGAAGGTTGTGAAAAGATTAAAATAGAACACCTAAAAGAAGCTATTGAACAGACGTATAAAACTGAAAGACAAAACTATATTGGCTAGTTCACTAAAAGTAATATGAAATATAAACAGATTAGAGAAAGAGGCAGGAGGATTAAAATGGAGTTAAGTGTATGTGGAATGTTCAGAAAATGTTGTATAGGCAAGTGGTTAACATTGGATGAAATGACAGAAAATATTGTGGTGTATGCAGAAAAGAGGGGTTATAAAATAGACCAAAATGGTAAGCATATTACCTTCAAACGGGTGAGACCTCAAGTTCCAAATATAATCAGCGCAATTAAACAAGGAAAACAAAAGCATTGGAAATCATATAGCCTGAAAAAAGAAGGGAATAAATATGAGATAACAAAGGGGAAGTAGTTTTCTCTTAATTCTATTCTCAATTAAATCTTTTCGTTCAAGTATATACCAGTATATAATTTATATGGATTAGTTATATATAAAATCCGTAAATTCTAATTCTCTATCCGAAATAACTGGATAGGAGTATTAAAATGGATAAAAAAGATTTGCTAATCCTTTCAAACTTAAGGATGAACGCAAGAGCATCATTGACAGACATAAGCAAAAGCACAAAAGTGCCGATTTCAACCATATTTGATAAGTTAAGAGTGCATCAGAATGAAAAATTAATAAAAAAGCACACTGCATTATTGGACTTTAATAAGTTAGGTTATCCGGTAAAAGCAAAAATTTTAATCAAAGTGAATAAAAATAAAAAAGAAGAAATAAGAAACTTTTTGCTATACCACCCGAATGTTAACTCATTATTCCAGATAAGCAACGGTTACAACTTTCTGATAGAAGTAGTATTCAAGCAGATCAGTCAGTTAGAAGAATTCTCTGAACTATTAGAAGATAAATACGATATAAGAACAAAACAAGTATATTTCGTAATAGAAGACATAAAGCGTGAAGAATTCATGAGCAAGCCGGAATCATTGGAAGCCCTAGGTTTTTAGAAACATCCGGAATTTTTTCGGATTCACAAGGTATTTATACCTAAACCGAATTAAAATATGAAAATGGATTGCAAAAAATTATATAATAATGCGGTAAGGATTAATATTCCGGAAGATTTACGCGCTTCTAAGAGCCTTGATTATATTATCCAAAAAGAAAAGGAATTATTAGACCTTGAAAAAAGAACGGGCATTGAGTATGTTATTGGTGTTTGGGGCAACCCCCTTCCTCGGGGGCATGTTATTGCTTATTGTCTTCATCCGAAAAAAGAAGCGGATGATATCATTAAATCTCAGAAAGAGAATAAAGAAAGTCTTATGTTTGGTTCTTGGTATTTTGACAAAGAATGGTTTAAAAGAAAAAAAGAACGTTTGCAAAATTATGATTGGGATCCAATCACCGGGCAGGTTATTTTAAAAAAAGTCGCCTAATTTTATCTTTTTGTTAATTTTTCCCATTCTACCGGAAACTTTTCGGATTTTTAACCCAAACGCATTTTAAGCACCAATAACAAAAGAAAGTTAAAATGAAATCAATAATCAAAACTGGATTGGCAACATTACTAATAGCAACTCTTCCAATTTTAGGAGATAAGCTGAATATAAATGACAAAATAATAAACCCCATTATTTACAAAGGCAATAAAGTTAGCAAAGATTGTTATCAAAATCCCTTCATTATAGAAAAGAGATATTTCATAAATGAAAAGAAAGAATTAGAAATATATGTTGGTTGCAATGAGCGCTGGTATAAGATAGACAAGGACTTGAGGACAAACAAGCCAACACTAGAAGAATTGGCAAAAGAAGAGCTAAGTAACATAACAGACCAAATCATAAATTATATGAAAAATAAAATATTTGCAAAATGAACATTGAACACTATAGGCAGCTGGAAGAAAAAATAATGGGCATCACTTATGTACAAGGCAAAATCACAAAAATAATAAAACCCGGCATTTATCATTTTATCATCAGGAAATTATTAAAGGGAGAAAGGCACATTCAAGGCCTATTAGAAACTCAGCTTCAAAATATAGAGCAAACTGCAAAAGTATTAAACACAATAAACCATTCATCAAGAACCCAACTAGCAGAAATCATAAAAGACTATGACAGAAATCTAAAAGAGCTTTATGAATATTCAAGACAGGAAGAAGAATTAGACATAGAACTTTACAATCTAAAAATAGCCCAGAATAAATTGAGTGAAACAAAAAATCAAAATAAATTCTTGATTAAAAATAAAAAAATGAACTTAGAAAGAACAATTTCAGAAAAAACGCATATCCAAAATAACCTAAGAGAATATATAAAAGCAAAAGAAGAAGAGGAATCGATAATTGCGTTGGAAGAAAAATATCAGCGCAGAACCTTGCATTGGTCAGAAAGTTTTCAGAACAAATTGCAATTAATCTACAGTCATCTGCAAAGGACAAGAAACCTTGCAGAAACATTAAGCGAAGGAAATAACGCAAAAAATTTATTGTCTGATTCCATCGGCGTTCTGAACTTATATGTAGCAAATGCAGTAAGAAATTTCACCCAAGGAATCATAATCAACCCAGATGACCATAATGTCTTAATCCCTCCGGAAACAGATGTAACTCCCCAAACTTACCTTTTAGAAGCAGAAGATGAGTTAATCCGCTAAAAAAGATATTCTTTTAAATATAAAATACATATATTCTGTCATGAACATTAAGAATGAATCCGTTGTGTATCTAAGTGGCAAGGTCTGGGAATATTCAAAAGGCAACCGCCACAATCTAATTCTTTATATTTTTCTATTCATCTGTGCAAATGCAATAAATTTTCTTTATCCGCTTATAATTGGAAAATTATTAAATGTGATACAGGAAAGCGGAATAACAAATGCCAGTATGGGCACAATAACGATCTATCTTTTAATTATGGTTTCACTAACAGCCTCATTTTGGGCTTTTCACGGTCCAGCAAGAGTAATTGAATTAAAAAACGCATTCATTGTTAAGGTTAACTATAAGAAATATTTATTAGACGGCACAATGGCCTTGCCCGCAGATTGGCACACAACACACCATTCTGGAGATACAATTGATAAGGTAAACAAAGGCGCAGAAGCAATATATAGATTCTCGTCAAGCTCCTACGAAGTCATAGAAACCGTTTTAAGATATATTGGCTCATATATCGTTCTAGCTTATTTCAACCTTCCTTCTTCGTATATTGTTTTATTCGCAACAATAATCGCCGTGACAACAATTCTAAGATTTGATAAATATTTAATAAAAAAATACAAAGAATTGAATAAATTAGACAATGATATCTCTGCCAAAGTCTTTGATGTCATCAGTAATATTACGACAGTAATTATTCTAAGAATAGAAAAATTATTATCAAAAGCCATATTCAAAAAGCTTATCGCTCCATTGAATTTTTATGTTAGAACGCATAAGATCAGCGAAACAAAATGGTTTTTAGTTTCAATGATAAACGCATTCATGACTGTATTAGTGCTATATACATATATACATGCCAATTTGGGAAATCAAATATTATTAGGCACAGTTTATATCCTCTACGGTTACGTCGATCGCATCAATGGTATATTCTTCAGATTTGCGTATAAATATGGGGAGATAGTGAGGCAAAGAACTGACGTCGCAAATGCAGAAGAGATCTCAAATGAATTCAGAAAGAAAAAGAAAGTGAAACAAATAGTTTTAGGCCACAATTGGAAGGAATTGAAAATCGAGAATTTAAATTTCTCATACTGTACTGAAGAAGGTTCAGAAGAGCATTTGAAGAACATCAACATAAATATCAAAAGAGGCGAAAAAATCGCATTTATTGGTGAGAGTGGCAGCGGAAAGACAACAACAATGAAAGTTCTTCGCGATTTATATCACCCTAAAAATATTTCTTTATATCTAAACGGCATTCTGCTAAAAGATGGTTTCAGCGCAATAAGCGATAGTATTTCATTAATTCCTCAAGAGCCGGAAATTTTTGAATCAACAATTAAAGAAAACATCACTTTAGGGCAGAATATTGATATGAATAAAATAAAAAAATACACCAATATGGCAGAGTTCACAAATGTTGTTCAAAGGCTGCCAAAGAAATTTGAATCATCCATTCATGAAAAAGGCGTTAATTTAAGCGGTGGAGAAAAGCAAAGATTAGCTTTATCAAGAGGTCTAATAGCCAGCGAGGACAAAGCCATAGTTTTGTTGGATGAGCCAACAAGCAGCGTTGATACAAAGAATGAATTAAAAATCTATCAGAATATATTTCAAAATTTCAAGGACAAGACAATTATCGCCTCAGTTCATAGATTACATATGTTAAGTCTTTTCAATCGCATTTATTTCTTCAGTAAAAGCGAGATTATCACTTCCGGCACTTTTGACAGCCTTTTAAGAAATTCTAAAGAATTCATGGACGTTTGGCGCAAGTATCAAAAAACTAAAGAAAGTGAAAAAAGCTAATAACTTTCTAGCAATAAATCCACTTGACAACCGCGCGCGCAAACTATTTAAAAACATTATCTTAATAGATAATTCATGAAAGTATCAAAAGACATTCCATTGGCAGAACTCACATTGAGAAAATATGGCAAGCCTTACAATTTGCCCGAAAGAGAAATAGTTAAAAAACTATGCTTATCGATAGGTCTTTTACAGCCAGGCGATTCAAGAGACGTTGTAGTAGATGTGTTAGATGTTTTATTGAAGGCCAAATTAAAGAATGAACACTTAGATTCAACTAAAATTCAAAACTTAGTCATCACTAACAGAAAAAAATACAGCGTTCCTATTTTTGGCATCGCTCCTTCAAATATCCGTAGGCAATTAAAAAGACTAAGAGACCTGTTCTTGGTCGAAAAGATTGCAAATGAGTACAGAATCACAGAATTTGAGGATTTACATATAATTTTCGAGAAAAGAATCAAAAACTTTTTATTGCCTTCTATCCTTGAAAGAATCGAGGAATACTTTAAAGTATATGGCAAATGATTTATGAACCTGAAGAAGACTCGTATCTTCTAGAAAAACAAGTGAAAAAATATGCTAAGAAGGGCATGAAAGTATTAGATCTTGGAACAGGTTCATGCATTCAGGCTCTAGCCGCAAAGGAAAATGGGGCAGAGGTTCTTGCAGCAGATATAAATCCTGAAGCAGTAAATTTAGCAAAAGCAAAAGGAATCGAATCGATTAAATCAGATTTATTTAGCAAAGTCAAAGGGAAGTATGATTTGATAATTTTAAATCCTCCCTATCTGCCAGAAGAAGCTTATGAAGACAAAGCAACGAAATTATTTACAACAGGCGGTAAGCAGGGCCACGAACTGATTGAAAGATTCTTGAAAGAAGCTAAAAAACATTTGAATAAAGACGGAATGATTCTTCTGGTTTTCAGCACATTGACAGGAAACGTAGAAAATCTATTCAAGAAATATGATTATGAATTTAAAAAATTAGATTCAAGGAAAGTGTTCTTCGAAGAGATATTTGTTTATGAATTAAAATAAAATACTTAATGGTTCTGTAGTGATTCTATTCAAGTACCTACAACCGTTTAGTGGAGTATTCTGTGCAAGCCATACTTCGGGAGCAATATAATTCCATTTATAATCCTTCAACAAAATTGAAGAATCATAATAATCGGAAATCATGGTTTTAACAAACTTATGTTTTATTTCAAGCCGAAGATCAAGCTGGAGAAAATCAACATTTTGGCCGGAAAGTTCCTTATACCTAGCTGGAGAAAATAAATTATGATCCCTAACAAATGTATCATTAGAATTAAAGATTGGGCATTCAATTGTTACAATTTCATCGCCAATGTGTTGAAAAAGAATATTCATCAGTCCTGATTTAAGCCAGCCTGAATCAAACATATCAAAAAGACCAACAATATATTTGTCTCGCCTTGCACAATTTTTGGCCTCACTTGTCAATTCTAGATACATGTTTTGGGGATTACTTTTTGCCTTTAGAACATGAGACTTACGAATTTCATCCAAGACATATCTCGAAGTGTAATGGTAGATTTTCATTTTAAAATAAAATAATTATTCCTTTTTTCTTTTGCTGCGATAGCTACGAATTGCTAAACCCCCGAAAAGAAATGTGCCATACACTGCCGTTTTAGGGAACTCAGCATTACGGGTTAAAAACCAATCAGCAACTGCAGGCATCTCAAGAGTATAAGCAATCTGTTTGCCTTGTTCAATTAGACCTTTCTCTATTTCAGCAACAGCGCTACCTGGATCCTTATATGCCGCAAATGTACCTACGGCAACTAGAGTTAAAAGTCCGGTCGTCATATATTTTTTCATCAAATCTTGCAGTGTCATTTTTTCTTATTCCTCAATTAATACAAAAGGCTCTTGTTTTGCCACTTTACGACCAGTATTCATATCATCTGTTCTTAATAGATATAACATTCCATTTAATTCACTAATTTCACAATCAAAGAGATCAAAATTCTTATTATCGAAAGCCGTATTTTGCATACTATTAATACGATCTTGTAAGCTGTTCTCAATCGCAATCTTCATACCATTTGCGCCAACTTCCTTACCTTTAAAGGCACCAATTCCTAATCCTAAAGCAAAAGTTGCGATAGGAATTAAAGCATATCCAACAATTTTCTTGTATTCCATTTTTCTTATTCCTCCGTTAAAATCATTAAATTAATCAGTAATTAAGCAGAACTTACTTATAAATCTTTCGATTTGTGACTACATAACAATAGTAACACTAAGCGCGAGGTTTATAATAAAATCTAGGAAACAAAACAGGGAGACAGAAAGCAGAAAGCAAATGCCCCAATCCAACATATCCTTTAACATTTACAAAATCTCCAGAAAAGATATTCTTTTTAATGGAACCAATAGCTTCTGTAGCAGTAAACCCCTTAATATTCATTATCATTCTTGCTGTGCCCATAGCCAACAAATGTTTCTTCTTCCGTGCGTGCAAGTCAGTATTAGCAACCAAAGGTAAATTATAATGATTAGCTAATTCATCGGCCTTTTTGTTTACATCGTAGTATCTAACACCCACACAAGCAAGATTCAAAACAGATTTCAAAACATTCCTAACCCATGGAACACAATAAGAATTCCATTCTAAGGCAATATCACTAGAAAATTCTCTACATAAATTATCCAATTCCCATTCAAGATCAAAAGGGATATGCCCTGCAGTATGTGTTAAATCATTATCAACAAAAGGATGATCTAATACGACTAAGGCTTTCTTCTCAAGACCCATCTCAATAACTTTGCGTACAGACGTCTCATTATTAACATTATCCAACGAGCAACCAATTGTTAAAACCCGAAACCCCTCTAAAGTATTATATTCTCGGGCATTAAGAATAAATTTGCCATCACGAAGCGCAATTCCTGCATCATCAACACAATCACACGGCAAATACATTTTAGCAAAATCTTTAACACGAGAATAAATGGAATTATCTAAGGCCTCCAAAGCAAGCACATCTATCTTAGTTTTATCCATTGCATCAATAACATCAGTCAAATCATACCTGTCAAAATATGGAAGCATATGCAATTCAACATTAGCATGGTAAATAATTTTCATAGCACTTATATTAAAATAAGCAATTTAAATATATTTCGTAATTAACTTATAAATAGAAAAAATAAATGAAGAATCGTACATAGGCGGTGGAGGTTAGCGTAAATCAGATTATTTCAGACGATTGGTAACTGCGAGCTGAATGCCTCGCCGAAGCTTGGCACTTACACTCCAGTCCCATCAAACCCGTGTTCTGCGGGGGTCTTAGGTCTCTTTTCACGTTCCGCTTCCTGCTTAGATGCTTTCAGCAGTTATCGATTAGTGCGTAGCTGCTCGGCCTGCCTTGTCAGACAACCGATGGACCAGAGGCACCGAATCTCTGTTCCTCTCGTACTAAGAGATTCTTACGCTCAGACCTTAAACATCCCCAGTAGATATCATACAAACTGTCTCGCAACGTTCTTAACCCAGCTCACGATCCCTTTTAATGGGTGAACACCCCCACCCTTAGATGCTTATGCACATCTAGGATAGGAAGAACCGACATCGAAGTAGCAAGCAGCGCCGTCGATATGAACTCTTAGGCGCTACAACTCAGTTATCCCCGAGATAGCTTTTCTGTCTGCCCTAGCCCCCATCAAGGAGGACATAGGGGTTCGCTAGACCAAAGTTTCCTTTCTGGATTCCTTCGTGGTTGGGATCCAGTCAAGCCGGCTTTTGCTCTTGCACTCTACGAAGGATTTCTAAACCTTCTGAGCCGACCTTAGGGCCCTACTGATATTTTTTCAGCAGGGTGCCGCCCCAGCCAAACTGTCTGCCTATAGCTGTCTTGGATTTGTAAACCCAGTAAGCAACGTAAGTCTTGCAGGGTAGTGTTTCATTGACGCCTACACTTAACCTTGCGACTAAGCTTTAGCAGCTACTACCTACACTGTACAGCAAAACTTACGCCACAACTACAAGTTACAGTAAAGTTCTACGGGGTCTTCGCTTCCCACTGGAGATCACAGGACTTCACACCTGTAAGTTAGGTTCGGAGGACTCTAGTTGGGGACAGTGGCCATCTCGTTACACCCTTCATGCAAGTCGTCAATCAAACGACAAGGTATTACGCTCACATATGTTACTTCCCTTCGAAAAGGTACTAACCATCAAAGATGGCGGACACACATTTCTGTATGCCTCCTTATATCGCTATAAGGGTCGGACTTTATCTTGTTCTTTTAGAACTCTGGCGTAAAGTCTCTGAGGATTCTAGATACCTTAAAATTGGTTTGCGATTCATTTCCGAAACAAGCTTTGCTATTTTGTCAAGCCCTTCTTTAGTAAGATGTATTTTATTATTCATCAAATGAATAACTTGCGCAAAAATCTCAAAATTTCTTTTCTTTGAAGTATTTAATTCATACTTCATAAAAAAATCAACTATTTTATTGAGATTCTCAAGTCCTCTTACTCTGAATTCTTTTCTCGTTCCATGATGATCCGTTCTGTTGACTTTCACATCACCAAAACCAAAATAGTTTTTGATTCTGGAAAGAACTTCAACATCTCGTTCATGCTGAACAATTCTGAATTCAGGAAGTACTTGCCACCCTAAGCTCATTTTGGAAATCTTGTTTATAGAGATATGGAAACATCCCTCTCCATCAACAAAACCTGCAATCCATTTGGCATCTAGCCTTTCCTGCTGATTGTCCGCACTCAAAACATTTTCACCAACATCTAAACGCAAACTTTTACTTAAAAAGTAATCGCACGCATTTGTCAAATGGTAGTCTGAGATACTCGGAGTTTCCAGCATATGGCCAGATTTTACTAAGGCAATTCGTTTACCTTAAGAGAATTATAGTTATTCCCGCCGTTTACCAGTCCTTAGCTCCCTTGAAAAAGAGTTTGAGATACTGGCACTGGGCAGATGTCACTTTCCATATACACCATTGCTGGCTTGCGGAAAGTTATGTTTTTATTAAACAGTCGGAAAGCCCTTGTTATTGCACCCTGTAATCGCACTCATACGAATACAATCGCAGGGACCCCTTAAACCGAAGTTACGGGGCTATTTTGCCGATTTCCCTCAACGTTAGATTAAACCGTCACACCTTAGACTTTTCATCTAGGGGCACCAGTGCTGGTTCTTGGTACGAATATATGGAATCCTTCCATGTTCCCTTTTCACGGGCTCCAGGCATTGACTAAATTCCCCATACGGGAAACCATTCCTGAACTTCATCAATTTCTCACCATTACAGTACTCCATTGATTTGATTCAGTTAGCACGAACGAAAATCCGTGTTAATCTAGCCCGAAGCGTCGGAAATATGGCTTGCGTCGCCGCACGTATCCACATAGTAAAGGAATATTAACCTTTTTCCCTTTCCCACTAATCCAATTAGGATATGGGTTAGGATCGACTTACTCTTAGCTGATTGTCATTGCTAAGAAACCCTTGCCCTTTCGGTGCTGGAGGTTCTCACTCCAATCTGTTCCTACTGATGCCGGGATCCTCATTCCAAACAGGTCCACTGGCATTTACATACCAGCTTCTGCCCTGCCTGGACGCCTGTCTACCACAAATTTCTTCTATAAAGAAATTGTCTACAGTATCGGTAGCATATTTAGCCCCGTCCATTTTCGCGGCTGATGATCTTGACGGGTGAGCTATTACGCTTTCTTTAAAGGATGGCTGCTTCTGAGCATACCTCCCCGCTGTCTATGATGATCAACGCACTTCTGCCGTTCACACTTAAAATGCATTTAGGGACCTTAACTGTAGGCTGGGCTGTTCCCCTTTCGCAACACTAGCTTACCCAGCGCTGCTGTTTCCGGACTTCTACGATGTGGCAACATTCGGAGTTGGACAAGAGTGCGAGAGATTTCTCCCCCTACAACCCCAATCCGTAGCTCTACAATAACCACCATCTCCATCCAGACTAGACTGCGGCCTATTTCGACAGGAACCAGCTACTACCAGGCTCGATTCGCTTTTCACGCCTATTCCAAAGTCAAAAGAAGACATGTACGTACAACTCTTATGACCTCCACGAGACAAAAGTCCCGCTTCATCATGCCCTGGAATAGATCGCCTGGTCTCGGGTCTGGTCCAAGTGACTAAAGGCACTTTCACACCTTGCGCCTCGTAAACTGCGCGCTATCGGTTTCCCTACGGGTACGAATCGGAAGATTCTTACCCTTGCCACTCGAACAAACTCCCCGGCCCGTTATTCAAAACGTACGATAGAACACCTTAATGCCCTATCTAACTATCACTATTAGATTTCAGGTTCTTTTCGCCCTCTGTTACGAGTACTTTTCAACTTTCCTTCACAGTACTATACGCTATCGGTCTCAAGACATGTTTAGAGTTGGAAGTTGATGCCTCCCAAATTCGCGCCCAATATCCGATGAACGCTACTCAAGATACTGCTACTTCCATTAAGTCTGTGTTTACGGGACTATCACCCTCTTCGGTAACCCTTTTCAGGGCACTTCAACTCGTCTTAATGGATAGATGTGCAGTCTTATTACACCACATCTCCCAGCACATTACTGTGCGGGATTCAGTTTGCTCTCTACCGCTTTCGCTCGATGTTAATCACGGCATCTCGATTGATTTCTTTTCCTCTAGGTACTAAGATGTTTCAATTCCCTAGGTTCCCTTTCCTTATCGGAATGTTCTGAGAAGTCTCATTCAGGAATCTCCGGATCAAAGGCCACGTGCGCCTACCCGGAGCTTATCGCAGCTTGTCACGCCCTTCCTCAGTGTCTTGAACCAAGTCATCCACCTAATAGTTTCGTAGGAATCTGATTTACCTAACAATCTCCACCGCCTATGCACGATTTCATCAATATATTACATGAGTTATGTAATCATGAAATCCTTAACATATCTTCTTTAGAAGACACGCCGCACTAATTTTCACATGAGTGAATATGAATGGACCCGTCGGGACTTTCGAAGTTTCCCCTTCAGGATCCTTTTTCGAACCCGAGACCCCCGCCTTGCAAAGGCGATGCTCTACTGCTGAGCTACGGGCCCGATTGATTATAAAGTGAGAGAATGCCTATCGAAAAACTAAAGTCAAAAATAAAAAAATAGGAGGTGATCCATCCGCAGGTTCCCCTACGGATACCTTGTGACGACTTGTCCCTCCTCACTGAGCCTAGGTTTGAATTAATCTAAAGACTAAGCCTCACCTAAACTCTGCTCGGTTGGAATGACGGGCGGTGTGTGCAAGGCACGTTGACGTATTCACCGGACCTTAATGAAATCCGATTACTAGGGACTCCGACGTCATGAGGGCGGGTTGCAGCCCTCAATCTGAACTAGGATAAGGTTTCGTGGATTAGCTTCTCCTTTCGGAGTTGCATCCCATTGTCCTTACCATTGCCACGCGCGTGTAGCCCAAGAGATTTGGGACATACTGACCTACCGTTGCCCACACCTTCCTCCCACTTACGCGGGCAGTCTCTATAGTGTGCCTGATCACTCGATGAGCTCAGTTGCAACAATAGATATGGGTCTTGCTCGTTGCACGACTTAACGTGACACCTTACAGCACGAGCTGACGGCGGCCATGCATCACCTCTCGGCTTGTCAGGTAAAACCTTTAATCTGACCTTCATCCTGCCGTCGCCCTTGGTGAGTTTTCCGGCGTAGAATCCAATTGAACCGTACGTGTCGCCCCTGGTAGCGCGCCCCCGCCAATTCCTTTAAGTTTCAGTCTTGCGGCCGTACTTCCCAGGCGGCGAACTTAACATCTTCACTCCGGCACTGCGCATCCACGAAGGATACGCAACACATAGTTCGCAGAGTTTACAGCTAGGACTACACGGGTATCTAATCCGTTTTGCTCCCCTAGCTTTCATTCCTCACCGTCAGACCAGTTATAGATAGGCGCCTTCGCCACGGGTAGTCCCTCAAGGATTATCACATTTTACCGTTCCCCCTGAGGTACTCCTATCTCCTCCCTGTCTCTAAAATAATAGTATCCCTTGCACGCTGACAGGTTAAGCCTGTCAATTTCACAAGAGACTTATCAAATCGGCTACGAATGCTTTAGGCCCAATAAATATGACCCCCACTTGTGGCGCACGGTGTTACCGCGGCGGCTGGCACCGGTCTTGCCCACCACTTATTCGCCAAGCTATTTGCACTTGGCAAAAGCCTACCCAGAAGGTAAGCACTTGGGATACCCTTATCACACTTTCGTGCATTGTAAAGGTTTCGCGACTGCTGCACCCCTTAGGGCTAGGACCAGTATCTCAGTGTCCTTCTCGAGGCTTGGACTCTCATCCCCCCTACTGATCGCAGGCTTGGTGAGCCTTTACCTCACCAACTACCTAATCAGCCGCAGACTCATCCTTAGGCATTGCTTTTAAGAAAAAGAACTTTCCAGTACCGATTTCCTATCAAGTTTTGACCTCAGTTTCCCGAGGGTATCCTTGACCTAAGGGCAGATTATCTACGTGTTACTGAGCCTTATGCCGGTGACCCCGAAGGGCCCCCTGACTTGCATGTCTAAATCGCATCCCAATAGCAGCGGTCTCCCGCAGGATCAACGGGAATTAAATTATTGGCCGCAATAATTATTCTTATCGAATTGACTTTTTGCTTCGCTAATAGGCATCTCTCATACCTCGTACTAAAAAAGTGTTTTTTTAGCACTCACTCTATATCGAATTAATTTTGTTAGTATTTTCTCGAAGAGAAAACACCATTAATTGATTATGAAATTTGAGAACGAGATCATCTAATCACTCTGTTCTGTAAGGTAATAGCATTATTGCTACAATTTATTTATAAGCTTTTCGGTTGTGCAATTTGTTTTGTTCTAAACTCAAAAAGCATTAAACTTTATTAATTAGTAATATAATAAAAATTATAATGCATCTAAAAGAGATTATATCTTTTTCATTGGTATCTTTGCTAGCTATTTCTTTATCTTCATGTGTTAAACGAGAGATAAGTTGCATAGGAACAATGAATCGAATAATCTATGAACAGATTGTTAGAACTGAAGAGTCTAAGAAATTTGCAGTTTTGATTAATGGATCAAACGAAGCGCGTCATAGAAACAATATACTAAAAGCATATAATATGTTGCTTTCTCAAGATTTTGAAAGAGACTATATCTTTGTTCTTGATTCAGAAGGATACTCAAAAGATTATCGCGTTGATGATATAGCGACAAAAGAAAGCATTTCAACGCTTTTAAATTATGTGAGGTGTAAGGTAAAAAAAGAGGATCTTCTTTTCATCTACTGCACCGGTCATGGAGGTAAAAGGAAAAATATATTCAAAAAAAATGAAGCTACATTATCCTTGCATGAAGAAAATATTTCTGTAAGCGAATTTGATGCGATAATACGCCAATTGAATGAATGCCCTGGCATTATTGTTTATGACCAATGTTACTCTGGAAATTTTGCCAAAGTAACAGGCCATGGGAATTTCATAGCTGTTTCCGCAACATCCCCAGAAAGGCTGACAAATCTTGATACATTTGCTGATGCTTTTTTTCAGTCATGGCAAAATTCAAAAGCAGATGCAAATGGTGATGGCAAGATAAGTCTTTATGAATCAATTAAAGACACAAAGACCAATGATATACTTACCCAATTGGGATCAAACATTCCTCAAATAATCTATGATAATCTAGACCCAAAAAAGATATTTCTAAAATAAATGGATTGTAACTTTTGTAATTAAGAAATCTTTTTATACTTCTCTTTTCTAATTCGCATTTATGGCAAAAATCGGAATTATAGGTGGTTCAGGAATCGATTCTCCTGATATTTTAGAAGACGCAAAAACTTTGAAAGTTCATACTCCTTATGGGCCAACTTCTGGGCTGGTAAAAACAGGAAAAATAAAAGGCGTTGAAGTTGTGATTATTGCAAGACATGGTTCAAATCATTCTATCAAGCCAGGAGATGTTAATTATAGAGCAAACGTTTATGCCATGAAAAAATTAGGCGTTACGCATATAATCGCACCAACTGCCGTAGGTTCTTTAAGAGAGCATATTCAACCAGGGGATTTAGTTTTCATTGATCAATTCATTGATAGAACTCATGGCAGAAATTCAACATTTTATGATGCCCATCAAGTCTGCCATATACCCATGGCTGAACCTTTCTGTGAAAAGCTTCGGGAGTTGTTATCAGAAACTGCAAAAGAATTGGATATTCCTTTTCATGACAAAGGCACAGTTGTAACAATTGAAGGTCCGAGATTTTCTACAAAAGCTGAATCGCATATGTTCCGTTCTTGGGGGGCAGATATAATTAATATGACTACCGTTCCAGAATGTGTTTTAGCTCGTGAAGCTGGAATCTGTTACGCCGCCATCGCTATGTCAACAGATTATGACTGCTGGCGTGAATCCGAAGAATCAGTTACATTGGATATGATTCTTTCCACTATGAAGAAGAATGCAGACAATGTTTTAAAATTAATCGTAGAAGTAATCCCAAAGATTGATTTTGAGGAATGCTCCTGCAAGGAAGCGATAAAAACATCAATTCTTTGAGGCATATTTAGAATTTAATAGTTTAGTCCTTCAAGATATTTTTTGAGATCGAGATATTCTTTTTTTCTGTCAAGAATGCAAACAAGTATTACTTCCGCATTATCTATCATGAATATTAATCTTTTTTCTTTCCTTTGATCTGAAAATCTTATTCTAAATAGAAATAGACTGTATCCCTTTATCCTTTTGAACCTGAATGGATTTATTTTTACTAATCCTAGTTTTTCTTCCAGTATCCTTCTAGCATCATAGCCAAGTTCTTCCAATTGTTTAATGAAATACTTTGTTGGAACAAGTTTATACATTCATTTTTTCCTCAGAGTCCTGAAAAGCTCTTCCTCGGTCCCAAATAATTTTTTGTCCTTAGAAATCATAACCAGTCTTTTTACAAGCTCGAGTTCCTTCACAGAAATATCTGGGAACAATGTCTGCCGGACAGTTTCTTTTATGAACTCTTGCACTGTGGCAAATCCATGTTCCTCTGCATAAGATTTTGCTGCTATGGTCATTTTCTCATTCAATCTCAAGTTTATTTGTTGGTTCATATGATACCATTAGATACCATTAGATATTTAAGCTTTTCTATTGCATTTTAGTTGCTTCTAAGATTTATAACAATTTCTTAAGGAAATTCGTAAATCTTTCGCAATTTCCGAAACGAAAGTCTAAGCAAGGAAGCGATAAAAACATCAATTTTATAAACTTCTTTTTTAATTATTTTAATACATGATATTAGAATTATTAAAAGTAAAGCAATATTATAAGAATCTATTAATTTTTTTGCCCTTGATATTTGTTGGCCGTTTATTGGATCTGGATCTATTCATCTTGACAGTTATGGGCTTTGCTCTTCTTTGTTTCATATCTTCTTCAAGTTATATAATAAATGATCTAGCCGATCAAAAAAAAGATCAGCTGCATCCAGAAAAACGTACAAGGCCTATAGCCTCAGGAAAGATTTCAAAATCCCTAGCTGTTTTCATCTCAATAATGTTAGCAATAGTTTCATTATCCGCAGCATTTTATCTTAGCAGGGGATTTTTCATTACCTTAGCAATCCTTTTCATCTTAACGCAGCTCTACACTTTCTTCTTAAAACAAGAGCCATTCATAGACATTATTACCATAGCAATCAATTTCGTTTTAAGGGCCGTTTCAGGAGCAGTTTTAATAAATGTAGAAACAAGTCCATGGCTTATCATTTGCGTTTTTAGCTTGTCATTGTTCCTATCCACCGGAAAAAGATTCGGGGATATTCTTTACTTAAAGGAAAAAGCTTACGAAACAAGGGCCGTTCTAAAATATTATTCTAAAGATGTTGCTCAATTTTTAATGACGCTAACAACGGTTATTTTGATATTGTCTTATGCATTATATTCATTTTTAGGTGTTCATAAGAATTTAATTTTAACTTTGCCTTTTGCCTTTTACGTAATTTTAAGATATACTTCCTTAGTTTACAGCAACTCGATTATAGCTCGCCACCCAGAAATGATTTACAATGACTATAAATTAATTTTAGGCATTTTATTTTGGTCTTTGGCAACAATTATAATAATTTATCTTTGAATAAATTCTTCAAGTTTTTCTTTTAGAACTTCCTTAGGTAATAATCCAACAATCCTGTCAACTTCTTGGTCTCCTCTTAATATAACTAATGTAGGTACACCTCGGACATTAAATCTTTCAGCTATTTCTGGTGATTCATCAATATCTACTTTTACAAATTTCATCTTACCCTCAAATTCCGAATCAAGCTCTTCAAATACGGGTCCAAGCATCTTACATGGTCCGCACCATTCCGCAAAAAAATCAATTACTACAGGAGTTTCAGAATTAGCCAATTCTCCCCTAAAATTCTTTTCATCGAGATGAACTATTGCCATTTTAAGATAATTATTGCATAAAAGTATTTAAAATCTTTGTTTTAATTAACAAAGCTTTAAAAGTAAATAAAACAAAATGTGATTATATGAAAAATAATCTTAATATTCAATGCCTCTTCGTGCATCAATATTCTTTTCAAAAGGGTGTTTTACATCTTTAATCTCAGAAACATAATCTGCCATATTTATCAACTCATTCGGCGCATTTCTTCCGGTCAAAATTAATTCAGTAGTTTGATCCTTCATACTAATCAAAGAGATTACATCACTTAAATCAATTAATTTAACGTCGATGGCCATAATTAGTTCATCTAGGATTACTAAATCATACTCTCCTGAAATTAAAGCTTCTTTTGCAAGAGTTAAACCTTTTTCAGCGACAGATTTATCTTGCTTGGTTACCAAGAAACATTCTTGGCATTGCTCAATTTCAAAATCACTCTTTACTTCTCTCAAAGAACAGCATTCTTTTCCAAACTGCACTATTTTAACATTAGAAAAACTTTTTAAAGCATTAAATTCTCCAGTAAAAGCTCCGCACTTCAAAAATTGTAAAATCAAAACTTTGAATCCGTGTCCAGAAGCCCTTAATGCTAAGCCAAAAGCAGCAGTAGTTTTACCTTTACCATTTCCAGTATAAATCTGTATTAACCCCTTTTTAAGATTGCTTCCCATTTTAAACATTGCATGTTGGGCATCCGCCAGAATATTCTGCAGAAACATGCATCCCTTCTTCAGTTTTTTTAATTTTTCCTTTCAGTTTATCGCTGGATTCATCTTTTGCAACACCATGGAGATCAATGTTTAATACCTGCTCTTCTCTGCTTCTATCTCTGTAAATCGTTATGCCTTTGCATCCAAGATCATACGCTAAGTTAAAAACATTTTCAATATCGTCAACAGTTGCGCCAGTTGGGAAGTTCACAGTCTTAGAAACTGCATTATCTGTATACTTCTGGAATGCAGCCTGTATTTTCACATGGTACTCTGGAGTTATATCGTGCGCAGTTACAAATAATTTTTTCATATCATCCGGAATTATAGCCATATGCTGTACAGTCCCTTGCCTAGCAACTTCTTTTACAAGCTCTTCAGAATATAATCCTCTCTTTTTTAATTCTGCTTCAAAATAAGGGTTGATTTCCAAAAGTTCAGTTCCGTCCATTACAACCCTCAAAAAGGATATTGCAAATAATGGCTCTATTCCAGAACTTGCTCCTGCAATTATACTAATTGTTCCAGTAGGGGCAATAGTTGTTAATGTGGCATTCCTTACTTTCAAACCTTTTTTCTCCCACAAACTCCCATTGTAAGCAGGGAAAAGTCCCCTTTTATTTGCTAATTCTTCTGAAGCTTTTATTGATTCATCATAAATAAATTTCATTACTCTCTCAGCAGTTTTAACTGCCTCTTCAGAATTATAGGGTATTCCAAGTTGTATCAGCATATCCGCAAAACCCATCACACCAAGGCCCATTTTTCTTGTTTTTAGCACGGTTTCTTTTATTTTTTCTAATGGATACTTGTTCATATCAATTACATTGTCTAAAAATCTAGTAGCTAAATGTGTAATTTCTTTTAATTTATTATAATCCACTTCTCCATTTTTAACCAATTTGGATAAATTAATTGAAGCCAGGTTGCACGATTCAAATGGTAACAGTGGTACTTCACCGCAGTTATGGACAACAATTCCGTTGCCGATAAAAGATCTTGTATTAGGTTCAATCAAATCATAAACTTCTTCAAGTCCGTTTGGAGTTATTGATTCAACACAATCATAAATAAATTCAAAATTTATATCCCTTGTTTGATAATTTTTCTGAACATAAATTGAATCATTTTCAGTTAAATCCCCCAATTGTTTCCAGCCATTTTCTGTTAAGATCTTATGGTCTGCGGTCGCATTAATTTCATAGCCCGATTTTGTTTTTAATTTATAAGTTTCTTTAATCCCTGTTTTAAATACAGCTAACGCCTTTTGCAATTGCGCTTCTTTTTGCAGTAATATCTGGTTCCCCGAAACAATCGGAACATTAGATGCAGTTAATATATTACTGCCATTAGCTATTTCTTTAATCTTAACCAATCCTTTTTCTGTTGAAACAAAAGTATTTCCAGAAACGCACGGGTTAGTGCTCTCTATCTCTCCAAGCAAAGGTGTAGGATTAGATTTATTCATCTGGTCTATAAATATTACCCCTGGTTCTCCATTTTTCCAGGCCATTGTGCAGATTAAATTAAAAACCCGTTTTGCATCTAAGGATTTAACAGGCAATTTATTTTTTGGATGCACCAAATCATATTGCTTGTCTTCTTTGGCAGCTTTCATAAATTTATCAGTTATCGCAACAGAAATATTAAAATTATTCAAAGCATCGGTTCTTTCTTTTGCAACTATAAAATCCAGAATGTCAGGATGATCCACTCTTAGCACGCCCATATTAGCCCCTCTTCTTGTTCCGCCCTGTTTTATAACTTCAGTTGCAGCATTAAATACTTTCATGAATGAAATCGGTCCTGAAGCAACACCCATAGTAGATCTTACTATATCCCCCCTTGGTCTTAATCTCGAAAATGAGAATCCTGTTCCTCCGCCAGACTGATGTATTAATGCCGCATTTTTTATAGCATCAAATATTCCAGCCATATCATCTTCAACAGGCAATACAAAACAAGCAGCTAACTGCTGCAATTCTCTTCCTGCATTCATCAATGTTGGAGAATTGGGCATAAATTCTAGATTGATCATCATTTCAAAGAACTTGTTTTCTAATTCTTCAATTTCATGTTTAGGTGTTCCATAATTTTTTTCAGCAGAGGTAATGTTATGTGCAACTCTTAATAGCATTTCTTTTGGTGTTTCAGTAACTCTTCCGACCTCATCTTTTTTTAAATATCTTTTTTCTAATACCTTGATGGCATTGACCGTTAATTTTATATCATCCTTAACGCCCATCATTGACTTTACTTCCCTTATTTTTTTATGCTCTAATCTGTAAATTATGTAGGCTTTTGCAGTTTTTGCATGCTGATTTTCAATCAATGTTTTTTCTACTGCATCCTGCACATCTTCAACTGTTGGAATTTTTTTTGTTGAGAATCCTAATTCCTCCAAATAAATAACGACTTTTTCAGCAAGTTCATCTGCTATTTTCTTATCTTTTCCACCGACAGCCTCAGCAGCCCTAAATATCGCTGTTGCAATCTTTTCTTTTTGAAAATCGACTATTGCGCCGTCCCTTTTTTTAATCTTAGAAAGCATTGCCTTTCACCTCTTCCAAAACAATAAAATATTGAAAATTAAAACACAAAGTAAATTTATAAGCATTCCTGTTTTATAAGATATATTATTCTTAATGCGGGAGACAGGGTTCGAACCCGCGCAAGCACTAAGCTACTAGGCCCTCAACCTAGCCCGTTTGACCACTCCGGCACTCCCGCATAATTGAATTAATAATTAGTTGGCATTTATAATTTTTTAGGTCTTATCTCGTCCCAATTATATATCTGTCCAAACACGTCCAATAGATTGTAATCTGAACCTTCAACTAACCCATAAACATTATACGCAGATACAAATCCATCATCAGAGAACGCAGCCACAGCAGGATACCTTGGTGTTCTTTGGTAAACATTGGTCTGATTTACATTAACCCTAAACTGAGCACCCATCTTTTTATATTGCGGATTATAATACTGCGCCCAGACTTCATACCCTTTGGTATAATCATATACAGCATCCCAAACCACAACAAAACCGCCATTTGACAAAGGCACATTATTAGTCACCTGAAAATTATAACCTGTGTTTGTATTTGCCTTGAACCCTTTAGTAATCGGCATCCCATTCTCATTAAATATTTGCCCTAAAGATTGAACGGTATAAGGAGAAGTATATTCTCTATTGGTCCAAGTCACAAGAAAATTCCCATTATTAAGCGCATTAACATAAGCTCCAACATGACTCCCGTAAGTCACAGGGTTCACACGAAACTCACCGCCAATTAAATTAACATCTGAATCTAACATTTGACCTGAAATGCTTACATTTGCATAATCACTAGACTGTGCAAGTATGGTCTGCCAAACAATCATAACCTTCCCTAAAGGTGAAACAGCAATAGTAGGATTTTCCTGATTCCCATTATCACAAGTATTAACTTTGATTTTTTCAGCAATAGGGAACAATCTGTTATTAAACTTTTGAGCATAAATTTCATACCCATTAGTAACATTTTTCCTATATTCAGTCCACGCAACAATAATCCCGTCATCAACAGCTACAACCGCAGGATAATAATTATAAGGTGTAATATCATACAAGGGACTGTAAAAATCATTATTTTCAGTTAATACCTTTTCTTCAAATATTTTATTTCCATCAGGCGTAAAAGTCTGAGCTTTAATCGCCCGCCCAAATCCGTTTAAATCATATACCATCCAAACTATAACAAAATTACCATTAGATAACTTTACAGCCTTAGACCATCTTTCATTATTAATTTCATCTGTCGGAACATGGATCTCTCCACCGATTTTCTCACCACTTCGATTAAATATCTGGGCATAAACTCCATCTCCGGCTTCATCCTGCACTTCAGATGTCCAGGTCACAATAAAATTATCATTATCAAGTACAACTACCGAAGCCATATTTTGATTATGATTCGTATAAGTATTTACTAAAAAATCCGGTCTGTTATGTGGTGTATCCGCAGCAACAACACCAACGGCTGATACAATCAACATTAAAATTAAAACAAGTATTTTTGATTTTATAATTAAATCTTTCATTTTGCAGTTGTAAATTATAGGCAATTTATAAATGTTTTGGCTTAAATTGAATTTGCGTAGTTAGGCAACATATATGATTCTTAACAAATCAAGACTATCAATTAAAAAATAAATAAAAGTTATTTCTTGATAAAACAGTAATACAAGTAGTAAATTTTTTTAATAAAGTATAAATGTGGGGGAAGGGATTCGAACCCTCGAACCTACTAAAGGACAGGATCTCTTACCTTCATGAGTAAGTGTCCACTTGCTCTGGTCTTAAGTTTCGCAGGACAATTCGAAATGAAAAGTCCTCCTGCGCATTTGACCAGGCTTTGCTACCCCCACAGATAACTTAGAAATAGAAACAAGGACATTTAAAAGCTTTTCTCAAAAGATAATAAAAAATAGAGAAATCTAGCATAAATATGACTTCTAAATTAATCTTTTATAAACAGTATTTTCATTAAAATTATACATATGCTTGATATAGAATTCATCTCTTTCCTCTTCAGTCATTAATTTATATCCGAACTTCCTTTCCCAACAACGCCTTGTATTGGTATTATGATTAATGATAAAATAATCCATCCCTGCTTTCTTACAAAATTCTTCTAATGCCTTAATCAGTTGAGAACCAATTCCCTTATTTCTAAAATTTGGAGCAACACCCATTGAAAAGCCTGTAGCGATTTTGTTATTTATATCAAGATAAAAGATTTGCCCTGCAAAACTTGGAACATTAAACTTGGCCTCGAACTTATCTAGATTAGACCTGACAACGCAAGCTTCAGGATCAAACCCAAAACTTTGGTACACTTTTTTCATTAAATTTTCAAGTTCCATTTTTCAAGTATTAAAGGATAGGAAGCCAATAAGCCATCTTCTGTCAGAATTACTCATTAAAGAGTATTCTTCTGTTCTAACATTCAACTTAGCGTCTAAATTAGACTTGCACCAATTGGGGCTCGCCGTTTCATCGTCTCCTTTCTTTCAAGGCTCGCATGGTTATCTCATTTCCCTCGCGGGATCTTTCGCAATGCTCATAGCTCAAGAAAGGCCGTTTCGTTTCTGAGCGGTTGCCATCGATTTCTCGATCTTTGCTTTCGCAAAGCAACCGATAATGGTGGACGGACTTTCCTCACTGTTTTCACAGCGTCGTTAGATAGCCTTCCTATCCTTTGAGTAATTAGTCACTACTTAGAAGTATATAAACTTTTCTATAAAAAGATGTTTTCAAAACAATCGAAAATTTTTCGGATTTCTTCGGACAAGGCTTATTAATCATAATAGGTTAATATCTCATTAGACCTTCCCATTTAAACCTCAAAAAACCAGAAAGCTTTTTAAATAACCTCCCTCATCATATAAAGGAAAATGGCAAAAGACAGTAATATTCATATGCCTTCTGGTATGGGTGGCTTAGTCCGTTATTATGACGAATACAAGAGCAAAATAGAAATAAGCCCTAAAGCCGTAATTGTTATGATTGTTGTCGTTATCATAATCGAGGCATTTTTGCATGCAAGAGGTATCTGAAATTGTTTCCCGGGGTAAATCCTAAACAGCTACAGCAGGCCATGAAACGCATGGGCATCAATCAGCAAGAGATTCATGCTACAGAAGTCATAATAAAAACAAAAGATTCTGAAATTTATATTCAAAATCCTGAAGTTTTAAAAGTATCTATGGGTGGCCAGGATTCATTGCAGATTACTGGCAAGATGGAACATAGATTATTAAAAAACTATACGGGAGAGGATGTTAAAACGGTAATGTCACAAGCAAAGTGCTCTGAAGAAAAAGCAATAGGGGCATTAGAAAAAAGCAATGGAGATTTGGCCGAAGCAATATTATCACTAGAAATATAATGGAGAAAGTTCGTTACTTAATAAATGAGGCAAAAAAGAACCTCAAAACAGCAGATCATTTGGTATATATGACCTATCCGCTGATAAAAGATCCAAAACTTATCACATCAATTGCAGGGAATCTTCAGCGTTCATTGATGTATGCTATGGATGCATTGGTAAGATATGAACAGTTGTATAGGCACATACCTATGGCAACGCACCCCGATACGAGATTTGAATTATTCAAAGAAAAATGCATTCCTGCGCATAAGTTAGATAAAGATATAATCACAGTCATGCACATTTTGACAAAAGCATTAGAAGAAAAGCAAATAAACGAAAGCGTTGTCAGGCGCGATCTCATTTCAAGCGGCAAGGTTTTAAGTTACGATCAATTAAAGAATATGACCAATAAATCAAAAGCATTCCTTTTGCAGGTTCAGGGAGTAATAACAAAAAATGATGGATGAATCAGATATTGATGAGGATAAGGTAAAATCGCAGCTTAAAAGAGCAGATCATCAGATTTTTGTTACATTGAAATACACAAGAACTGTTGATATAATCAAGAATATAATCAAACGTTTAATTTTAGCATTTGATTTCTCAATCATTGAATTTTTGGAGCATTTGAAAGAAAAAGGATTATTGAAAGATGAAATATCATTAGTTCCAAAGGCAAGATGCGAAATGCTTCATAAATTATTTCATGACAATATTGAAATCGAAGATTATGTTGATTTTTACTTGCTTTTAAGAAACATTGATAAGTCGGAGTTCGGCAAAAAAGATGAATATAGAAAAAATGTCACCTTGTCCACCGAATTTGGCGATGTCACAATAGATGATATCCACAGATTCTATGATAAGACAAAAGATTTCGTTAAGTTTACCAGAGACTATATCAAAGATCACCCGTAAGATTTATATATTCTGTTTTTATTCTTTAGGTAGCATGACGCACTTCATTGCGATTGCTGGCGCAAAAGGGGGAATTGGAAAGACTACTACTGCATTAAATCTTGCCGCTGCATTAAAATCATTCAATCATTCTGTAATTGTTGTTGATGGAAATATTTCTACCCCTAACATTGGTTTGCATGTCGGCGTTTCTAAATTTCCAATAAATTTGCATCACGCATTATCAGGCAAGAATCACATTACAGAAGCCATATATAATCACCCTTCAGGTATTAGCATTGTTCCAGCTTCAATTTCAATCGATGATTTATCGAATGCTAAAGTCGAGAAATTACCTTCAACCATTAGAGGCTTGACTGGATTGGCTGATTTTGTTTTGATTGATACTTCTGCAGGCTTGAGTCGGGAAACTTTATCCGCGTTAAAAGCGGCGGATAGTATCATAGTTGTTACAAATCCAGAGATGCCTTCTGTCACAGAGGCATTAAAAACTATTAAATTATCGGAAAAATTCCGCAAGGATGTTCTCGGTGTCGTTGTGACAAGAACAAAAAAAGATTCATTCGATTTATCCATTCCAAATGTTGAAACCTTGCTTGAGAAACCAGTCATAGGCGTTGTCCCTGAAGATATTGCCGTTAGGCATTCATTATACAAAAGGGAATTCGTTATCAATTCAGATCCAAAGGCAATGGCATCTATTTCTTATAAAAAACTTGCTGCAAATTTGTTAAACGAAGAATATAATGAAGAAGAAGAAGTTAAGAGGGGTTTCTTTTCTAGATTATTTTGGAAATAAAAATTTATTCTTTTTTAGGTAAACAAATACACAGTATCCGATCAGTGCAAGGATAAATCCTGTAACCACATCCAAGATATAATGCTGCTTAATGAATAATGTAGATATTGAAATCAGAACAGAAAGGGCAATTAGAAAAATACCATATTTTTTGCTATAAGAATTTACAATGAAGGAAGATAAAAAAGCCATCGAAACATGCATTGAAGGCAGTAGATTATGTGGCATATCAAAAGCATAAAGCAAGTTCAATGCCCATCCAGAAAACGTATCCATTGCATATTCATATCTTGGAAGTTCAGCAGGATATAAGAGATAAATAATACAGCTTACAATGATAACAAATATGTACGATTTGGCCATAGCAAAGTAAAAATCCATTTTTCGGACAAAGAAAAAAGGGACAAATATTACTAGGAACACCATTAAATAGATAAATACAAATTCTGGTATAAATGGTATTGATGTTTCAAAAGCAAAACCTGGATTATATGTTTCTCTAAGCGAAGTTATAAAATTAAACAGGAGATAGCATCCAAGCCAAAAAAGAAATACAAAAAGCATAACTAAAAGTCTTTTTGATGTGAATATATTTTTAATGTCTTTCATAATATGACTTTATTGTTTTAATCATTATTAACTTTATGGTCAAATTTAAAATTTAGCTGTTTCATTCTTATATATTAAAGGCTATTAAAAGACATTTTTAGGGGTTTCTTGACCCATAAAGCACTCAGTCAGTTTAATAAATGAAACAAATAACAGAAAGATTTATATAGTATTATGAATTTATATTCATAATTGAATATAGGAGGTAAAATAAATGCCAAAACGAGACAAAACTGGGCCATTAGGACAAGGCCCCATAACTGGTAGAGGTTTAGGACCTTGCGGTAGCGGTATGCGACAGGGATTTGGAATAGGCTTCGGTAGAAGAGTAACATTAACTAAAGCTGAAGAAATAAGAATCCTGAAAGCAGAGCTTAAAGAAATTGAAAAAAGATTGAAAGAATTGAAGTAAACCTTTCTTTTTTCATAAAGCTTATATAATTGTATGAATAAATATTCATAATCGGAGGATGATATTATGTACGCAAAAGAAATTGAAAATACAGATTTAAAAAAGGCAAGGCAAAGTATGATTGAGGAAGCTGAAGCCATTAATTGGTATGAAACAAGGATAGAAGACGCAAAAGATATAGAATTGAAGAAGATTCTCGCACATAATCGAGACGAGGAAAAAGAACATCTAGCCATGATTATTGAATGGATAAGAAAACACGACAAAGAACAGGATAAAGCATTTAAAGAACACGATTAAGATGGTAAGACCAAGACTTTGCAGAAGAATATTTTCTGAACCAAATGTAACTTATTTTAAACCAAGGGGCATTCCATTGGTAAAATTAGAAGAATCATCAATAACTTTTGATGAATTTGAAGCAATCAGATTAAAAGATTTTGAAGGATTAGAGCAAGAGGAATGCGCCCAAAAGATGAATATTTCGCAGCCAACTTTCCATAGATTGATTCTATCAGCAAGAAAAAAAGTGGCAGATGCAATAGTAAATGGAAAGGCCCTTAAGATCGAAGGGGGGAATTTTGAAGTAGCCCATAAGGGATTATATCGCAGGAGGTTTACAAAATGAAAATTGCAATCAGTTCGGCAGGAACAGATTTAGAAGGCGAAATAGATGCAAGGTTTGGAAGGTGTAATTATTTTTTAATTATCGAAATTGAAAATAAAAAAATAAAAAAGTTTGAAGCAATTGAAAATATTGCCAAAGATCAAATTGAAAGCGCAGGAATTACTGCTGGAGAAATAGTTGCAAAACAAAAGGTTAATGCAATTATTACAGTAAATCTCGGTCCAAGGGCATTTTCTATCTTTGAGCAGTTTGGAATTAAAGTTTATCAGGGAAAAGGCAGGATTAAACAGGCAGTTCAAGATTTTTTAAATGGAAAATTAAAAGAATTAACTAAGATGACCGGCCTTCAAAGGGGGGATTAAAATGAAAATAGTAATTCCTACAGAGAGCAAAAGAGGATTGACTGATTTAATAGCTGAACATTTTGGTAGATGCAATACTTACACCTTTCTTAATGAAAAAGGTAAAGTTATTGAAATAATTGATAATGTCAGCGAACATATGGGGGGTTCCGGATTGCCTCCAGAGCTCATGAAAAAACATGGGGCAAATGTTTTATTATGCAAGGGACTTGGTCCAAAGGCACTTGATTTATGCAGACAATTTAAAATTGAAGTATATGTATATCCCGCAATGACTGTAGGTGAAATATTTAACCTTTGGAAAAATGATAAAATAAAAAAAGCATCATCCAAGGATGTTTGTGACGAGCATAAAAAATGAAGATTGCTGTTACGGGAGGAAAGGGGGGAACTGGAAAATCTACAATAGCTACTATCCTTGCTGTAGAATTAGCAAGAATTAAAAAAATATTGCTTGTTGATGCTGATGCAGAATGCCCTAATGACTATCTTTTAATTTCAGCCAAACTTAAAAAATATTCTTCTGTTTTGCAGCCCATCCCAAAATTTTATTTCAACAAATGTATAAAATGTGGAAAATGCGCAACGGTTTGCAAACAAAATGCTATCGTATTTGTTGAAAATCAATATCCTGCATTTGTTAAAGAGGTCTGTATTGGCTGCAAGGCATGCATTGTTGCTTGTCCGAATAATGCAATAACTGAAACAATGAAGACAATAGGAACAATCTTTACAGGAAAAAATTACAATGTAAATTTGGTTTCATCAGAACTAAAATTAGGAGAATTGGCATCAGGAGAAGTGGTATCCGAAGTAAGAAAAAAAGCTGAAGAAATAAGCAGAAAATTAAAACCGGAAATAACTATAATTGATTCTTCAGCGGGAATAGGGTGCCCTGTAATAGCCTCATTAGTTGGGACAGATTACATCGTCGCAGTTACAGAACCAACCCCTTCTGCACTTCATGATTTGAAGCGAGTTTTGTATCTTGCAGAACATTTTCAAATAGAACATGGAATTATTATAAATAAGTATGACTTAGATAAAAGTTTTTATAAAAAAATTGTGGAATATGCAAAAACCAAAAAAATACAAATCATAGGAAAAATACCCTATAATAAAGATTTTGTTGAATCAACAATAAAAATGAAGCCAATTACAGAAATAAATCCAGAATACCGAAAAATATTTAAGGCTATTATTAATAAAATAATATATGGTGGAAAATGATATTAACAAAATTAGTCCCTTATAACGATATAAAAAAACAATTGGATAAAAAAAATAAAATTGGTATTGTCTCCTGCAATAGTTGTGCAAAGATATGTGGAACGGGTGGAGAAAAAGAGATGGTCCAGCTATCAGAAAGATTA
>Ga0208375_1000141_pt1 | contig 112560 bp, 152 predicted proteins | sample RifOxyD1_FD_184038 | JGI IMG/M metagenome (GOLD analysis project Ga0208375, IMG submission 184038) | Soil microbial communities from Rifle, Colorado - Rifle Oxygen_injection D1 (SPAdes) | ecosystem: Environmental > Terrestrial > Deep subsurface > Rock core/Sediment | place: Rifle, Colorado... | reverse complement strand
TAAATAATATAAATGAGGAATATTATTTGAAGGATAGGCAGATGTTCCAACGGGATATGTTATACCTGTTATACCATTAATTGGATCATAGAATAATTCGTTTTGATATGATAATTGTTCGTTAAGTGTTTTTGATTCGTTAATAAATTCTTCATATGAGTCAATAAATCCTGTTGTTTTAACTGTTGAACCATTTGAATTATTGGTAATATAACCAACACCACGTAAATCAATATAACCAGCAGTACAACTAGGTTCTAATTTGACTTGCCCTGCAATAAGTTCAATTGTAGTAGTACATCCGGAAGTATCACAATTTATTATTTGAACACCACCCGAAAAAGATCTTAATGATAAAGATGTAGTATTTCCAGAATTCATATCAAAAATTGGTGTAGAAGAACCTGCAATACCACCATAACAACCAGATATAACTAAATCATTAGAAACAATAATAGTACCATTAATTTGACTATTTTTTATTTCACCAGATAAATATAATGCATTTATAATAACACAGTTTTCTAATTTAACAACACCGTGACCAAAATTACCATCAATTATAAATCCTGTCCATACCATATTATTATGATAAGCTTCAACATCTAACATAGCAGTTAAATTAGCATTTGCTGCAACAACTGAATATCCTTCCCAAGTTGTTGTTGTACTTAATAATGTTACATCACTTAATGAATAAAATTGGGTTATACCAAATGCCGCTGCAATTGATTCAGCATCTTCTGGATTATTAATAGGTTGAGCAATAGTTCCATAAGGATAAATAACACCAGAATAAGGTGAATTTTCGTCATAATATATTCTATCTCCATAAGTCAATCTTTGTTCTAATTCTGATTTTACAATAGGAACGTCAGAACCTCTATTTGTTACGGCAGCATTATTAATAATAAATGGACTTAACCCATCATCTGAATAAAGATTTAACTGAATAACTACTTCAACATCTTCTGCATAAATTTTCCAACCATTAGTTAAGAAATAATAAGCAGGTGCATTCTGTGTAGATGATGTAGGGTCACCTCCAATTGATCTAAAGGCGGATGCCCATTTAGCATTATCATATTGTAAAACCCATTCTTTCCAATCACTATATAAATCAATACCAACATCTAGTGAAGTTACACCAGGATTTATTATAATAAGTTTATTTTCAGGATCAAATGTAACTTTATGTGGATTTAACCAATTTTCCCAATATCCGAAATCATATATTAGCATTTATTATAGTAGAATATTTTTAAATATATATAAAAAGAGTAGTATTAAAAAAAGAATAGTATTAAAAAAATATACTTATTAATAAAGTCCTCTATATGACATATTCATAGAAACAGTTGCAGACGTTCCTTCTAATAAAGTTACTACAAAACTTAAAGCTCCTTGTGTAAGACCATCTGCACTTAATGTAATACCTTCATCATTTAATTCAAAAAAAGGTGTTAAATTAATATTTGTAGGAATATTTGCAGTAACATAATGTGTAATTGATTGCCAATAACTATCTGCTTCTGTATCAATAGAAACTGCTTCATCATCACCTAAAATAGGACCATCTACACTATCTAATAACCAAGTTGCGCCAGAAAGAATTTCAGAATCACACCATACTAAATCAACTTTTATAGAAGCACCTGAACTAAAAACGGATAATGTTTCTGGATAAGTTTCTATGTGATTATGACTACCATTATCTAAAAGTATTTTTGCTTTAGCTGATAAAACTGGTGTATATGGATCAGTGACTACTTTACCCAATGTTTCGATATCACTAAATCTCCAAAAAGTATAATCTGGTTTTCCTTCAGTTTTTACAACAGCCATAATTTCATTTAAATCACTACCAGATGCAACAGAACCGACATTTGCATTTTCCCATCTTATAGGTAATGATAATGTTCTTATTGTAGGTGCAGAAATATTACCAGAATTTGTAAATTCGTGACATACAATTCTACCTAAAGTATCATAAACACCCATTCTACATGTTCCACCTGGCCAGTTAGCATTAAAAAAATATTGCCATACTGTAGTAACATCTAAATTTATTCCTGAAATACCAGTACCATCTAATTTATCAATATTCCAATCAGCCTGTGCAACTTTAACATCTACTGGAGAACCAGTAATATTAGAACGATGTACTACATATAAAGTAGTTCCATTTAATTCAAAAAACATTCCATCATTATCATCATAATAACCCCATCTTCTAATATTATTAGTTTTACCGTTATCACCACAAGATGTAGCCATGATTATTAATTGTGGAACACCTTGTTGATAATAATGATATCTATTTGTAGTTCTTACTACTTTAGATGTTGCATTTGATGTAGTTGATAATTTAACACTTGAAATAGATTCATCAAATACCGAAGTTCCGCTATTAACTATATCTGTATAAAACAAATCATCATAAGAATCAATTGTATGTTCATAAACTCCTATTAAATTTTCATCAGTTACTTTTAATAATTCATAAGATGACATAATAGGTTCACCTTCAGCAAAGCGAGTATATGCAGAACCTTTTTGATCTATTCTTTGTCCTATTGTTGGATCAGTTGGATCTACTATGTGAATACCTTGAACTTGAACACTATCAGCACCTATTGTATGAGATTGAGAATATATTTTTTTACCTACTCCATCAGGTGGAACTCTTACATATGAATTAGCCATATTAATTTAATTTTTTTATTATATATAAAATATACGTAGGTTAAATTTTAATCTTCAATAATTCTTAAAATTCTTCCATTAACCATAATTTTAGTTATACCATCATTTTTCAATTCATCAGAAATTATTTTTAGTAATTGTGTAATATCATCTTCTCGTTGGTTTTCTAATTTTAAATTATCTTTAATAATTTCTTTTTTATATAAAAGATTTGTTTCTACTTGTGTAAGTATTTTAGCATATTTTTTATATTTTTCTGTTCGAATAGTACTTTCTTTTCCTTTTTCGAAATTTTCGTTTCTTATTTCCATATAATTATATATTAAAAAGATCTGTTTTAAATAAAAAAAATTACTTTTTTTATAAAAAATAATTTATATTTGATAAAATAACAAGGTAAAAAATATATTATTTAGATAATATTTTATCCATACTATGATATAGATAATCCCATTTAATAGGTTTAGCCATATAAGAATCTATTCCTAATTTATATAATTCCAATTCATCATCTTTAGATGCAAATGCCGAAATTATAATTACAGGTGTATGTATATTATTTTGGTTCATGTATTCTAAAAGATCATAACCATCACCATCAGGTAATTGAAAATCCATTAATATAATATCATAAGCATTTTTATTTATTAAATTAATAAAATTATTTAAATCTTTGGCGTGATCGATTATAATATTGGTTTGAGATAAAACAATTTCGGTTAATAGGTAATTATTAAAATTATCTTCGACAATCAAAACTTTTTTATTTTTCCAATCATAACTTTTATTTAAATTATTTAAGGATATTTTACTTATTTTAATATCATCTTCAATTCCTTTTTCTAATGGAATTGAAAAATAAAATGTAGATCCTACATTTTTTTTAGAAGTAACCCATATTTTTCCACCTAATAATTCTACAATTGATTTAGATATAGTTAGACCTAATCCTAACCCGTGTTTATTTACTTCTTTATCATTTAATTGTACAAAACGTTCAAATACAATATCTATATTTTTTTTATCTATTCCAATACCAGTATCTTTAACAAAAAATTCAATATCATTTCTTTTTAATATATATCCACAAGTTATTGTACCTTTATTTGTAAATTTTAAAGCATTGTTAATTAAATTATTCAAAACTTGTTTTATTTTTCCATGATCACTATATAATACATATTCGTATTTTGGAATATCTAATTTAAATTTAATATCAGTATATTTTCTAAAATTTTCTTTACATTCAATACTTAAATTGTTCATTAATAATTTAACATTAAATGGGTTTTTATGAATTTTTATTTTATTATTTTCAATTTTAGATAATTCGGTAATGTCATTAACTATTGTTAATAATGAGTCAGATGAACTTTTAATTATATCAAGATAATTTAAAATTTTTTCTTTTGTTAAATTATTTTTAATTATTAAATCAGTAAATCCCATTATAGATTGAATAGGTACTCTTATTTCGTGTGCCATATTAATTAATAATGCACTTTTAAATTTATTAATTTCTATAGCATTTTCTTTTTCAAAATTTAATCTATCTTGTATATTTTTATGATCTGTTATATTATCTATAATACATACTATTTCGTCAGTAGTTACTAATTTATAAATAAAAGCTGATCCCCAAATATCATTTTTATTATCACAAAATTTAAATTCATCTATTTTTTTAGATTTACCATTTTTCCAAACATCATATATAATTTCATTAATGTCGGTATCTTTTAATTCTGGTAATGCGTCTAATATTTTTTTTCCTATTACATCTCTTTTTTTAAATAAATTTTGAGCATATTTATTAAATTCTATAAAAACAAATGTATTTCCATTATCAAATGATTGTAAAACACCAACTCCACTTTTCATATTTTCAATCATATTTCTATACTTATCTTGTTCATTATAAATTGTTTCATAAAGTTTTTTTTCTTTATCTAATTGTTTTTTAATAATTCTATTTTTAATTACAGTTTTTATATGATATGAAAATTCAATATCATTAATACTATCTGATATTATTAAATCGGCTGTACAATCACCTTCTATAAATGTAGACATTAAAACGACTATGGGAATATTATTAAATAGTCCAGAATTTTTAATTTCCTTACAAGTCCCTTTAAATTTTGTATCTGTAGGTTCTTCTAAAACTATTAAATCGATATTGTTATTTAATGTAGATAAATTATATTCTTTCCAATCAAATCTATTAATAAAATAATTATCATTAGCATTTAATATTTCAAAACGATTATTTTTATTATTACCTATATAAATTATATCTATCATTTATAAATATTACATTTTAAATTATATATTAAAAAAAATATATAGAAATATGAAATTAATTAATTTAAATTAATAATTTCGAAATTCATAAAATTATCTAATGTTAGCATATATTTATTTATAATTTTTTAAAACTTAAAATATATATTTTAATATATATTTTAAATTAAATAAATTTAAATGAAAACTAGTTATAATTGTATAAGGTGTAATAAATTAATTAAAAAGATAATTGGTTCACCAGATGATAGTTTAGAGAATTGTATGTGGGCTGATGGAATTGTTGATAAAATATCAGCAGGATTTGGTAGTTCATTAGATGGTGATATCTATATATTAGGTGTTTGTGATGATTGTTTAAAGATTTTACACGATATGAAAAAAATCACATTTTATAAAAATTACATTTCTTCAAATATTAAAAAATAGTTTATGCCTTTTTAAAAAAATTAATATTTTCACTTTATCATTTATTTTAGTTATACTTTTTTAATATATATGTAAAAAGTATTTCATTTGATGAAGAGAGAACATTACAAATTATATTATAATAGAGGTGATTTATATATGAGCCCTCGTGTTAATTGGCAACGATTAAATGAAGATAAAATAAACCCAGATTTAATTAAGAATTTTCCTGTTAATAAACCTATTCCTTATAATAGAGAACTTATGATTAAAGCTATTCAATTCGGTATGATTATTTTAATTAATTATAGAGGTGATAAAGATTCTTGGAGAGGTGGTCGTGAAAGAGTTATATGTCCTTTAGTTTTAGGTAGAAACACAAATACTGGTAATGTTCTTGTAAGAGGTTGGCACTTAGATGGTTGGTCTGTATCAGAAAAGAAAAATACTAAAAAAGTATGGAGATTATTTAAAACATCGAATATGAAATCAATGATGTTTGTAGGTGATTTTTTTAGATTACCACCAATTGGATATAAACGAAACGATAGAGTGATGACCGATACTACATATGCAGCAGCAGATTTTAATATGATTCGTAGAAATCAATTTAAGTTAGTACAACAAGGTTTAATAGAAGATGAAGACGAAACTAAAATTCAAGAACAAGGTATTACATCTATTGAAGTAAAAGATACAGAAACAATTTTAAATTTAGAAAATCCTTGGGAAAATGAATATTTTGATAAGAAAAAACAAGGATTAATGAAAATAGCATTTTTAAAATCAGTAATAGGAAATAATTATATTGCAATTTTAGGAGCACAAGGAAAAAAAGATAGTTTAATAAAACTATATGTTGATAGAAAATTAGAAGGAACATTCAAAACAATATTATCTTTACCTGACCAAACTACAAGTTTATCATTTATAAATCAATTAAATAAATATAAAAAAATAGATAATATAAATGAATGGAAATTATATTCATTTGTTAAAAAGAAATAAGGTTTATGATAGTAAATGAAGAAATATTTGTTAATATAACAAATATTAATAGAAAATATTATAAATCAAAAGGATATATATTAAATGATGATATGTTAAAGATAAAACTATTAGATTTACCTTTAGGTTCTCATATTAAGATTAGTGTAAAATGTATGAATTGTAATATTGTTAAATCAATTATTTATAAAAATTATATAACACAAACAAAAAACCATACCGAAAAATATTATTGTACAAAATGCAAAAATATAAAAATTAAGAACACTCTAAAAGAACGATATGGTGAAGATTCAATATTTAAATTAAAAGAATATCAGATTAAAAATAAAAAAATAATGTTAGAAAAATATGGTGTTGAATCAGCTTTAATGAATAATAATATTAAAAATAAAATGATAAATACGTTAAAAGAAAAATATAATGTTGATAATGTATCTAAATTAAAAAACATTAAAGAAAAAAAGAAAAAAACATTATCGGAATCTTGGATATTTAGATTAAGAAATAAACATAAAGATTTAAATATTATTAGTGGGAATTATGAAAACAAAATAATAAAAATAGATTGTGATCAAAATAAAAATCATACATTTAATATAAAATATGATTTATTATATAATAGAAAAGAAATTAAATCTATTTTATGTACAAAGTGTCATAAAATAGGTAGAACAATTTTTGGAATAGAAGATATATTTTATAATTTCATTAAAAATAATTATAATGGTAAAATTATAAAAAATGATAGACAAAAAATTAAACCTTATGAATTAGATATTTACTTACCTGATTTAAAATTAGCATTTGAATTTAATGGATTTAATTGGCATAATGAATTAAATAAAGATAAAAATTACCATCTTATGAAAACCGAATTATGTGAAAAGCAAAATATTCAACTTATACATATTTATGAAGATGATTGGATTTATAAACAGGATATAGTTAAATCAATGATTTTAAATAAGTTAAGTAAAAATCCAAATAAAATTTATGCAAGAAAAACTGAAATTAAAGAAATAACTGATAATAAATTAGTTAGAGGATTTTTAAATGAAAATCATATTCAAGGTTTTGTAGGATCATCAATTAAATTAGGATTGTTTTATGAAAATGAATTAGTTAGTTTAATGACTTTTGGTAAAACGAGGAAACCGCTTGGACAAAAATATAACGAAAAATTATATGAAATGTTAAGGTTTTGTAATAAATTAAACACTAATGTAATAGGTGGTGCTTCAAAATTATTTAAATATTTTATAAAAAAATATGATTTTAAAAATATAATTACATATGCGGATAGAAGTCATTCGAATGGAAAATTATATGAAATTATTGGTTTTAATTTTATATATAAAACTAAACCAAATTATCATTATATAATAGATGGAATAAAACAATATAGATTTGGATTTAGAAAAGATATTTTAGTTAAAAAAGGATTTAATAAAAATAAAACAGAACATGAAATTATGTTAGAAAGAGGAATTTATAGAATTTATAATTCTGGCAATTTAAAATATATATATGAAAATTTAATATAAAATGAAAGATAAACCTACATACGATGAATTAGAAAAAAAATTAGAAAAAAGTGAAGAAAAGTTTAAATCCTTTTTTACTAATAATAAAGCAATGATGTTGCAAATTGATTATAGAACTAAACAGATAATTGATGTTAATAATTCAGCAATAAAATTTTATGGATATACAAAAGAAGAAATATTAAATAAAACAATATATGATATAAACTGTTTAGAACCACAATATATAGATAATTTAATGATGAAAGCTATGAAAAATGATTCTAATTTTTTTAATTTTATCCATAAATTAAAAAATGGTGAATTAAAAGATGTTGAAGTTTATGCATCACCTGTAATAAATGGTTATGATAGTATGTTTATAATTATTAATGATATAAGTCACCGTAAAAAACAAGAAGAAGAAAACAAAAAACTAAAAACAGCCATTGATCAATTACCATTAACTATGATTATTACTGATAAAAATGGTATAATAGAATATGTTAATCCATATTTTACAAAATTAACAGGATATAATATTAAAGATGTTATTGGTAAAAATCATAGAATATTAAATTCTAATTTAATACCTAAAAAAACATTTGAAAATTTATGGAAAACTATAGTAACAGGTAATATATGGGAAGGTAATCTTATTAATAAAAAGAAAAATGGTGATATATATATTGAAAAAACAATTATTAATCCGATAAAAAATAATAATGATGAAATTTATAATTTTATGGTTATTAAAGAAGATATTACAGATAAAATTAAAATAGAAGAAAAATTAAAAAAACAAAATATATCATTACGAAAGGCTAAAAATAAAGCAATCGAAAGTGATAAATTAAAATCAGCATTTCTTGCTAATATGTCTCATGAAATTAGGACACCATTAAATAGTATAGTTGGGTTTTCTAGTTTATTTGCAACAAATGATATAAGACCAGATAAAATAAAAACTTACATAAATTATATTAATAAAAGTTCTGAACAATTAATAAAAATAATAAATGATTTAATAGATATATCCAAAATTGAAGCTAATCAATTAATAATAACAAAAGAAAAAATCGAACTAAAACCAATTATGTCGCATTTATTTGAAATTTTTAAAAATGAAAATTCTAAATCAGATGTTAATTTAATCTATAATGAAGATATTAAAAATATAGTTATAAGTACTGATAAAGTTAGATTAGAACAAATTTTAATTAATTTATTATCAAATGCATTAAAATTTACTGATTATGGATATGTAGAATTTGGATATGAAATAATAAATAAGTATGTTAAATTTTATGTTAAAGATACTGGTATTGGTATTAAAGAAGAAAATAGAGAAATAATATTTGATAGATTTAGACAAGTAGATCTTGGATTAAATAAAATTTATGGTGGTAATGGATTAGGTTTATCTATTTCTAAATCTTTAATAACTTTATTGGGTGGAAAAATATGGATTGAATCTAATATGGATAATGGTTCTATTTTTTATTTTACAATTCAAATTGATAATGATACTTTAAAGGAAAAAAAAGATGAAAATATAAAATTCGATGAATTAAAAATAAAAGATAAAACTATTTTAATTGCAGAAGATGAAGATATAAATTATTTATTAATATCAAAAATGTTATTAAAATACGAACTTAATTTAATAAGAGTTACTAATGGATTAGATGCGGTGTTAGAATTTGAAAGAAATTCTAACATTGATATGATATTGATGGATGTAAAAATGCCTATTTTAGATGGATATGGAGCAACTAAAAAAATAAGAGAAATAGATAAATATATACCTATAATTATAGTAACTGCTTATGCATTATCTGAAGATAAAGAATATGCATTAAATTCTGGATGTAATGGATATTTAACTAAACCAATTATTAAGAAAGATTTAATTAATATGATTAAAAAATATATTTAAATTATTTGAAAATGATTTCATCTATATGATCTAATAATAATCCTTTTGTTTTACAATTGATACATTCTGCTAATATTCTTCCGTCTTCATCTGTTTTAAAATCTTTAAAATTTTTATTCATTTTATTTTTTTCTCCACAAGTTGTTTTAGTAATATTATTTACAAAATAGAATTCTCCTATATCATCTTTTATTATAATATAATCTTTTAATTTAGATAGTGTTTCTATATTTTTTGTTTTCTTTTTTTCATTTATATAATTGTTATAACCTTTCATATAATTATATTATTTATTAATTTTTTAATTTTTGACACCAGTATTTAAAGTAATAATAATTATTTTTAATTATTTTATATATTTCATCTTTATATCTAATTATTAAATATGGATCATTATTAGGATCAGTATTATATCCTTTTAAATAAATTGTTGTATTCTTTTTAATTATAATATCATCACCTATTGAATTTTTAACTTTAAAATCATCACTTAATACTTTATAATTGCCTATTTCTGGTATAAACCAATTATAGATAATTTTATAAAAATAATTATTTAATTTGATATAATATTCTTTATCAAAATAATTAAATCTTTTATCAGTTAATAAATCTGTATCAAATTTTGGTTTATTTATTCCATTGAAACTTCTAAATACACCAAAGAACTCATCATCCATAAAAATAAACGATACATATATATCTAATTTTAATTCTGTATTAATAAATATTCTTAATATTTTTAATGATTTATATTCATCTATATCTTCAAGAAAATAATCATATTTTGATGTTCCTGCACCTTTTAATGCTGTATGTATATCTTTCATAACTCTACCTAAATCCGATACCATTTGACTCATTCTTGAATAATTATCTATATAGGGTGATGAATCATCTGAGTATATGCTCATAGTTGGATCAGTAGCAAATCCAAACCCAGGACCTAATGGGTTAGTTGCTTGACCAAGCTGCATGTCAGCGAATTCCGTGCTTTCCTTAATTAATTGCATAGGAAAATTTTCTTTTAAAAAATTATATTGGTTATAACGGATCAATTTACTCATAGCTCTTCTTATTTTTATATATATGGTATATATTAAAAATAAAAAGCAAAAATGTCTAAGAAAAAAACGACAGAATAATTTATAAAATATGGCTAAAATTACAAATAAAAAATATAATGAATTCTGGGATAAAGAAGAAATGCAAATTAAAAAAACTAAACCCGAAAAAATAAAGGAAGATAAGCCTATAGATACACCTAAACCCTTAATAAATAAATCTAAGATTAAAAATGAAATTAAAAATGAATTAAAAGGGGATATTAATAAATTAAATAATAAGTTAGAAGAACTTTATAAAAAAATAGAAGAAACCGAAAATCAAAAAGATAAAAAAGATTTAGAAGAAATAGCAAATATTGTTAAAGAAGAAATAAATGTATTTAAAGTTGAAATAGAACCAAAACCTAATAATATTAATCAAGATTTAATTAATCAAATGTTAATAGATGTAGTAAATAAATCATCTAATGAATATACAGATAATATGATGGAATATTTAAAAGTAGAACCAAAAATAGATGAAATTATAGAAAACCCAATACATAAAATTGTTGAAATTCCAAAAGAAGTTGAAAAGATTATATATGTAGATAAAGAAATAGAAAAAATAGTTGAAGTTGAAAAGATTATATATGTAGATAAAGAAATAGAAAAAATTGTTGAAGTTGAAAAGATAGTTGAAGTTGAAAAGATAGTTGAAGTTCCAAAAGAAGTTGAAAAGATTGTATATGTAGATAAAATAGTTGAAGTTGAAAAGATTGTATATGTAGATAAAGAAATAGAAAAAATAGTTGAAGTTGAAAAGATTGTGTATATAGATAAAATAGTTGAAGTTGAAAAGATAGTTGAAGTTCCAAAAGAAGTTGAAAAGATTGTGTATATAGATAAAATAGTTGAAGTTGAAAAGACTATTGAAGTTTCAAATGAAATAGAAAATATAATTATAGAAGAAGAATCTAAAATAGATGATATTGAAATTGTTCCACGTGGAACAGATCAACATAATACAAAAGTTAATCCAAAAGATAATATACCAGTAAAAACATTTAAATCGCCTAAAATAAAAGATTTTTATCAAACATATATTAGTGATGGTGAACCGTTTAAAATTTTTTATAGAGGTGTTGTAATATTCGATAGTATTAATCATGTAGAAAGACCAATATTTACAGATGATTATTTTACTATATTTGGAAGAAAATATATATACAAAGGGGTAAGATTCGAAAGATATTTTATTGATAAAAATTTATGATAAAAATTAAAGAATACATAATTATTGTAGTTTGAAAAAATAATATATAGTTATACAAAAATATCAAGTAATTAATATGAAAATTTTAAATAAATATAATGATTTTGTTGAATATAGACAAATAACAGAAGATGTTGGTGATAACAACGATCCATTTGTAAATGTTAAAGGAAATTTTGCAGGTGCAGAAAATACATTAGTAGGTAGTGCCATTATTAATATATTTACTTTTATGAAAAGAAAAGTTAATGAAGGTGTATTATTATTATATAAAAATTCATTACAAAGAGAATACTTAGCTAATTTAGTTAGATATTGTAAAAAACACGGAATAAGTATGATAGATCCGGACGAATCTTATAATGTTACAAAAATAAAAGATGTTGAAGGAAATATTATAAATATTCTGGATGTTGTTAAATTTGTAAATGAAAATAAATCTCTTATAACAAATTATGTTAAAGGTTCAAAAGTTATTAATAAAGAGGGTAAAGTAGTAAGTGATGGAACTTATAACAATGAAAAAGATAGTACTGGATTTGTAGTTAAAAATGGTATTATACAAGTAATATTTGATATACAGACATCAGTTACTAGTAGTACTGGTAATAATAGTGCTGATAATAATAGTAATACTAGTGGTGAAATACCAAAAGAAAAAGAAAAAACAATAGATAATAAAAAAACAAATAATGAAGTAACTATTCAAACAGAAGTTGAACCTGATGATGATTTAAAAACGTACTATAATAAAATAAAACAACAATTAGCAGATATTGAAAACGGTATAGATAATGCTGATGATTTAAAAAAAGAAATACAAAGTATAAATAGAGCCATTCAAATAATTAATAAAGGTGGCATTGATGAAATAAATGAATTATTAAAAGATAATAAAATAAGTGATAGTAAGAAAAAAGAAATGGAATATGATTTAAATAAATATCAAGCAAATGTTAATTTATTAATAAATATGAAAGATCTTATCGAAGATGTTACAAAAGGAAAAAAAATAATACTCAAAAGAATAAATCCAAAAGATGATGATACAAATATATCTAAATTTGATGAAAGTTTATTAACAGAAGAATTTAGAGGAATTAATACAGGATTTAATGTTGATCGTAAATTAGGTGATGAATTAACTAGTTTTGAATCTAGGTTTATTGGACTTAAAAATATTAAATATGATGATGTAAGATTATCAAAATTATTTGAAAATAAAACAGAAAAAGAAAAGTTAACAAATTATGTAATAGAAAATAAATCATCTATTATAAAAATACAATTAGCAGCAGAAAGAATTTATGGTAAAGCAGATACTTCTGCTAGATTAAAGTTAAAAAATACTTGGGATAAAATGGTAGAGGATTCAAAAGGTAAATTTTCTAGATTTATGATTGTAGATCAAATTGATCCAAGAGTATTAAAGAAAAAATTAGATACAGATCAACTTCAAAAATTAGATGAAGAAAACAATAAAAAAGGTAGTATTGTAGATAAATCTAAAAATATGAAAATTGAAGCATCATTATCACAGAATAAAGCATTAGGATTAACAAGAACTAAATTTAGTGATAAAGATAAATGTGGTATACTTAGATTAATAGATGGTGATTTTATTTATGTTCAAGATAAAATAGTTATCGAAGGTAAAAATCATTATGTGTATAGATTATTAGGAACTGTTGATTTAGAAAAATTAGCAGCAGAAAAAGATATAACTAAAATAACAGAATATATTAAATATAATACATTAGTTAAAAGTTTAGTTCCTAAAGATACTGTTAAAAATTTTGGTAATGGTGATTTTAATTTTCAAACAACTTACATTGTAGCAACATCACAAAAACATTTAATACGTGAAGATGGTTATGAAACTTATAAACCTAATAATATTATTTTAATGTATTTGTATACAGCTAAAGGAACATCAGTATATAATATTAAAAATTTTAAGGTAGAAAATTTAAATAAATTATATGGATTTGGATTAGATACAACAAATAAGGTTGTTTTAGATGCATCAACTAAAAATGCTAAAAATCCAGTAGATATTTTTATTAAAAAATTATTAGTAAATGGACCATTACCAATATTAGATACATTAAACGAAAAGTATGGAATAACATCAGATATGACAGAACTTAAATTTTCAACTAATCCAGAATTTATTGATAATATCCATAATTTGAAAAGAATATTAATCAATGAAAAAATAAATAAATAAAATGTCGTATAAGAATTATAAAAATTTTATTAATGAAGAAGTTGCAGTAGCAAAAGATAAAGATATTATAAAAAAAATAACAAATAATATTATAGGAATTATTAATAGTGTTAAATTATCTATTAAAAAAAATATGATAAATTTTATAGGTAAAACTATAGATGGCAAAAGTATAGTAGAAAAAGAATTTTATTATACTACTTTTAAATATAATGGAAATTGGGATGTAACTGATCATAATGGGGAAAGTTATAAAGATAAATATATAATTTATAAAATCCAAGTTCATAGTTCAGAACCAGTACAAGATAAAACAAAAGATTATCCTAAATTTATTTATAAATATAATATAGTTTCTAATCAAATTTTAGGCAAATTAAATAGACATGAATCAAAATTATATTCAAAATATGTAAAAGATTTTGAAAAAGATAGTGAAGGAATAACTGGTCAGTATTTAATTTTTGATTTTAAAAAAATATTTGATTTATATAGTAATAATGAAGATAAAGAATGGTTAAAAGGTGAATTAAATTATAAAAAAGATAATAAATATATTATTAGAGAATTTATTAAAGGTGTAGAACATAGACAAAATGTTAAACAAATTCCATCATCTAATACAACACAACCACAAATATCTGGTACAACTCAAAAACATGTAGTTACAAAAGATGAAGTTAAACAAGCACAAGCACAAATATCAAAAAAAGAACAATTAAAAAAAGATCAAGAACAAGCAAATAAAAATCTTAAAAATCCTAAAAATGATGATAAATATGATGCTAAAAAACAAGTACAAATGAAAAAAGGTTTTGAACAAATACAAAAAGAACAAGAAAATAAGAAACAAGAAGAAAATAAAAAAATGCAAAGTCAAATTCAACAAAATGCTAAACAACCTATCATTAATAAACAAACTAATAAAAATAAAAAAATTAAAGGTAAAAATAATTAAAACAAAAGATAAAAAATGAAAACTTTAAAAACATATAAATTATTTTGTGAATCATATGAAGAAATTATGCAAAACATGATTGATGGTGATGATAATATCGATGGGTATGACGAAACTAAAATAGAAGATGCATCAGCAGAAATACAAAAACTAAGAGATAATATTGATTTGAAAAAACAAGAATTAGAAGATTTAATTGAAAAAATCAATAAAATGGAAATAGATACTTATACTACTGATAATAAAGAATTATTATTACAAAAGAAAGATGAATTAGAACAAACAATTGAAAAATTGCAACAAAATATAGAAAATTTAGATACCGATGTCCACGAACTTGATGATAAAAATCAAAAATTAAAGGATACAAGCAAATATAAAACAAAATGATTAAATAAATGGCTTCAAAATTAGATCAAGCGTTTATAGATAATCTACAAAATTTTACTACAGCATTAGAAAATATTGTAGAATTATTACAAGAACAAAATAAAAAAGGTGATGATGCTATCAATCACATGGCTTCGACTTTGGATGGTGATAAGATAGGGAAGATATCAGAAGACATTAAAAAAATATTAGAAGTATCTAAAAGTGTAGATAATAGAACAAAAGAAATTTTAGAAGAAATAAAAGAATCTAGAAAACAAAAAGAATCTGGTCTATTTGGTAAAGTACAAGATAAAGAAAATAAAGAAAAAATTGTTAGTGGAGTAGAAGTTATTATGTTAATAGCGGGTGGCGTATTAGCAATCGGTTTAGCATTTCAATTAGTAGGTAACATAGATTTTTTATCTGTTTTAGCATTAAGTGCAGGTATATTAGCTGTTTCATATGCATTTGCTGAAATAGGTAAAATGAAAGATTTGACACCTCAAAAAGCATTAATGATAGGATTAGCATTTATTGTAATGTCAACTGCTATAACTATATCAAGTATTATTTTACAAGGGTTTCAATCGTTAAATCCAATGCAAATGTTATCGCTTGTATTTGTAGCAGGAGCATTAGGTGTGGCTGTTTTATTTATATCTATGGCAATAAGAAATATGTCATTTGAACCTAAAGATATTGCAAAATATTTACTTTTACCTATAATATTACCAGCTATAGCAGGTGGTTTAGTATTATCTAGCTTTGTATTACAAAATATGCAACCAGTATCCTGGGATAAAGTATTGTCATTAGCTATAGTTGGTATAGGATTAGGTATTGCATCAATTGGTATAATGTTTGTGATGAAGGTATTAGGTGATAATATAAATTATAAAAAAATATTAGCTACAACATTAATTTTACCAATTATTGCTGCTGGTATAGTTGCTGCATCTTGGGCATTTTTATTATTTCAGCCAATAAAAGATCCAATATCATTACTAATAGGATCATTTATAATTGGTCTATCTATTTTAATGTTTACGCCTACTGTTTTTATATTATCAAAAATAGGAATAAAACAATTATTAGTAGGATCATTAGGTATAATTACTGTTGCGGGTGCTATTATGATTTCTAGTTGGATATTAAATTATGGAAAATATGATGGCAATTATCCATCATTAAAATGGTCTGCTGGTGTAGGATTAGCAGTATTATTATTTACACCTGCCGTATTAGCTTTAGGTATAATTGCAATGACTGGTATAGGAGCATTAGCAATAGGAGCAGGCGCTTTATTAGTTCCAGTTGTTGCGGCATCAATAGTTGCAGCATCTCATATTTTTTCAACAGGTGATTATGGAAAATATCCATCATTAAAATGGGCATTAGGCACTGGATTAGCATTAGCGGCATTTAGTATAGGAACAATGGCATTAGGTATCCCAGGTGTAGGGCTTTTATTAAATAGAGGACTACCACATGTAGCAACAATAGCAACAGCTATTAAAGATGCGTCTTTAACGTTAGCTGGTGGTAATTTTACAGGTGGACCAACAAAAAAATGGGCAGAAGGAATTGGATTAGCGTTAGGTGCATTTGCACAGGCATTAGATGCATCAACAGATACAAGTTTCTTTAGTAAAGAAGTTGATTCAGAAAAATTTACAAAATTTATGAATTCTGTAGCTAACGGAATGATAGAAGTTGCAAAAGTATTAGGAGGATATGACGGTTGGGATAGTGGTTATCCTAAAAAAGAATGGGCAGAAGGTGTATCTATGTCTATAATGCCATTTGTCAATGCATATGAAGCGATGAGTGCAAAACAATCGTTATTAGGTAAAGTGTTTGGTAGTTCAGATGATAAATTTGGAGATTTTATGGTTAATATTGCTAAATCAATGGTTAAAGTATCCAAAGAATTAGCAAACGGAACTTGGGCAGGAGGACCTGATCAAACCTGGGCTAAAAATACTGCATCAGCAATATCTGCATTTACTGAAAGTTTCAGTACATTAGATGAAAATAAAGTAAAAATTATAGATAAATTTACAGATTCTATTAAAGATTTAGTAAAACAATTAGATAAATTAAATACTGATGGTATTGATAAATTAAATAATTTAACAGCTAGTATAACAATTATGTCTGCTGTTGATGATGCCCAACTTAAAAAAGTATTAAAAGTTTTAGATGATAATAAAAAACAATTATCAAATGTTATTAGTGTAGAAGGTTCATCTGGACAAGCATATCAAAAACAAGTATCTCCACAAGTAGTAGAAAATATTGCAGCATTAGACCAATCACAAACAATATCTAATGATAAAATATTAGAAAAGTTTGATAATGTTTTATCAAAATTTGATGAATTATTAATATATGTAATTCAAGATAAAGGTGGACAAAATGTAAATACTACCGATACAATTCAAAGTTAATTTTTTTTTGTTTAAAACTAAACATTTTTGAAAATCATAATTAAACTTTTAATTATTTTTAAAATATAAGGTATAATTGAATGAACTATAAATTCATAATTCATTCAACGAACATATAAAAAATAAATTAAAAAAGCATGGCTAATAATTTAAAAAATTTTTTCATATATAGAAAAATTATTAAAGCAAATAAAAAAGAATTAAAAAAATTACATGGTATTTCATATGATTGGGTTTGGAGATTATATAAAACATATACAATACCTAAAGAAGAAATGGAAGCTATTAAAAATTTAGGTCCAAATTATCTTGATAAATTATTAAAAAATGAAATAAAAAACATCGATCAATATTTTGTATCAATTGGTTTAAGTGAATTAATAGGGCTTATGGAAGTTATTGAATTAAATGATATACAAGTAGGAATAGCATTTAGATATAAATATATAAATACTGCTAAATTAGCAAGTCGTATAATATGGTTGACATTAATAACTATTTTTAGTGTAATTGGTTATTTATTATTATCTTTTTGGGGGATTGGAATTGGACTTTTATTAATATTGGGAATATATCTAATTAATCAAATATTAATATAAAAAAATAAATAAATAAAAAATGTTAAAAACAGATCAATATTACGAATTAGATGAAGATATAAGAAGTTTCTTTAAAACAACAGAACAAGAATTTGTATTTGCGATGGATTTGAAATATATTTTTCAGACAAATACAAAACAAAAATGTTTAATTACAATTAAAAAAATTCCAGATAATTTCGCAGTTTTATTAAATGCAGAAGTAATAGTTACTATTAATGAAGATTATTTTAATAAGTTTGATGATAAAATTAGACGAATTTTATTTGAACAAGAATTAGATAAAATAGAAATGAATTTAGATAAAGGAACATTTAAAATTGTACAATCTATTTTAAAAACTTCTTTTGGTATTGTAAATAAATATACTTATAAAGAAGTTGAAAGAGCAAATGAAACAGAAAGATTAATTGTTCAAAATAAAGAAGAACAAGATTAAAAAAATAAATAAATAAAAATGTTAGAAAAAGACGATAAATTTCAAGAATATTTAGATAAAGCTAAAGAATTAGAAGAATTAGATATAATTATTGATAAAGATTTTGATATCAATGGATATTATAATGCTGTTGGTGAAATTGCACATAAAAATAAAGCTCATAAAAATAACGAAGCTAATAATGTTTTAAATGATTATGCTAGCAAATATCTTAGTGAAGAATCTATTAAATCAATTGATGCTAAAAAAGAATCTATTCATAATTTACTTAGAAAATATGATCCTAATTCAGATTTAGTAAAAGAAATGCAAATTAGTGATGTTGATAAAGTTTATGCATTATCCAATTATTTAGTAAATGCTTTTATAAATTATTTAAATGAAGTATTTTTTAAAATTATTTTATCATCAGAAGAAATAAAGTTTTTAGATAAAATTTTAACAAAAACTATTGAATATAATAGTGATGATGTTTTTAATTATATTAAATTATATGAAGAATTTTGGAAAGATGCGATAGAAAAGTATAATGAAGATAAAAGTAAAACTGAATATGTATTTGACATGAAAATTCAAATGATTTTAATTTTACATCATTTAATTAAAAATTTTAAAGTTAAAGGTTCTGGTTCTGATTATAGACATTTTAGATCTATTCTTTATAAAATAGCAGGAACTAATAAATTATTTAATGCTTACAATGTTATTGTTGAACGTATTAAAGAAGATTGTAAATTATGGGGTGCTGCATTAGATGAAGTTTTAAAAACTAAAGATCCAGAAGAAAATGGTGAATTAGAAGTTATTAAAGCTTCTGAATTAGAAGATAAAATAGAAAAATTAAGTTAATTTAGTTTTTCGTTTATAAAAAAGGGATATATTTTATTTATATCCCTTTTTGTTTTAAATATCCATTTTAACACTATATATATTCATTATAATCAATTATTTCATTATTCATATAGAATTCCTTATCAGAATTAAATATAGCCTTAAACGTCTTATTTTTCTTTATTTTTCTTTTTTTCTTTATCTACTTCTATTTCGTTATTTTTTAATGCTTTTAAAACTTGATTTAAAGGAAACGTTTTACTAACGTGTTTATTATTTTCATCTATGATGTCTAACTCTATTTGATTACCTTTAATACCTATTATTTGTCCAGTATAACCTTCAAATTCAATAAATTTTCCTGTTCTTAAAACATCATATGATGATCTATTAGTTATATTTGGTCTATTTACAAACATAGGTTTTGTTTTATCACAACAATTACCAATAACATCAGAATCTAATGTTTGTATCCAATCATTAATTCCTAATACGACTTTTTCTTCTTTTTTTGGAGTTTTAGTAGATGTTTTAGTAGATACTTTAGTAGATGTTTTAGTAGATACTTTTTCTAATAATTCAGATGCTAAAATAGCTTCAGGTAATTCAGAAACAGTTTTACCTGTTTTTTTAATATATCTTTTAACAAATTCTTCTTTATTACCATCTTCCAATAAATTTCTAAGTTGATTAATTTCTTGGTCAGTAACATTATAATTATATTTTAAATCATTTATAAGACTTACAGCAGCTTCATCGAAATCTTCTTCATCGAAATCTTCTTCATCAAAATCTTCCTTTATGCTAGTAAATTTTTCAAAACTTTCAACAACTCCACCTCTTTTACTATCATTCATTTTATCAGTAGTAGTTCTATTATGAGCATCATGAGTTGAAAAATGTTCCCACGTATCTATAAATCTATCGCTATCAAACGGATTATCCATATATACTGCATTAGGCATTTTATCTTCTTTAGTTTTTTCGTCTTTTCTGACTTTGCTGCCTATATCTCCACCTTGGTGATTTATATCTTTTAACAAATTTTGCATTTGTTTTTTAGTACTATCTCTCATTAACGCTTCGTTAATTTTATTATTTCTTTCCATAATAATTAATTAATTTTTATTTATTCTATATATAAAATTTAATATATAAAAATAAACAAAAATGATTTAAATAAAATGGCAATACAATGTTCAAATAGTGGAATTACTATACAAGGTGGAATTAATTTAAATTCATGTTATATAAGAATAGAAGATATAAGATTAAATATAGATTCTACTTATGTATATTCTAGAATTAAAGTATATACAGATTCAACAAGTTATACTAATGATTACAATAATTATGTTACTATTACATTTGGAAATAATATTAATTCAGCATATAATAGAATTAGTGATGGTGCTGATATTTTAGATTTTGCTCATGATAAATGGATTGAAAAATTATATATATTATATCCAGATTGGAATGGAACTGGATTAACAAAAATTGAATTATAAATAAAATAATAATAAAGATATGAAAAAAATAAAATCGTTTAAAATTTTCTTACAAGAAGGTGTAGAAATAGATGTAGCTGAACCAACAGTAAAACCAATAACTAAACCAGGAGTTAAACCTAATACAGTACCTGGTAGACCTTCACCTATAAGAAGAGATAAACCTTCAATAAATCCTAGACCAAAAGCAACTGTTAAAGAAGTTGCAAATAAGTTTTTAGAATTATCTAAAGGTGATAAAGAAATAGAAAATTTCTTAAAAAATAAATATTCTAAATAAAATGAAAAAATTAAAAAGGTTTAATGAATTATTTGAAGCTAATATTAAAGATACTCTTCCAGAAGATTATCTTAAAAATATAGAAGAAAAATCTATAAAAATGTTTGGTAGTGGTCCTCAACGTAATGATTTTATGAATGCTATGAGATTAACACAAGATATAATGATAAAACAACAAGGACATCTTGAAGAATTAACAGAAATCGGAAAACAAATAATATTAGACCATTATGGATCTATATTAGATGGTGTTGAACTTGATATTAAAATAGTTTTACCTGATGATTCAGAAAAAATGGAAATGGTTCAAAAAGCTATAAATAAACCAGAAAAAGAAGAAAAAGATGATGATGATGAAAATGATGAAGATGATGAAGATAATGAAATTAATTATAATTCTGATTTTGATATAGAAAATACATTTGAATTGCCGGAGGAAAGTATTAGTAAAAGAAAAATTTTAAATAATATTATGCAAGGTGAAGCACAAAATGTTCATAGTATGATGTTTGCTGCAAAAGATAAGGTAGATGCAATAGATCCAAGATTATTACAGGACTATACAGAATTTTTAAATATAAATAGAAAATTTGACTGGGATCCAAATAAGCCAGATTTAAGTGATATGATGGAAGAAATGCCAGAAATGGCGAATATGAGTGAAATTGATTGGAAAAAATCAAATAAGAAAAGTAATAAAGGCGAAGATCAAAGTGAAGATCGAAGTGAAGGAGAACAAGAAGATATGACACCAGTAATTAAAGTAAGAGTACTAGATTTACCTATGCTTATTCACGAAACAGTTAAAGCAATTTATGAATTAATGGCAGCTAATGCAATACCAGAAAACGAAAAAATGGCTAAAAAATTATTAAATGCTGTTGATTCATTAGAAGATGAACAAGAAGATATCAAATATGGTCCTTTTATTGCTGCTGATTTAAGAGATTATTTTAATAGTTATTTAGAAAGAAAATTTCCATTAGAAGTAAGTAGAATAGCAATTAAAGAATTTATTTATGGTGAATTAATTATGCTTAAAGATAAAGATTTTGTTGAATTAATTAAGATAATATTAAGTGGAGATATAGATCAATCTGATATATTAATGAGAAGATATAAAATTGTTGAAAATGTTTTAGCAATATTAGAAGAACCTACCGAAACATACAAAGAAGAAATTTATGAAGAACCATTACAACGAGCACAGAGATTGCCAAGACCAGAATCAATTGAACCAAAAGAAGAAAAAGTTAATAAAGAAAAAAGTTATATTAATATGAGTCAAGGAGAACTTGAAAATATTATTAATGACGAATTAGATAAAGATAAACCAGATTATAATAAGTTAAGAGAACTTCAAAAATTTATAAAAACAAAAGATTAAATTATATGAGTGATAAAAGTAATGTAAGTATGGGTGTAAGTATGTCAGCATTGGTAACTATTCTTTCACCAATAGTTCTTAATGAAAAAATTCAATTAAAACTTATTTCTGGTGCAATTCCAGAAAATTGTCAATATCGTAGAAGAAGTGATGATTTAACAGTTTTTTGTGATGATAATTTTACAATAACATTTACTGAACCAGGTATTTATAGATTATTTTTTTCTGGTACAATTGGTGGAATTTATTATGGACAACACGAAAGTTATGATATAACTGTAAAATAAAATATAATTATGAAAATTAAATTATTTAATAAATTAAAATCAGATAATGAAATAATTAACAATAGTGGATTATTTTTTTTTAAAACACAATTAGATGATAATATAAAATTAGAAATTGCAAATTGGTATAATAACTTATCAGAAAATGAAAAAAAATTTATAGATATTATTATAAATGAAGCATCTGATGAAATTGATTATTTTATTTAATATAATTAAAAAATATGAAAACTTTTAAACAATATAACGAATCAGTAAAAGATTTACTTCAACCGAAATCTAATGAAGATGTAAAAAAAGCATTAGAAGGATTATCTGATAATAAAAAAATTGAATATATAATAATTCAATATCAATTAGATTATTCTTTATTACCTAGAAATAGCGAAGGTATTTGTACTTATTATGGTCATTTAAATTGTAGTATTTATGAATTAACTAGTTTGCCTGACAATTTAGTTGTTAATGGTAATTTAAATTGTAGTGATAATAAATTAACTAGTTTACCAGAAAATTTAGTTGTTAATGGTGATTTAGATTGTAGATATAATAAGTTAACTAGTTTGCCTGATAATTTAATTGTTAATGGTTATTTAAATTGTAGTTTTAATGAATTAACTATTTTACCAAAAAATTTAACTGTTAATGGTGATTTAGATTGTAGATATAATAAGTTAACTAGTTTGCCTGAAAATTTAGTTGTTGATGGTTATTTAATTTGTTATGATAATCTATTGCCAAAAGATATTAAAAAACCAAAAGGAGTAACAGGAGATTTTATATTATGATAAAAACATATAAACAATATAATGAGTCAGTAAAAGATTTACTTCAGCCGAAATCTAAAGATGAAATGATTAAAGCATTAGAAGGATTATCTGATAATAAAAAAATTGAATATATAATAATTAAATATCAATTAGATTACGATTTACTACCTAGAAATAACAAAGGTATTTGTACTTATTATGGAAATTTAAATTGTAGTAATAATCAATTAACTAGTTTACCTGATAATTTAACTGTTGAAGGTTATTTATATTGTTATGATAATAAATTAACTAATTTACCTGAAAATTTAGTTGTTGAAGGTGATTTAAATTGTAGTTTTAATAGGTTAAAAAGTTTACCTGATAATTTAATTGTTAAAGGTTATTTAGATTGTAGATATAATCAATTAAAAAAATTACCAGAAAATTTAGTTGTTAAAGGTGATTTATATTGTCATGATAATCTGTTACCAAAAGATACAAAAAAACCAAAAGGTGTAAAAGGAGGACTTTTATTTTGATAAAGACATATAAACAATATAAAGAAAGTGTAAAAGATTTACTTCAACCGAAATCTAATGATGAAATGATTAAAGCAATATCAACTACAGGTGATCCAAATGCATCATTCATTCCTACTAGATTAAAAGGACTAGCAGGAATATTTTTATTAGGTTATATTGAAACATCTTATGATGATTTAGTAAAATTATTTGGTGAACCAGAAAGAAGATGGGCAAATAAAAAAAGTAGAAGAGCTGGTAATAATTTTATATGGACACTTAAAACTACTAGTGGAAGAACAGTTAGTATTTATGACGATACATCAGGTTATTTAGCAGTAAAATTAAAAAATATGTTATCATTTAAATGGCATATTGGTGGTACAAACCCTATAGATAAGAATAATTTATTAGCATATATTTATTATAGAACTTTAAACGAAAATATAAGAAACATACTAAAACCTAAATCAAAAGAAGAAATATTAAAAAACTTGCCAGGAAATCCAGATGTTATTTTTACATCTACTAAAATAAGTGATAGTGGTTGGAAACTTAGTGAAGTAGAAGCACAATATGATGATTTAGTAAAATTATTTGGCGAACCAGATTACGGAGAAGATTATAGAACTATTTTTAATTGGAATGTAATATCAGAAAATGGTGATCTTTTATATATTTATGATTATAAAGAATATAAACCTATTAATGAAATTAAAACAGATAGTATTATGTGGCATATTGGTGGTAAAGACCAAAAAGCTGCTAATGATTTAGTAGCGTATATATTTAAAAATACATTGTAATATTTAATATATAATAAAAATTAAAAACAAAACATGAAATATTTAAAAACCAATTTTAAAAAATTTGTTAATGAAGGAATAGAAAACCTATTTAGCGATGAAAATAGTAGAGCTATACGTTCATGGGATACTAGTAAAAAAGTAACTAAACATACAATAGATGTCAAAGAACCGTTTAAAATTGTTATAACAGATGACTTAGATGCTTCTAGATTAAAATCAATATTAAATAAATATGAAATTGAATTTGATTATGATTGGGAAGAAGATGTTCTAGAATCAAAAGAAGATAATCCTACTGTGTGTCGTCCACCTTATGATGAAAATGATGTCCCACATGAAAGTGGTGCGTATTTACAAGATGGTATGCCAGGTGATTTAGATAGAAACGGTCATCCTATACCAACAATTGAACCAGATTTTAGGAAAATGGGTTTTGGTAAATAATTTTTCATTTTTGTTATTTTTATATACAATTTTCGAATAATAATATTTATTATTATGAATTATACTTGCATTTTGTACAAAATCATCTTTTGTACTTTTTTTAACACCTACATATTTTGGGCAGTCTTATCATCTTAAATAATTTAATAGTTCTTGATTAAGTTCATCGTGTTCTTAACAAATTATTTTAATCTTTATTCTATAATTTTTATTTTTAACTAAACTATAATCATATTTTTGACTATGTTTTTTAAATGCTTTTATTAAAAATTTTCCTTATTTATCCATAAACTAAATAATATTATTTTTATATAAGCATATATAAAATTTTAAAACCCAAAAAATGTTAAAAGATTATGGGGTTATAAACAAAAAAAACCATTAAATAGAATGCTCGTAGATTATGAATTTAGATCACAAAAACTTATTGTAAGTTATATAGATAAACATGGTAGTATCAAACTTAAATATTATAATTGGCCAAATCCGACAAAATTTATAATATGTGAAGAAGATGATAGAGATAGACATGGTAAATTTGTCACCTGGAATGGTAATACGGTGAAAGAAATTTACAGCCGATATCCCAACCGTTATAGTGTTTATGATTTTTTAGATGCATTACCTAATGAAGAAAAAGAAATGATATTCGAATATAATGAACCTGAAATATTTTTTGTGGATATAGAAAATGAGATTTTAGATGAAAAAATTAATCCATTAAAAGCAAACGGGGAAGTTCAAACTATATCAATAGTTAATAAAAATAAAGTACTTGTTATAGGAACTAAAAAATTTAATAAATCACAATCTGATTCTGTAGAAAGTAACATTAATAACCAATTTGAAAAATTCGGTACAAAATATGAATTTCTATATAAACAATATGATAGTGAATATGATATGTTACTGAATTTTTTCAAAGTTCTTATACCAAAGATGCCAGTTATAACAGGTTGGTATGTAATTAGTTATGATTGGGTGTATCTTGTTAATAGAGCACGAAATTTAGGAATTGATCCGACAATATCTTCTTTTACTGGTGTATTGAGAAAAGCATGGGAAGAAAATGATAATTCTGAACTTCCTGCACATAGAATAATAGTAGATTATATGGAATTATATGCAAAATGGGATTCAACAATTAAGGTCAAGGAGTCTAATTCACTAGATTTTGTATCTCAAAATATATTAGGTGTGAAAAAAATTAATTATGAAGGAAATTTAAAATATTTATATGCAAATGATTATACTAAATTTGTTTTATACAATGCTGTCGATTCAATTCTAGTACAACAAATACACAATAAACAAAGATATATTGATGTTTTATATGGTATATCTACATTATCAAAAGTTAAAATAACAGATGCTTTTAAAACATTACCCGTTACTGAAGGAATATTAAGAAGTAAAATGAGAAATGAAAAAAATGTAGTATTTGTTAAAGATAATACACATAGTGATGTTACAAACGATGTTGAATTATTAGTTAAAGGTGGTTGGGTTAAAGACCCTATTGTTGGAATGAATAGTTGGACTTGTTGTTTCGATTTTGCATCATTGTATCCGACTACAATGAGACAATTTAATATTAGTGCTGATAGTTATAAAGGACAATTATTAAAAGATAAAGGCAAAACAATTTATGATATAATTAAACAATTACATAATACTGATGAACCAGTATATTCAATATTTAATGGTCATAAAATTCAATTAGATAAAGATGATATCATAACATTAAATGGTGCTGTATTTAAAAATGAAGATGGTGTAGTTAAACAAGTTATGGCTGAAATTTATAAAGAACGTAAAAAATATAAAAAAATGATGATGGATGCTAATGAAGAATTAAAAGATTATGAAAGAGAACTAAAACAATTAGAAAAAGAATTATCTTAAATATTTAAATTTTAAATTACCAGAATTATAAATTCTATAAATATTTCTTTCTAACATAATTTCGTGTTCTGTTTTGTTTGCATCATATCCTTCTTTAACTAAAATATCTTTTCTAAATCCAAATCTATAATGTTTTATTCCATCTATAATATAATAATAATTTGAATCGGTTTTATGTATAAATTTGAATCCCAATATTTTATATAATTTACCATTCGAATGACTTCTATCTGCATATGTTATTATTTCTTCAAATTCATAATTTTTAATAAAATATTCAAATAGTTTACTTGCCCCTCCAATTACATTTGTATTTAGTTTATTACAAAATCTTAACATTTCATATGATTTATCATTATTTTTTTGCCCGAGTGGTTTTCTGGTTTTACCAAAAGTCATTAAACTAACTAATTCATCTTTATAAAATAATCCTACTTTAACTTTTGAACCAACAAATCCTTGAATGTGATTTTCTTCTAAAAATTCTCTAACTAAATTGTTATCTGTTACTTCCTTTATTTCAGTTTTTCTTGCAAATATTCTATTTGATGTTTTACCTAACTTATTTAATATCATTGATTTAATTATATCTTGTTTATAAATCCAATCGTCTTCGTAAATATGAATTAATTGAATTCCTTTTTCTTCACATAAATCAGATTTATTTTTATGATAATTTTTATCTTTATTTAATTCATTATGCCAATATAGTCCATTAAATTCAAATGCTAATTTTAAATCGGGTAAATAAATATCTAATTCATAAGGATTTATTATATTTCTATTATTTATAATAATTTCTTCTTTATAGTTTTCTTTTATAAAATTTAATAATGATATTTCTAATCCTGATATATTTTTGCTAATCGGATTGCATATAGTACATAAAGGACTATTGTTTTTAGATCTATGCCATATTAATTTATAATGTATTTTGAAATTATGATTTTTTCCACAATCACATTTTAAAATATATTTATCATCAATATCATAATCTATTATATTTAAATGTTTATATTTATTTAATATAATATTTTTATAAAATATAAATTGTTTATCTTTTATTTTTTTAATAATATGTTCATTTTGTGTTGGTGATATGAAACCATATTTATCTATATTAGTTTTTTTTCTTTTTTTCGAATTATTATAATTTTCGTTATTATATTTTTCTTTTTTAGTTTTTTTTGATTTTAAAAAAATTTCATTAGATTGTTGTGGATACTTAACATCAAAATTATCTAAACAAGTTTTTTCTTTTTTATTTTTAATAAAATCCAATTTTGATATATTATCAACTCCATATTTTTTTAAACACGTATTTTTATTTTTTATTTCAGCACACATTCTACTACATGCATAAGGTAATGTTTTATTTTTAGTATTAATTATATATCTATTTAATGATATTTCTTTTTCATTATTGCAAATATCACATTTAACTTTAACTTTATGACTACTGTTTTTAGGTAAATCTTTAACTAATACTTTTATAATTTCATTAGAATTAAATTCATAATTTAAAATAGTATAATAATTAATTAAATTATTAGAAATCTTTATATTAACATACTTAGACAAAATCATTACAATAAGTTTTATTTTTATATATTAAAATAAAAACAGACAATTTAGAAATTTAAAAATAATTTAAACTTAAGATTATGTAGTTCATATAATATACATATAGTAGATTAGGATTTTTAAAAAAGAATATAATATGAAAGAAAAAGAATTAATAATATTAGCAATCTATATTAATATAGATGGATTATCAGTACAACGAGCTAAACAAACAATACATGAAATCATAAGTATGTATAGTCAAATGTATAACGATACTAATAAGAATGTAAAAATGTATTGGCTTCCTGTACGTGACCAACAAACAAAAGTAGAATGTATTTATCCACCACCTAATGTAATAGGTAATTCTAAAACTATAATAGAAAATGAATTGTTAAAAATATATAAAATTTTATCATCAGCAAATACTAAAATTAATCCTAGTCTTAAAGAAAATATAAAAAATATCATAAAAGGTTTTGAAAGAAAGTTAAAATTGATTAACTTAATGAACAAAGTTGAAAAATAAAATAATTTCATTAGAAATGGTATTTAAAAATGTTCCACGTGGAACAGTAGATATACAAAAAATACTAACATTCGACTTAGTATGTAATCCAGGATTCATTAACTCAAAATTAGAAATAAAAATGGCTTTTAAAAAAAACGATATAATAATATGTATTGATGTTCGTGGTTCATTTTTCAAATATCATCGATCTAAAGATGTAATTGGGGTAAAAATCGGTAAAACCTATACTGTTATAGATGGTGATGAAAATGTTGTACATATTATAAATGATTTTGATATAAAAAAAACATATAAAAATAGTAGATTTAGATACCTAAATCCTTTAGAAACTAGATATTTAAAAATAAAAGATGTAATGTGCAAAATGAATTAATATATTAAAAATAATTAAACTATTATATGAACTACACATCAAATAAATATTAATGTGTTTCAACGTTTCATAGACTTGACTATTGTCAACGCCTCACCGTCTTTTTGTTTATACTGCGAAATCAGTCCCTGACACACAGTTTAAAAATATTTTTAAACATTTTTAATGACACTTAACTTGGTTTTCGTTAAATGTTTGACTATCAAGTATTTACATACTTAAACCTCAATGATTTTACTTAATCTAGGTTTGTAGATCAAAACCATTAAATCATTTCAAAGAACTTTTATTTAATTATTATATATATTAAATAATGAAAGCCAAAAAAGTCAAATTCATCACATAAAATAAAGATTTAACGGTTTTCTTTGACGGGGCATATAAATTATATATATATGTAAGATAAATTTGGTTTTGTTGGTTTTGAGTCAGTAAAAAGGCTTAAACTTGTTAATTTAGCAAGAAAAAAACTAGCAACTCACAAACAAAAAATAAAATTTATAAAATGACACATTATCGTTTAAACGATAGTATGCCCTCTGCGGTAATACTATCAAGAAATGCAAGGACAAGTTCCCTTGACGAAACAAAAACTTATCAAAACAACATTATCTTTTTGGAAAATAGACAAGAATTTGCAATTCGCTTATTCAATCCATTGAGCGAAAAGGTTGGTGTTCAAATTGGATTAAATAAAAAGTTTTCTAATAATTTATTAATTTTAAATCCAGGCGAAGTCACTACATTAGACCGATTTGTAGATGACAAAAAACGTATGATATTTGAAACATATACATACGATAAAGGTAACGAAGCTTCTAAAAAAGCTGTCGAAAATAATGGTATAATTGAAATTAAATTCTTTAAAGAAAAACAAGTTCAAACCTATACGAGTTCTAATACGTATATCTATACAAATAGTCAAAAACCAGGAAAAGGTAATCGTAAACGTAAAAGAACAGATAAATCAGAATTAAAAGGAACTTTTACTGATATTAATTCTAAGAATTCTAATTCAAGAATATATAATCATTATTCTTATAATGCACTTATAAATTCTACTGCTGGTACTGATTTTGTTACAACAACAGCTTCTTCATATTATTCACCTATATATGTTAATTTTGATAGTGAAATTACTAAAATAAATGAAAGTTTAGAAGAAACCGGAAGAATTGAAAAAGGAAGTGAATCTAATCAAGATTTTCATCAAGTAGAAATAGAATTTGAAAATCATCCATTTTATATAGTTGAATTCCAACTTAAACCAGTATCACAAAAAGAAGAATATGATTTTAAAATACGAGATTATTGTAGCGATTGCGGTTATAGATTGAGAAACCGTAAATTTAATTATTGCCCAAAATGTGGCGAAAAAATTTAATATATAATTATGGAAGGCGGTTTTGTTGATAATTTTTTATTAGCAGATATAAATATAAATAAGTTTTTCAATTCTATTTATTATTTAATTAATAAATTAAAAACTTATTTATGTCTTATGATTAAAGAAAAATTTATTAAGATTAGATTTAAAAATCTTAAACATTATCGCATTTATATCAATAACAAAGATTTTAATAAAAATGATTTAATTGATATTGATATTAATAAATTATCTAAATCTTCTCATATTAAAATAACAGCTATATGTGATAATTGTAAAAAAGAATTTATTAAAACATATAAAGCATACAATACTATTATAAAAAGAAAAGGACATTATTATTGTAAAAAATGTTCAGCTAACATAGATATTAAAAAAACTTGTATTGAAAAATACGGAGTTGATAATGTTATGAAAGTAGATAGTGTTAAAGAAAAAATGTATAATACTAATTTAGATAAATATGGACATATATGTTCAGCACAATCAGAAGAAATAATGAAAAAATCAAAAAAAACTATATTCGATAAATTCGGAACATATAATATTTTTGAATGTGATGAAGTATTAAATAAAATAAGAAAAACAAAAGAAGATAAAGGACTACAATGTTCCAATATCCAAAAAAATGATTATACTGTTTATAGAGATTTAATAAATAAATTAACTAGAAGATTAAAAAATAAACTATTTGAAAATTGGGATGGTTTAGATTATTATGACAATGAATATATAGAAGATTATTTAAAATTACATTATAGTAATAAATTATACCCAACAATTGATCATAAAATAAGTGTTTTTTATGGATTTAAAAACAATATAAATCCACATATAATAGCTAGTATAAATAATTTATGTATTACTAAAAGATCAATAAATAGTAAAAAGAAAATAAAAAATCATAGCGATTTTAAAAAATAATATTAGAAAAAATGAAAAAATATGTAAAAATAATAAATATAATAGATAAATCAGGTTCGATGAGTTCGATGATTGATATGGCAATAAACGGATTTAATGAATTCTTAACAGAACAAAAATCAGTTGATGGTAATGCGTTAGTATCAACAATACTATTTAGTGATGTTTATAAACCACTTTATGATGATCAAGATATTCAAGAATGCAAATTATTTGATAAAAATAATTATGTAACTGGTGGTATGACAAAAATTTATGATTCTGTATGTAAAACAATTAACAATGAAATTAATAAACTTGGCAATTTACCAAAAGATAAAAGACCTGAAAAAACTCTCTGTGTAATATTGACAGATGGTCAAGAAAACAATAGTAAACAATTTTCAAAAGAGCAAACAAAAAAATTAGTTCAAGAAATGAAAGATGATTTTAATTGGGAATTTATATTTTTGGGGGCTGATGAAAATGCGGCATTTACCGCAGAATCAATCGGTATATCAAGAGGTAATTCATATGCTTTTGCTAACAATAGTGTAGGTTTATCTGATGCTTATCAAAATATATCTAGAGCTACAAAAGTATATCGTATGTCTGCTGATGTAAGTATGGATAATCTTCTTAATGATGAAAAACCTAAAAAATCTAAAAAATAAAAAAAAGAGACTTTAAGTCTCTTTTTCATTTCATAATAATCCATTTTTTTATTAAAATCATATTTTATATCAAATTCATCTTTAAAATGTTCATCATAATATTCTATTTTACCATTTTTATTTAACAATTTTATATAATCTTTATCTCTAATATCTCGCCATTCGATTCCATTATCTTCTCTATCAATATAATCAAAAACTTCTATAGCATATTTTTTAGGAATCCAATTATAGTTTGTATCAGAATATTCACAATAATCTCTATCATAAAATTTATCATCGTGTTTATTATATGCATAATTGTCTAATGCATAATATCTAGAAACATATGTTTGTATATGATCAACATAAACACTATCTTCTTTATTTATCCAAGTATTTTCTTTTTCTGAATAATTCCAATGTTCTTCTGCGTAATTTAAAGATGCCCATTCGTTTGTAAAATAACTGAATTCATTATCTTCTTTATCAATATAACCACCATCAGTTGAATTTAATTCATATTCATAATCATCATCAAACGTAGTTGATAAATATTCTTTATCTGTATTATAATATTTAAATGAATCCATATAAGGAAATGGAAACGTATATTCTATATTATTAATTTTCATATATCTTTCCTTTATAGTATTATCTAACGGATCAACAATCCGATTTGTTGAATTATTTTGGATATCTTTATATAACCAACCTTCTTTTTTAGCATAACTTTTAAACTTATATACATCATAATCATTTATTGTATAAATTCTATCCATAAATATTCTATTAGTATCTTTATGATTTAACTCACTTAATTTCCAAATTAATGCTCTACCTTTTATTTTATCTTTATTATTATCTGACATTAAAATTAACATCTTAACATTATTTATAATAAGAAAATTAAAATAATCAGAACAATAATCATATCTCATACAAGAGTTATGTAAAGTTGAATTTTTACCATATTCGTATGTGTTTTGATTATAGTATTTTTTTAATTCATTACCTTCTACTATTTTAAATTTTGAGAAAATGTTTGTTCTTGCTGATTTTATTTCATTAATGAACGATTCAATGTCTTCACCTGGTTTTCCGTTTGGTAAAAATCTACCTGGTTGTAATCTATTTATAACTTTTCCTATTTTATATGATGTTCTGTTTTTATCCCAAAAATCTTTATCTTTATAATTTGAAATAAAAAGGTGTTTTAGTGTTTCTTTATTTTTATAATCACCTAATAATTTTCTGATATAATCATAAATTTTTTCAGATTGTGCTAATGTAAATTTATCTAAATTATCATCATCATAATCAATTAATGTAATTGGTTTATTAATATTCATTGAATTAAGACTAGATAAATATGTAGAAATAGGATGTTTAATTTCTATCAATATGTTTAACAATCTATCACTTATTTTAACAGGTAATTCGTTATCGATTTGTTCAAATAATAATTCAAATAAATATTCATTATAATTTTTAATTATTTTCATTAAATCTTCTTATTTTATTTTCCCATAATCTTAATTGTCCAGTAAATTTATCTTTAAATTTATTCGCATAATATTTGCCGTTCCAACGAAAATATCCTTTACCATCGTCTAAACCATATTTATATGATTCTATTCCACTTTCATTATCTATATCATAAATTATTTTAACAAAATGATCTTCTAAAATATCTGAATCTACCTCTATATCTATACCATTTATAATTGCAATATCATATGATCCATCATTAACTTTTCTGTTATCATATTCATAATATCCAATATCTTCTATATCTTTAGGATTAAAGTTAATATCACATAATACACTTACTGCATCTTCATAATATATATAAGTATTATGAAAATCAGAATATACACAATCGTTATCATAATAATATTCATCATCAATTTCACTATAATATATTTCTTCTTGAGCATAATCTCTACTAACTACGTCATCATAAAAAGATAAATGTAATACATCATCATTATCAATATATCTTCTTTCCGCCTCAGAATATGCCATATTATTTTCAACATACTCTTCGGTTGCATATCTCACATTATAACCATTATAATCTGTTATTGTTTCTGCATCATCATATGTTCTATAATCTTCACCTAATTCACACCAAACATATATATCACTATTAATATCAATATGATCATCATAAAATTCCGAGTAATATAAATCGTCTCCATTTTCTACATTATCACGATGTGATGAACTAATAATTTCATGGCTACCATCTGTCGATTCTAAGAAAAATACATTACTATCATTATCATATATTCTTCTATTAGTTAAATAACCTTTAGATTCATTAAACCATTTCATTGTATCCATATAGGGATATTTAATTGCATTTTTAAAATTATTAGATGTAAATAATTGTAAGTTTTTATATTCATTTGTATCAGGATTATAAATATCACTAGAATATGATGAAGTTTGAAATTTTTTATGTAACCAACCTTCTCTATTAGCATATTCTTTTAATGTATCTATATCATAATCATTTGTAAAATAAATTCTATCCATAAATGTCATTTCTTTATTAAATATAATTTCTTCATCAACTGGATTTGTTACTTTTACAATTGGCCATAATAATGCTCTAGCTATAATTTTGTCTTGTTCATCGTCTTTATCAGACATTAAAACTAATAATTTAACATTATTTATAGCATAAAAATTAACATACAATTGACATCTTTTGGTTCTCATACAAGAATTATATAAAGGCGATGATGAATTTATATTTGAATAATTTTCTTCATAATAATATTTTTTAAGTAAATCACCATCAACAATTTTAATATTTTTGAATCTATCTACTAATTTTGATTTAAACATATTAATAAATGATTCAATATCTTTACCATGTACACCATTTGCTTTAAACTTATTAGGAAATATTGTATTAATTAATTTACCTATTTTCATACTTTCTTTATTTTGTGTCCAATACATATCTTCATATTTAGTTCTAAGAAAGTATTTTTTTAAATCATTTTGTAAATCTACACTATTATTTAATGCGTCTTTATTATATTTATAATGTGTTTTAGACATATAATTAAATAAATTAGAAGATTTTATAACTTTAAAGTATCCTAATTTATCTTCGTCATAATCTATTAAAGTAACTGGTGTTTCATTTTCATAATAATATGCATCTAATAATTCATCTGATATTGGGTGTTTAATTTGCTGCAAAAATTTATATAACCTTTGACTTAAAACAAAAGGCATTTTTTGTGAATTTGCGTTTTCTAATATCAAATTTACAAAATCATTAAATTTATTTATGAGTTTCATATTTATTGTTAAAATTATAATTTGATATTATATATTAAATTATAAATTCAAATTTTAAATTACCAGAATTATAAATCCTATAAATCTTTCTTTCTAACATAATTTGGTGTTCTGTTTTATTAGCATCATATCCTTCTTTAATTAAAACATCTTTCCTATAATTAAATCTATGATATCTAATACTATCAATGACATAATAATAATTTGGATCAGTTTTATGTATAAATTTGAATCCTAATACTTCATACAATTTACCATTAGAATAACTTCTATCCGCATATGTAGTTATTTCTTTAAATTCATAACTCTTAATAAAATATTTAAACAATTTACTAGCACCTCCAATTACATTAGTATTTAATTTATTACAATATCTAAGCATTTCAAATTGTCCATCACTTGAAGACGAATTCATAGCTTTTCTCAATTTACCAAAAGTCATTAAACTAACTAATTCATCTTTATAAAATAATCCTATTTTAATTTTTGAACCAACAAATCCCTGAATGTGATTTTTATTTAAAAATTCTCTAACTAATTTATTATCTGTTACTTCTTTTACTTCTGTTTTTCTTGCATATATTTTATTTAAAGATTTATCTAATTTATTTAATATCATTGATTTAACTATATCTTGTTTATAAATCCAATCATCCTCATAAATATGTATAAGCTGAATATTTTGTTCATCACATAAATCGGATTTATTTTTATGATAGTTATTTGATTTAAATAATTCGTTATGCCAATAAACTCCGTTAAATTCGAATGATAATTTTAAATCAGGTAAGTAAATATCTAATTCATAAGGTTTAATTATATTTCTATCATTTTCTATTATTTTCCCGTTATAATTTTCTTTAATAAAATCTAATAATTTATTTTCTTTATCAGAAATATGATCATTAATAGGATTACATATAGTACAAACAGTAATATTAAATCTTAATCTATTTTTTAATAGACCATAATTAATATTAAATATATGATTTTTATTACATTTGCAATTATAATTATCTCCATTTATATTAATTATATTTAAATCATGCTTATTTAAAATTCTATTTATTGTGTACTCATTAATTTTATCTTTAAAATCATTGGTTTTAGAATAATGTTCTACTCCATATTTTTGTAAAATTGTATTTTTAATTTTATCTTTAAAATCATTGGTTTTAGAATAATGTTCTACTCCATATTTTTCTATGTTTGTTTTTATTGATTTTTGTTTTATATTTTTATTTAATAATGAACAATTATTTCCATATTTTTCCATATTTGTTTTTTTAAATTTATCTACAATAACATTATTTTTTAATGGGATAATATTGCCATATTTTTCTATCATAGTATCGTTTCGTTTATTTTTAAATATGTCTACTAATAATGTGCTTTTTTCTCCATACTTTTTTAAATTAGTTTTTTCAATTCTTTCTAATTTACAATCATTACAAAAATATTTTATATTTTTATTAATATTTAATTTGTAATTACAATATCTTATATTTTTTATACTCCCACAATTATCACATTTACATTTAACTAATATGTGACTACTATCTAGTAAATCTTTTGTATGTATAATATATGTACCTATATCTTTTACATCATATCCTAAATTTTTATATCTATTAAGCATAGAACCATTTATAAATATTTCTTTATCTTTTTCTAATATCATATTTTTTTAATGTTTATTCTTATATATTAAAATATAAGCACCTAAGTTTTTATGATTTTATAATTTTAATATATAAATAAAAATAAATAAATATAAATGGCTATAAGAAATGCTAATGATATGAATATGGATAATTGGGCATTAAATAATGACAATTATCAACTAAATAATGATAGAATGACATTAGAGGAATTAGTCGATTTTGTTCAAGCCGATTTAACATTTTCCGGTATGTTACCAAAAGTTTTACCTGATATAGAAATTCAAAGAATAATTAAAGAAGATGCATTAGAATGGTTTTATAAAAATTATCAATTTGCTGTAATGAAGACATATTACAGATTAGATAAAGATTTTATTAATTCAGAACAATATACAGCAGTAGGTTATATTGTATTACCCGAAGAAGTTGAAAATGTTGTAAAAATATCAGAAATCAACGATCCTTCGTTATTCAGAATTGGGATTCAAGCACCAAACTTATCAATAAATTTTGGTGTTACTAATCAACCATATTTAACATCTTTTGTAACTAACGTAGGAGAATTAGCAACTTATCGTCAGATTCTATCTGCATTCAGTGATGAGGTAAATAAATTAGCAAGACATTTTACTAAATATTCATTTAATCCTGTTAATAAAAGATTAAATATTCTTGATGAAGTCAGAAGTTCGTTTATGCTAGATTGTTATGTTAGAATTCAACAAGAAGAAGTTTTCAAAGATAATTTTTTCAAAAAATATATTGTTGCATTATGTACAATAAGATTAGGACAAATGCTTGGTAGACTTATCTTTAATCTTCCTGGTGGATTTCAATACTCAGCAACTGACTTAATTTCACAAGGTGAAACAAAGTTAGAAAAAATAGAAAAAGAAATAAAAGATAATTCACCTAATAATTCGTTTTTTATAATGTCAAGATAAAATTTAATTTTTCTAATATATTTTCATCATATCTTATGCGAAGTAAATGTATATTATTTTCTTTACAATAATCGGTTTTTATTTTATCTCTTATTTGTTGTTTTTTAAAAGCATCTTTACCACCCCAAAAAGTATTTTCTTTGAAATGTTGTTCTCCATCATATTCAATACACAAATTATGTTCTGGTAAATAAAAATCAAATGGTAATGGTAATTTATTTATACATTTTTCGAATTTATATTCAATAATATATTTTAAATTAAAATCATTTAATAACATTTCTATTTCCAATTCACCATTACTTCTATTGCATTTAGGACAACCTTGTTTATTTGATGTGTGATTTTTTGGTAATTGATAAAATGAACCATGTAATGGACAAATAATTAACATTTTTCTATTAGAATTTACATATTTTTCTGGATAAATATAAAAATTATTATGTATTTTATTAGCATCTAATAAGAATTGTTTATTTGTTTTAGTTTGTTCGTCAATTTTGCATTTTTTACATTCTCTACCTTTTAAATGACTATAGGAACTCATTAAAAAATCACCATGAATAGGACAAGTAATAATAGATTTTTTATTATACCCGTTATAAATAAATTTATCATATCTAAATTTAAAATTATGTTTAATATTTGCATTATTAATAAATTTAAATAATTTTAATTCGTTATGTTTATCCATTTTGCACTTTTTACAACCTTGCCCATTTTTATGATGAATCGGATATAAATAAAAAATACCATGTTTTTCACATTTTATTTTTATTTTAGTTTTCATATTTTTATAACCATCGATATAAGAGTATTTATTATTATGAATTTCATTCATAGCATTTATAAAATGATTACTATTTATTTTTTTTTCATTATTATAACATTTTTGACAGCCAAACCCTTTTAAATGCTGTTCTATTCTTTGTTTTTGTATATCATGTTTTCCACAATCAAATACTACGAATCTTCTATTTTTTTCTGTAATAATATCAATATATTTATATTTAAAATTGTGTTTATTATTAAATAAATCATACCATTCGTTATTTGTTTTTCGTTTACCCATTTGTTTCTTTATCTTTTTCTATTAAATCGATATATACTGTTGTTAAATATTTAAATAATTAGATAATTTTTCTTTTATATTTTCATCGTATCTTATACGAAGTAATTTTATATTATTTTTTTTGCAAAAATCGGTTTTTATTTTATCTCTCATTTGTTGTTTTTTAAAAGCATCTTTACCACCCCAAAAAGTATTTTCTTTGAAATGTTGTTCTCCGTCATATTCAATGCATATATTTTTTTCAGGTAAATAAAAATCAAATGGTAATGTTCTTACGTTTTTACAATTTTTAAATATTTTTTGTATTTCAAATTCAATATTATATTTTTTTAATATAATTCTTAATTGTTTTTCTCCTTTACTTTCATTACAAATAGGGCAACCAATACCTCTTATATGATCATCTGGTCTTTGTTTAAATATACCATGTGTTGGACAATTAATTTTAACTTTAGTTTTATTATCTATGTAAATTACGTTTGTATAATCAAAAAAACTATTATGAACAATATTAGATTGGTTTATGAAATAATCTAACTTATTTCTTTTTAAATTACCTATTTTTTCATTTTTACATTTTTTACAACCTTTTCTATATAAGTGATTACTAGGTTTTTGCAAAAATTCTCCATGAATAGGGCATATTATTTTCATAGGGGTATTCATATCTACAAAACTATTTTCATTATAACTAAAAAACGAATTATATTTTTTATTAACTTTTATAAAAAAGTCTTCTGGTTTTGTTTTTAGTTCATCAAATGAACATTTGCTACAACCGTATGTAAAATGACTTGACAATCTTTGTTTAAATATACCGTGTATTGGACAAATGATATCTATTTTAGATTTATTATTTTCAAAAGTAATAATTAAACTATAATCATATTTATCACCATGTATTTTTTTAGATTTTTCGATAAATTTTTCTAATGTTAATTTATTCATTTGTTTCTTTTAAATTATCATATAATTTTTTTAATATATAATTATATATTAATTTAATTTAAACTAATTTAAAAATTAAATATATAAATAATAATTGCTATTAAGGTGTAATGTTTGCATAAATCACAAACCTGTGATTAGGGGTGGTTAAATTCCACAGATATGCTCAAAAAGGTGAATAAATTTTATTCACCTTTTTTAATTTGTATAATTCATTTTTAGAAAAAATAGAACATAAAATATTAATATATAACAAGACTGTTTTTGGGTAATTTTTTGCCCTTAAAAAAAAACATTTATGACGAAAAAAATTTTTAATCAAGAAGTAATTGGTCCTCAAGACTTTGACCTCATTATTAAATTAATGAGGTCTTTTTTTAGCCAAAAAAATTACAAAGAAGTATTTCCATCACCAATAAAATCTATTTTAGCAGCTTGTGAAGATCCATCTACATTAAGATCATTTTCATTTGATGGAAACACTTGGCCGTTGGCACAGACAAATCAAATGAGTTTGGAGATGATATTATTAACTATGCCAGAAGAAGCAGATGGAATATATTGTACAACTACTTCATATAGAGATGAAAAAAACCCTATTGAAAATCGACACAAAAAAATTTTTGGAATGTTTGAGTTTGAACATAAAGGTGATTTTCAAGGACTTATAAGAACTATGAGTGAATTAAGTGTACATTTAGGATTTGTAGAAAGTATAGAAGATATACCATTCTTTACTTATAATGAATTATGTGATAAATATGGTGTAGATATTTTAGAATCTGAACACGAAAATATGATGTGGGAAGAATATGGTGATGTAGTAGCAATAACACATTTCCCAAAGAGAACATCGCCTTTTTTTAATATGTCATATCATGGGGTAGATGAAAAAACAGGTGATGAATTATATAATAAATGTGATTTTATTATATGTGGTCAAGAAACATTTGGTGCCGCTGAAAGATCGTGTGATACAAAACAAATGTTAGATAGTTTTCATACAATATCAGATGGTGAATACTCTAAATTATTATATGATAAATTTTCAAAAGAAAGAGTTGAAGATGAATTAAAAGAATATTTATCATTACCAATGATTGAAAGATATGGTGCTGGTATAGGTATTACAAGATTACATAGAGCAATGAAATTAAAAAATCTTTTAACTATTGGTAAAAATACTAGGCAAAGAAGAAAAGCAAAAGCACTGTACATATAAAAATAAATCTAAATTCATAAAAAATTTATTAAAATAGACACAAAAAAATATTATTAAAGTACAAAGATAATAAAAATTATTTTTATTATCTTTGTACTTTAATTTTAAATATAAACTTAAAAAATTAAATTATGATAAAAACTAAATTAATTATGTTAATGATAATGGTATCATTAATTGGATTTTGTCAAGCTCAACATAAAAAATTGCAAAATGGAAAAATAGGTACTATTGATTGGTCATTTAATGAAGCAATATCTGATAAAGATACCACTATGTTTTTATACATTGGTTTTCAGAATATGGAATATGTATCAGTATCAGTTATAGGTTCAATATGTATAAATACAGATATAGGTTCAATGTATATAACTGATCATGATAATTTAATTGAGTTCATACAAAGGTTAAAGATAATGATAGATAAGTGTGGGTTAAACATAAACTATGATTATGGAAATTTAAAGATATATGAATTTTCAAAAGTTATCTATATATTCGATGAAGATAAATACACAACTATAACAAAAAATCAAGCATTAAAATTAATTACTAAAATTGAACCATATTCAAATTTATTATAAAAATAATTATTTATTTTTAAATATCATTTAAAAATTCTTTTTGAAAATCATTCCATACATTAATTGGCAATTCAGATAATGTATTATCTAATAATTCACCACCATCTTGTAAAATTAAATTATTATCTGATGATATAGAATTAGATAAAAAATCTTTAAAAACAGATAATTGATTATTAACCCAATTTACAGAATCTTCTGATAAAAAATATTTTTTTGTTTCATTAGACCAATCACTAGGTTTAATAGAATAAAACCAACCTTTATTATATGGATTATCATTTAATAATTCTGAATTAATTTCTAATGATTTATTAATTTTAACAATTTCCCCAGATATAGGAGAGCTTATTTTAAGTATTTTATCATTTTTACTTATTAATGTTATTATTTGTCCTTTTCTTATTAAATCACCTGTCTTTCTAATATGTTTTACTTCCACATTACCAACAAAATGTTGAAATAAATCATTAACACCAACATTAGCCAAACCAGATTTTTCTAAATATGACCACGTATAATTCTTACTGAAAAATATACCACGTGGTATTTTTAATATGCTTAATGTTATAACTTTTATTTTATCTTTAAGATACTTTCTCACTTTTGGATTGTTTAAAACAATCCAAAATGGTATTAAAATTGCAAAATATAGTATTGTTAAAATATATTCTAAACCTTTTGTTTCGAATATATTTATATATGTATTTGGATCCATTTTGTTATAATTTATTTTTATTGATGAAATTTAACTGAAATTCTTCCCACATTTCAGGACCAAAATTAGATAGTATTTTGTCTTTTATTTCTCCGCCATCTTGTAATATTATTAATTCTTCTTTATTTTTTAATTGTGTATTAGTTAAAAAATCTTTAAATCTTACAAATTCTGTTTCAATCCATTCAAAAGCAGTTTTATCCATTAACATACTTTTTATATCTTTTTCCCAATTAGTAGGGGATATTTCATATATCCACCCATCTTCATAAGGAGATTCATTTATTAAATTAGAATTTTTTAATAAATTATTATTACAACAAACAATTTTACCATTCACTGGTGAATATAAATTAATTTTTTTACCATTTTGAATAATAGATAATAATAAATCATTTCTTTTAACATATTCATTGTTGTTTTTCATAATTACTTTTGTTATATCACCAATAATATGTTGTAGAAAATCATTAACACCTACTCTAACATTACCATATTTTTTCATATGTGTCCAAGTATGTGTTTTGTCAAAAAGTATACCTCTTGGTATAATAATTTTTTTTTCGTCTAATAAATCAGTTGTATTAAAATAATTTTTTACTGATACATCTTCTTTATTTTTTCTTTTGTACTGAATTATCGCATCTATAGATAACATAACTATAAGAAACGAAATTAATAATAATATTGCCATTTTATTTGGATTTTTTTTGTTAATAATTTAAGTTATTATAAACAATTATAATACCAAATGAAACAATACGTTGTATGATAGATAATTAATAGTTCTGAAATAAAAATATTTTAAAGATTTATGTATATAAATTCAGCACTAAATTTATAAACTGCTGATTATAATATATTTATAGTGGTGTTGATTTTTTATACAATGTATATAAAATCAACACATAAAAATTTAATATTGTATATAAATTCAACTTTTTATTGATTTATGTTTTTTAATAATTTTTTTAATTTAATTCTACGTGAATGGAATTGAATTCTTTTTTTAGCAATATCAAAAATATCTTTATATATTTCCATTCCAATAAAATTTCTATTTAAATTAAAACACGCAACTCCAATCGTTCCAGATCCCATAACATTATCTAATACTGTATCCCCCTCATTAGTATAGGTTTTAATCATATATTCACATAATAATAATGGTTTTTGTGCGCTATGTAAATTAACTTTCTGTTTATCACTTGCAAATTTCAATACGCTTCTTGGGTATCTTTCTGTACTATCATAATCTACAAATTTACCATGTTCGTGATAAATTTCACCTTGATTAGTATTTCTTTTATGATGTGCTGTGGATACTTTTCTTTTATGATCAAAAGTTTTAATAGGGTTGTATACTGGAAGATGTTTATAGAATACTAGTATATTTTCATGTGCTTTCATCGGCATCTTTTTTGCATTAAGATGACCTGTTGGTTGTGTTTTCTCCCAAATCCATTCATACCTTAACCATTCTAAATTTGAACATCCTAGCACTTTATCAAACGGTGTTTGAGCAAATAATAAAATAGTACCATTGTCTTTGATTATTCTTTTATATTGTATCCATAATAAATTTAAATCTATTGGTGAATCCCATTTGCAGTTTGTAGTTCCAAAAGGTAGGTCAGCAAAGATCATATCAATAGATTTATCTTCGATTTTTTGCATTTCAACAAGACAATCGCCTTGAATCATAGTATTTGTCATATATCCTGTATTCAATTTTTAATATATAGTTACATATTTCATCTAACCATTTATTTTTTAAAGATGATTTATAAGATCCTAAACTATTTTTTATAAAATCATTTTTTGATATTATTTTTAATATCATTCCACTATTTCTTTTAATATATACTTATAGAAAAAAAAAGTTTTCATTAAATTATATGTTAAAAGCATTTAAATAATTCATTAATCATATGAATTCATAAATTAATAAAACAAAATTAAATTTTTAATCTATATTATTTATGATAATTAAAAAATTTTTTAAAAGAAAGCATTAAGTTTAATATCAACATTTTCCAAATACGATATTCTTATTAATTTAATATTATTATCCTTACAATAATTAGTTTTAATTAAATCTATTTTTTGTTGAATTTTAAATCTTTTTTCTCCCCCAAACCATTCAATGGGTTCAAAATGTTGTATCCCATCAAACTCAATTGCTATATTTTTATCAGGTAAATAAAAATCAAATTTTAAAGATTTTTCATATATACATCCATCAAATGTCTTTTGTATTTCATAACTTATATTATTATTTTCTAATAATGTTCTAACTTTGGTTTCTCCTATTGTTTCTCTACATTTAGGACAACCTCTACCTATTAAATGTTTAACTGGAATTATATTAAATATCCCGTGTTCATTACAAATAATTTTAATTTTAATTCGATTCCCTTTATAATTAACTAATTTATAATCATACTTTTTATTATGTATTTTTTTAGCATCTATAATAAATTGTTCTGTTGTTTTTAGACTTGTTCCTCCACATTTTTGACAACCTCTACCCTTTAAATGTTTATTGGGTGTTTGTTCGAATTCTCCGTGTATTAAGCATATTAATTTTACTTTTGTTATATCATTTTTATAATTTACTAACGAATAATCATATATATTCCCGTGAATTTTTTTTGCCTGTAATAAAAAATCATTATTACTTCTGGAATATAACTTTGCTATTTTTTCAAATTTACATTTAGGGCAACCACTTCCATTGTTTATATGATAATTAGGTATTTGTTCAAATAATCCGTGTTCAGGACATATAATTTTAACTTTGGTTTTATTATTTATATATTTTACTAAATTATAATCATATTTATTATTGTGAATTTTTTTGGAACGTATTATAAATTCGTCAGTAGATAAAGATTTTTTCTTTGTTGTTGTTATTCTTCCACATTTATAACAACCCTTACCTATCAAATGATTGGCTGGTAATTGTTCAAATTCTCCGTGTATATTACATATAATTTTAACATTAGTTTTAGTATTTATATAATCAACTAATGAATAATTATATTTATCTTTGTGAACTTTTTGTGCATCTAATATAAATTCATCGGTAGTTTTTCTTTTCATTATGATAATTTATTTTTATATTTATCAAATTTAGATAATTCTTGTATAACACAATATTCAATAAATTTAGATCTATTTACATAATTTTCTTTTATATATTTTAATAAATCATCATCAAATGATATGGATAATTCTACTTTCGTTTTCGTTTTTACTTTCATAATTTATATTTGTTTTATAGTATATATAAAATATTAAAAGTCAAAAATGACAAAAATGGTAAAAATTATTAAAAAACTTTAAACACCTTTTAATATATAATAAATAAAAAAACATTTTATGAAAAAAAGAAGTAAAATTACTATTACTATTGATAAAAAAGTTAATAACGTATTAGATGAATATATTGAAGATAATAAACAATTTAATAAATCTAAACTAATAGAAAATTTTGTGAAAAAAGAAATACAAAAAATAGAAGACGAAAAAAATAAATGAATTTAAAAAAATTAAGATTTAAAAATATCGCTTCTTATGGAAATAAAATCCAGGAAATTACATTTAATGATGATGGTGGATTATGGCTTATCCACGGAACCAATGGTGCTGGTAAGAGTGTAATTGCTTCTGCCATAGACCTTTGTATCTTTAATCAAGTTAGAGGAAAAAAATCAGCTAAAATTCCATTAAAAGATTTCCCAAATAGGACAAATAAAAATTTAGAAGTAGAACTATTTTTTCTAAATAGTAAAGGAGATAATATTGATATAGTTAGAAAAATTGCACCAAACGATTTTAATATCAAAGTAAATAATGAAAATTTTACTGAACGATATAAATTAATGAACGATATTGAAAAAGAAAATTTTATCGGTTTTAATTATCAAACATTTAAATCATTCATATCATTAAGTATTAATGATTTTCTAAATTTTATTCAATTAAAACCAGAAGATAAAAGGAATTTATTGAATAGATTATTTAATATGGAAGAAATAGATGATTATTATTCTATTAATAAAGAATTAATAAATCAAAATAAAAAAGAAAAAGAAAAAATAGCAATAGAATTAACTAATATTGATAAAGAATTAAAAGAATATATTCAAATAATTAAAAATAGCAAATCAACTAATAAAGATTATACTAAAGAAGATCTAAAAAATAAAATATCAGATATTAAAATAAAATATAATGAAAAATTATCCGAAATTAAAAACATAGAAAATAAAATTTCAGAATTTGATGTTAAATTACAAGAACATAAAAACCATATTAATTCTAATGAAAATGAAAATGTTAGAAGAAGAACAGAATTAGTTGAAGTTAGAAATAAAATAAAAATATTTGATTCTGGTTTATGTCCGTATTGTAATAGTAATTTAGATACTGATGAACATATTAAATTATTATATGAATTAAAAATAAAAGAAACAGAATATACAGAAAAAATATTAAAAAATGAATCATTAATAAATAATTATAAAGATGAAAATCAAAGTATTAGTAGTCAATTAAATGTTATTAATAAAGGTAGACGACAATTAATAGATGATTTGTCTAATATAAAAACTGATGCTAAAATATTAAAATATAAATATGATTCATATGATATGGATAATTCTGATATAGTGGAAGAATTAAAATTAAAAGGTAAAAAATTATTAGAAAATAAAAAAGAAAAGTTAAATAGATTAGAATTAATAAAAAAAGAAATTAATACATTAACAGAATTATCTAAAATATTAGGTGATAATGGTGCAAGAAAATCTATTATAGCTTCTTTAATACCACCTATCAATAAAACATTAACCGAATTATTAGAAAAAATAAACTTTCCTTATACTGTTCATTTGAATGATAATTTTGATGCTGATATATATGATAGAGGAGAATTAATAAATCCGGAAACTGAATCTACTGGTGAAATGAAAATGGTAAATATTTGTATTGCTATATCTTATATTAAATTAGTAAGAGAAATTAAAAATATAAATATATTATTTATGGATGAAGTATTTAACTCAATTAATAAAGATTATATTAGTTTAATATTAGATTTGTTAAAAGACTTTTCAATTGAAAATAAAATAAATTTAATTCTAATGCATCATGGATTAGAAGATGTTGATTCTAAAATATTTGATAGAATATTATCGGTAGAAAAGAAAAATTTATTTTCGAATATTACTTTTAATTAAACATTCCAAAGAAAGTTTTCAAAATGAAATTTATTTTTTTTCTGCGTATCCATTAACAATATAATAAATAACATTACTAATAGTATAACTTTGTAATATGTATTTTTTTATTATATCTCTATATTTTTCAAAATATTTATATGTATCTGTCCATTCAGTAAATTTTTTCGGAAATAATTCTATTGCTTCATCAGTTATTTTAGTTAATAAATCTTCCATAGCATTTTCAATATCTTCTTTTGATTTTCCTTTTAAAATATCTTTTATAGATTCATTAAGTTTTCTTCTTGGTCTATAATCTGGTATTATTTCTCCATATTCTATAATACCTCTAAAAGTACTAAAACTAGATCTATCAAAAACTACTGGATATATACTATATTCATATTCTTTTGTATAATTAATTAAACCACCAAGCCTATCAAGACTATGTATAGTATCATGTGTTAAATTACCTTTTTTAATATCAACAAATAAATAATATGGTTTTGTATGTATTGAATTAAGTCCTGTATAATCATACCCTTGTGTTGTTAAATATGATTTAATAAAATCTTCATCTTCTTGATCTTGAACTTTATAACAAATTTCATCATATTCAAATTTTTGTTTTTTAGCTTCACTAATATTATCTTTAATCGTATCATTTTTATCTGTTTTGGCACTATAAACATATTTTTTATTAATTCTATAATTTAATCCAAAAGCTTCAAATGCTACTTTAACATCTTCAAGACATTCACCATCAGCACCACCAACTAAAACAACTTCATCATCTTTTAATTCTTCAATTAAATCGGTAATTTCTGGATTAACATAAAACCATTGATGATTGTTATCTACTCTAATAATATATCCATTTCCTTTTGTTAATTTAAAAGTAGTACCTTCTTTAGATACATCTTCAATATCTTGTGTAAATTTTTGGACTTTATTATTAAAATGGTTTCTACCGAATTTCTTTTTAACTGATTTAACCTGGTTAGGAAATTCATAAGTTGGTTTTATTTGATTTTTATTAGAATCCCATATCTGATATACTTTTTCAAATTTTTCTGCATAATCATATAATTCATCTACTAAATCACGTTGGATAAAATCATCAAATTCTTTTTGAACATCAACAATTACTAATACTCTACTCATTTAAATACAATTCATTTTGTAATATATATTTAATTTAATAACTACTTTAAAATAATAGATGTACCTATTCTATCAATATATTGATAAAAATCTTCACATTGTTGTAATGTCCTTACACCACCCGATATTTTAATTTTAACATAATCAGGTAATAATCTTCTCATTTCTTTTACTTTAACTAATTCTACTGGTTTATTATTAGTTCCTGTTGATGTTTTTATAAAATCAGCACCACCATTGGTAACTAATTCACAAGCTTTTGCTAATTCTTCTAATGTTAATAATTCTGCTTCTACAATAACTTTTAATATGGCACCGTTTCTATGACATTCATCACCGACAGTTTTTATTTCTTTTTGTAATATTTGATATGTAGATTCTTGTGATTCTTCATTTTCATCTAAATAAGCATCTTTCAATGCTTTAAAATCCATAACCATATCAATTTCGGTTGCACCATCTGCTAATGCTTCAGTAGTTTCTACTAATTTTTCGTTTGCTGTTGCTGTTCCATTTGGATAATCTATAACAGTGACTATTTTTAAATTTCTATCATCAATAATAAATTCAGCATCAGCCACATACTTAGGTAATATACAAATAGCATAAAATTTTTGTCGAATTGCTTCTTCTATAAAATTTTGTAATAATTCTTTACTTACATTATCCTTTAACAATGTATAATCTATCATATTACGATATTTATCCAATGTTAATTTTTTAGGTTGTATAGGCATTTGTGGTTGTACTTGTGGTTGATTTTGTATTGGTTGACCTTGTACTTGCATTTGAGATGTTGGAATACCTTGTTGTATAGGTTCATCAACTGGATGTTTTAAATCTTGTGCTGTAATATCTACATCTTCTGTTATAAATTGTTTGAATTTTTTTAATCTTTTCATATCTAATTTTATTTATTTCTATAACTATATATAAATTTTCTTAATTTACAAAATTTCCTTTCATAACAGCACCTTATACTAATTCTTATTTAACTTCATTACGATTTTTTTGTACATCTTTTTCTAATTTAGATATATTTAAATACTTTGGATTATCTAAATCAATATTAAATTGATTTAAATAATTGTTAATTTGATTACGACTTATATTTTTTTCTTCATAATAAAATCTTTGTATTAAATCAATTAATTGTTCTTTTGTAGGATATACTAAATCAAACGGCAATTTATACATTTTTATAATATCATTATGATAATAAAAATATATTTTATCTAACTCTTTTTTTATTTCTTCTTTTGTGAATATGTCAAATATATTTATATTTCCGTTATAAAACATAATATTGATTAAATCAAATATATTATGTATTTTTTTGCCAAAACGGTTTTCAGCTAATTCAATTATATCATTTTTTGATAAATATTCTTTGTACGATTTATCATTATCTTTTAAAAATTTAAATACATCATACCATTTATTTTTTTTTAATAATTCTCTTACTTCTTCTTTTGTAAATAAATTATTTAATTTTAAATCGTAATTATGAAGATATGTAGTAGTGCTACTAAGTACATCTTTTTTTAATAATTCTTTTATTTCATCTCTTGTAAATATATTTTCTATATCACCATTAAATCTTATTTGATCATAAATTTCTTTAAATGAACAATCTTTAAAAATATCTTTAAGTTCTTTTTTTGTAAAAAAATCCATAAAATAAATATTATACTTCTTTGTTAAATTCAATATTTCTGAAAAAGATTTACCTTTAAGTTGATTTTTAATATCTTCTGATGATTTACCAACTAGTAGATCTTTAATATTTTCATTTACAAAATTTTTAAAACTTTTTACACTCATAATATAATATATATAAAATTATATAAACAAATATAGTAAATTACAATATATTTATTATATTTGTAATTAAAAAATAATAAACAAGAATGAAAAAGATAATTTTTAATAAACCACATGAACACGTAATTGATCATAATGAAGTAAATATATTAGATACTATAATAGTAGTAAAGACTGAAAAATCACTAACCTTTACTGTTAATGGTGTAAGTGCTAAATATAATACAGATGCGATAGGTGTCATAGTATATTCTGTAAATATTAAAGATAAACCATTTACAAAAGGATATGTATATATTCCTCTTAATGGTAATGAATTACCTTCTACTTTAGAAAGTATTAGTTATGAATATAGAGAAGAATTTTTCAATTTATTAAAACAAGTATCCACTATTGAACTTTATGTAATCCCAGGAAAATAATGAAAAAGAAAAAATTAACAAGTACATTTAAAAATAAACGAGCATATTTTGATTTTGAAATTATAAATAAAATCGAAGCTGGTATTGTTTTAACAGGCACAGAAGTTAAATCAGTAAGAGATAATAAAGTTAACATAAACGGTACATATTGTATTTTTATCGATAATGAATTATTTATTAAAGGTATGAATATATCTATATTAGAAGAAGGTTCTTATAATAATGTTGATCCTATAAGGGATAGAAAATTATTATTACATAAAAAGCAATTGCTTAAACTAAAAATTGAAATTGAAGAAAAAGGTTTATCTATTGTTCCATTGAAACTTTATACTAACGATAAAGGGTTTTTTAAAATGGAAATAGCATTAGCAAAAGGTAGAAAGGTTGCAGATAAAAGAAATTATATCAAAGATAGAGATTCTAAAAAAGAAATTAAAGATATTACTGGATGAACTAACAATTAAACCCTATATTTCCTTGGTGAATAATCGGGTTTAATTGGTATTTTACCAGTTTCTATTATACTTTTAAAATCTCTTATATCTACATTTGAATAAACGTGTGGATCATCCTCCCTTTGATAGTCATAATCATAATCATACCACAAATCATTTATATATAAGTTAATATATATATAAACGGGATATTTTTCAAAAAATGCTATATCATCTGTATTTTTTATATTCATTTCATCTATAATATATCTATCTTCATCCAAATCAATTAAAGAAAGTCTTACCCAATTATCAACATTAGTATTTTCATTAAAATTCCATATTAGAATATTGTTTTTATATAACATTCGAATTATTTTAACTAATTTATTTGTTGTATATAAACGATTTTCAAAATTTACTGTAGGTATATTTATAACAATATATTTATAATTATTTTTGGATTCCATCTATTTATCTTTTTTTGTTTTTTAATTTATATTAAAATGAATTTAAATTTTTTTTTCATTTACTCACTTTTGTATTTTTGTCTTTTAATATTTTTTTAATTTCTGTTTTATCTAATGAGTCTTTAAAATCACCTTGGACATCTTTTGGATTTTTTAATTCCCAATTATTTCCAGAATTAGATGTTTTATAAATAAAATTATCATCACCTTTTTCAATTTCGATAGTAGCATCAGTTAAATCTTCATAGAAATCTTGGGTATTGTTTTTATTTTTATATAATTTAATTGAACTTAATATATTTTTTTTCTTATCATAATATTGAACTAAAATAAATTTAGGTTCTTCAATTTCGATTGCATCTTTTTTATAAATAAAGAAAAATCTAAGAACATATCTATCATATAGTAATACTTCATTATATTTAGTATCTTGAAGTTTTCCTTTTTTTAAACCTTTTTTTTCTATTTTATGATTAAAATCGGCATTATTATACAGATTTTCTATATAATCTTTTATATTAAAATTTTGTTTATCTAAATTAAATGTATCAAATATATCAATTTCATTTTCTTTAAATGGTTTTAATATTTCTTTAATACCTTTTTTTATTTTAGGCAATTTGTTTTCGTTGAATTGTTTGTAATTTTTCATAATTAATTAATAAATTTTCCTGTAAAATTTTTTGGTTTTTTTACCTTTTTTTTAGGTACTAAGTCTTGTCTACTACATATAATTGCACTAGCATTTATAGTTTCTGGTATTTCCTTTATATAATTATATTCTATATATAAAATACCACCAACAATTAAATCTTTTGGTATTTCAGTTAATTGATTATCTGTACAATCCAAATCACCCTTAACTATCAAGTTTTTTGGTAAATATCTAATTTCATTATAACTAACATCTAAATCACCAGTAACAATAAAATCGGGTGGTAAAAATTCTAATTTATTATGACCTTCATCACCATTTAATATTAAATCTCCAAAAAAAATACAAACTCCTTTTAAATCTCTTGGTAATAATTCCCAATATGACTGTAATTCAATTATTTTTTGAATTCTTTCATTATTATCTAATTTTTTTAATTGTTCAATAACATCTTCATCAGATTTACCTTTTAGTATACTTTTTATATTTTCGTTAATAAATTCCTTAAATTTTTTCATCTATATATTTAGTTTTATATTAATTATATATAAAAAAATTGTTTTTAAATAAACTATTTATTATAATAAATATATAAGTAAAAAGTATTAAGTATATTTATATTTTTTAACGACAAATAATGTAAAATATTGTCAATTATAATCACTTTTTTAAAATGGAAAAATATCATATTTTTTATTTAATATATAATGTAAGTAAAAAACTAACAATAATTTAAAAATGTTAAAAGCAATAAAAACAAGATTATATTTAAATAATGAACAAACAATTTATGTGAATAAATTAATTGGATCATCCAGATTTGTTTATAACAATTGTTTAGCTCATAAAATTGATCAATATAATAATCATAAAAAATCAGTTTCTTTTGTAGAAACAGGAAAATATTTAACTAATTTAAAAGCAATCGAAGAATTTAATTGGTTAAAAGATAGCCATTCAAAGGTTTTACAACAGAGTTTAGTTAATTTAGATATTGCTTATAAATCATTTTTTAGTAATGGTAATGGATTTCCAAAATTTAAATCAAAACACAACAAACAATCTTGTAGATTTCCTGTTGATGCCATCGGTAAAATCAATGGAAATCGAATAAATATAATTAGACCATTAAAAGATATTCATTTTAAATGTTCAAGACAAGATGAAATTTATTTAAATAAAAATAAATATTTAATTAAATCTGGTACATTAACTAAAACTAAATCAAATAAATATTATTTTAGCATTTTAATTGATAAGCCAAATAAAATATTACAAAAACCTAAAAATAATATTATAGGTATTGATTTAGGTATAAAAGATTTTATCGTATCATCTGATAACCAAGTATTTAAAAATATAAAATCAACTAGAAATAATGAAAAAAAACTTAAAAGGTTAAATCAGTTGCTTTCACGAAAACAAAAAGGTTCAAAAAATAAACAAAAAATAAGGATAAAATTATCAAAATATCATGAAAAAATAACAAATATAAAAGAAAACTATTTACATAGTGTAGTTAATCAATTACTTAGAGAAAACCAAACTATAGTTATTGAAGACTTAAATGTAAGTGGAATGTTAAAAAATCATCATTTAGCTAAATCAATTCAAGAATTATCATTAAATAAATTTAAAACAATTTTAGAATACAAAGCTATATGGTATGATAGAGAAGTAATACAAATTGATAGATTTTTTCCATCATCAAAAAAATGTAGTTGTTGTGGAGTTAAAAATGATAAATTAACTATGAAAGATAGAGAATGGACTTGTTCAAAATGCAATTCTGTACTAAACAGGGATTTAAACGCAGCAATAAACATTAAAAATGAAGGTATAAGATTGAAATCAATTAAAGATGATAAAATAAATAGGGTCGAGTTCACCCAAATTAACGCCTTTGGAGATGAAACAATAGTTTTGTCGTTGAATTAGGAAAAAAATGTATCAGATGTCATTATTTGTCATCAAAATACAGAACTATATAAAATACATAATTAAAATAAAATAAAAATACATATGTTTGACAATATAAACAAATCAAAAATAAATTTCGATAAATATATCGAGTTAAAAAGTAGAACGTTAGTAAAGAGTTATTCAGAAAGATTTAAATGGGTAGATAAATTTTTATATTGGTTTTCTTGGTTTGGTAACGGTGTATCTGTATTTCTTGCTTTTTTCTTTTTACAAGCCATATTTTTTAGTTCATTTAATGATATTAGTAATAGTATTTTTATAACATTTGGAATAATATTTTTTTTAACAATGTTTGAATTATTAAAAAGATTTGTATTTGGGATGTTTAGTCTTGAATTTATTAAACGAGGATTTGATTTATTTAAATCTTCTATGGTAGGGTTTTTAATAGGTGTATCAATACTTGTATTAGGTTCTTTTTATTTTAGTTTAAATGGTGCTAAACGATTTGTTGATAATCAAGAAGTATTTAAAACTACAACAGAAAATAAAATAAATACGAAAGTAGATTCAATAAATACATTTTATTTTGAACAATATATTAAACCTTTAATGGATGAAAATAAATTATTAAATGAACAAAATACTGATTATTCAAATCAAGCATCTAAAACTAATTATAAAACTAAATATACCAATTTAATAAGTGCTAATAATATTAAAATAGATAATAACAATGCATTAATCAGAAGTTACGAAGATAGAAGAGATTCTGATGCTAACAGAATTATTCAAACTGAAACTACTAAATTAGAATCAAGTGTAGAAGAAAATAAAACAAATATTTGGGCATTAATTTTAATTTCAAGTGCAATAGAAATTATAATTATGTTAGGTATTTATTTTGATAAATTTTATGATTATAAAGTCATATTAGAATATGAAGATACTATTATTAGTACTCCCGAATTTAGAAAATGGCATAAATTTAATTTCTTATTAGAATTAATTTATGGTAAAGTTAAACAAAAAGGTGATAGAATTCCTACTACAAATACAATTGTAGAATTATCTGAATTAAGTGGTGCAAAAATAACTACAAGTGAATTAGATAAATTTATTAAAATTCTTTATTATTTAAATATTATAATATTAGAAAATAATAGAAGAATTATAAATATTATGGAAGAAGAAGGTAAAAAAGCTTTAAAAGGATATTTCGGAATTAATTAAATATTAACTTATAATACTTTTATGTATAGTCCCTGTTCTTGATATACAACATTTAAAAATAATTTAAAACTTCAATAATTTTGTTGTTTAAGAAATTTATTATATCTTTGTACTCAAATTAAAATATTATATTATGGTGAAAATAATAGATAAAGATTGGAACCGTATGTTGAATTTATCATTAAAAAATGAAAATGGTGAATTAGTTGCAAAAATGATAAAAGACAAAAACAAAGCTATTGCTAGATTTGTTAGTGGATTAAAACTTAATAGTCTTAATCTTAATTATAATGAAAAATGGAAAAAATATAGTGGTTCTTTTTCTGATTTTGGAAATAAAGCTTTAACTTTAGGTGCAACTACAGAAGAAATTCAAATAACTTTTGATGAAAATTCTGTCCCAAATAAATTTTCTGATAAATTATCTTATCTTTGTAATAAAAAACTCGATAATAGATTTGTTGGTTCTATTTCAAAATCTATTTTGGATGCTGGTTTTGATATTAATTATCTTCCTCATAATGGTAATGCAATTACGTTAGAAGGTAAAGATGTTATGAATCGTAATGGCATAAAATGGACTATTGGATATAAAACTGAAATCGATTTAGGTGATAAAACAGTTAAATTTAATTTTGATGCAATTACCGATGAAGGTGGTGGTCCTACTTTTTATCTTATAGATATTAATGATTCTAGTGATATATTTAATGATATTTATCAATATGAACCAGTTGGTATAAAAAAATTCATAAATATTATAACTAATCAGCTATTAAAAAAAAATTCATAAAACTTCAATAATCTTGTTGTTTAAGAAATTTATTATATCTTTGTAAAATAATTTTTAATCAATTAAATAATGTACGAAAAGGAAAAAATTCTATTAAAATGGAAATATCTGTATTACAATGGTAAAACAGAAGTATCTGATTCTGTTTATGATACATTAGAAAACGAACTTCGAGAAATGGGTTCTTTAATACCTAATATTATAGATTGTCCATCTCTTGAAATTCTTGCAAAATATAATTTAGTAGAAGAATTAAAAATAGGTGAACGTGAATTACGTTTTCATCATACCTTTCCAATGCAATCATTAAAAAAATATCAGGTTACTCAACCTGTTGATGAAGAATTATATCCTATTGATATTAAAAACTTTTTTAATAAAGTAGTAAATCCTATAATAACTTGCACACCTAAACTTGATGGAAACTCTATGGAAATTAATTACCACTATGGATGCTTATATATTGCCTTAACACGTGGTAATGAAGAAGAAGGTGGCGGTTTAGACCGAACAGAAAAAATCAAATTATTAGTTCCTAATACATTACCTGATAAATACAAAGTATTTAAAAAAGTAGTTATTAGAGGTGAAGTAATTATACCTACTGCTATATGGGAAGAAAAATATTCAAACCCAAATAAAGTTGATAATCCTCGTAATTGGTTAGCTGGAATTTTAAATACACCAGATGGTGTTCCTACCGAAATTATTAATGATATGAGCTTTGTTGCTTTTAGAATGGATATATTTGATGGTGATACAATTATTAGACCAGAAAATCAATTAGATACTCTTAAAAGTATTGGATTTGGTGATATATTTTCATTAGAAACTACCAATTTTAATCATTTTTTTAATGAAATTTATCCTAAATTTAAAGAATATAGAGCTAATTGTGAATATGCTTTAGATGGTATAGTATTAAATTTTCCACCTAAATATTGGAAAGAATTAGGTGAAAATAATCATCATCCTCATTGGGCTTGTGCAGTTAAATTTGTACCTAATAAAGTAGAAACAGTTATAAATGATATTATATGGAATTTAGGTAAAGATGGTGAACTTACCCCTATAGCTTTATTTCATCCAACTGAATTAGATGGCACAATAGTTAAAAGAGCAAGTTTACATAATTTAGGTTGGATTATAGAAAATAAAGTATATCCTGGTTGTACAGTAGAAATAGCGAAGAAGGGAGAAATTATTCCACAATTAATTCGGGTAATTACAAAATCTCCAAATGAGTTAGAATATCAAGAATACTTAAATAATTTTATTAAAACTTTCTCTGAATAAATCAAAATTTTTATTTCCTCTTGAACTATTTATACTTTTTTTAGTAATAGCCAGATTTTCTAATTTGGATATTTCTTCTTCAGATATTTTATTCATAAATCCATAAAATACAGATGTTTTATGTTCTATTGTAGGATAATTTTTACCATTAAAATGTAATTTAAGATTATCTTTAATATATTCTCCATCATAAAAATCATAACCATTCCAACTATTAAATAATTCTTTTTTATTTTTATTAGTAAATGTATCTACTCTGTTTCTATATTTTTTAAATTCTCCAATAGGTATATCAGATGGTATTTCTATTTTATTTTTAATTCTAGTTTTTCTTTGTTTATCTAATACTTTTTGGCTATTACTAGAAGAATTTCCACCATATTTTTTATTATTAGTTTCAATAAATTTTTGTAATATTTTATTATTTTGTAATGGTGAATCACACCCATATTTTTTATTATTAGTTATTTTAATTTTTTCAAATTTACATTTATTACACACATCAAAATTATGGTTTTTATTAGAATTTAAATAATCTTTATATACTACATAAAAATGTATATTACATATATCACAAAATATTTTTATTTTATTTTTAGCGCCTATCATTAATTGATTAACTGGAATTACTAATTTTGTTCCAACTTTTAACTCATAGCCTAATTTTCTATAAAAAGTTATATTTCTACGTTCAATATTTATTTCAACTGTTTCACTAACTACCATATTATCTATATATAAAAATTTGATGGTCAAAAAGGTAAAAAGATTTGGTGGTTTAAAATATTAATTATATCTTTGTATCTGATTTTAAAATAAAATTAAAATTATTATATGTATTTTGGATTAACAGATAAATATGAAGAACATAATGATTTGTTCCCACTAAGTGATGATTTAGATAATTGGAATAAAAGAACAAAAAATCACATTAAATTATTATCATTATTATGTGGATGGATTGATGGAAATATAGCTGAACGTTTTCAATTAGATGATATTTTATATGATGCAATCGAAAACGAATTTGAATATTCTGGATTTACTTTAACAAAATCTGAAATTAATGATGGTGTTATAAAACTAATGAAATTAGGATATTTAGAAAAAAAATGATAAATTAGGAAATATAAAAAATAATTTATACATTTACAAACTATTATGAAAATAAAATTAAAATTAAAAATAAGATTACTTAATATAATCAATAACGGAGATGTTGTAAATTTAATTAAAATTAAATTTATAGAAAAAGATAAAAGATTTGAATATGATTTTGATAGTAATTATGAAGAAAAATACACATCGAAAGAAAGGTTAAATATTGCTGTAAGTAAATTCTATGTATCTGGAAGTATTATTAATAGAGTAGATTATTTTTATATTCCTACTTTTGATAATATGGGAAGTGAAGTAGAAAAAAAATTTAAAAATGATGATGATAGATATGATTATTTAAAAAAATTATATCTATCATTAAAAGAATGGGCAAATAATTGGCATGGGTTTAATGATGATAGAGAATCATGTTTAGAAATGATTGGTGATGAATGGATAATTGGAAATTTATAAAAAATGAAAATATTTAGAATATTTACAAAACGTTATTGGAGATTACGTAAATCAATAAAGTATTTACAAAACGTTATTGGAGATTACGTAAATCAATAAAGTATTATAAAAAACAACTTTATAATACACAAGATGAGGAAATACCTAATCATATATCTTATTTAGCTATATCAAATAATTCAGATGAACAAAGGTTTTATAAACAATATGTATCTGATTTTTATAGAAATAAAGCAAAAAAAATAAAACATATTCAAAAGAAAATAGAACAACTTAAATATTAAAATTATGTCTACAACAAAAGTAAAGCTTAAAGCTTGTGATATAGATGTTGATATTTTGGTGCCAACTAATAAAGATATTGAAAGAGCTGAAGGGTTAGCTTGGCAAAAAAGTACTTCTTTTGGAAATGGATCACCATTTGAATCAAGTGCTACATCAATGGCTAAATTAATTCAGGATAATGAAAAATTAGTCAGAAGAACTAAAGCTGTAGTTCAACGATGGGGAACATTTGATTATACTGGTTTTTCTAATGGTGAACCACAAATACAAAATGTATGGAAACCATTTAGAAAAGCATTAGTAAAAGCTGGTTTTACTGGTGAACAAATACAAAGAATTGCCAATTTTAATAAATTTAAACATTAATATATGCCGAAAAAATATAGAAATAAAGATTCTCCTTAATAGATTAATATCTATTAAATTATAAAATAAAAAACATTAAATTAGTATTAATTAAAAACAAATAAAAATTATGATTACACTTATTGGAATTATTTTGTTGCTTTTATCTATTGCAACATTAGTTATGAAACCCTTTTTACATCGAGAAGATGTTGTACAACAATCTTTAGGTAGAAACAATCAAATGATTAATAAATTAGTAGCTCGCAAATCTCCTGATTTTTTGTTAAATTTTACTTGGAAAAAATCACTAGGTATATTTCTAATTGGATTGTTTGTTCTAGCAATACCTGGTGCTTTCTTTTATGCACAACCTGGAAAAGCTTATGCTGTTCAATACTTATGGGGTACTGCTAAACCTGTTATGTCACAAGGTATTAAAACAAAATGGTGGGGTAGATTGATTGATATTTCACATCAAATATCTATTAAAGATGTTTTACCTGAAACAGAAATAAAACAAGAATCAGAATATACTTATATTGTTAAATCTACTGAACGAGAATTTAATGATGCTGTAAAAGGTGATGTAGCTAATACAGTTGTTATTAGTATAAACATTGAACACGAATCTAAATTCTTAAAAGTTGCAACAGATAATCGTTCTGAACGTAATCTTGTATATTCTCGTATTATACCATTTAGAGATGCTGTTTTAAAAAATACTGCTAAACTTATGTCAGCTCAAGATTATATTGCTGGTGCTTCTGCTGAATTTGATAGAGCATTTGCAGATCAATTAGAAAATGGTATGTATGAATTAGAAGAAGTGTCAAATCATCAAGATGCTGATACTATTGGTAAACTTGGTAAAACACGAACAGTAAATGATAATTCTAACGGAGAAAGAAAAAAATATAAAATTAAATATGCTAAAAATTCACAAGGAGTTTTAGAACCTGTTAGAACTGGTGAATCATTAAGAGATGTATATGGATTAAAAGTTATTCTTGCCGTTGTTAATAAAATTGATTGGGAAGATAAATTTGATGAACGTTTAGATAAACAAAAAGAGCAAGTTGCTGCTACACAATTAGAAAAACAAATGGCAGAAAAAGCGGTATATAATAGAAAACGTTTATATGAAGAAGGTGAAGCTAATAAAGCAGGAGAACAAGCTAGATTAGAAAAACTACAAATAGAAAAAACTATTACTGCGGAAACAAATGCTAAAGTTGCCATATTCGCTTTAACTGAATCAAAAACACTATTTGATAAAGCAGTTATTGATGCAAAATCTAAAAAAGTTGCTGCTGACGCACAAGCTTATGAAAATCAAAAACTTGTAAGTGCTGGTTTAACACCTCAAGAAAAAATGAAATGGACATTTGATATTCAAAATGCTGTTTCTAAAAACTTAGCAAATACAAAATGGCCAGAAGTATTTATTAATCAAGCTGGTGGAGAAGGTAAAAAAGGACAAGCAAACGAAACATCAATATTATATGATTTATTAGGTGCAGAAGTTGCAAAACAAATGGTACCAAGAGTAAAAACAAGTGACTAAAAAATAATTTATAATATAAAAAAAAATGAATTTCATTAATGAAAATAATAAAATATTTTGATGATTATAGAATAGATAAAATATTAGAATATTATTCTGATGATTTATCAATAAAAGATGGTGCTTTACCTTTTTATTTATCAGATAATTTAAAAGCAATTTTAAAAGAAATAATACATCCAATTGCATATAAATTATTAAAAACATCAAAAGAAGAAGAATATAAAAAAGAAACGATGTTAGATGTTATTTATGACGAAAAAGATAAATTATCTTTTATTACATCTAATAAAATTATAGATATTATACACAATGATATTAATAAAATTAATAATTATAATAATTATACTATTAAAAGCTATATCAATTTCTATGAAAATGAATTAAAAAAATATAAAATAAAAATAAAAATAGGTAAATTAATAAATAAATTATTTCCTAATGAATTTAAACCAAACGGATATCCAGATAATGATATACAATCATTTATGGACATGTATGCCACTGTATTAACAAAAGATTATGATTTATTCGAAATAGTACAAGGTGATGATATTGTGCATTATTATAATAAAAATCAAATTGCATATTTTGATATAAATACACCATTAACAAATTCTTGTATGAATAAAGCTATGTGTAGTGGATTTTTAAAATTTTATGCTATAAATTCACCTACAGTACGACTGATAATTTTACATAATGAAAAAGATAAAAGTAAAATAGATGGTAGAGCTTTAATATGGAAACTTTCTGAAATAAATGATAAACAAGTTAAAAATAAATATTTTGTAGATAGAATATATTATAATTCAAATAATCATTTAATTAAATTTTTATCATATATTAAATCAAATGGATATTTACATAAAAGTAGACAAAATAGTGATGAAGATTGTCCTATATATGGTTATGAAAAAGATAAATCAGTAGAAATTAAAATGGTCGTTAAAGGTATTAAATGCCCTAAACCAGATGAATTACAATTTCCATTTCTAGATACATTATATAATTATAATCCATATGACGGGATATTAACAAACAATAATAACCATATACAATCTAATAAATATACACCATTATGGGATACATATGGTCAAAGTAATATAAGATATTCTAAGAGATATAACCAAGTTTTTGTAACGACTGATAAAGAATGGATTATAGATTTTATAAATAATGAATGGATTAAAAAAATAGATGCAGTTCATATTAGTATTAATCATAGATATACACATAAAGATAATATAGATAAATATTTTGTTAAATCAAAATATCATGATTCTTGGATACAAAAAAACGAATCAGAATATATAGAAAAATATAAAGATTGGGTATTAAAAGTTAGATTACATCCATATCATGGTTGGGTTTATAATAATTTCTCAGACGAATGGCTTAAAATAGAAGATAGTATATATTCAGATAGATTGTTTACTTATGTAGATATAAAAAATCATATTAAAATCTATAAAGATTATAGTAAACAAAAATTTATAGTTAGTTATGAGGATGATCCAACTGATGATTATTATAAATATAAAGGTGATTATTACTTTAATGATGTAAAAAAAGAAGATATTGACAAATATAATGAAATTAATAAAAACACATAACGAATTTATCATAGATAAATTATTTGAATTATTGGTTAATAATACAGGAAATTTACAACTTGTTTTTAGTGCTAAATTTAGATATTTAATTGAAAGTATTGATCATCCAATTGCTAGTAGAATGATAATTTCTACATATTCTAATCAACCATTTACTTTAATTGATATAACCGATGAAAATGATATGATTAGTTTTACTAGTTCGCCAAAATTAATTGATTATATTAATAATTATTATGAAAATGAAGATAAAACTAAAACAATATATGACGAAGATTTTTATGAAATTATTCGTGATGATAAAAATAAATTATGGGATAAATATAGATCAAAAATGAAAATTGGAAAATTAGTTAAAAAATTATATAAAGATAGATTCCCAGATAATGGATCATATGACTCTATTGAAACTTTTGTTAATCTTTATAAATCTAATTATACTTTAATGTTAAATAATACAGATAATTTATTTGAAATAGTATCAGGTAAAGATATAATAAAGTGGTATGATCAAAAACATTATGCACTTAACGGTAATAAAACAGTATTAAATCAGTCATGTATGTCTTATGGTTGCAATGATTACTTAGAATTTTATGCTATAAATTCACCTAAAGTTCGATTATTAATTTTATTTGAAAATGAAAATAGAGAAAGAATAGTAGCTAGGGCATTAGTTTGGGAACTTAGTGGTCAATTTAATGGAAGATTTTTTTTAGATAGAATTTATTATCAAAAACCACACATAATCGATTTATTTATTGAATATGCTAAACAAAATGATTGGTTTTGGAAAAAACATCAAAGTACAGGAGAAAATGAAATTAGTGGAAAAGGTTTAAAAGATAAATATCCGCGTTTAGAAGTTATAGGAATAAAACCACATACATATTTCCCGTATTTAGATACATTAAAATATTATAATTACACATTAAATAAATTGTCTAATTATAAAAATGGTGAAAATGGTGAAGATATATTATTAAATGATGCTGGTGGTGGTACATCAAATGCTAAATGGTCAGATTTTTATAAAAGATGGATATCAGATATCGATACTAATTTTATATATTGTAGTGTTGGAACACGTGATTGGAGAAATGGTGATAAATATAGACTTAAAGATGACTGCACATATATTAATAAGAATGATGATTTTCATGGTTGGATTCCTAATTCAGAGTTAGAAGAAAAAACCGAAAAAATAAACGGTAAAATAATATTAAAAGAAAAATATAGATGAATAATATTTTGAAAAATAATTTTTATTTACTATATTTGTAAGTGATAATTTTAACCAAAAAATATAAATTATGATTTTCATAGTATCAATAAGTATAATAATCATGATATTAACAATATTGTTGTACAATAAGTCAATAAATACAATTAAAAAAGAAATTAAAACAGATAATTCAGAATATTATTTTAATAAACAAATTGATAAAATTATTGTAATAAGTGTATTATTATCAATTAGTTTAACGTTATTAATATCAACATTAAGCATTTTATATTTATGAAAATAATAAAAATATTAGAAGGTGAAAAAGAACTTAAAACCCCCACAAAATATGGGTTTTTAAGAGTTATTGTTGAAAAATCAACTGGAGAACAATTTGAAAAAACTATGTATCCTGAAGAATATAAATATTTAATGTTCAAAAATAAATTATTAGACAAAGGCATAGATGAAAACGAATTAAATGAAATTTTAGATTTATATTCAAAATATTTAAATAGAAAAGAACACTGTTTGGGGTGGTAAATTTAATAATTTCTATAATAAAAAAATAAAAAATCGATGTTAAAAAAAATAGAATTAAATAATCAAAATACATTTTTTAAATATGATGAAAATACTTGGTATGATGGATATTTTGAATATGAAGTTAAATTTTATCAAAAATTATGTATACTTTCATCATTTTATGAAGTATATGGTGATACTGAATATATTAAAACATTAAATGATATTAATGACTTAAAAGATACATACGAATTATTAACTAATAAAATTTTTGAATAATGAATGCAAAAGAAGCAAGAAAATTGGCAGAAAAAAAACAACCAATTGTGCAAAAAAAATTAGAAAAATTCTATTTTAAATCCATAATTAACAATATTAAATCAAGAGCGGATGAAGGTCATTTTTCATATACTTGTTTTTATATTTTAATATCCCGATTTCCAGCTATTTATAATATTCTTATCGAACGTGGATACAAAATAGATGACGATGAATATCGTTCAACAATTTCATGGTAGATATAAAATATAAATTATTACCAATAAATTCCGAATCAGCTAAACTAAGAATAAAAAGACAAATTGATTAGATAAAATAACTATAGTAAAAGTTAACAACCATTAAATAAATATATAAAAATATGAAAATAAATTATAAATTAAAATATACAGAAGATGATGAACATCTTTGCATGGAAGATACTAAACGAGAAACAGAAAAATTTTCCTGGAATTATTTAACAATGCAATCATATTTGATATTAGAAGATGATTCTATACAAGAATATTTTACAATAGAAGAAAAAAATGAAAATTAGAAGTGGATTTGTAAGTAATAGTAGTTCAAGTAGTTTTATTATTTTAAAAGAATATTTAACTGATTTACAAATAGATATGATTAAAAATCATATTGAAATTGCTAAAAAAGTTGATAAAGAATCTATAAAAAATAGTAAAGATTTTGATGTATTTTTATATGAATACTATGAAGATTGGAATGTAATTGAAGATGAAATTTCACTACATTTATATACATTTATGGATAATTTTGATATGAAAGCTTTTTTAGAAAATGAAGTTAAATTTAATATTGATAAAATTATATTTGAAGAAGATGGTCATTTTTGGGGAACACCTAAACCTAAAGATTATCAGAAATTTAAACTTAATTATTTACGCAAAAAGAAAATAAATATAATTATTAAAAATTTAAAATAATGTTTATTCCTAATGATTATCTAAATACATATAAAAAAAATGATGTTGTAATATTATTAAAAGATATTGGAATATCTTACGGTATATTTACAAAAGGTCATTTATTTATAATTGATGGAGAAGATGGTTATGGTTATATAATGAAAGATATCGAAAATGATATAGTTGTTAAAAATATTCAATGTACTGATATATCATTGAATATAACACATCGAGAATCCAAAGTTTTACATATTAAAAGACAAGAAAAATATAAATTAGAAGAATTTTGTAAAAAAAATTGCCCTAATAAAGAAAAACTAATAGACGATAGAGATTATTACGATGCTTGTAAATTAGGAACAGGATACATAAATATTTGTAAACCTAAGATGGAATGTATAATTCATATAGATGATAATATCATTAATAAAGATGACTTTATGTCAGGTTATTTACGAAGATTAAAAATTGATAAATTAATAAATAAATGATAACTACAGAATTTATACAAAAAAATTTAGATGAATATTTAGAATTTAATAGTTCTTATTTATTTTTTTGTACCGATTATTTAGTAGTATTTGGTGGTGCATTAAGAGATATTATTTCTGGACAACCTTATAAAATAAATGATGTTGATATATTATGTTTACCACAATCTAAAAAAGCTGCTATGATTATTCTTGAAAGACAAGGATATAGACAAATACCTTTTTTTAATCCACATATATATAAAATGTATAAAGATATTAAATTTATTTTTCAACCTTTAAATTATATTAATAAAAATAGTCACATTGTTCAACTTATAACACCATATATACCATTTTGTAAAGATGAAAAACTAAGACAAGATAGAATGATTAAAGCATTTTTTAATTTATTAGTAAATGTAGATTTATCATCGAGTGGAGTATTTTTTAACGGTAAAAATTTATATGAAAGTAAACCTAATTCTATTATACATTGCCAAAACAAAAAATATAAAATTTACCCAAATGGAATAATGTATGATTCCAAAAGAGTTATACAAAGAATAAAAAATTTAGGTTCAGAATGGACAGAAATATTAGATGAAGAAACATATGACAATTCAAATAACAACCTGAATATAAAAGATTTCAAAGTTGAATTAGAAAAATTTTAATTAAATTTGCATTATGAAAGAACAAAATTTATTAAATATAGGAAGAAAGATATCTTACTTATTACGACACAATAACGAAAATTTAGAAATGGATGCCCAGGGTTGGGTTGATGTAAAAACATTACTAATTAAATTAAAAATAGATAAATTAACATTAAATGAAATAGTTTTAACGAATGATAAACAAAGATTTGTTTATAACGAAGATGGTTCAAAAATAAGAGCGAATCAAGGACATTCTTTAGAATTTGTTAATATAGATTTTCCGGAATCTATTCCTCCAAAAATTTTATTTCATGGTACAAAAAAAGAAAATATTAAAGACATTTATCTTAAAGGATTAAAGAAGATGAGTAGAAAATATATTCATTTGTCTGATAATAAATCTACAGCACGTAATGTTGGTTTAAGACATTCTAAAAATGAAGAACCTATTATATTAATTATTGATACTGAAAAAATGTATCAAGACGGTTATAAGTTTTACATTTCAGAAAATAAAGTTTGGTTAACTGATTATATTCCTTCTGAATATATTAAATTTGAATAATTTATGGATATAGAATATATTATATATGATATAAATAAATTAATAAATGATCATATTGAAAAAACTAAATATATTGTTAAAACTCATTTTATAACAGATACTGAATTTAGATGTATATCAGTATTTATTTTAGGTAATTCTATGGATTTATTAAAATTTGATGCATTCAAGGTAGAGCTATTTAAAAAATTTAATTTATATATATCAGACTTTATAGAAATAGAAGATGGTAAAACATTCAATATATATATTTATAGTGATGAATATTTTAGAAGAAAAAAATTAAATCATGTAATTAAAAATATTAATAACAATGGGATTTAATTTAAGATCAGTTGTATGTGATAATTGTAATATTATTGTTTTATTTGAAAATTTTGCTGATTTTAAACATATTAGTGAAATAGATATATTTAATAATTCTATTCCAATACCTGATGGTTGGTATATAACAGAAAAAAATTATTTATATTGTTCACAATGTTTAAGAACTAAAAAAATTAAAATTTTGTCAAATAAATAATTTTTCGTATCTTTGTATCAAATTATACAGATATGATAAAAAGATTTGATCTTAAAAACATAGAAAAACTTAAAGATTTTGATCGTTACGAAGGTTCAAGACGTACTGAAATTAAAGCTTATGACAGAGTTATTGAATATAGAGGATTTGAAATTGTAAGAAATAGTTATATTCCAGTTGGCGCAGAAGGATATTGGGAAATTCCAAGATTAAAGTATTTTGGAATAGGTGGAATTAAAAAAGGATTTTTAACAGTATCTATTATTCAATCTAAAGAAGCAATTGATAAATATTATGAATTTAATAAACAATTACAAGAACTAGAAACTATATAATTATGATAAGAAACGGTATAGAATATTTCAAAACAGAATGGATTGATATAATCAATCATAATGGAATAGATTATATAAGAAAAGAATGTATTATGTATACAGATTTTCATACAATTAGTTGGAATACTTATCCAGATGATCATAGAATTGGCGGACCGTTGGAATATTATAGTAAGCCGATGGGATGGGGTGACGATAATGGAATGTTAAATAACGGCGCACCTGTACCAGAATTAGAAACTATTTTTCAAACCGAAATAAGACAATCACAATAAAAATATTTAAATTATGAGAACCAAACCATTATATTTTTATAGAATAACTGATAAAGTTTATGTCATATACAAACTTTCTAATTATACTCCTTATCCTGTTAAAGAAATACATGTTGGACTTGCTTATAATAGACAACAAAATTATAGTGTTAAATTTTTAAAATTAAAAGAAAAATATAATCTTCTTGAACAAGAAGGAACGCAAATAACATCAAATAGTCATTCTGATTTTTGTAGTAGATTATATCTTGGACATAAGTTTAATGAATTTATTTTACCAAGTAATTGTTTAGAATATTGTAAACATTTCTATAATACTAAATTTCAAAACAGAAAAAGAAAAAACGATTTAGGACTTTATATACACACTTCATTAGAAGCAAAATATAAAGAAATAGAAAAAGTTAAAGAATTAATGAAAGTTAATAAAGATGCATATCAACTAATATATGACGTATTAAATGAATTTATAGAAAAATTAAAAAATATACAAAATCAAATAGATAATTTATAATGAAAAACATAACATTAACTGATTTAGAAAAAAAGATATTATTTTCTTTAATTAATAATTTATATGCTGAACCTGGATTTAGTGATGTAGGTGTTAAAGAAATAGCTAATGAATTAGATATGTCTAATAATCAAGTTAAAGGTGTAATTGGTTCGTTATGTAAAAAAGAAGTAATAGTAGTGGGTGAAAATGAATATCAAGATTGCATATATTTAAATAATTCTTTTTGGTATTTGCATCCAGAATGGAAAAATGAAATGATAGAAGAAGATAAAATAATAATTACAAATTTATAAATTATGCCAATAGGATACGACGGAAATATAAGTAAACCTTATATAAAATCATTAGAAATATCTAAAATAGAAAAAGAAGTTCTATTTGCCTTAATATCTGAATTATATGGTGATCCTGGAACAAGTAATATAAGTATTGTTGACATTGCTGATAAAATACAAATATCTAAAAATAAATCCGAAAAAGTTGTTGAAAGTCTAGTAAAAAAAGAAATATTTTTTATGGATGATAAATGTGATAATATAATTCATTTATGTAAACCTTTTTGGTATTTACATAGTGTTTGGTCAAGTGAAGTTGATGAAAAAGATTTTAAAAAAATTGATAATTTAAAATAATTATAAATAAGTGATATGATTGGTAGTGAATATAAAAATATTAAAATGATTTTAAGAATAAAACTTATCGGTCAAAAAAGTATAAAATTAAAATTTGTCAAAGTTCATCCTAATATATTGAGTTGTGTTGATGATTCATTTTTTTATAGTAAAGAACAAATATTTACTTTTACAAAAAGCTCATATTTAACGTTAATAACTCCAACTAGACTTACAATACCATCTTATAATAATAGTAATAGAGTATCATCATATGTATTTAGAAATGAAGATGAAAGATATAGAACACTTGTAAGATTAAATAAAGCATTATTAGAATTTTCATATTCTGATCATTTTAAATTGATTAATAAAGTATATGATAATAACAAAATTAAATATTTAAATAATAATTGGATAGTATATTAATATGCCTGATTTATCTTCAAATATAAAATTATCTATTAAAGTAGAATTAATTGGTGAATTAGCTATTAAAATTACATTCATAAAAGCACATAATAAATTGATTGATTATTATAATGATATTATTTTTTATAGTTATAAAAATTTTTTTAGTATTAAAAAAGGTCTTTGGCCAGTATTTACACCAAATGCATTTATTTTTCCTAAAAAACCAGAAGGAAACAATGTATGTTCATATGTATTTAGAAATGAAAAAGAAAGATATAAAACACTTTTAAAATTTAGTAAAACATTAAAAGAACTTTCACTTTCTAGTCATTTTTATTATGAAAATATTAATTTCAAAGATAATACATTATTGTATTATAAAAATAATTGGACATTATACTAAATATGAAAGAACCTTATCCATATAGATTTAAAACTGAAGCTGAATTCATAAAAGAATTTGGTAAAAATTGGAATATCAATAAAGGTGGTCGTGTTGATTGGATATCAAGTATGGATTATTTATTTGGCATTTCATATCCTTATTTTGTTGATAAAAATAAATTATTACCAAAATTAAATGGTTGGTCAATATCTTGGGATATGTTAACAGAAAATAAACCAACTGAACCTGATTATACACCAAGAAGAAAAAAGAAATGACAGAACATTATCCATATAGATTTAAGACTGAAGCTGAATTCATAAAAGAATTTGGTAAAAATTGGAATATCAATAAAGGTGGTCGTGTTGATTGGGCAATACCAAAAATGAATAATCTTTTTGGTACACCATATCCTTATTTTGTTAATAAAAATAATAAAATGTTATCAAGATTAGATGGTTGGTCAATATCTTGGAATATGTTAACAGAAATTAAACCTGATTATACACCAAGAAGAAAAAAGAAATGACAGAACATTATCCATATAGATTTAAGACTGAAGCTGAATTCATAAAAGAATTTGGTGAACGCTGGAGATTTCAAAAAATAAGATCTGGTTGGAATAACGATATGGATTATTTATTTGGCATTCCATATCCTTATTATGTTGATGAAAATAAATTATTACAGAGTTTAAGTTATTGGACAATATCTTGGGATATGTTAACAGAAAATAAACCAATAGCACCTGATTATACACCAAGAAGAAAAAGAAATGATAAACATAATACATCATATTATCAAGAATATAGTTATTAGATTTGATAATATGATATATTAATGAATTAGATATAATAGAAAATATTTTAAAATATGGTGTAAAAGAAAGAGTACTATATTATAAACCCAAAAATAAAATGTTAAATTTACGAGATAGAGATAACGAAAAAATAAGACAATTAGTTGATATAAATGGTTGGGAATTACCTAAATATTTTGTAGGAGACAAAGTTAGATTATTTAAAAATGCTGAAAGTTTAGTTAAAAGCACTTACTATTTTAAAGTTTATAAGTTTGCTTGGCAACGAGATTCAAATACTTTTCTATATAGAAATATAGATAAATCTTTAACTATTATAGAAAAATATAAACATAATATAAATGAACCTTGGTGGTCATTGTTAAGAGATGATATGGGTTTTGAAATGTTTTTTTTAGATATTACTATTCTACCAAATATACCTGATTATACACCAAGAAGAAAAAAAATAAAAGAACATTATCAATATAGATTTAAAACTAAAGCTGAATTTATAAAAGAATTTGGTGAAAACTGGATATAAAGAACACGTAATTATACATAATATAGGTTATATTTGTAATAATAATAATAAATTTGTATCTTTACAAAATTATTTTAAAAACTTAGATAATATAATAAAATGACAGAACATTATCCATATAGATTTAAAACTGAAGCTGAATTTATAGAAGAATTTGGTGAAAATTGGAATATTGGTAGAAGAGGTACTGTTGATTGGGCAATACCAAAAATGAATTATTTATTTGGCATTCCATATCCTTATTATTATGTCGATAGATTAGAAATACCATTTACAAGATTACCAAGTTTTGATGGTTGGTCAATATCATGGGATATGTTAACAGAAAATAAACCAATTACACCTGATTATACACCAAGAAGAAAGAAATGACAGAACATTATCCATATAGATTTAAAACTGAAACTGAATTTATAAAAGAATTTGGTGAAGATTGGGGGTTGGGGTTTCACAAAATACAAGCTGGTTGGAATATACGTATGAATAAATACATTGGTACACCATATCCTTATTATGTTGATAAAAATAAATTATTACCAAGATTAGATAATTGGGGAATATCTTGGGATATGTTAACAGAAAATAAACCAATAGCACCTGATTATACACCAAGAAGAATTAATAAATATAAATAAATAAATAAAAACTATGAGTATAAAAATTTTTTCTGGAACAGCATCTAAAAAACTAGCTAAAAAAGTAGTAGAAAAATATTCTGATAAAAAAACATTAAATAATATCAGTATTAAAAAATTTAGTGATGGTGAAATTAAAGTTCGTTTTGGTGAAACAGTAAGAGAGAAAAAAATATTTATAATTCAATCTACTAATCCAAGTAGTGATAATCTGATTGAATTATTTTTAATGTTAGATGCTGCTAAAAGAGCATCTGCAAGAAAAATTTGTGCCGTTATTCCTTATTTTGGATACGCTAGACAAGATAGAAAAGACGAACCACGTGTTCCGGTATCAGCTAAATTAATGACCAATTTAATAACTGCTTCTGGTGCTGATAGAGTTATAACAATTGATTTACATGTTGATCAAATTCAAGGATTTTTTGATATTCCAGTAGATCATTTAAGTTCAAGTTTTATATTTATTCCTTATCTTAGAGAAAATTTTTCTATTGATAATATGGTTTTTGCATCACCAGATGTAGGAGGTTCAAAAAGAGCAAGTCGTTATTCAAATGCATTTGATACTGATTTAGTACTTGTTCATAAAGAAAGAGGTACTAATGGAGATGTATCTAAAATGAAACTTATCGGTGATGTAAAAGGCAAAGATGTTTTCTTTATTGATGATATCATTGATTCTGCTGGAACAATTTGTAAAGCTGCTGATTTAGTTATGAATAGTGGTGCTAAATCAGTTAGGGCTCTTATAACACATCCTATATTATCAGGAAATGCTTATGATAATATTAATAATTCTAAATTAGATGAATTGATAGTTACTGATACTATTCCTATTCAATCAGAACTAAGTAAAAAAATAATAGTATTATCTACTGATGAATTACTTGCACAAGCAATTAAAAGAATTGCAAGTGGGCAATCTATTAGTAGAGATATTTTTGGTGCAATGTAAAATTTATATATATGAAAAAATATCATTTAAAAATATTATACCCTAGTAATAGTGATGAATATGAACGTCAATATTACATTGATATGTTAGAAGCATATAATTATATTATTGAAAATTCATCAATTATATTTTTAGATGAAGATGGAGAAACCATAAGTTTATATCCTGCAAATTTTACTATTATTGAAAAAATAGAATATATTTAATTAAATTTGTAAAAAAAAAATTATGAAAGAATATTTTTTAGTAACTTGGCACGAATCGGGTGATGAAATTCATTTTGTATTATTAGATATGTGTCATTATGATTTTATAATAACTACAATAAATGAAGCATTTGCTAATCCTAGAGGAGTTGATGGGTATGATTGGGAAATAGCAGATAAAATTACATCTTTTATTCATAAATATGAAAATGGCACATTTCCAAATCAGGAAAAAAATTATTTCATACAAACACATTGTAATGAAGAATGGCCTTTTAATGGTTATAATATTAAACGAATTTTAAGTTTACCATATTTAGGATATTAAAATGAAAATTATAACAAACGAAATAACTATGATAGATGGTTCTGTCGGTATAGTTATAGATACTGATAAATATAAACTATTTAAATCAGATGATTATAATTTTTTTTTTAATAAGAAAGACGGATTTTTTGTTAGATGGGGAAATAGAAAAGGTACAGAAAAACCAAAAATAGTAAGTGGTGCAAGTTTAATGATTTATAAAATTTGGACTGATTTTTTTGGTAAGATCGATTTAAAAGAATTTTTAATGGACTTAGAAACCGATGGAAATATGTATCAATTTTTACCAGAAATTGCTGATATAGAGTTGAGTACATCTTGTCATGGGGTAAAAGGAATAGGACCTTGTTCTTTTTGTTATAAATCTAACCATCCTCAAATAAATGGTGAAGGTAATATGTCATTAGATACATTTAAAAAATTATTTAATAAATTAATTCCAACTATAACTCAGATTGCTTTTGGAATTACGGATATAGATGCAAACCCTGATATGTGGGAAATATTTAATTATTGTAGAAATAATGGTGTAATTCCTAATGTAACAATAAATGGTGATCGTATGGCACCTGAATTATTTGATAAATTAGCATCTACAATGGGTGCAGTCGCTGTTAGTTTTTATAATAAAAATTTAACATACAATGCTATAAAAGAATTGACAAATAGAGGAATGAAACAATGCAATATTCATTATATGTTATCAACAGAAACATATGATAATGCATTTAAATTAATGAAAGATATAAAAACTGATTCAAGATTAAAATCACTTAACGCCCTGGTATTTTTAAGTCTTAAGAAAAAAGGTCGATCAGTTGATAATGCATATTCGATATTAAGTAATGAAAAATTTAAAAATATTGTAGATTATGCATTAAATAATAATATTCCTATTGGATTTGACTCTTGCACTCAACCAAAATTCGTAAAAGTGATACAATCAAGACCAAATGCAAAAAATATAGAAAAATATACAGAGAGTTGTGAAAGTACATTAAACTCATTATATATCAACTCATTAGGTTTTTTTTATCCATGTAGCTTTTCAGAAAATGTAAAAAATGCACCAGGAGATTGGTCTGAAGGAATAAATGTTTTAGAAATTGATAATTTTATGAAAGATGTTTGGTTAGCTAAAAAAACAAGGGATTTTGCTAATATAACTATTAATAATAAAACTTGTGGGATTGCTTGTCCAATATATCAAATTTGATATTTTTTAATTTGGTTTATAAAATATTTTATTATATCTTTGTATAATAATTTTTAAATACTTATATTAACTTAAATTAAACACAAAATGAAAAAATTAGGATTTATTTTATTTGCAATTTTAATGATTGCATTATCTTGTTGTCCAAGTGCAAATGCACAAACAACAGTGGTTCCCGAAAAAACAATTACTGTAAATGAAAGTGATTTAACACCTGATCAATTAGCTAAAATTAAAGCTGAAAAAGAATTGAAAATGTTGGAAGATAAAATATCACATTATGGTAAATGGGTAGGTGTTGGTAGTGAAATTGGTTCAGTAATCAGAGAAGGATTATTTGCAGTTAAAGATGTTGCTGTTGAATTCAGTGGTACAAATGTAGGAAAATTCACAATGTATTTAATAGCCTGGAAAGTAATGGGTAAGGATGCTGTTAGAATTATAATAGGTATTTTACTCATAATAATATGTTCAATATCTCTTCCAATTTTTTATAAAAACCAATTTGGTATTAAAAAAATAGCTAAAACAAAAGTACCACTAATACGAAGATTATGGGATACAAATATAGAATATGAAATAATTAAACCTGTTGATTATGATGGTGATGCTTTTGTTAAATTTCTATATATGTTATTATTTGTTGGACAATTTGGAATTGCTTATGCAATAATGTTTGGTGGAATGTAAAACAAATTTAAAAATATACTGATGGAAAAATTTAAATTTAATGGATATATATTTGATATAATTGAATCTTTTGTTTCTAATGATATAGAAGGAGATAATGAATTTGAAGTTAAAAAAACTAATAAAATTATCAAAAAAGAAGTATATCCTATTTTTCCAATACATATAGGTGGAAAATTTCGTTGGTTTAAAAAATGCATAATTGTTTATAGACTTTATATATTACGTAAACAATATTTCAATGATGAGTGGACATATCGTAAATATTGGGGTAAGTGGAAATATGAATGGTTATCAGAAGAAATAATTGATATGATTTAAGATATGGATAGATCATATCAATTATTTATAAATTACTAATATGGCAAAAGAAAAATTTAGAATAGGTGGAGAAGAATTTACTATTATAGAAACAATAGATTCAAATGATATTAATATTCATCCACATCGACATTATGAAATTAAAATAACTAGTCGTATATATAGAAGAACAATATTTCCTATTATACCTGTTGTTATTATGAAACATTTTTGTTGGTTAAATAAATATGTAGTAACATCTAGGCTTCAATTTAAACGTATAGTTAAATTTAATGATAATTTATCATTCGAAAATCCTTGGTTAAGATGGAGACGTTCTTGGGTAGATGAAAAACTTGAAATTTTTAGTTAATTGTTCCACGTGGAACAAAAAAATATGAAATGTATTATTTATTAAAAATAGTCGGTGAAACAAAAAATATACCTAATAGTATAATAACTATGAGAAAAGGTAAAATAACTACCTTTGAAAATTTATATGATGATTGTACAAAATTACAATATGATCTTAGTTATAAAGGTGTAAAATATATTATAACTTGTTTTGAAATTACTGTTTATAGTGATAATGATGAAATGTTAGGTGTAACTAGTTTAAATGCATTTAATAAATATATTATTGCTGAAAATAAATATCCTGAAGATATAAAAGAAATACTTAAATACAATTAATATATATTAAAAATTATAAACAAAACTGACAAAATAGCATATAATGTAAATTGGTATTATATTTGACATACCAAAAGTAAGGTAGATAAAAAAGAAAAGTTGTTTAGAAGTATAACATGATAAATACCGCAATTGCAACGGTCAAACTTCTTAATGGAGAATATTATCGGGATTATTTTTTATCTACCAATTTTTTTAAAACAATATAAACAATGGCAAAAGATTATTACAATATACTAGATATAGATAAAACTGCAACTAAAGATGAAATAAAAAAAGCTTATAGAAAAAAAGCTGTTCAATATCATCCTGATAAAAATCCAAATAATCCAGAAGCAGAAGAAAAATTCAAAGAAGTATCAGAAGCATATGAAATATTATCAGATGATAATAAACGAAGTAATTTTGATCAATACGGAACAGCAGAAGGAAATCCTTTTGGTAGTGGTGGATTCGGTGGGTTTAGTGGATTTGGTAGTCAACCATTTGGTGGTGGATTTAATATAAATGATATATTTAATACATTTGGTGGGTTTGGTGGAAATAATAGAAGTGGTCAAAGAAAATTTAAAGGACAAAATATTCAAATTAAAATAGATTTGACTTTAATAAATGTCAGAGATGGTTTAGAAAAAACTGTTAAATATAATAGAAATATCGGTTGTTCAAGTTGTGATGGATTTGGTGGTGATACTAAACAATGTTCTAAATGTAATGGAAACGGTATTATACAGGTAACTAGACATACACCAATAGGAACTATGTCAACTACAACTACTTGTGATCAATGTAAAGGATTAGGAATAATTATAATAAATTCTTGTAAAAAATGCAATGGAAATGGAGTTGAAAATTCTGAAACAGAATTAGTTATTAAAATACCAAAAGGTGTTGAAGATGGAAGTAAATTTCAAGTTCATAATAAAGGACATGCACCTGAACGACCAGGAAATAACGGTATTAACGGTGATTTAATAGTATTTGTAAATGTAATTAAACATAAACATTTTGAAAGAAGTGGTAATAATATAATTTATAAATTAGAATTACCAATAACTAAAATTATCTTAGGTGGAAAAATTAATATTCCAACATTAGATAATGAGGCTATAATAAATATTAAACCTCATACTAAAAATGGTGAAGTATTAAGATTAAAGAAAAAAGGTTTATCAGATCAAGGAGGAACATTAGGTGATGAATTAATCTATATAAGTGTTGGTGTTCCTAATGAAATAACAGATAAAGAAAAAGAATTATTAGAAAAATTATCTAAACAAAATAATTTTAAATGTTAAATAAAGTGATTTTTTTTGTAAATTAAAAAAAAATTACTATCTTAGATGTTAATTATTAAAATAGACAAATAACAGTATTAACTTAAATTAAACTAATTATGAGAGAAAATTTCGAACACGACTTTAACCTTTTTCGTAAAGATAAAGGTATTAGTGGAATAGCTATGGGTGATTATATAGATTTCCAAAATAAAGCATATGACCACCTAGATATACAGAATAGAGCTAGAGTTTCTGGTCATATTAACCCTTCAATTATCGAGGAAAGACCAATGAACATAACACAGTTGGATGTGTTCAGTAGATTGATGATAGACCGTATAATTTTCCTTGGAACAGGAATAGATGATACTGTTAGTAATATCGTTACTGCTCAATTATTGTTCCTAGCATCTCAAGATAGCGAAAAACCAATTGACTTGTATATTAACTCAGGAGGAGGTTCGATTGTAGCTGGATACTCAATATTTGACACTATGGATTTCATTAAACCAGATGTTAATACACTTGTGACTGGAATGGCAGCTAGTATGGCATTTATTTTATCTATCAATGGCATTAAAAGATCAGCTTTAAAACATAGTCGTTTAATGTTGCATCAACCTCTTGCTACAATAGGTCATTCACAAGCAACAGATATCGGAATTAGATATAAACAGATTCAAAGATTTAAAGAAGAAACTAATGGAATTATTGCTGACAAATGTGGGCAATCATTAGAACAAGTTAAAATTGATGCAGAACGAGATTTTTGGTTGACTTCATTTGAAGCAAAAGAATATGGTGAAAAAGGAGCAATTGACACAATTATTGGTGAAGAAGGTAATTAAAATATAATTAATTTAAATAAAAAGCCCGCTTTATATAAAGTGGGCTTTTTATTTTTATATATACCAGTATAAACAAATCAAAATAATTATGACAATGTATATTTATGGGTTGTATACTAATATGGATAATGATATACGATATGTCGGAAAAACTAATAATTTAGAAAAGAGATTATATGAACATTTAAGTGATACTATTAGAAATTGTAAAACATATAAACATAATTGGATACGAAAAGAATTGAAAAAAGGTAATCAAATAAAAATTAAAATATTAGAAAAATGTAATAATAATGATTGGATAGAAAAAGAAAAATATTGGATTAAAAAATTACCGAATTTAACTAATCATACTGGTGGTGGTGATGGAGGTCACGGATTATTATATACAATTTCTTATGAAGATGCAAAAAAAATAGCACATCGTTTAAATATTAAAAGTGGAAACGATTGGGAAAAAAATCATAAAAATATTAAAAATAAATATAATTTACCATTTAACCCTAATATAACATTTAAAAATAATGGTTGGATTAGTTGGGGGGATTTTTTAGGGACCAATAAAATTCAAGATAACAAAATAGTAGAAAAATATATATCATACAATGAAGCTAAGAATTATATTAAAAATTATATAATAGCTAATACTATTGAAGAATGGAAAATGAAACTAAAAAATAATGAAATACCAGAAACTATTCCAAATAGACCAGATAGATTTTATGCTAATAAAAATAGAGGATGGGTTAGTTGGGGTGATTTTTTAGGAACTAACAGATTAGCACATAAAAATAAAAATTTTGTTTCATATGAAGAAGCTAAAAAACTTATTAAACCATTAAATATTAAAAGTAGATCGGAATGGAGAAAATATAATAAAAAAGTTATAGAAAATTTAAATATACCTTTAACACCATCTTCAACATATAAAAATAATGGGTGGATTAGTATGGGTGATTTTTTAGGAACTAATAAAGTTCGAGATAATAAAATAGCTGAAAATTATATATCATATGAAGAATCTAAAAAATATATTAAAGAAAAAATTAATATCAAAAGCAAAAAAGAATGGATGTTGAATGCCAAAAATAATAAAATACCAGAAATTATACCAAATCATCCAGAAAATTATTATAATAAAAAAGATAGGGGTTGGAAAGGTTGGAAAGATTTTTTAAATAAAAATAATTAATAATATTATAATCTTTTTCATTTATTAATATTCATTTTTCTTTATATATTAAACTTTAATTTCTTTTTAAAATATATCTTAAAAAAGAATTATTATTTTTTGGAACCTAATATAACTTTATTAATATGTAATGATAAAATTGTAGAATTAGAAAATGCTAAATTTGAAGATGGATATGCTTACTCAAAAAATAGAATAAAAAATAACTTAGTAATTGATTGTTATTCATCTACTTCTGTTATAAATTATATTACTGAATTATATGTAAAATTTAATATAGATAAATCTACTGATGAAATTCAATTAATCGGTGAAGATTTAATTATCGTGTTTAAAAATCCTATTATAGAATCTTATACTATTAATAATTTAAATTATAAAGTTAAATTTAATATAGTTGCAACTCATATTCAATATTATGATGATGTTAAAATATTTCTAAGGGAGAAAAAAATAAAAAAAATATTGCAATAGATTAATGATTAGAAAATCAAATATTAATGATATACCTGATATTCTTTATTTATACAATCAGATTACAATTAAAAATATGATAAAAGAAGTAAAAAATACATCATATGATTTTGAAAAATATATAGAAAATAATAGTTCATATGTTCATATTACTGATATGAAAATTACAGGATTTATTTTGTATTTTAATCATTTTACGTGGGGATATATAGAATTAATATGTATAGATGATCAATACAGAAAAATCAATACAGAAAAAAAGGAATAGGGAAAAAAATAGTAAATCACATAATAAATATACATCCAGAATGGAATTGTACTGAATTGTGTTGTCATATAGAAGATGACATAGCTATGAATTTTGTTGAAAAAATAGGATTTGTAGAAAGTAATCAAATTACAAAATGGTATAAAAAATAAAAAAGCCGCTGTTGAGCGACTTTTCATAGGGATCGGGGTAGATCATATTTCAAATATAAATCCCTACTTTATGAGTTCCAAAATGATTTGATTTCTGATTTAATAATTTTAAATATCCAGGTTGCGGCAGCTAAATAAACACACCATCTAAATATTTGATAAAATTCGTGTGAATATAAATTCAATAATTCTGGAAACATTCCAGCAACTAAAATTATAAGACCTATTCGATTAAGCCATACGTTTTTAGAAATAAAGGGATCTTCTTTTTTTTCTCCTTTTTTTAATTCTTCCGCTAATTTTTGAATATCTGAATTTTCCATATTTATAATTTTTAATTACCAAAACTCACATTATATAATTTTTCTATTCTTTCAGGTGTTAAAGAAGGGTACAAACCAGGTGCAATTCCGTGTTGAAATTGTCCATCAATTTTCCATTCAAGAAGTTTTTGTAATCTTCTAAATTTTCTATCTAATTCATCCCAAAAATTAATATTTTTTTCTTCCATTTTATTTTTCTACTTTTTTAAGTTTTCTAATTTTACGTTTTCGGGTATTATTATAACTTTTAATAGATTTTCTATCTTCAACATCTAAATGTTTTATTTTATCTATATGTGGAGCTTGATGTTTTATTTTCATAATATTTTTAATTAAAGTTTTAAAAACCAATCTGGATCTTGTTTATTTCTTTGTTTTTTAAGCTTATTTAATTCAATTTCTTCTTTGGTTGTTAAATCCCTACGTTCCTATAAGTCTAATAAATTATTTAGTTTTTTATATAGAACAGTAAGTTCCATAATATTTATTTTAAATTCACCACAAAGATACGAATAATAATTTAATCCACCAAATCCATATTTCTTCTTTCTTCTTCTATTAATGAATTAATATCTTCCATTGAATAAGCATATTTATATTTTCCGTATAATGCTGCTTCAATATATGTATCTGAATAATTATATTTTAAATATTTTTTAATATCTTCCCTTATTATCTGTTCTGTAGTTTTATATATTAGTTCTGTTTCATCATAAAATTCATTAACTAAACTTTTATAATTTTCTGACTTTTGAATATAATTTTCAAATTTTTTAAGATGTTTCATTTTTAAATATATGGTTTAATTTTTTTGTACATAGGAGATTTTAATTCATCCTGTGCTAATAAAGGTTTAACATTTTCTACATTCTGAAATTTATCAGTTGAACTTATTATTATTATTATTTTATGCATTAATCGTTCAATGATTCTTTTATATTTATCTAGCCCTATACTTTTTTTAAGATTATCTGAACCATTATTAAACCATTGAACATCTACTAGTTCATTATTAATTAAGTCCTTTAAAACGCTTAAAAAAGGTATTAGAATGGATATATTACGTATCATTTTATTTACTGTTGAAATATTTTTATCAAATTGTTTAGCAACTGAAGTAAATAATTCCAATAACAGATTTATTTTATTAATAACATCATTTATTTCTTCTTCTGTAATTCCTTTTTCTAATGCAAAATTAAATAACGTTTTAATTTTATCTTTATTTTCCCTAGTGAGTATAGATATTGCACAGATAGTTAATAAAAGTGTATTATAATTTGATTCATTATTTATTAATTTTGATATAATTAAATTGATATTTATTATAGCTAATTGATATTTTAATATACTATAAAAATCTAATTTAACATCTTTAATTATTTTTCTTAATAAAAAATAATCACTATTTATATTAAATTTTTCAAACTTTTGAATATATTTCATATAGTATATATTAAATTTATTTTGATTAATTTTTTTAATTGAAATTTTTAAATTATATTTGTATATGAAATATTTAATAGCAGATCATCATTGGGGTCATGGTGGAATTATAAAGAATACACAAAGACCATTTGAAAGTATTCATGAAATGAATGAATATATGATTGAAATGTGGAATTCTGTAGTAGGTGAAGATGATGAAGTATATCACTTAGGTGATATGTCTTATAAAATTAATCCTCGATTGTTTGGAGAAATTTTAGAAAGATTAAATGGAAAAATCTATTTAATTAATGGAAATCACGATAAAATTAAACTTATTGATAGATTTAAAGATAGATTTGAATGGGTTAAAGATTATTATAGATTTCCATATGAATATAAAAATGAAATATATGATATGATTTTATTTCATTATCCTATATATTCTTGGAATAGAATGTGGAAAGGTTCTATTCACGTACATGGACATACTCATAATAATTCAATTGATTTTGATATGAAAAATCCAGGAAGATCTGTAAATGTGGGTGTTGAATTATTAAACTATAAACCTATTTCAATAGAAGAACTTATTGAAAATGTTGGAAAAAAAATAGTTAAAATACCAAATAAAAAAAGTACAATATAATTTGTTTTTGATATAAAAATTGTTATATTTGTATATAATAGTAAACTTAATATAAATTTTAAAAAACATAAACAATGCGAAGAGAAAAAATATCTATGATCGCATCCCAAAGATTAATAGAGTTGTTGAGTAGAATGAATCATCAAATATCATATGAGTTATCAGAAATGATAAGATGGAAAACTAATACTGTCATATCTTATCTTGATTTTGGTGATGAAGAAGATAGTGTTACATTTATTTATTCAAATAAATTAATTGAATTAATGGATGAAAATCTTGATACATGTAATTCACGTGCTTGGGTTGAAAAAAGATCAGAAATGAGAATTGGAAAAATTATTAAATTAATTTTCAAAGATAGATATCCTATTAATATGCCAAAAGGTGATAACTATACAGGAACACCATATGATATAGAAACATTTGTTAATATTTTTAAAAAAGAAAGAAATAAAAAAGTTAATTATAAAAATTTTTCGGAAGTAAAAGGATCTACTCTTGTAAAATGGTATAACTATAAACAACACACTAGATTTGCTAATGAAGAAACATCATTAGGTAAATCTTGTATGCGACACGATAAGGCAAGTAATTTTCTTAAAATGTATGCATTAAATGAAGATAAAGTTAATATGCTTATTTTAAAAGATGATGAAGGAAAAATTAAAGCAAGAGCTTTAATTTGGTATCTAGACAATATGGATAGAATATTAATGGATAGAATATATTCTGTTAATGATTTTGATATTGAATTATTTAAAGATTATGCAAAAGAACGTGGATGGTTACATAAATATCGTCAAACATATGGTTGGTCACAACCAATTGTTGATACTAGAAATAATAACGTACTTTCTTGGGAAAAGATATATATGGAAGTTAGATTAAAAAATTATAATTTTAAAAAATATCCATATTTGGATACATTATCTGTATTTAATCCAACTACTGGAGTACTATGTAATAATGGTGATTTGTTAAGAAAAAAACCATATTTACATTTAATGGATTACCAAGGTAATTATTTAGTCGAATATGAAGATCGTGATATGATTTTTAGTCAGTTATATAATCGTGAAATTTTAAGATCAGAAGCTATTTATTGTTCGATTGATAATGATTATGTTCGTGATGGTGATCAAATATATGTTCATAATACAGGTGGAGAATTTGCTACTCGTGGTAGTAATAGAATTGTAGAAACACAAGTCATTAATAAGAAAATATATTTCTTAAGAGATTATTGTATTTTTTCTGAATATATGAATAGTTGGATTTTTAAAGAAAGTTCTAAAATTGCTTATCTTGATAAAAATAAAAAAGAAAAAGTATTAATTCATAGAAGATTAATTGGTAAATTTTTTGAAGAAAAAAATGGGAATTTATTTAAAATAGTATGGGATGGAAAAGGTGAAACACCTAAATATTATGATTATAGGGAACAAATTTCAAAACATTTAAATCCTGTTTTAGACCAACAACCACAAAGAAGAAGAAATATATCAAGTATGGGAAGTAATCCATTTAATGTAATTGGATTATCACGTACTGTACCTACTTCTGATAGATCAGTAGTTGTTAGAAATACTCTTGATAGGCTTGGTGTACAATTACAAGATTTTAATGATTTTAATTTTACAATTCAATCTGCATCATCAAGATCTATAAATTCAGAAATTGATATAAGTGGTGTTGATATAAGTGGTGATGATATAACACAAGGAGTAGATAATCAAGTTTTAACAGGAACAACTTCAAATAGTAATAATCAAAGTCAAGATAGTAGACCAATTATTGCTAATATTATACGAAGAAATAGAAATAGTAATGGTGATGTTATTGAATATTATGATAATGGAGCTATATATGAAATTGCACAAACTGGAAATATAATAGTATTAAATAGACCAATTAATGCTAATATTATACAAAGAAGTCCAATGCATAATGGTGATACTGTCGTTTATTTCGATAATGGTACTATATATCAAATTTCATCAACAGGATACATAACGATATTTAGAGATACTACGACAAATTATAGTCCTTATCTTTCAGAAGCTAGTCCAGAAGTAGTTAGTCCAGATGCTAGACCAGAAGTTAGACCAGTAGATAGAATAGAAGATGATATAATGGAAATAGAAAATAGACCAGAAGATAGACCAGTAAATATTAATCCATATGATTTAACACATATAGTTAGACTAGAAGTTAGACCAGAAGTTAGACCAGAAGTTAGACCAGAAGATAGACTAGAAGATAGACCAGTAGTTAGACCAGTAAATGTATATGATTTAACACATCATGTAAATAGAAGGTATTATAGTAGAAGAAGAAGAAGAACATAATCATTAATTTTTATAATTATAAAAAAAAACGAACAATTTAAAAAAATTGTTCGTTTTTTTTAAACTTTTTTAATTTTTTAATATATAATGTATTACTTAAATATACGTTAAACTGAAAATTAAAAAAACCTTAAATTTTATGCAAAAAACACAACTATCAAAAAATTTTGAAGAAGTAACCGGACAACCGTTTGAACTATTTTATCATAAATATAAACCTAAATTAGTATGGTATTTAACTAAATTTACACGAGACCAAGAAAAGGCAGAGGATTTTGCCGATGATGCATTCACACAAGCATTATTAAAAATAGGAAATTATGATATTGAACGATCACAAGTTCATACCTGGATTTATAAAATTGGTGAAAATTTAGTTAAAAAAGATTTTAAAGACAGAAAAAGAATGATGGTTTTTTCATTAGATAAAGAATATTCTGATAATTTAAATCTTAAAAATATTGTACCCCATTCAAATATTGAAGATAAAAATGACACAGATCATGATGCATTAATAATTAAAAAAGCAGAACTTGTAAGAGATGCTATAATGAGTTTGCCAGAAAAATATAAACGTGTAATGTATATGCGTGAATTGGAAAATAGACCATATCTAGAAATTGCAGAATTATGCACAAAAGATTATAATATCGATATGAAAACTGATAAAAAAGAAATGCCATCACCTACAGATTTTTTAGATATAGTTATCGAAAATAATGGAGAAAAAGATTGTTATATAAATTTTACATATGATGATACGGAACAAATTCAAATGGAAGTAAAACCAGGTGAACGATTCAAATTCGATAAAAATATTATTGAAAATATTAATAAAGTAGAAGTTATATCAAACGATAAAATATCAGGAACATATAGGACTACTACTAACTTATCAACTATTAAATCACAAATCAGTAAAGGTAGACAATTAATATCGGCAATTGTTAAAAAGAAATTTAAATATTTCGAAGAAAATGGTTTAGACTAAACAAAAAATCGGGTTAATCCCGATTTTTTCATTTAATCAAATTCATAAAATAACCTAAATTGCATTAAATTCATAAAATTAGATATTTTTTTTAAAAAGTCCGTTTTATAAATATTTATATTCTTATTATTATTTAGAATAAATATAAATTAAAAAATTATATAATTGATAATCAATTATATAAAAGAAATTGGCTAAAAAATAAGAAAAAACAAAAATCATATTTAAATATATACGCCGATTTATAAAGAATTTTACAAAAATTATCATCATTTTAAATAAAAAACAAACACATTTTTAATTTTTTTTTAAATATAACGAAATAATATTTTAAAAAATCTATTTTTTATTAAAAAATACAAGTTATTAATTATCAATAAGTTAATACATTTTCTTTGATTTATACCTATAAAATATATAAATCAGAGTATTATAAAAATAACGGCGAATAGTACTAAACCCTTTATTAAATAAGGAGTTCAGATGAAAACTATTTTTTATTGTAAAAATCATTTTCAATAATTTAGCCTAGAAAAAAAAATAATAAATTATGTCAAATTTAAAAATTATTAAAAAAGATGTTTATTTATTTGATAAGAACAAATTAGTTACAAAGTTACACACAAGATATATTTTATCAGCCATTGTAATTTTCTTTATATTATTTGTATCTTTTTCAAGTACAGCACCATCAATTATTAATTCAGAACTAATTAAAAAAACAGAACAAATTCAAAAAGAAAATGATTCATTAAGAAAATTTATAACTAATGAATTAAAAGAAATGAAAAAAAAAGAAGAACATATTATTCAACAAGCATTAAATATATCAACTGATACAAATTATGTAAATTTAACTGAATATAATATTGAAGATTTAACTACATATTATAATGATCAAAATGATAAATATTCAAAATATACAAAAACTATTGATGTGATGTGGGATTCTATAAAAAGTATTCCAAATATAAATCCAATATCTTTAGCATATTTAAAAGAAATATCAGACGAATTTGGATATAGAAAACATCCAATATTTAATAAATGGATTTTTCACGAGGGTATAGATATATCAGCAGATATGAAAACACCTATTTATGCATCAGCAAACGGTATAATTATAAAAAAAGTTAAATCTAAAAAAGGTTATGGTAATAGAATAGTTATTGAACACGGATATGGATATAAAACAGTTTATGCTCATTTATATTCATTTAATGTAAATATAAATCAAAAAGTTAAAAAAGGTGATTTAATAGGATGGGTTGGTAATACTGGTTTATCAACAGGACCACATTTACATTATGAAATATTGGTTAATAACAGACCAGTCGATCCAAATTTATTTATATATTATGATAAAAAATTAGCATTAAAATAAAACTATTAAAAAAGGAAGTTAATCAACTTCCTTTTTTTTAAACTATTTAGTAACAATAGGATATATGTAAATATAATTAAAAAAAAGAAATGAAGAAAAATATATGTCAAAATATAATCACGGTTATGAAATTTATAAAGAATATACAATTGAAGAAATATTTGAAAATATAAAAAATAATACTATTCCGGATAAAATAATATTCCACGAAAAAGATTTTAAAGATTCACTTACAAGAGTAAGTATACTAAAAGAAATAATTGATAGAGATGGTAAAAACTGTCAAGCATGTAATTTAGAATCTCAATATTTTGCATCTGGAAAAGATAAATCTAATCGATGGCATTTAGATTTATATAGCAAAGTTGGTGAACAAATCCATATGTTTACAATAGATCATATTTATCCTAAAAGCAAAGGTGGTAAAAACGATATCAGTAATTATCAATTATTGTGTAAATATTGCAATGAACAAAAAGCAGATTATACTGAAGATGATATCATAGATTTTAGTATGAAAAGTAAATATATTAAAAATAAATTACTATCTTTATCACAACAAATAAAAGGAATTCTTTTAAAGTTAAAAGGACATAAATTAATTTGTGTTAAAAAACAAAAAGGATTTTCTGTAGGAACAGAATATTCTATTATTGATATAATCGTTAGAATAGATATTGATTTTGAAACTAAATATGTTGTAACATTAAAAGATGATTCAAATAAGATTGTTAGAACATCTTTTAATAATTTTATTACAAATGTAGATTTTTTAAATATGAATAGATAAATTAATTATGATTGAAACAATTACATATGATGAAATATTAGAAACAAAAAATTCAATAGCTGATAGCACACATACATTAAATAGAAAAATATATTCTAAAATTATTTATTATTTAAATAAGTATAATTGTGTAAATGTTGATTTAATAACAAATACCCATTTAGGTATAGTATTCCAAGATTTCGGTGAATTTTCTGTAAGTTTTCTAGTTCCACTTTTAAATACTAATGGCGGGATATATTCAATAGGTCGAATAAGTAATATGGAAATTTATATTGATCCGAATAAAACTTGGATGGATACTACAATAGATATAAAATATAATACATTATTTTTAAGAAGATTAAAAATAAATAAAATTCTTTATGGTAAAGAATATAATGTTTTAGAACGAATAATAGTCGATAAAAAGTTAGCTGATCTGATTTATTGACATAAAAAATTATATATATAATATATAAAAAATAATTAATTAAATATGAATGATATGATTAAAGAAACTGGATTATCAGAAAAAGATTTAAAAATGTTAAGAGAAACATTTGTAGAAAAATATGTTAATGAAAAAGGATGGGATAAAGATAAATTAACTATTGAACAATTAAATGAAATATATCAACAAGAAGGTTATAAAAAACCAGGGTTGCTTTTTAGTTAAATGACAATATAAGATTTATATATTTTTTAAAATATAATATATCTATATTTTCATAATAACACGAATTAAAAAATATTAAATAAAAATTATGAAAACAATGAAAAAAGGTGATGAAATCATCAGAGTAAAAGAACAAGAACAATTTGATTATTTAAAAAAATGGTATACATATGTTTCTAAATCTGAATGGAAAAAATATAAAAATTCAGAAAATTCTAAAAATAATAAATCAGATATTAAATAATTTTGTAATATAAATATTTTTTAGTATCTTTGTATGATATAAAAATATTTATGCCAAGATTTATTAAAACATACCACAATGATAATATTGTTATAAAAAGAATGTTAATTTGTAATTCTTGTAATTTAATGAAGTTTTATCCAGAAGAAAATACTTCTGTATGTAGACAATATGTAGATAAATTAAATATAACCAATATTATTAAAAAAAATATTACTACATATAAACCGTCATCTAAAAAAATAACTGAAGTATTACCTATACCAAAATGGTGTGGATTACCAGATAAATTATCTGATTCTTATTTTAGTAAAGATGTATTTAAAATAACACCCAATAGTATTAATATATCATATCAAGATACTGCTATTGATATTAAAATTTATGATGCAGAAACTTTTAAAAAAATTAATGTTGATATTGATACATTAATATGGGATAAAAAAAATATAGAAAAAACACAAAAAAGTAATATACTATATAATAGAGATAGTGATAGTGATTATAGAAAATCTTGGGATACTTGGGGAAAAAATGAAAAAACTACATCAAATGTTAAGTTAAACAGTAATATATTAAGATGTAGTTTATGTGGCGAAGATGATAAAAGTGTTGATAGACAAATTCATTTTGGTATGTGTGATAGGTGTTGGAATTTAAGTGATATTAAAACTAAAAAAAGAGCATTTATAAATAATTTCAGATTAAAAAGAAATATTGATTTTACTCATAACAAATTTAAATATATTAAAGAATTAAAACTTAAAAAAAATGTTAGATAAAGGTAGTAGACATTATATTGTAACCGAAATTAGTGGAGAAAAAAGAATATTATATATGAATAAATGTAATTTTTGTCCATTTTTTAAAATAAATCCATCTAATAAAATGAGTTATTGTACAAATATACATACGTTAGACGAAAATATTGAACATATAAGAGCATATACATTTAGTGGAAAAAATGGTAATTATGTCCCATTAAGTGTAATTAATATACCTATTTTTTGTAAATTACCTACAATGGTTTCTGATGTTATTTCATTAACTAGTATGGATATTAATAAAATTCAAATCATATCTGATAAATATGTTAAATTTGATAAGGATTTAAATGTAATATTAATTGATAGTATTAATTCTTTAAGTTCACAAAAAAATACATATAATAATATAAATAGTGATGCTGAAAATTGTTATAATAGAAAATCAAATCCAATTACACCTTCTGGTACATTGCAAACAGTAGAAAAAAGTGAAATACCAACACGTGAACAGCCAACATATACAACAAGAAATTATAATAATTCAAATGCAAGTACTTATAAATCATTTGAAAAATGTTCTTGTTGTGGTAAAATGTATAAAAGTGTTGAAAGAGATAAAAATGATGGAATGTGTGAAACTTGTATAGAAAATTTCAGTAATAATGAAGAAAAATTACAATTTGCAAAAATGAACAACTTTAGATTAAAAAGAAAATCTGAATTTTCAGAAAAAAAGTTCAAAATAATTGTATAATTAGGAAAAAATAATTACCTTTATAAAAAATTAAATATGGATTTCAAAAGAATGGAAAATATAAATAATGAAGTTGATAATGTCGATACAAAAATTGACGATTTAACAAAGTTGTTAGATGAAATGGGTATTGATACAGAAAAAGAAGGTAAATCTAAATTAATTCTTTGGAATGATCATGTAAATGATATGATATATGTGATGGTTGCTTTATATGAAATATGTGGTTTATCTGATCAAGAATCTATGAAAGTTATGTTAGAAGCACATGAAAAAGGAAAAGCTATTGCTAAAACTGGTTCGAGAGAAGATATGATGGAATTAAAAAAAGGATTAAACAAAAGAAATATTGAAGCAACAGTAGAAGATTAAAATGTCAAAATTGTCAAAATTAAAATTTGGCATTAAATTTGACTTTTAAACAATTATCAAAAAATAATATATAAATTATATAGTAAATTAAAAAAAAAATAAGATATGGCATATTCATCAAATTTCAAAAGTGTTTTAACCATTGCAAAACAATACTCTAATAATATAATTGAGCCTAATCATTTATTATTAGGTATATTATTAAATGAAAATAGTGGTGGTTATAAGTTACTTAAAAAAATCATTGATACAAAAGATGCGAAAGAAAAATTATTAGATTTATATTCTAATAATGCAAAAAAAATTGATCTTGAAGAAGATACTAGAGATTTTATTAAAGCTAGATTAACATTAGAAGCTGAAAATATTATGAAACAGTCTGAATTAGAATCAACTAAATTTAATTCTAATATCATTAGGACTGAACATTTAGTTTTATCTATGACAAGATCAAAATTAATTAATGTCATAGGATATGACGAACTCGAAAAAATTTACTTAAAAATGATTGAAATGGAAAAACCAAAAGAAACTGGAAAATCAAAAGTTAATAAAAAAACTAAAACTCCTCTTTTAGATGAGTATGGCACGGATTTAACTGAATTAGCAGCTAATGATAAATTAGATCCTGTTGTTGGAAGAGAAAAAGAATTAATACGTATTGCCCAAATTCTTTCACGTAGAAAGAAAAATAATCCAATTTTAATTGGTGAAGCGGGGGTTGGTAAAACAGCAATTGTTGAAGGATTAGCCCAAGACATTGTTAAAAAAATAACACCAGATATATTACATGATAAAAGAATTATATCAATAGATTTAAATTCTATTGTTGCTGGTACTAAATATCGTGGTGAATTCGAAGAAAGAATGAAAAAAATCGTTGATGAATTAAAAGAATCAGATGATATAATTCTTTATATTGATGAAATTCATACAATGGTCGGTGCGGGTGGTGCTAGTGGATCATTAGATGCTGCTAATATTCTTAAACCAGCTCTTTCTAGGGGGGAAATTAGTTGTATCGGTTCAACGACTAATAAAGAATATAAAAAAATCGAAAAAGATAGTGCTCTTGATCGTAGATTTCAAAAAATTAGGGTATCTGAACCTACAAGAGAAGAAACATATCAAATTCTTTTAAATTTAAGACCTAAATATGAAAAACACCACATGGTTAGTTATTCTGATGATGTTCTTAAAGCTTGTTTAAAATTATCTGAACGTTATATTACTGATCGTAATTTTCCTGATAAAGCAATTGATGCTTTAGATGAAGTTGGTGCCGCTGTTAGAATTCAACTTGGACTTCCTTTTGATTTACTTGAAAAAGAAAATTTACTTTCTGAAATAATTGCAAAAAAAGACGCAAGTGTTAAAGAACAATTATTTGAAGAAGCTGCGGAATTAAAGAAAAAACAAGATATGATTCAAGCAGAAATCGATGAAATTAAAAATGATGTTCATAAAAATAGATTAGAAAATCTGAAAGAAGTAACTGTTGAAGATGTAGCAAATGTTATATCTGTTATGACTGGTATTCCATCTGAAAATATTTCAAATGATGATACTGAAAAACTTACAAATTTGATTCCTAGTCTTAAATCAGTTATTGTTGGACAAGATAATGCTGTTGAAAAAATTGCTAAATGTATTTTTAGAAATAAAGCAGGTCTTAATGATACTAAAAAACCTATTGGAACATTCTTATTCTTAGGACCAACTGGTGTTGGTAAAACTTATTTAGCTAAAGAATTAACAAAATTATTATTCAATAGTGAAGATAATATGATACGTATCGATATGAGTGAATATATGGAAAAACATACTGTATCAAGATTAATTGGAGCACCTCCTGGATACATTGGACACGATGAAGGTGGACAATTAACCGATGCTGTTAAAAATAAACCATATTCTATTATTCTTCTTGATGAAATAGAAAAAGCACATACTGATGTATATAATATTCTTCTTCAAGTATTTGATGATGGTGTTTTAACTGACAGTAAAGGTAGAACAGTTAATTTTAAAAATACTGTTATTATTATGACTTCTAATGTTGGTTCAAGAGAATCAAAAATTGGTGGTGTTGGTTTTAGTGTTGATAAAAAAACTTCATCTAAAGCTGTTGTCGAAAAACAATTGAAAAAGAAATTTTCACCAGAATTCCTTAACAGAATTGATGAAACGGTATATTTCGATTCATTAGAAAAAAATAGCATTAAATCAATTATTAATATTGAATTAAGTAAATTCTATCAAAGATTATCTGAAAATAATCTTACAATGGAATTGAATGAAAGTTCAATGGATTTTATTCTTGAAAAAGGTTGGGATGCTGAAATGGGAGCAAGACCATTAAAAAGAGCAATTCAAAAATATATTCAAGATGAAATTTCCATCAGAATTATTACTAAAGACATCAAAAGTGGTGATCATATTTTAGTGACAAAATCTAAAACTGAAGATGAATTAGATTTTTCAGTAAAACAAAAACTATTAAGTTTAGAAGCTGCTAATGAAAGTAGCACATAAGATTAATTTTTTCGTTAAATAAGTATTTTTAAAGGGTGTTAAATTTTTAACACCCTTTTTTTGTTTAATAAATAATTTATTTGTATCTTTGTATAAGTAAATAATTAAAACTTATGTAATATGAAATTTGTAGAAAGTAATTTTTTGTGGTTAACATCAAAAACATATCCTTATGGTTCTGAATATAATCCACCATCTAATCCTAATATGAAATACGGTTCACCTGAACATATTAATATACAACCTTTAATGATTCAAAAATTAATTAACGAATATAATTTTAAATTCGATGATAATGGAAACTTGTATAGAGTAATTTATACTGCAGAAAATACTTCACCTACTACAATGTTTACTGCCCATACTGATACAGTTCTAACTACAAAACGTTATAATTGGATGAGAAAATTAAAATTGGATTGGGGTAAAAGTAAAATTGTTAATCACGTTTTTTCTAAAACTCGTGATTTTGTAAAAACTGACGGTAAAACTACATTAGGTGCTGATGATAAAGCAGGTGTAGCTATTATCCTAGATATGATTAGATATAAAAAACCTGGTATATATTATTTATTTCGAGGTGAAGAAGTTGGTTTAATTGGTTCAGGAAAGTTACGTAATAGTATTTTCGAAAATACTGACCTCAAAAATGTAACAAAATGTATATCTTTGGATAGAAAGGGGTATAACTCAGTTATTACACACCAAAGATATAAAAGATCTTGTTCTGATGAATTTGCTACTGAAGTTTGTAGAAAACTTAATCGATTTGGTTTTTGGTTTGCACCTGATCCTTTTGGTAGTTCAACTGATTCTCGTATTCTTGATGACCGTATTAATGAATGTACAAATATTTCTGTTGGTTATTTTAAAGCACATTCTGATGCAGAATGTCAAGACTTAGAATTTCTTATAGATTTGACTGATGCTTTCGTAAAAATAGATTGGGAAAGTATTAAATCAACTAGAAAATTTAATGAAGGTAGGAATCCTAATTTCGGATTTAATGATTTTTCTTATAAAAAACAACAGAAAATGTTATTTGTACCAAAACAAAAAATAACTAATACAGGTATTTAAAATATCACATGAACAATAATTAAAGTGATAAATTATGGATGATAAAATTAAATGGATTATACAAAAGCATATTGATATTAATCAAAAATATGATGAATTGCCTTATATTGTTCATTTACAAGGTGTTGTTAAAATTGCTAAAAAATATTTATATTTAATTCCAAAAGAATATCACGATATTATTATTAAAGCATGTTGGGGACATGATTTAATTGAAGATCCAACTGTTAATTATAATGGTGTAAAACAGGTACTAGGAGTAAAAATTGCTGATATAATTTATAGAGTTAGCAATGAAAAAGGAAAAAACAGATCAGAAAGATCCAATAATAAATATTACGAAGGAATAAAAGAATGTGATTATGCTATCTTTGTTAAAATATGTGATAGAATATCTAATATGATATATAGTAAAACATATGGGAATTATAATATGTTTAAAATGTATAAAAAAGAATTTCCTTTATTTAAAGAAAAACTTTATAATGGAAAATATGGTGAAATGTGGGAAGAGTTAGAAAATATCACAAATACAAATGAAAAATATTTTGAAATTACATATAATAATATAGAAAAATTTGATAAAGAAACTGTTCATAATATTAAATTACCTAGACCAATACCTGGTGAATTATATAAAGAATTATTTAATAAAGGAATAATTAGGAAAAATGATTTAATAACTGGACAATATTATTATGGTAAATGTAGAAATGCACAAGTAGCAGTATGGAATGGAAATAACTTTGTATATATGATAGATAAATTTAGATATACATTCCCCGAAAATATTAATCATCTTGAAGATGATAATGGGTTTGATGTATTCATTCCTGTTGAAATGGTTAAACCAACTGAAAAACAAATAGTAATTTATAAATAATTTAAAAATGGAAAATTTGTTATTAACATTAATAATAATTGTAATATTTGTTATGGGCTATTTTATATTAAAAAATAGAGATGAAATTAAAAAATTAAAGATTTCTGTAAAATCAAGAACATCTATAATATCTAAAATGAGTAAACATTTAAATGAAGATCAACTTAGACAGATATATAGAAAAGTTTCAGATAATACAATTAAAAGTACTACAAAAAAACATAGACTAATTCGAAATCCTATTACAATTGATAAATCACCTAAATATAATATAGATGATATATTAAATGAAATAAATAAAGTCGGTTTAGAAAAATTATCAAAAGATAAAAAGGATTTTTTAAAAAATTATAAAAATTCAAATAATGAGTAATATTTTAATAATATGTATGAATCAACAAAAAAATATCAAATAAATCAAAATATAAGAAAAATGATGGAGACTAAGTTAGGAATTAAACCCGAACTTACAAATATTGATGCCGAAGTTCTTATGAATAAAATTATTAAAAAAGGTGAATTTGATAAAGAAAAAAAATTTACAGATAATGAAAAAACAAAATTATCATTATTATTAAATGATATCATTCCTAATAAACATAATTATAAAGAATTATTAAATATATCTGTTTTTGTTAAACATATTTATAATAAAGATGAAATTATAAATTATGTTAGAAATCAAATAATTACTAGATATAAACCAGGATTTGTGATACATAATATAAGAGCTTATAATGATAATACAATATTATTTCTAACTTTATTCCACGATTATTTTGAAACAATTAAAGGCGTTATTATTAATCCTACTTTTATAGGTGATGTAATAAAAATATATCCAGAAGTTAAATTTGATAAAGAAACTACTGAAATATTAGATGATACAACATACGTATTTAATAAATTAATTGAAACGTTAAAGAATAAATATCAGGATAAAATTCAAATATTTCTAAATGGTTTTTATGTATTTGCAACACAAGATGAAAAAATAATTGAAGAATTTAGAAATGACTATTTTAAAGGATTAAAAATAGAAGTTATTCCTAAATTCTATTTTGGTTTTAAATAAAAATGAATACGTTGAAGAATAAAGATAATAAATACATACAAAGTTTCAATGAATATCAAGAAAACTTGAGTATATCTGATATTAGAAGTAGTAAATTAAACGGTAAGGTTACGAAAATAAGTCAGAAATTCAAAGTCAAATTACCAACACAAATTATGAGAGATAGTAAATTTTGGGAAGAAGATAAAATTTATACCTGTACGAATATTGTTGAATTTGACGGACTCGATAGTGAAATATATGTTGGTGATAATTGGATTTCTGATAGTTTCACTATGGTAGTTTGATTTATTACTTCTAACTTTAAAAATAAACACAGTAAAAGATTATGAAAACAGAACTTTCAAAAATAGCACAAGACCTTGAACAAGGCACTATAACTGACAATAAAGCACGAAAGCTTTTATTGGATTTATTGGGTGTTAGCGGTTCGTTGCCTGATACAATGGGTGATAAAATTCGCAAATATATAAACCCAACTTACCATTTTATTGATTGGCTAATTGATAACGGTCAACCACAATTTAAAGTACTGTATGATAAATTGGAACAATATAAACAAGAGTGTTACGGCAATGACCGCTAACGTATGATTGTATATACTGATTTTTAACAAAAAATAAAAGAGATGAAAACATTAGAACAATTAAAAAAGAAAGAACTGATAAAATTAATTACAGAAGTTCGACCAAAGGCAGATGCTTATGACAGAGTTTGTGAAACGCTAGGAATTGAAAATAACATACTAACTTTTGTTAAAAATTTGGATATACAATGTGTTAGCAAACGAAGTGAACTGTTATTTGCTTTTATTACTTGGTATGCCGATAAATTCGAGATGAAATTTACTGATGAGTACAAAACTAAATTAGTAGATGAATTTAAAAGCAAATTATAGTTGCTAACGGCTGCAAGTATAGCAAGGCAGGGATTTAGAGTGCTAACCTGTCGAGCCGTGATGAAGTAAATTAGATGCACTCAGATAGCATACAGAACACGCCCCTGCTTTGCTATACTTGTTGTTATAGGGCGTTTATTTTAATTACAATGGAAGATAAATTTGAAACACTTGGTCAGTTGATTGATTCGCTTGACAACCTTGCACACTCATTAAAGATGCCGTTGCCACCACAAATGCACGTTGAACAACTTAGTATTGCTTTGCCCGAAAAAGTAAAGCAATTAAAGGATGTGTTTGTCGAAATTACTGGTGAGAATCCGTGGGATTAAATGCCCTATAACGGTTGAGTATAAATTTAGTTAAAAATTATAATATGGAAAATACAAAAAATATTGCAGAATTTTCATTGAACAAAATGGAACAACTTACGGAAAGGTATATAGATGCTGAAAAGTTTATAATGGAACTAAACTGGTTTGAACAATTATTTTGTTCAAGGAAAATCACGAAGTTCTTAAAAAGTAGAATAGTTAAATATAATTTTTAATTGAATTTATACTTTGTTATAAAATCGTTTTAATGTTTTATAACTATTATATATAAACTTAAATAATTAAATACCTGATTATGAATACAAAATCAAAGTCAACTCTCGAAAAATATAATCAAATTTTGAGAGTTAAAGATAATATAGGAAAATATATTAAATCACCATTTACTGATGAACAAGTTAAGAATTTAAATAATTATCAAGTTAGTGGAAAATTTCACGAGTTTACTTGTCAAAACCAAGGTGATGATATTCATATAAAATTCGAGTTTGAAAAAAAACATAAAGGAGAAAACTATGATGAATATTTGAAAAAAGAAATAGCAAGGGGTATTAATTATCCAGAAACACCTTTTAATAGCACAGCATTAATAGCAACAAAAGATGGTTGGGTTTGTCCGGTGTGTGATTATAAACAAAATTGGGCTTATACATTTATGATTGAAAAACATTAATACTACAAATTATTTAAAATATATAAAATAGAAATTATGTCACAAATATGGGAAGGATCATTTGATAATGGTTATTATGAACCACTAAACTTTTTTTTAAGTAAGGAAAAAGAAAAAGAAAAAGAAAAAAAGGATAAATATGAAAAAGAAAAAATTATTGGTAATTTATTAAAAGATAAATTTCGAATGATTGAAAATTTAGAAATAAAAACATATAGTAACGGTACAGGTAATCTTAATTTTAGAAATCATATAAATGGTAATGATGTTATTGCTGATATTGACGAAGAAGGTAATTTATTTCTTCTAAAGTATGATGATAATTTTAAAGAATCCAAAATACCTATAACATTCTTGGAATATATTATTTTAGTTCAAAAATCGGTACAAAGTAGTTCAAAATAAAATGTGTGAAGTTGTAAATAAATATACTGATTCATATGATATTGATATAACCCGTCCTTCAAAATGGTCTAATCCATATTCACATAAAGAAAATACACTTGCACAATTTAAAGTGGATAATAGAAAACAAGCAATAGTATTATTTGAAAAATATTTGCTAAATAATGAAGATTTATTAAATTCTTTGTCTGAATTAAAATATAAACGTCTTGGATGTGTTTGTAAAACTAATACAACCCCTAATGAACTTTGTCATGGTGATATTCTTAAAAAGTATGTTGATAGATTAGAAGTAATAGATCGTAGAAAAGATTTCTTTGATTAAATATTGTTTTTTATTAATTTTATGTATTAATAATTAGCAACTTATGATTGGTCCAAAAACGAATTAGTAAATATTTGCAAAATACAATTATTTGTATTACTTTTACAGAATAATTAATATCCTAAATTATGAAAAAAATAATTGGATTCGCTACACAATTTTACACCCTTTGGGATTATGAAGCAGTAAAACAATATCGAACTGATAGTTATGGTAATCATCATCAAACAGGTGTTGATCATAAGTATTATTACATTAAGAATGTTTCTACTGATATTAATAAAGTAAAATCATTATATCCTGGTGTGGAAATCGATATTGAATTAAGAGGTACAAGTTCTTTTACTCGTAATGAAAAACTTGATTTACCAGAAGGTTATTTTTGGAGTGGTAAATATGCAGGTAAATTAATTGACGAAGTGATAGAAATTGATTTTCAATATTGCCTATGGTGTGCAAATAATTATGGTGGACAAACTTCAAAATTCATTATTAATCACCCAAAATATATTGCTCATTTTGAAGCAATCGAAAAAGCAAAACAGGATGAAATTAACAGCAAGAATTTACTAAAAGTAGATGATGTTGTTGAAATTGAATTTACAAGAAATGGTTTTATTTCTTATGATAATGATGTATGTACAGATGCGATATTTAATTATATAGAATTAAGTGTTGTTTGTATTGATGGAAAAGAAGTTAGTGGATTGTATCCATACATTATGCCTGTTATTAATGGAAAGGCACAAAGAACAAAAGGAAAAAAAATAACTATAAAAGTTCTTGAAGTATTTAAAACTGATATTTTTGCAGGAGTTGTTAAACAATTTATAAAAGTAGCATAATAACAAAAAAAAATTAAATATGAAAACACACAAAGTATTAGATTTGCTTTATACTGTAGATGAGGAACAAGAATGTTTTAGTGGAACTGAAAAAGAATGTTGGACATTTATAAAACAGCAAGGTTCTGCGACATTCATGTTTAAGGTTATTCCAATGACAAAAGACGAAATTGAAATATATAACGATAATCAAAGTTCATAGGTAAATGAACGGTAATGAAAAAATGAATAAATTTATATTAGAATTTATATTATATAATAAACATAATACATTAGAAATAATAATTCACTTTTGGGATAATGATTTTTTATATGATTCTATTGATGAATATAAAAATGTATATTATTCTGATGAAAATGGATTTAAATTATACTCGTTTGATAATGGTGAAATATATTCTAAAACTTTTGTAATTCCTGAAAAATCTTTTTTAAAACCTGAACATAAAATAAAATGTAATTTTGATACTGAATTTGAAAGATATAAATATTTAAAAGATTTATATCTTTGTCTTAATTCCTGGAGTAAAAATTGGAATATATTCGTGCAAAAAGGAATAACATCAAATCATAATATAAATATGTATGGTAATTTTTGGACGCTTTAAAATTAATTAGGTTAAAACGATTATTTTTATTATCTTTAATGAAAATTATAAATATATGAAAGAAATACAAAATAAAATAAATAATGTATTTAAAGAAAACTTCGGATATACTCCATTATCAGAACGTCTTTTAGATATTCAAAATGAATTTTTAGAATTAATTAAATGGCAAGATGTAAAAAACCTTAAAGAAGAAGCTGGTGATTTACTATCATCTTTATTACAATTATGTAATGAAAGTGAATGGGATGCCGAAGAATTAATTGAAAACACTATTACCAAAATAAATAAACGTACATTACAATATAAAACATTAGGAAGAAAAGTAAAAGTAGCTATCCTAGGTGGCGCTTTTAACCCTATTCATAATTCACATATTGAACTTGCTAAATTTGTATTAAATACATCTGGTATGTTTGATGAAGTGTGGCTAATGCCCGCATACTCTCATATGTTAGGAAAACATATGGAATCACCTGATGATAGATTAGAAATGTGTAAATTAGCAGCAGAAGTTGATGGTCGAATTAAAGTATGTGATTTTGAAATAAAAAATAAGTTAGCAGGTGAAACTTTTAATTTATTTAAAAGACTTAAAGAAGAATCCGAATATGAAGGAAAATATAACTTCAGTATGATAATTGGATTGGACAACGCTAACAGTTTTGATAAGTGGGTTAATTTTCAAGAACTTGAAAGAATGGTTAGATTTGTTGTTGTTCCAAGAAAAGGTATTGAAAGAAATGAAAATGTTGTTTGGTATTTAAAACCACCACACATTTTTTTAAAAAATGATAATAGTATTGATGAAATATCATCTACTGATATAAGATTTCATTTAACAAAAAATGATAATTTATGTAGATTTAAAGCAATAGATACTATGTTACATCCTAAAGTATTAAGTTATATTTATAAAAATAAACTTTATACAGATAAATATGTAAAATGTTATGATAAATTTGAAGTAGAATTAAAAGAAGGTGATATTGTAGATGTTCAAAAAGATGGTGAACATAAAATATACAAAAAAGATGATGGGCAACTATATTTCAAACCGTATGGAAAAGAAGATAGAGTAAGTGCATATTTTGCTAATGATTTGATTAAGGTAAAATAAATATGGAAAATTTAAGCAAATTTATATTAAATTGGGTATTCTTTTTACCTAATACTTTATTAAAAGATAAATTAGGTAAAATATTAACAATATTTTGGTTCATATTATTAAACCCATTATTTTTAATTATATTATTATTATTATTATCAACTTATGTAGGATATGGATTCTATTTATTATTTATGGCTGGTTTTGAAGAATAAATTAAATAATTATGGCAAAGACATTATGTAAAAAAAATAATAAAAAAAGGCAGAAAAATCCAGATTACATTTGTAAATGTGGTAGAAAATCAAATGATAAAAAATATTTATGTAAATCTAAAAAATTATGAATGTAATCCTAATGAAATCGATAGTAAACAAATATTTAAAAATTGGGAAGCTTATTTAGAAATTATTAAAAGTATTTTAGATACTCGCGAAAATATAAATTTAAAAATAAATTAAAAACAAATAATATGAAAGCATTAATAAACGTAGATTGTCAAAAAGATTTTATGCCTGCTACACCTGAAGATTATGCAAAAAAATTAGGTGGTGCATTAGCAGTAAAAGATGGTGATAAAATTATTCCATTAATAAATAAATTAGGTGCATCAGGTGGATATGATATTATTATATTCACTATGGATTGGCACCCGCGTAAACATACAGCATTTGCTTCACAACATCCAGGTAAAAATCCATTTGATAGTTATGAAGTAAATGGATTAACAGATACACTTTGGCCTGATCATTGTGTTCAATATACTGTTGGTGCCTGTTTCCACGAGGATTTAAATCTTGATCTTCCTAATACCTTCATTTTCCGTAAAGGTGAAGATACTAATTTTCATCCATATTCTGGATTTGGTGGATTACCTGATAAATCAAATGGTTTATTAGAATTTTTACAAATGAAAGGTGTAACAGAAGTTCACATTACAGGATTGGCTGGAGATTACTGTTGTAAAGATACAGCAATAGACGCTGTTAAATATTTTGATACTTCTTTTATCATAGATGCGATTCGATTTATAAATAATGATGATAAACCTAAAATAATCGATGAACTAAAAAAATTAGGTGTTAAAATAATTTAATTTTCTATTTTTTTAACTACTTGTAATTTTTAAAATAAATATATAATGAAAAATAATATTATACTATGATTAATAAAATTGTTGCTCCTTTAGGATTTGGACTTAAATATAAAAATAGTTTAATACCTACTAAACGAATAGATAATTTTAATTGCTTTCGCGAATATACAAGAAAAATATATGATAGTAGATCCGAAGAAGAAATTATAAAAATGTCTAAAATAGTATCTTCTAAAGTTGACGAATTCAAAGAATTATGGGGTAAACAAGATTTTATGTTTCGTTATGAATATAATAATTATGCTTGGTTAGTTGAATGTGATGGTTGTAAGGCTATCATATTCAGCGCAAAAGGTAAAGGTACTTCCGTAGAAATTTTATTAAATGAAAATGGCAAACCATTAGGTTCTGTGCAAAATTTCTTTGACGAATATATAAAATTAATGTTAAGTTTTAACTAATTACCAATAATGGTAAGCTTTTTGTAGTTTGTATAATTTATATATAAACAGATAAAAAATAATTAAATTTTAATGGCACAATTTATTGCGTTTGATAAAGATGTTAAAGTTACTGGTGAGGCTATATTATCTGTAGTTAATATATTATCATCTAATAAAGATAAAAGAATACAAATATTAAATAAATATAATATAAATCCTGAAATTAATAAATGGTATAGTCAACAAGATTGGTTAAATGCGTTTAAAGAAATGTACGAAACTATTGGTACAACAACTCTTTTCTTAATAGGTAAATTAATACCAAAAACTGCATTATGGTCTAATGGTTTTAATGATTTACAAGGTGCTTTAAAAAGTATAGATATTTCATATCATTTAAATCATAAAGGTGGTAATATAGGACATTATGAATTAACTAGATTTGATGAAAAACATAGAAAAGCGATTATGATTTGTAAAAACCCTTATCCATCAGATTTTGATAGAGGAATAATTACATATATGCTTCGTAAATATAAACCATTAGACACTATTGATTATGGTGTTTATTTAGATAAATCAAAAGAAACTCGTTTAATGGGTGGAGAATCTTGCACTTTCAATATTTATTGGTAATAATTTTGTAAATTATATATTTATTCGTATCTTTGTGCTAATGAATAACATTTAATTATGCCTATAATTAGAAAATTTAAAAAATTAGATGAAGATCAACAAAAAAGAATTTTGACTAATGCTATTGGGTGCGCAATTCTTGAAGATCAAAATACTGAACTAAGAATAAGATGGAGAACTGATATTATAGGTATTGCAATGCAATATTATGGTCGTTTAAGATTAAGACGTTCTGACTTCAGAATGATTTTTACTGACGAACAAATTAAGCAATATAATGTATAACTAAAATTTATAAAAATGAAAAAAATAATTTATTTAGTATTACCTTTTTTAATGTTATTTACTTCTTGTAATCATACAAATATTACAAGTGATTTATATAATGATAAAGATTTAAAATTTAAAATATTTTATAACGGTGTTACTATTGATGATCTTGTAAAAGCATATCAAAAAAATAAAAATGTGTCAAATATTGTAGCATATAATAATAAATTACATTTTACATATAAAACTGTAATAGATGTAGAAAAAATAGGATATGATACGACACAATTTTCATTGGAACTACAAGGATTAAATATAACTATGCATGTAACAGTAGGTGGTTTACATAGAACCGTATTAAAATTAGATAATTTAGTTATATATCGAGGTTCCGAAAGAGTTTTTGCATCTTTAAATGCAAAATTATTACCAACTTTAGAATTACTTATTACTGATTTAGCATTATTAGAATTACAACCACAATAAATAAAAGTTCCACGTGGAACATAAAATTATGAAAACAAAAATACAAAAAATATTAAAAAATTATAATATTAACAATGATGCTATAGTACAAGATATTATTAATTTAATAATCAAACTACCAAAAGAAGAATTAATTCCAGTTAAAGAAGAATTAATTTCTATTGAAGAAACACCTATTTTAATTGGGCATCTTAATAAAGTTTTTGGTTATAATGGTTTTAAAGAACTTGGAATAGGAACAGAAGTATTTGAAACTAAAGATAGATATTTTTTTAAAATGATACATTTGAATGGAAATGTACCTGTAGTTCAAAAATTTTATAAAGAAACATTATCACCATGTATAAATTTTATTAAAAGTTAAAGTGTTTTGTTTATAAATTAATTATTTGTATATTTGTATATTATTAATTTAAAAATATAATATTATGATTATCTGTTCGATGCTCGATAATGACCTTTACAAGTATAGTATGCAAAATGCAGTTATTAAGTTATTCCCTAGATTAAAAGTTAAATATAAATTCACAGATAGAAATCAAATTTCTTTTCCTGATGGATTCGATATTAAATTAAAGGAAGAAATAAAACTTATGGAAACACTTGCTTTAACTAAACTCGAAGCAGATTTTTTAAATAATAAATTAGGACACTTCTTACCACCAACATATGTTGATTTCCTTTATGGTTATAGATACGATTCTAATGAAGTTAACGTATCATTAGATGAAAATAATAAATTAAATATTGAAATTGAAGGTTATTGGTATAGAACAATATTATTTGAAGTCCCTTTAATGGCATTAATATCACAATTATACTTTATTGAAACTGGACAAGACATTAATGTTTGGGATGTAGATTTTATTAATAATGATTTGCATAAGTTATCAATAATGAAAAAGCATAATGCATATTTTGCTGATTTCGGAACAAGACGTAGAAAATCATATGCAAGTCAAGATAAAATAGTTAGTCTATATTCTACACACAATACACACGTATTTGTTGGAACATCTAATGTTCATTTTGCAATGAAATATAATGTAAATTGTGTTGGTTCGATGGCACATGAGTTAATCATGACACTTGCAACGCTATATGGTTATAGAATGGCTAATAAAATGGTAATGGATATGTGGCTTGATACATATGGTGATGGATTATTAGGAACAGTGTTGCCAGACACATTCACATTAGATGTATTTTTGAAATCATTTAATTTCAAATTTGCATCTCTTTTCACAAGTGTAAGACATGATTCGGGGGATCCATTTGAGTTTGTGGATAAAGTTATTGCACATTATAAAAAACTAGGCATTGATCCAACGTCTAAAACAATTATATTTAGTGATGGATTAAATGTAACCCAGGCAGCGGAAATAAAAGAATATTGTGTTGGAAAAATAAAAAGTAGTTTCGGGATCGGCACACACTTAACGAATGATTATGGTATTAAACCTTTAAATATGGTTATAAAAATTTCAGAAGTATTAGTTAATGGTGAATGGAATTACGCTATTAAATTATCTGATAACCCAGGAAAAAACACTGGAAATGCTGAAGAAGTTAATCTATGTAAAAAAATATTAAGAATTACTGATTAATTCATCTATATTATTTAAATTAAATTTATTACTAAATGAAAAAAACTATTTTAATACCAGGAAACACTTACACGGTAGAAGAATTCGCTTCAAGTCTTAAAAATGCAAAAGGTGCAAAAAAGAAATTCATTAAACAAAACGGTGGAGGTTATTATTCACATTCAATATTGGGCTATGTAAATGAAGCAACAGTAAAAAAATTAATTGATATTGTAGATGATGAAGAAAACATATATAAGCATTTTAATATTGCATATATGCCGACTGATATTATTATCGAAAAAGTTAGTGAAGATGTCGAAGACATTAAGAGTTCAAATATTTATGATAAAATGGCAGCAAAAACAATTGGTCATTTTAAAGGTTCCTTTAAAGTTAAAATAAATTATACAGAAAAACCTATTACTGTAGTTCGTGAATGGTCAAAAGATATAACATTGTCAATGAGAGATATTGTTAATTTTATGTAAATCTTTAAATTAAAAAATTATGTGGGCATTTTTTATATTATATTGGTTATCAATTGGGTTTGTATCAATAGTATCAATACGAAAGTATCAAAAAAAGAATATATCCGTCCTAGAACTATTAGGATTAACATTATGTGGGGGTTTTACAGGTATTGGCTTTTTAGTTTATTTTTCATTAAAAGGAATAAGCTATTTAGAAAATATAACATTATTTGATTTTAGAGATAAAGACGAAAATTATGAAATACATCAGCAAGAAGAAGATGATGGATATTAACTTTAAAAAATAAAAAATTATGCATTGGACTTTATGGATATTGTTGTGGTTAGTAATTGGATTAATATTTTTGATTTTAGGATCTATAATGGAAAGAGAAACAATATCTTTTAAAGATATACTTATTTCTTTTTTATTGGGTGCAATTATGATAATTTTTTTCATAATATATGCGTTTATTAATTTGATAGAATTACTTAAAACCCCAAAATCTAAAAGATTTTTTAATAAAACTATTTTAGATTTTAGAAAAATAGATATAATTGAGGAAGAAGAAGAAGAAGATAATATTTAAAAATAATTGTTAAAATAATATCAAAATAATTTGTATTTTTAAGTTATTTTGAGTACTTTGTATATAAACAAATACGAAGTATGAACGATATAGATAAAGTAAAAGATCTTTCAACCGAAAGACTAATTCCAGATAAAACTGCTAAAAAAGAAAAAAGCATTACAAATGCTAAACAAATTATTTCACGTAAAGGTGAGCATCAAACATTTATTAAAACAATTGTTATGTTGCTATCATCTAATACACTCCCGTATTATGCTGAATTTAATACATTTATAAATTTTTATGAAACTACATCACTTCCAACCTGTGGTGTAAATATTAGTAAAGAAGGAATGAATTTCTATTGGAATAGAAAATTCGTTGATAGCCTATCTAGTGAAGAAGCATTATTTTTATTATTACACGAAGATTTTCATTTATTATTTGATCATTCAAAACGATCTATTATATACAATAAGAATTTTTCTAATATTGTACAAGATATGATTATTAATCAAATTATATGGGATGATATAATGAAACATGACAAGACTAAAGATAAAGTTGCTATTCCTAAACACAAAGAACCATATCTTATAAATAAAGAAACAAATAAACCTTATCTTGATAAAAATGGTAATCCTATTGCTAATCCTTATTATGCAAAAAATATGGGTGTATTTGTTCCAATAGAATATAAAGGTTTGCATATATTCGAGGATTTATATGAATGGATGAAAGATAAATATAGTGAATATAAAAAACGTAGAGGTCTTCAAAATGTAAATTTACCAAATAACTTAATAGGTATAGAAAACACTATAGAAACACAAGGTAATGGAAATATGTCAGGTAATGGAAATATGTCAGGAAATGGCACAGGGAAAGGAAATAAACCAGGTAAAGGTAGTGGACAAGGTAATCATCAAAATGAAAACAAAGTACCAACAGAACAACCAGATAAGCTCGTAGATAGCTTTGGTAATCCAGTTTATGGTAAAAATGGACAAAATGGTGTTGAATGTCAATCATTAGATTCTATTTTTGATAGTTTCGAAAATGGTAATCAAGTAACAATAGATAGCCATATTGACGATGATGTACCAGAAGCAGCTAGAAAATCTATTATTGGAGATTTTATGCAACGATTAAAAAATCGAGGTTTAGTGTCCGCTGAAATTGAATCTATTTTAAATAAATTACGTAAATCAAAAAGAAATTATTTAAAAGAAATTAAAAGAACTATATCACATCATATATTTGGTAATACCAAAAAGAAATCAATTACAAAACCACATAGAAGAGATATCGAAGGATTAAAAGGAAAGAAAAAATATAAAAATGTTATAAATTGTATTTTAGATACATCTGGTTCTATGAGTGGAGATTTTGAACACGTATTATCATATATTTTCCAAAATGATATTCATATTAATTTAATACAAATTGATACAGTTGTTAAACTTGTAGAAGATATTAAAACTAAAAGAGATTTACAAAAGATGATTATTAAAGGTGGTGGTGGAACTGTTTTACAACCTGCTGTTACTTATATTAATAATCCAGTAAATAAACTACATTTATACAACTCCTTGATTTTAACGGATGGTTACACAGATAAATTAGATTTTAGTGAATGCAAACATAAGGTGCTTATATTAACGACTGGAAAAGCACCTATTTATAATGATCCCAAAGGAAAAGTTAAATGTATAGAAATTGATAGAAAAAATTCAATTTATGGATAAAAATATAAAATAAACAATATTTAAAAAATGATAAAAATTAAAATTTATGCTAAACATAACGATTTATTTAGCACAGAAATAATAGAAAACAATAAAATAATATTTGCCGAAGATAATTATTCACCTGGTTATGAAAATTTATCAATTTGTTCTTCTAGTGATGAATTACAATTTGAAATTGATGTTAAAACTGGTCAAATAATCGATTGGGATATAGCAAAGGCTTTAAAATTTATAGAAAAAATTAAGAACAAAGAATACATAGAAATTTATGAAGATGATAATTATAATGAATATGAACGTTGGATAAATCATCTACCTAAAGTTGAAGAAAAAGTAAAAGAAGATAAACTATATTATACTGAAAAATTTAATGAAGCTAAAAAAGAAATTCAAAAATATAAAAATAAATTTTCTAATTTAGAATTAACTGATAAAGGTGAATGTATTTATGAAACAAATTTGTTAAAATACGATAATGCAATATTTTCCATGTATCGTTTATTAACAGTATCAACATTATTAATGGAAAATGGTATTTATAATAAATTAGAAAATATGAATAGATTATTAGTTAATGAACGTGATGCTAATTTTGCAAGAACCTTACTTAATGAAAATAATGTTTATAAATATAATTTTCTTAGACGTAAAAATGATGTGCATAGTATTATAAATAATTTTTAAAATTAAACAAATAATAAAAAATATAATATATTAAAATAAACTAAATACAAACAATTATGATAGAAAAAATTAAAAAAAATAGATT